>Ga0209336_10000265_pt1 | contig 27326 bp, 40 predicted proteins | sample LinPmetageLP32_FD_184042 | JGI IMG/M metagenome (GOLD analysis project Ga0209336, IMG submission 184042) | Marine viral communities from the Pacific Ocean - LP-32 (SPAdes) (version 2) | ecosystem: Environmental > Aquatic > Marine > Oceanic | place: Pacific Ocean | collected 2009-08-23
TCTGATTTATATGGCATTGGATACCAAAGACATGAACAAGCAGTAAATATTTCAAAGGGATTAATTGAAGATGAATCTCAATTAGTTTGCATTTATGGAGCAGACAAAGAAGACGATCCATTTGATGAACGTACTTGGAAAAAAGCAAATCCAAACTATAACATATCAATCGGTAAACGTGCATACGAAAAAGAAGCAAATAAAGCATTGGTAAGTGCAGCAAGTTTAAACTCATTCAAAAGATATTATCTAAATGTTTGGACACAATCAAAGGATGGATGGATTAATGATGAGGTATGGACCAAATCACATTGGGATTATGATGATAATATGTTGCGTAATTATCCATGTTTTGGTGGGCTTGATTTGTCATCACGAAGCGACATAACTGCATTTTCTTTAGTTTGGAAAATAGATGAAAAGTATTATTCTAAAAATTGGTTTTGGTTACCTGAAGATAAAGGCACACAATCAGCGGATAAAAAAAATATTCAATATCGTGAATGGGTTCGTGATGAATATATTGAAGAAACAAGTGGGAATGTAATTGACTATGATTTTATTATTTACAAACTTGGTCAGTTAAATAAGTTATATGATATTCAATCAATTGCTTATGACAACTGGAATTCACACCACATTGCTCCAAAGTTGTATGAAGAAGGATTTGAGCTAATTGAATTTAGACAAGGATTTAAATCTATGAATGCACCAACTAAAGAACTTCAGGCAATGGTTGAAAGTAAAAAGTTTAATCATGGCAATAATCCAGTATTGCGTTGGATGGTTGGCAATGCATCGGTTAAGTCTGATCCAGCTGGGAACATAAAACTTGAAAAGGACACACGTTCACCAAACAAAAAAATAGATGGGTTGATTTCAAACATCATGGCATTTGGTTTATGGCTAGAAAAACCTGAAAAATTTAACAGTTATTTAGAACAAGGCGATCTATATATAATATGAAAGTACCTAAAAAAATATTTGACGTATTAAACAATCGAAGAAATTTTGATTTTTTATTTTTTGAAATGTTAAAATTTCATAGCAGCGAAGATGCCTATGATGCTGCGGTGGATTATGTAAGAGAATATGCACCAAATTTTAAGCACTACAAAGACTATGATTCGTATAGAGTTATGTTAGCAAAAAAAAATAATATAGAAATTGAGATTCCAAAAGAAATAATCAAAGCAGTTACATATGGAATTGATGATTTATTTCATAAGCATTTAAAGGTAGTAAAAATTAGAGAAGAGGCATATAATCTTACAGTAAAAGAAATTAATAAATATTTACCTTTTTACAAACCCTATTCAAATTATATATCGTTTAAAAATATGCAATCTTTTAATTATAAAAAACAAAATGAAATCAGGAAAAACCGCAAGAAGAAAGGGGCATGATTACGAAAGAAAAATTCGAAAAGAGTTTATTGAACTAGGTTACATTGATTGTAACACTTCAAGATATGAAAGCCTAAAACTTGATGCTCAAAAAGTTGATCTCACAAACACTGGTATATTTTACGTGCAATGTAAAGCGGTCGAACGTGGCATTAATTATCATAAATTATTAGAATCAATGCCTAAAAGCAAAAAAATAAATTCAGTATTTCATAAAAAAGATAGAAAAGAAATAGTCAGTATTTATAAGGAAGATTTTTATAAAATAATAAAATTAATTAATGAAAGTTAAAATTGGTATGTATAGCCACTATGTAGGTCTTGGAATCTCATACTCCAAGTTTTCAAAATTTGGTACTCGAATGTTTACAATTGACATTTTTAAAATTTTTATTTCTTTTAAGTTCGAATAATTAAGTAAAAATAATTACGTATTTAAAAGATTTGATTATAAAAATTTGCTCGAGTGAATTTATTTGGTTTTGAAATTAAACGAATTAATCCAGTCTTATCTGCAAAAAAAGGTTTCTTAAATGCAAACTTTGGTGGAATGGTTGGAAGAACTCCAGTCACTGAAGAATCCGCAATGGGTTTATCAGCATATTGGGCTGGTGTAAGAAGAATTACCGAATCAGTGGCTATGTTGCCTGTTGAAGTTTTTCGTAAACAAAACGGAAGGCGTGAAATTATTGCACATCCAACTGAATACCTTTTAAATGCTGAAGCAAACTATGAATCTATTTCATTTGATTTTACTCAAATATTAATCACATCAGCAATCAATCATGGAAATGGTTTGGCCATTATTGAACGTGATCAGTTCGGAACACCAACATCATTGGTTAATGTGACACGTGAACAATGTGAACCAGTTAAATATGATGATGAGATTTATTGGAAAGTTCAAGTCAAAGAAGCATACAACGAAAGTGAATCATTGATGGTCAAAGATGCTGACATGATTAATCTTCGTGGCTTTGGAACTGATCCAGTTGTTGGACTTTCGGCAATACAAGCCCACAAGCAAAATCTTGGTTTATCAATTGCAGCACAAGATTATGGTTCTGATTTTTTTAACAAATCAGCAAGGATTGACGGCTTCATCGAATTTGCTGGTGTATTAAAACCAGAAACAAAAGATGCAATTAGTCAACAATGGGCTGCAAACTATGGACCAAATGGGACACGTGGAACTGCTATACTTGATGCTGGTTCAAAATATCATCGTATTGGACTTCCACCAGCAGATGCTGAATGGATTTCAACTCGTAAATTCCAAAAGAACGAGATTGCAACAATCTTGGGAATACCATCACATATGATTAATGAGATGGAGAATTCAACGTTTTCAAACATTGAACACCAATCAATTGAATTTGTGACTTACTCAATAGGTACGTGGATTGAAAAGATTGAGCAAGAATATAGACGAAAATTATTAAAAGATACAGAAAAACTTGACCATTATTTTAAGCATAACGTTGATCGTTTACTTCGAACTGATGTCAAGACAAAAGGGGAATATTATCGATTGATGACTGACATAGGAGCTTATTGCATAAATGATGTACTTGAATTAGAGGATAGGAATCCAATTGATGGTGGTGATGAAAGATATGTTCAAATTAATAGAATACCAATTGAAGACATAAAAGAATATTATAAAAAAGAAAACAATGAATAAAATAGAAAGACTTGCAGAGGTTCGAAATATAAATGAAGTCGAACGAACTGCACAATTTATAATTTCAACCGAATCCATTGATAGACATGGTACATCTTTTAAACTTGATGGTTGGGATTTATCAACTTATGACAGAAATCCAATCGTTGGTTATAATCACGTTGTAAGTGGTGACAATCCTGATACAATCATTGGAACTTCACGAGTGTTTAGAGATGGTGAAGCGTTAGTTGGTGAAGTAACATTTGAACGTGAAGGAAACAATCCTTTAGCTGACAAAGTGTTTAACAAAATGCAAGATGGTATTTTAAAAATGGCTAGTGTTGGAGCAATACCGCATGAATATCGTTACGGCAAAGAAGATGATGAGGATAAAAATACAATATATTTTACTCGTCAAGAATTGATTGAATGGTCAATTGTAAGTGCTGGGTCGAATCGTGATGCATTTAAACGAAGTGCTGACCAAGTTGATGAACTTAAAAAAACACTTGAGGTTGAAGAAGAAGAAATTGTTGAAATGGGACTTGAAACAAAATCATCTTTACGAGAATACAACAAAGTAAAAATAGTTACAAAGTACCTGTAATCAAATAAATAATTTTTGTGTTTAAAATTTAGAAAATGAGAAATAGTAAAATAATTAGAGAAGAAATAGGCGAGGTAAAAGTTGCCCTTGATGCTCTTGAAAATTTAGTTTCTGACGAAAATAGAGATTTTTCTGAAGAAGAAAAAGTGTCATTTGACACAAACATGGAGAGATTAACTGAATTAGTTGATGAGCTTCCAAAAGTAGAAAAAGAAGAAGAAATAAGAATGAAAGCAGCAAATTTAGGTGGTAGCCCAGTAGTGGCAGAAACCAAAGAAGAAAAAGAAATAGTAAGAGATTTTTCTTTCGGTAAAGCGGTACGTGCAGCATTTGGTGGAAAACTTGATGGTGTTGAATTAGAAATGGCTCAAGAAGGTCAAAAGGAAATGACTGCAATTGGTCGAAGTGCAAATGGTGTTGTTATACCATCAATGATTTTGAATCGTGCGGTTGTTACTGAAAACGGAACTTCAGGAATCGAAACTCAAAGTTTTGTTGATGCAGTTTATGCAAATACAATTCTTGATGATCTTGGTGTTACTCGTGTAACTTCAACAACTGACCAACGTATTCCAATCTTGGGTGCAGTTACAACTCAATGGGAAGGTGAAACGGATGCAGCTGCTGATGGTGGTTCTGCAATGAGCAAAAAAGACCTTGCTCCAAAAAGACTTGCAAGTTTTGTCGATTTTAGTAAACAAGCCGCATTGCAGCATAATGAATCACTTGAAGGTGCATTGAGAAACTCAATTGCTCAAGCGGTTGGAGCTAAAGTTGAATTTGCATTGTTTACAGATGATTCTGCAAATGGTTCATACAACTTTTTAGGACAAGGTAAAACGGCATTAACAAATGCAAACATCACAAACTTGATGATGGCATTAGTTGAGCAAGTTCAATCTAATAACCACAACAGAGGTAATTTAGGATTTGCAGTTTCAAATGATTTATTTAGTGAAGTTTATACGGCTGCACAAGTTAGTGGTGTTAATCCATTAATCATCAATGAAGCAATCATGGGAGTTCAAGCGAAGTTTTCAAACCAAATTGCTGACATAACTAATCCAGCGGTTTATTATGGTGACTTCTCAAAAGTTCAAATTGCACAATTTGGTGGAGTTGAAATCTTGGTTGATCCTTACACACAAGCGGTAAGCGGAACAAATAGATTAATCTTGAATTCATACTGGGATGCTGCACTTGTTCAAGATGCTGCAATTAGTGTTGGAACATTCGGATAATTCATTTATAGTAATTAGTTAATATAAAGAGGGTGGGTTTTGCCCATCCTCTTTTTTTTTAAAACCAATGATAAGAAACAAAAAAATAACAAGCTATACACCATCAGTCAATTGGGGTTTGACTTTGGTTGAAGCAAAAAGACATTTAAACATTTTAGATTTATCTTTTGATGACATCATAAATGATTACATAGCATCAGCACACTTAATGTTATGGAACGAAGCTGGTTTACTTATCAAAGGCGGTGTGACTGGGTACATGACAGAATGGGATGACTTTAGAATTGATGTTAATCCAATAGATGCATTTACAATTTATTATTATAATTCTGACAATGCACGTACTGCATTAGATTCAACAAAATACTTTTGGACAAATGGACTTTATTCTTATGTAGAAATGAAGGACAATTTGCCAAACTTATATAATCGTGATTTTCCAATTGAGATTGAGATTACAACTTTGGCAAATACTGATGACATGGTAAAACAAGCATTGCGAATGATAGTTTCGGATATGTTTGAAAATAGACAAAGCACAATAGTTGGAAGCAATATGCACAACTTGTCACGTGGGACAAAGTTCCAAATGTCAATGGTAAGCCAACGGACTGAAATATGAACATTGGTCGTTTAGATAGAAAGATTGTGATTGAATCACAAACGTTTTCAACCAACTCAATTGGTGAATATACTGCAAGTTGGTCAACGTATCACACAACGTTTGCAAATGTGCAACGTGGTTTAGGTAATGAAAAAGTCGAAGCAGATCAAGTGACATCTTCAAGCAAGGTTAAATTTAAAATTAGGTTTTTTAATGGAATTGATGAATCGATGCGTATTTCATACAATTCAAAATACTATGACATTCTTGACATCCAAGAACTTGGTCGTGAAGGTTTAATGATTAGTGCAAACAAAAAACTATGATAAACTATAAAATTGAGGGTTTTAAAGGAGTTGCACTTGAAATTCAATCTTTGGATGACAAGATGAAAAGGAGTGAAATTCTTAAAATATTAAGAAGGCAAATGCAGCCAGTGGTTGATAAGATGAAACAAAATGCACCAAATCAAAGAACCAAAACAATTAATGTCAGGGGTACTGATTACGCACCACAAGAATTAAAAAATGCAATTTCAGTAAAAACATCACCACAAAAAAAATATCCAAATGTTTTGGTTGGTCCAACTTATGGAAAAGGTAAACGAAAGTTTGATGGTTTTTATGCGTGGTGGATTGAATATGGAGTTGGAACGCATTCAGCAAATCCAACTGGAAAAAAGAATTTTATTCAGAAAACTTATTCTGAAACGAGTGATAAGATATACACTCAAGCAAGTGATAAACTTAAAAAGTATATAAAAAGAAAAGCAAAAAAATTAAATTTATAAAATTATGAGAATAGAATTAACAATGGATTATGCAATCCATACAAGAACATTACCTGAAGGATCACAATTGCGTGTTGCAAATAAATTAGGCAAAGAATTAATAAAATTAAAAGTAGCAAAGGCACTTGATGGTTTTACTCAAGAAGAAAAAATTGAACACGTTGTTGAGGTTGCAATTGCAAATGATGAAAAGCCAATTGCAAAAAAACCAAAAGTAAAAAAAATTACAACAAATAAATAATACAATAAATAATATTTGACTAAAATTTAAAAGAATAAAAAAATGCCTTCGACTGGAATATTAAATGGAACTATAGCAAAAATACAAGTTGCTGGAACAACAATAGCACACTTAACATCAAACTCATTAACGTTTGATATGTCTACAAGGGACGCAAGTACAAAAGACTCAAACGGCTGGAAGTCATCTCTCGAGGGACAGAAAAGCTTTAGCGGTTCAGCTGAAGGATTTTTTGCTGAAGATGCAACTTATGGATATGAGGATTTGTACACTGTGTTTACTGGAAGAACTTTGGTGACTGTAACTTGGACAACTGATGTGACTGGTGACAAAGAATATAGTGGTTCGTGTTATATCACTTCACTTGAAAGAACTGACGGTCTTGAGGAATCAAGCACTTTTTCTGTATCTTTTGAAGGAACTGGTGCAATAACACAAGCAACTGTTTAAAAATAAATTAAATTAAATTTAAGGGGTGGGGGTATCCCCACCTTTTTTTTTATAAAAAATATATGATTAAAATCAAAAACAAAGAGTACAAATTCAAATTCGGTTTCAAAGCACTACTAATGTACGAAAAAGAAACAGGATCATCAATTTCAGAAATGGGAGAAAGTGTGTCAATGAATATGATTGTTGAAATTGCTTATGCTGGAATGAAAGCATCAGGGGAAAAAGTTACAAAGGATTTTATTATTGATGCAATCGATGAGGACATGGGTTTAATTAGTGTATTTACTGAAACAATGCAAAGTGATTTGAGTGCATTAAATAATTTAAATGCGGAAGCAAAAAAGTAAAATTGCCATTGATTAATTTCATAAGGGGTTTTGTATTCGGTGCGTTGAAACAAAATCCTTTAAGTTTAAATAATTATACAATGGTGGATTTGTGGGATGCGTACGTTGGAAATCGTTTGAATGAAAATATAAATTCAAGATCGTTGTGGGAAACCGCTCGAATGATTTCATATGTAACGTTAAAATCACAAGGACAAAAAACAATGAAACGACCACAAGACTTAATGAAATTTGAGTGGGAAGAAGTAACTGGTAAAAAAGGAACTAAATCAAATCCATATACTAAATCAGAAATTGAACAATTAAAAAAATTAAAACCAAATTGGTTCAATTAAAATGGCAAAGAAAAGTATTAATATAAGGGCTGGATTTGATTTAAAAGCGTTTAGCACATCTCAACAAAATTTAGTTAGAAAACTTCAGGCATCAGGCAAACAGATGAAGGCGATTGGTCGTTCAATGTCAATGTCATTGTCTGCACCAATTGTTGGACTTGGTGCGGTTGCAACAAAAACATTTGCAACATTTGAACAATCAATGGCAAAGGTTAAAGCCATAAGTGGAGCAACTGGTTCAGCATTTAAGGACCTTGAAAGCACTGCAAAAAACCTTGGTATGACAACAAGATTCTCATCAAGTGAGGTTGCAGAATTAATGTTGAATTACTCAAAACTTGGTTTTAGTGCAAGTGAGATTGAAAAAATAACTGGTGCAACATTAAACCTTGCACTTGCAACTGGCGAAGATTTGGCACAATCAGCAACAATTGCTGGGGGTACTTTGAGAGCATTTGGAATGGAAGCGGATCAGATGCAACGTGTTACAGATGTAATGGCAAAATCATTTTCATCATCTGCACTTGATTTAGAAAAGTTTCAAAACTCAATGAATAAAGTTGCACCAATTGCAAACGCAATGGGTGGTTCATTAGAACATACAACTGCACAATTATCTGTGCTTGTTAACAATAGCCACGAGGCATCAACCGCTGGAACAATGTTGCGTGGTATGATGTTAACCGCAACAAAAGAAGGTTTTAATTTTGATGAAGCATTAAATAAGATTGCAAATAGTGCCAAAAAAGATGAAGAAGCTCTAAAGTTTTTTGATAAACGTGCAGTTGGTGTTGCAATTACTTTAGCTGAAAACATTGAAAAAACAAATCAATTAACTGAAGCATATGAAAAATCAGGTGGTGCAGCCAAAGCAATGGCTAAAATCATGGATGACACACTTGAGGGTTCTATGTTTAAACTCAAGTCAGCTACTGAAGCAATGGGAATTGCAATAGGTGAAAAACTTGCTCCACACGTTATTAAGGTCACAGACTTCCTTGCAAAATTAGCACAAGGATTTACAGAACTGAATCCTGAAACACAACAAATTATCATTCAATTAGCTGCAACTGCTGCGGCAATTGGTCCATTGATTTATGCATTAGGTGCATTAAAACTTGCAATGGCATTCTTGATTGCACATCCAGCGGTGTTGGTTGCAATTGCATTGGCATCTGCATTAGCTGCATTAAATATTGCAGCAAGTGAAACAAACAAGATTTTTGACAGTGTAAAAACTGCAACTGAAGCGATGGAAACTGCATATACAGAATTAGGAACTGCGGTTGACAATTTAAACAGATTAAAAAATCAAGGTTTAAAAGCATCAAAAGATGAAATAATACTTGCAATACAAAATGCAAAAGCTAAATTAAAAGAAGCAGAATCATATTTCAAACTTAATATGCAAAGGCGAAAAGAATTGGCTTTGCAAAAAAAGGAATCACTCCAACAAGCCCTTAAAGCAACTCGGCAAGTTGGTAAACAAGGTGAATTTATTGGTGCAGAATTAGCACAAACGAAACAAATTGAAGCGAACATTCTTGCAGTTGATGAAAAACTTGCAAAATTAAATGAGCAATCTTTTAATGCAACAAAAGGTATTGGTGAACTAGAAACACAATTGAAACAAATTGAAAATCTAAATCCAACCAAAGAAATAAATAAAGATTTAACAACAACCACAACAAAGGTTGAAACATTAACTGAAAAGTTTAAAAAGAAAATAAGATTAAAAATAACGGCTGACTGGTCAGGATTGGGTAAAATATTAGATGATATGAGACCCAAAATTGAAAAAAAACTAAATCCGACTGCAAAAATAAATATTAAGCCATTAACAAATGAACAACTTGGTATTGTATTTAAACCAAATATATTTGAAAAAATGGGTGCTGAAGCTGGTGAAGCATTAACTAGTGGATTAAAATCATTAGCAACTGAAGGACTTGTTTCATTTACAAACTTTTTGGGTAATGTGATAAGTGGAGGTGATGTTTCATTGAAAGATTTTGGGCAAGGTTTGCTTGATTCAATTGGTAAGTTTATGGGACAATTTGGTGAAGCAATGATTGCAATTGGTATTGCTGAAATAATGCTAAAAGAATCAATTAAAAACATGAATGGTCCGGGGGCAATTCTTGGTGGTATTTTATTGGTTGCAGCTGGTGCAGCAATATCAAACTTAAGTAAAAAAGGAATTGACACTAGTGGCGGTGGTAATGTTCCAACACCATCAATGGCTGGTGGTGGTATGGGTTCAATGGCATTGCAACCAATATCATTGGAAACAAAAATATCAGGACGTGATTTAATACTTGTTCAAAATCGTGAAAAAGGATTTACAAGATAACAAATGAGTGGTGTAATATTTAGGAGTGAATTAAGATCAGACAATAACACACGATACAAAGTTGAATTATTTGGTGACGATTACAATGGTTTGCCAAAGGTTGAAATAATTGGTGGTGCAACTGGTGGAACATTTTATATCAATAAAGATTGGCGAGATTATTTGCAAGTTGGTCAAGATTTATTTTTGTACACAAGTTCATCAACACAATCAGCAAATGTAACTGGTATATATTCAAACGGAATAACAACACAAATAACAACTGACCAAAGTTATTCAGCATCATACACACATATTGGTTCATCTGATATTGTTGCAAATCAATACAAACCAACATTTACACCTGATTTAATTGATTTAAAAACAGAATGGAAAGGTGAAGGGAATGAAATACTTGGTTCAATAAAGTCATCAAGCACATCAGTCACATATGCAAATAATAATCGTTATTTTGATAGGTTCTTTGAACAATACCAAATCACACAAGATAACAAACTTAAATTATTAGTTTATAGATACACAACAGATTGGGAACTTGATTGGGCTGGTATTATTGTAATGGACCTTGTTCAATGGTCAAATATAGACAAACCAAGACCATATACATTTAAAGCTATTGATGGACTTGATGCACTTAAAAAATACGAGTACACACAAACAACATTATCAGTTAATAAAATACAAAGCAACATATTTGAGATTCTTGACATACTTGGATTAAAACAATTTTGGGGTTCATCAGATGCTTACATTCGTGAATCAATTGAATATCAATCACGTGTACTTGAAGCAACTACAACAACGGATGATTCACCAATTGATTACACATATATTCCTGACAATATGTTCATTGGTGATACAAACAAAAATCCGGTGCAATACATATCATATTATGATGCACTAAAAGGATTAATGGATTTGTTTAGTTGTCGCATATACCATGCCGATGGTGTGTATTGGATTCAGCAAGTAAGAAATTTTGATGCAACAACAATCAAATATCGTGAGTATATAAAAGATGGTACTTATACCGATAACACATACACACATCAAAAGTCAGTTGGTAATTCAGGAATTGAAAATTTAAACATATTAGCTGGTGGAACATTTGGATATTTTGCTGGTGCATATCGAACAAGAATTTTAGCAAAGCAACACATTGAGGGTAAACTTGAGATTGAAGGCATAACATTATCAAGTAGAAAGGCATCAATTGAAACAAGAAGCATTAATATTGGAACAATAAAAAGTGATGGTGTTGGTCATATAAGGGTTGCAATGAGAGTGAGAACCGCAACTGGTCAATATGGAAATCATACATCAAACTTTTCATGTAATATTGATATTGAATTAAAAAGTGGCAATCGTTACATTAAAGGAATAGGTAACCCACCACAACTTGAAGCTGAATGGTATAATGATTCTGTTTCAACAAATCGAAAATGGACTAAAATAGTTAAAAACTCAAGTAATGCAACTTATGTTTATTTTGATGCTCCAACAATAGACTTTGAAGCTAAAGACATGATTTTTCAAATTACAACAACGTATGATGGAAAGGATGAGTTTAGAACAATGGCAAACGGAACAAGTGGTTTTTCAAATGCTTTTTATATTGATGATATAGAAATTTTATTTCCACAAGAATTAAGTGACGATAATAACACAATGACTTTAGAAGTAGAAAATCCAAGTGGTTTTTATACAAAAGAAGTTGAACTTGATCCGTTGATTATTGTTGATTCAGAAATTGGTACATCAACAATTGCAAAGATTCAGATTGATGAAAATTACAACAATACACAATCATTTAGTTTGGTTGAATCAACAACATGGGATTGTGATTTTGACACATACCCATTTTTATCTTATGCTCGTGTAATGGAAGCAATGTCATTACAAACAAAGCCAGTTGAAAAAATAATGAGTACAATTGTTGGTGATTACTATCCATTCCAATCATTAGCATACAATGACAAGGTGTATGTGTTTAGTGGTTGCACACGTGATTATGGAATGGATGAGGTAAGTGGTGAATGGTTTGAACAAATATCTGCAAGAACTGGTGTTGGAATTAAAAGAATAAAAGACATCATTGATCCAGCTGATATATCAACAAACAATGGTGAGGTGGTTGAAAACACTAATAAAATTTATCGAGGTATTGAAGAACTCACACCAATGCTTAACTCATCAGACACATATGCAGTGTTCCAAAAAAATAGAGTTGTTGCTGATGGTGGTGTTTTTGAAGGTGTTGATTATGTTGAAGAATTTTTTCCTGATAATCACGTTGTTCAACAAATAAATATTCCACCATATACTGGTGATAGAATTTATCAAGGGGATATTTTGAGTGTTATTAACTCAAACAACAATAATGAAACAGATTATTTTGAAGTAACATCCGATATTGATGTTGGTGCAGTAGTTATTCCAGTAGTTCAAAAAGAAACAACCTATCCAATAAGTGAAGGTGACATTCCAGTCTTTAAGAAAGGTGAAGTCACTGAATCAAACAAAGTACGTGCGGATTTATTTCAAATGAAAGGGAATGCACTTGCTCCAACACCTGAAGGTGGTGGTGACTATTTTAAAAATGGTGAATTTATTTTAAATGGTCCATACATTTATTGGAGGGATTTTAATGGTGACTATTATCGTGCAACTGGCACACCACATACTCCTTAATAATGCCAAAGATGCCACACAAAGTTTATTCATTTAAAGATGATAAACCAAAGAAAAAAAAGAATTGGTTGAAGGACCAAGCAGATTTAAAATTTTACAACACATCAAGGTGGCGAAAATTATCACTTGCATATAAGATGCACAATCCAGTGTGTGAAATTGTCGATTGTCATCAATCATCTTACTATACTGACCACATTGTTCCAGTGTCCGATGGCGGTGATAAATGGGATGAAAATAACTTTCAAGCATTGTGTCGATCTTGCAACGCATCAAAAACTGCCAAACAAAGTAAAAAAGTTTACACTAATAAATTTAGTTAGCCTTACAAATTTGCATCAATGATTGGAGGTGCTATCTATCAACTGCTAAATGTTACATCAATAACAAGTATCGTTGAACAGTTGAATTATGGACTTGCTGCGCAAGAAAATTTGTTTCCTCGTGTTATTATTACGGAACAATCTACGCCTGAAAACTTTAAGGATGGATACTCAATAATAAATCACGATGTTGAAATAAACATTTTTGCAAGTAAAGTCAAAGATGGTAATGGTGGATTTGCTGAAGCATCAAATATTGCTGATAAAATTGATTTGATTTTAAATCGATTTAAAGGTGTTAGTGGTGGCAAAACAATTCAGCAAATTTATTTAAGCAATCAGGAAATAATGTTTGATTCAACTTCGCAATGTGCGAGAGTGATCATGGAGTATAGTGTTAGAGAAAGTATTTAGATAAATGACAATAGAGGAATTAGTTGCTTTAAAAGGCGGAAAATATGCAGACAATGGTGCGGTTGTAACTGGCACAATTGCAACAAATTATAGATTTTTAGTCGTAAATGAAGACTGTTTGTTCAGTTCATTAACTGATGTTTTAGACAACAACATTCTTACAGAATGGGGATTGACTGGAAAGACATTGACCAAAGGGATGGTAATTGCTCCAGCGAGTGAACGACCATTTAAGACTGTAAGTGTTGCAAGTGGGTCTGTATTATTGATCAAACTTTAATGATTGGATTTGGTGTTCAATATAGTGCAATAAAGACATTCGATTCAATTGGTCGGATTCTTTTTGAGGCATACAAATTAAGAGTGTTAACTGATGGGGGTGTGGTTGAAAATCAAAGTTGTACAATTAATAATTTAAACAGAATCAAATGAGTATTTTAGACAAAGCAAGTTTAATCCAAATACCAAGCGGATATAAATCAACAAAACTATATTCATTAAGACCAATCAATGGAAATGGCGACTTTGATTTCTCTCGTTCATCAAGTGCAACGAGGGTAAATAGTGAGGGGCTGATTGAGGAAGTGTCGGCAAACATTCCTCGCTTGGATTCAAGCGATGGTGCAAGTTGTGCGAGTTTATTACTGGAAGGGCAGAGAACTAATATAGAAACTAAAAGCACTGATATAAATGGTTGGTCGTTAGCAAGTAATGTTACAAGGACTGCAAGCTATATAACTTCTCCAGACGGAACAAGTAACGCAACAAGATTGCAATTTACGAGCAGCGGATTTCTTGGTAATACTTTTCAAGTAAGTGGAACTGAATATACTGTTTCTTGCTATGCAAAAAGAAATGATACAAACACTCAATCATTTGGATTCTTTACAAATGGAAGTGGTGCGGTTAATAGTGCAATGTCGTTAACAAGCGATTGGAAAAGATTTGAATTTACATATACTTCAACAAATAGTAGCTATGTAGGTTTAGCTGGTTCAAGTGGTGCTGACGTATCTGTATTTGGATTCCAAGTTGAGGCTGGAAGTTTTAGCACTTCGCTAATCAATACAAGCGGAAGCACAGTAACTCGCACAGCCGATGTCTGCAACAATGCTGGGACTTCATCGACCTTTAATTCAGAATCAGGGGTTTTATTTGCCGAAATAGCAGCGTTGGCTAATGATTCAACTTACAGACAAATCAGTCTTTCCGATGGAACTGCTACCAATAGAATATCTTTATTTTATCAAAATACGAGCAATCAAATAGCGGTTGAAAGTGCAGGAAGTGGGACTAATTTAGGCATATATAATCAAAACCTAACGATAACTAATTCAAATAAAATTGCAGTTAAATATAAAGTAAATGATTGTGCATTATGGATTAATGGCGTTGAGGTTGCAACTGACACTTCTTTTGCTGCGTTTTCGAGTGGAACGTTTACAGAATTATCATTTAATAAAGGTGATGGTTCACTTGATTTCTACGGCAAATGCAAACAACTAATGGTCTTTGATGAGGCTTTGAGTGATGAGGAATTAGCAACATTAACAACATAAAAAAATGATTTTTAAGAAATACGAATTTACAGATAAGCAATGGAAAACCATTAGACCAACCTTATACAATAAAGATGAGGAAGGTAACGAAACATTAATCGAATCCATAAACGCAATCGTTGAGATAGGACACATTTGCAAAGCATTTGATGAGGAAGGGACTTGTACTGACCTATCTACTATGTATAGCGTGGATATGTTATTAAACGAAGAGGTTGAAAGTTTAGAAGATTACGAGGTGTATCCTGATCCAGTAGGTGTTCACACATTCGCTGGAGATGACTCGCTTTATTTAAAGGCTTATTGTGAAAAATATCCTGAATCAACATTTTGTGTTGTTCCTGAAATGGATGAAGAAGAATGAAAACTTATTTAACATCCATATTGAAAGTCATTATACTATTTTTTGCACCAATTAAACCGCTTATAATTTTAATTAGTTTAAGCACAATTATTGATACTGCATTTGGCATTTGGAAAGCCAAACAATTAAACGAAAAAATTACATCCAAAATATTTAGAAATGGACTCGTTCCAAAACTAATTTCATACATAACAACCATTATGATGGTGTATGGTTCGGATGTGTTTATCATTAACGAACTAACAAAAAGCGTTGTGGATGTGGAATATCTTGCAACCAAAATTGTTGCACTTACATTGATAAGCATTGAAGTTAAGTCAATGGATGAATCATTTATTGCAGTCAAAGGATATTCGTTTATTGATAAATTCAAGCAAATGATTTCCAAGATCAAGGATGTTAAAAAACAAATATGAGGGCAATTCATAAGATAATCATTCATTGCACTGCAACACGTGTAGGGGATGACATCAGCGTTGATACAATACGTAAATGGCATTTGGCACGTGGATGGTCGGATTGTGGTTATCATTATGTCATTGATATAAAAGGCAACATAAATGCTGCTCGACCAATTGAATTAATGGGAGCACATACCAAAGGGCAAAACAAATATTCAATAGGGGTTGCATATGTTGGCGGTGTGGAAGCAGATGGCAAAACACCAAAAGACACAAGAACAAAAGCACAAAAGGATTCAATAATTAGACTTGTAAAAAAGTTAAAAGGTTGCTATCCTGACGTGTCAATACATGGACATAATGAGTTTTCAAACAAAGCGTGTCCATCATACAATGTAGAAAATGAAAAGGATTTATTCGGATGAATGGGTTGACATTTTTAACAAGTATCCGCAATTTGATAATGAGCAGCGTAATACTTATTATAAAAGAATCGGTGACTTAACTGGGAAAAAACAATCATCAGTTAAAAAATACTTCTTAAATTTAAAATCCAAAATTGATTCTTATTGTGAAATGGCCGGTGTGCCAACTCACAACGTGAAACATGGTTGGGTTAAAAGCAAAGACACATCACTATTTTTTAAGAATCCTGACTTTGAGGGTGCAGTTGATTATGATAAAATTCGTGAACAACTGATCAATGACTTAAAAGATTATGCTCCAATCTACCCACGATTAACAAGGACCAAAATTCAAGATGGACATTTATTGGTTGTTGATCCAGCTGATGTACACATTGGCAAACTTTGTGAAGCATTTGAAACTGGTGAGGACTATAACTCAAACATTGCAGTTCAACGTGTGAAGGAAGGTGTGCAAGGCATTATTGATAAATCACGAGGGTATAACATAGACCAAATACTTTTCATTGGTGGGAACGATATACTTCACATCGATTCACCAAAACGAACAACGACATCAGGCACACCACAAGATACGGATGGGATGTGGTATTCAAACTTTCTTATGGCAAAACAATTGTATGTTGATGTACTTGAAATGTTGCTTCCATTGGCGGATGTTTGCTTTGTTTTTAATCCTTCAAATCATGATTTCATGAGTGGTTGGTTTCTCGCCGATGTCATACAAAGCTGGTTTAGAAATAATAAGAACATGACCTTTGATTGCTCGATTGCACATAGAAAATATTATCAGTATGGTCAAAATCTTATTGGCACAACACATGGGGATGGTGCAAAAATGAATGATTTACCATTGCTTATGGCAGTTGAAGCAAAAGAATATTGGGCAGACACAAAGCATCGATACATTTATACCCACCATGTTCACCATAAGCAATCGAAAGATATAACTTCTGTAAATATTGAGTCATTGCGTTCACCAAGCGGAACAGACTCATGGCATAAAAAACAAGGATTTTTGTCAATGAAGGCTTTGGAAGGATTTCTGCACCACAAAGATCATGGCCAAGTGGCAAGGTTTACGCATTTATTTTAATTATATCTTCACAAAGTTCTTGTGGTATTTTAGAACGTTCATAGTTGTTTTTCAATCCTTGCGTTCCAGTCTTTGAACCACGTGGTGCTTCTTCGTGATGGCATCGTGTATTTCCATTCCAACATTGTGGTCTTGGTTTCCAACCAGTTGGATTAAACATGGGATTATAAATATTGTTTGACCATATGTCAGTTGGCTTTGCTCTATGGTCACCATATTGACAATACCAAATCGTTGTTCTTGGAATACCTTTCATAAAATCCATTTTGCGTAAATATCCGCGTGGATTTTCAATGTAGTATTTGCAATCAAAATGATTGATTAATTTTAGTGTATTTAAAATCAACTTATCACTTTTTTTAGCAAACTTTGTTTTTGGTTTACCATTATTTCTATGGTGACTTATAGCGGCGATTGAATATGTTGTGCATGGCGGTGATGCCCATATTAAATCAGGTTCAAATGGTATCATATTAGGAGTCAAAAATTCTATGTCTTGCACTAAATTTATGTCATCAAAATCTTTGACATCTACACTAAACACATTGTGACCATAAAATTCTGCAACCTTACCAATCGAACGAGAACCAGCAAACAATTCAAGTACATTCATAAAACAATCTGCAAAGCAATAACACCAAGTGCAATCAATAATGATTGTCGTGTGCGTTTAAGTTTGTGTTGTTGTCTTTGATTGCTATTTAATACAACATCATAACGTTGTTTAAGGGTATTTAAGGCGTGTTGAGTGCGTTCAAAGTTTGTTTGTGTGCTATCTATTAACTCAATATACTTGTGCTTTTTAATGGAGTTTATTTTCGCTTGAGAAACAAGAGAATCTTTTTGCAACAATTCAACATAAATATCATCCATTTGACCAATGGTAATAGCAACCAAAGTATCACCAGTTTTTTCATCGATTAATGCGGTTTGCGAATAGCTTAATGCGTTCAGAAGAAGGAAGTATATGATAATTAGATATTTCTTTTTCATAATATAGTTTGATTGTATCTGATTGTTTTTCCAAGCTATCTAATTGTAAATAAATAGTATCGGTATTGGTTAGGATAGGCGGTTGTATTATTTCTTGTTTATTGCGTGTTAAATCATTAATAATTATAAACGAAACAATCAATACAAATCCAAGTGTAAGAATGTAGTATTTCATAATTGTTCTTTGACTTTATGCCAGTAAGAAATTGTGCTTGGTTTATTGTGTCCATTTGGTCCACCATTCCAAACACGTGCAATGCGTTCAGGCGTTCCGTTGGGTGAATAGTGTTCTTTTATGATGTTAAATATATCAATAGATTTTGTTTTGCTCCATCGGTCATTTAAGGTGTATTGATTGCGTTTTAAAATGCGATTAACATCCTTAATCATTATTGGTCTAATCTGCAAAACACCACAAGCATCTTCAGACTTATTCCAAGCATTTGGATTATTGCGTGATTCAACATAAATGATTGCATCAACTAAATTATCCCTTGCCACACCATCAGGTGATGATGTGGGTTGGAATAAATAAATAAACAATAAATGAAAAATCACAGATTTACAATATTTTCTTCAGTTAGACTGTCCATTAACTTTCCAAAGTTTGTCACCAGCTTGTCGTGGATTTCATTTTTACTATCTTGTTTGTCAAGTAAATCACAAGCATCCACAACAAACGATTCCAGCGTACGTGACACACGTTTTATGTCACGTTGAACCCTAACGCCATTTATTTTGACATCATCAAGCAGTGGAATCATTTCAAGTGAAAGCAGATATAGCTTAATTAATGGGTTCATCTAAAAAACTGCATTTTATTTGGTACTTTAAATATTGCACACAATTGAATATGATCTTTAAATAATAACCTTTCAGTTTCACACTTATCTTCATAGGATTTTAAAGCGTGTATAATTGTTGAATGATCTCGAAATCCCATTGTGTTACCAATTGTTTTAAGCTTTAAATTTAATATGGTCCTTAAAAAATATATTGTCGAGTATCTTGGTTGAATTATTTCTTGCTTTCTTGTTTTAGACAAGATAATTTCTTGCATATCAATAGCAGTTAAATTGCCATACAAATCTTTTATAATTGATTTATTTGCATAATACTTTGAAACCTGATATTTAATTGCATCAGTTGTTGTGTAATCAGGTAACTGTTTATTTATGTCATAAATATCAAATGCTGGAAGCAAATAAGGATGAATGTTTTTCATTTGGTAATAAGCGAATCTTTAGTGTATGTTATTTTAGGCACTGGGATTTGTTCACCATTTTCATCAATATAATTTGCACCATGTTTCATTGCTGCAAGTGCTTGTTTAGATTGCATTTCAAAGTTTTTTAAGTCTTGATGAATCATTTGCCATTGCTCTATGTGCTTAAAATCATAGCGTGTTGCTCCATTTCTTCGTTCAAATTTGATTCCATGTAGTTCAAACGACTTGCCATACTTTTCTGATTCCTCCAGTGCAATATGTTCAATGTCCTTGATTGCTTGGTCAATTTCACGTTTGTACTCTTTTAGGTCTGCATATGAAATTAATGGATCAGCTGAACCCTCAATCACGTTGGCTGCTATTTCATTAAAATGGGATTTCATCAACTTGATTATTTAATTGTTTAAACTCTAAAGATGATTGTATTTTTTCCTTTATAAAATCAGGAAAAGAATCATACAATTCTTGCTTAAAATCTGAATAAGTCAGTTCTTGTTTATCGTTAACTTGATCAGGACAATCCATCCCTTTTGGAAGCATGGACACACTTGCAATGTTTGCATATGTTTTGCCATTTCCTAATGTTTTGTGCGTAATAGATAAAAGACAAGGCACACCAAGTAAGTTGGTCACATCAAATGATTGTGCTTCTTTGTCAGTGAATGATTTACCACGCCAAGATTCAAGGAATGCACGAAGGGTTGATTTTTCGTGTAGTGATAATGTAAACTCCTTTGCAATGACACGAGGTTGTTCTCCTTTGTCTTCATTAAATACCAGTAATTCGGTTGGTAATTCCCAAGTAATTCTGACTTTATTGCGTTGTTTAGTTTCCCCATTAAATGTTTCTTCAATCGTACCAATATGTATCATTGAATAACATCTTGCTGGATATGAACCAGCTGGTATGATTTCAATTGATGTTTGATTTGATTTGCTTGTTGCTATAATACTCATAAATTTTTGTTTAATAATTCTTGAAATTCAATTAAGATTTTGCGGTTTGCTTCGTTATTTATTAGAGCTTTTTTAGTTAATACTTTAAAATGAGGAAGATAGGAACTGCATAATTTCCTTTTTCTTCCTAAAATATCATTGAGAGTGTTGATTGATCCATTTAATTCTTGAATTAAATCAATTCTTTCATTTATTGTAAGCTCTTTTCTTAATGATGCAGATTGTTTTTGACTTAAAAACTTGTTCATTTAAAATTTTGTCTTATCTTGGGACAATATTATATAAAATTATATAATAAATATATAATTATTTATTAACAATAATGAACAAAGGTCAAAGATTGCTGCACAATATTATGATTGGCAATAAATTAAGTCAAGTGGAACTTGCTAAAGAATTAGGCATAAACGCTCCGCAAATATCAGGGTATATGACTGGTGGCACAATCATGAGACAAAAAAAATTCAGAATGTTAGCTGAAAAGTATCCTGAATATGTAAAAAACGAAGAGTATACCGATGACATAACAAATGCTAACGTTATGAAAATACCATTAGTTAGTAATTACATAAGAGGTGTATCATTTAACAAACACATTGTTGATTCATTAATGATTTATGTAAACAAAGAAGATCAAACAGGTGATTATTTTGTTTTTGAAATTAAAAGTGATTCAATGGAAGATTTAAGCAGTATAAGCATAAACGATAATGACAAAGTATTAGCTTTAAACATTCCAAATAATAACTGGAACAATTTACATTTTCGAAAATATTTATTTATAATTATAAACGATGGTATTGTATGCACACAAATAACCAATATAAATAAAGACACTGGAGACATTACTTGTCACTATTTAAATCCAACATATGATGATCAAATCATTAATTTTAAAGATGTAAAGCAATTATTTTACGTTAAAAAAGTGATCGAAAGGTCCATATCTTTATAGAAATGTTATAGTAAAGAAGTTAAATGTGTTCGTAAGTAGCTTACTTTCAATAGTTTGTGAAAATGCACAAATTGCCAACTGAGCTAATCCCCCATATATTTTACGAAGATAAAATTTACTTGCAATAATCCTTGTGTTTTAGCGGTACTCCAAGTAAAACAAAGGGGTTGAAGTGTTTGTTCATTTTAAGGTATATGCAAATATAAACAATAATCCGACTACTTTAGGCGGCAAATAAGTTGGTGTAGGCGTGTATTTTTATAGAAATGTTATAGGATTTAGTTAGATTTGTTTCGTGGCATCGTTTAAATTAAATCTAAGAATTAGTGATATAAAGAAAAATCTTGATGTACCTATTTATATTATAGCTACTGATGGCAAACCTTACTATATTAATCTAAAAGTGTTTTGTAAAAAGTGGGATTGGGACTTTAAACAGAACAAACCAAAAGACTTTGAATTTAATGAGTTCTGCCAAAAGAAGATAAAAGCAATACACAATGAATATCTAAAGAATGGATTTAATGTTAAACGATTTAAGCAGATTGTTGCAAATAATGGTAGCTTTTTAGAGTTTGCTAAACAAATTGAAGCTGATATTAAAAAAACAAGCGTTGGAAATGCAGCAGCATACAAAGTGGCCATAAATAGTTATTCCAAATTTATGGGAGGTGATATACTATTTTCAGATATTAATCCAGCTAAAATTGCTGAATACAAAGAATGGTGTCGAATCCAAGGCCTTGTTGTTAATTCTCAAAGTTTTTATCTTAGAACGCTTAAGGCGATATGGAGAAGACATTCAAAAACATCAAACCCATTTGATGGACTTATGCCACAAAGCACTAGAACAGAAAAAAGAACCTTGCAAGAACAAGGATTACTTCAATTTTTAAGGTATAAATCAAATAACAAGATTAATCAAGTTGCTGTAGATAAGTTTAATTTAATGTTTTATATGTGTGGTGTGAATTATTTAGATTTATTTTACGCTGAAAAAGATCAGTTGCAGGGAGATTACTTTGTGTTTAGTAGAAAGAAGTTAGGGGAAAGGGGTAATGTAACAAAAATATGGGTTAGTGATCTAGCTATGAAACTACTTAATAAATATAAAGGAAAAAACATGTTGCTCAACTTTTCAGAAGAAGTAAATTTTGAGTCAACAAATTACAGGTCTAGTTTAAGGCGGCTGAATAATCGATTAAAAATGATAGGAAATAAACTAGAATTAGGAAGAATAACAACTAACGTGGCCAGACATTCGTTTGCAACAATTGCACGAAACAAAGGTGTACCATTGGACATTATTAAAATGTTGTTATCACATACAGATAATTCGGTTACTGGAATATATTTAGGCGATTACCCAAAAGATATTTTAATTGAAAACATCAAAAAAGCTACTTTGCTATAATATCATTCATTTTTGATAAATATAAGGTTTGCAAACCTATAATATGAAGCATTTCTGTAATGTACTTTTTGCTATAAATGCTTTCTGTGTTTTCAATACAAGTTTCAATAAAATGATTCAATAAATCATTATTAACTTTAATATAATCAGATGCACTTGCATGATTAAATATTTCCTCAACTATTTCTTTTAATTTTTCTTCTTTACTCATATTTAATTTTTAATTTATATTGCGTTTTAAATAATATTATTTGACAAATAAACGATAAAATTCAAACATTTAAAAAACTTTTTTAAAAATAATATAATGAAAAATAATATTAAGAAAAATAATATTAAGAAAAATAATATTAAGTCTAGAATATTAAAGATTGCAGAATACAAAGGGATTAAAAAAGAAAATTTTTTAAAATTAAATGATTTATCAGCATCTAATTTTAGGGGAAATGCTTTTAATATGTCGTTAAGATCAGATTTTATTGATAAAATTTTATCAAAATACAAAGACATAAATGCTAGGTGGTTGTTAACTGGTGAAGGCAACATGGTATATCCTGAATTTAATAAAGAAAATTTAATACCTTTATATGATGGAGTTTTTCAAGCTAACAAAGAAGGAGTTGGTTTTATTAATGTAGCTAAATTGTTTCAAAAATCGTTTGGTTTTTTACGCATAACAAACGACTCAATGGCTCCAGATTACACCATTGGAAGTTTAGTGTCAATAGGTCATAAAATTGATGATATTGATTTAATTGTTTCAGGGCAAGATTATGTTATTGAAACAAAAGAATTTAGAATTTTAAAAAGGCTTTATGTAAATGACAATAATGATTACATTGATTGCATAAGTTTAAATGATACAGTTATTAAAACAAGCACGAAATTAAAATATCCATTGTTTACCATACCAAAGTCTAAAATAATAAATATATATTCAGTGAATGGTTTACTTAAATTTTATAACATAAGCATTTAATTATGTTTATCTCAAATATGATCCGTTAATTTTTGCTTTATATTTAAGTAAGCTATTAAGCTCGTATTTTATAGGTGAGTTTATAGAACTTCCTTTTTCATAGTTAAGCTCGTTTTTTAGCCTTAATGATTTTAATTTATCTCTGCCACAATTTAACATTTTTAAAGTCTGTTGAGTGGTTAACATGACACATGAATCTAATAGCTCATTTAAAACTGCCTTTGCAGCTTCTTGAGCTGCGTATCTCACCAAATTGTTGTCTCGTTCATTCATAATTCTTTAATTTTTTCATTAATGTTAATTTTATTTTGTAAATAATTAAGCTGATAATTAAGCGTTTTTATGCGTTCATTTAAATCAGCAAATTCAGTAAAATATTCATTATTTTGTTGCTCTAAATAACAAGCATAATGAACCAAATTATTTAGCTTATCAAGTTTATTTTGCTTATCTTTAGGTATTTCAATAGAATGTGTATTAATGTTCCCAATTTTCATACCAGCTTGACGTTGCATTGCTAAATCTATTGAGCTAATTATTGATTTTGCTTCTTTTATTATCTTTCTGTGGTCCATAATTAAAACAATACTTGTTGAAGTTGATGGTTGTGCAGTCTTTTAATGGCTGCATCATAATATTCTTTGTCTAATTCACAAGCAGTAAGGTCAAACCCAAGATTATGGCAAGCAATGGCAATTGAGCCACTACCTAAATGTGTATCAAGTACCATATCACCTTCCTTCGCATAATTCATTAAAAGCCATTCGTATAATTTAATAGGTTTTTCTGTTGGGTGTATTCTTTCTTGTTTTTCTTTCATATTTTGTTGCAAAAATCCGTGCCATCTCCATTCGAACTTTCTAACCGACGTTTTAAATGATGTCCAAGCTAATTCACAATCAGCATAATAATTTTCTCCATTTTTTTTATCCCAAACAATAAAACAAGAAGTGGCCTTTAAATAATCTAAAAAATAATTTCCCCCCCAAATAATAAGGTTTTTGCTAACTCTTTCTAATTCATTAAAATATTCTTTTGTAGGTATTTCGTTGTCCCAATCCCCAACGTGATAATCTTTTTGTTTTATGTGTTTATTTTTCCCAGTATCTGCTCTTTTTAAATTTGCGTTAATCCCATAAGGAGGATCAACAATAGCAAGGTCAAAATGATTATCTTCATACCTTGCCATTAAGTCAATATTATCTTCGTTTGTAATATGTATCAAAATGGGGTTGATGTCGTTTGATAATTAGGTATTAATGGATCAATTACTTGTTCTTCTTTTGCATAAGCATAATGCTTTTTGTTAGTTATCACATCAAATTCATAAAATCTTTGGGTTGCCCAATCAATGTTTAAAATAGCTTCACCAATTTGTCCATAATGTTTAGGCTTTACTTTTTCAATAGTGATGTTGTATGGCTGGTTATTTTCTTTAGAATGTTTATGTACGACAAGAATATTACGACCATTATTGTTCCATTCAGAACCGCCCATTAAATCATAAACACTAGGCTTTTTTACTGATCCTTCCTTAATTTGCTTTGGATCAGGATTTTTTGGATGTATAACGATAAATGAATGCATCATGTTAGATTCCATAAATCGGTTTCTAAATGATAATATTTTTCTTAAATAATCAGGCTTTGTAGGTTCTCCTTTGTGATTCATGTAGTTCCAAGAATCTATAACTGCTGAATTACATTTAGCTTCTTTTGCGTAATTCCAAAACGCTTCAGGGTCTATGTGTTTAGATGCTGAAATAAATTTAAACTTATCAAAAAAATAACTTGAATGCTTTGAAATTTCCCTTTCAGTTATAGTGTTTTTATAACCTTTTGCAAACGTTTTACCAGTAATTTTTTGTATTAAATTAGAAATTACTTCAATGTCTGATCCATCATCAGGCATATACAAACAATGCTTCCAACCCTCGTTCATTGTCAAACCAATAATTATTTCTTTTAAAAATAAAGATTTGCCAAAAAATGGATAACCAGTAATGTCTGTGCATCCACCCTTAACAAAGCTTAATAATTCATCAAAAGGTTTTAGTCCTATTTTACTACCTTTAGGAATACCATGCTTATGAAGGTGATATAATTCCTCTAATATGTCTCCATTAGACTTAATCATATTATTTTAGTCTTTATATAAAATTGATTCATGTTTACGAATCGATCCAGTTTATCCTGGCGAGACATAAATTCAAGCGTTATATATTTAAAATTGCTATCTATATGATGCTGATCTTTAGATGCATTATGCATGGCCAATAAAATATCCTCTTTTGTATAGCCTTCTTTTAATCTAGCTTGTAATTGCTTTTTTGCTTTTGTTCCTAAAACTTTTGACTTTTTACCAAAAATTGAATTAAACTGACTGATGAGTTTTTGCTCATCAATGGGTATTACTTTCTCTTTCTCTTTCTCTTTCTCTTTCTCTTTGCCTATTGAGTTGGGTTTTGTTTGGGTTTGTGTTTGGGTTTCTGTTTGGGTTTTTGGTCTGCCTCCTTTTTTACCATTCTCACGATTCTTATTAACCATTAACAATCTATTGTCACAACTATTAATAATTAGTTTATTAGATTCAATGCTGATTAGTTTTAATTCTTTTAATCTATTTAATATCGAATTAATTTCATCAGTGCTGCTATTCCATTTGCGTACCCATACATTAATATTAATATCAACGTTACCATTGTTGAGCATATACGTGTCAATTAATTCACGATATGCACCACGTTCAGATAATGTTAAATCAAATACGGCATCACTTGTTTGCCAGTCTTTAGGGTAAAATGTATATCCCAATTTAGACATTACCTACAAGCTTTGAATTGATTAATAATTAAATTGTAATCCATCTCGCTTACGTGATCTTTAACAATCTCTTTCAATGTGTGTATAGCAGAATAGCGTTTTGTAGGGAATAATGATTCTTCAGCTATCTGATACAATGATTTGCCATTTCTTTGACCAACGATGTTAATCTTGCCCTCCATGTATAAGTCACTGCATCTCTTTTGAGTATTGTTTACATTGTTGTTTAAATTAGATACATTGTTTGATATTTCTTCGTATGTGAAAGATTCATTGTGATAATCTTTTAAATACTTTAAAATAAAAAATTTAGTTGATCTTCTTCTTTGCGTGTTGCTTTCATTTACAAAAGCCTTTAAACTTGATTTTGTCATAATATTTAATAAAAAAGCCCACCAGCAAGAGTGTGATATCAATTAAACTATACTAAAGATTACTTGCTGGGAGCTTAATGTTTTTTATGTAAGCTAATAATATCACTTTGCAAACATATAACAAATAATAAATAAAATGCAAACAATTAGCTAATTAATATGATTTATATGTTTACTTTAATGTAATTTTTAGCAATATTAATTAATATATTATATAATAATTATATATTTGTGTTAGGGATAGGGGGGTTTTAAATCCACATCTATTTGTACTACATAAATATATAA
>Ga0209336_10000266_pt1 | contig 27295 bp, 34 predicted proteins | sample LinPmetageLP32_FD_184042 | JGI IMG/M metagenome (GOLD analysis project Ga0209336, IMG submission 184042) | Marine viral communities from the Pacific Ocean - LP-32 (SPAdes) (version 2) | ecosystem: Environmental > Aquatic > Marine > Oceanic | place: Pacific Ocean | collected 2009-08-23
GCGATCAATAGGGTTAATATTATCTATTATATATAAGGCCTCTTATACCAGGGTAATACCGGTCTTTATACGTGATCCCGACTCATCCCGACCCGACTGGCCCGACCTGGAATCCAAGGCACAAAAAAGGCCCGACCTGGTTACAGACCGGACCTCCTGAGGTTTTCTTAACTTGCTATTTTAAACGTGGAGAAAAATCTTAAACCTGGATACTCATGCATCTTGTTTAAATCAATTACAAATTTTGACTCAAGGCCTAGTTTTAAAAGTTTCTTAGAGCCTTTAAAATATAGAGCAACCGCGACTCCGTTATCATCTAGATGCCTTACATCAGAGTCATCGCCACTAACCAGGGGGAACCACTTATCATGAATATATAAACCTTGTTTATCATTGATAGCGTGATCAACTTGGCCTTTATCTTTAAATACTACAGCCATTCGCGACCCGTTATTGATGGCCTTGATGACCTCGCCCTGGTAACTAAGCTTTGCGCTATAAGAGAAAGTAAGATCATAATTACCAGGAGTCTTGCCTAACCTGGAACCTGATTTGGTATAGTCATAAAACTGTACGCTAGGATAGTCAGCAAGTATTCCTGGAAGCTTGCGTTCGTATACAATATCGGATGTACCATTGAGTCGGACCAGGGGAGTCAGGCCGTCGCGCTTTGCAATTCTTACAAGCGAGTCTAATTCTTTTCTTAATAATGACTCAAACTCTTTGCGGTATTCCATCCAAAACCACGATTTGCGCAACCTGGACATTTCAACCGGACCCATGCAACCGCGACCGGATGAAACCAGGCAAGCGTCCTTGCATCCAGCGTGTTTATAATGGGTGCAAAGTTCATACCCGGAAACGTCCGCTGGTGCCATGTGAGTTATCGCCGTTAAAAACCCTAATTTCTGATTTTTAACGATCTTAGTATTAGTATCAACTCCCATTAATTTTTTTGGTAACTCATCAAAATAATGATAATACCTGGGATCAAGCTTTTCTTCTTCCTTAAACTCATTAAACTTTTTATATATAGACATATTAAACCTCATTAGTTGTTAATATAATAATATTAACTTATTAACTTAACAAAGTAAACAATAAAGGTTCCTGGTATACGACCGGTATATTAACCCGGACGCGGCGTAAGGCCGGCGACCTGGCCAGGTAATTATGCAGACCTGGTAATGACCTATATATAACCTGGGCCTTACCTATTACTAACCTGGTATCTATGTGTAGTCCCGACTACCCGACTCCCGACCCCCGACCCGGACCCCGACTAAGACCTGGAACCCGACCGGTCGCAGCGAACCCGACCCGACCTGGCTAGGACTTGGCTCTTCCCTGGCTAGGACTTTTAGAACCTAAACTTGAACTGATGGTTCTAGTTTTGGTTTACCTGGAATGTCTGATTTTTTTTCAGAGAGGGGGAGTGCCTCCACCCCCCTGGTTCTAGCCTTGATTTTACCGGTAATGCCCTAGAAAAAGTAAACCGAAGTAAACGGAGCGTTTACGAGTCTTGGTCTTCCGAAGTGAAGGAAACATCAATAGTATTTTCTTCAGCTTGATCTTGTAACTTTTGGAGTTCTTTCATTACTTCTTCCCTCGACATCTGATCTATTTTGCCCGTCTTAATTTCCTTCTTGTCGACCAACAATCCAGCAATTTGTAGACGTAATTTCTCAGCCCCGATTGAGGCATTGTATGAGCCTTCCTCGTAAGCTTTATCTCTTATCTTCATAAGATCGTTCAGTGACCTGTCAGGGGTAATCCTAGCCCTCGATCTCATGGCATCTTGCATCTCAACTATCTTGTCTGCGATATGCTTGCGCCTGATCAATCGATAGCCCTCTTGGTTGGCATGATTATAACCAGCTAACCTGGCAGACTCTGTTTGAGAACAATTCTTCTTCACATAGTGTTCTACAAAACTCATCTCTTTTTCTGTCAGTTTTGCGTTCAGGCTATCGGGGTTTCTACTTAGTGCTTTTACGTCTGCTTTTCTCTTATGCATCTCTCTATCCTTTTGACTACCGGTTTGGTGCTAGGTACAATCAGAATATAAATCATTCATGACGTTTACTCAACAAGTTTATAGAATTAACTTAAAGAGATCATATAGTTGGGGGGGTTTTATAGACCCCCATATCTATATATATATACGTAAACCATAAACCTCTCTGTAACCCTCAGAAAACTGCCAAAAAGAAGTTTACGGACGTGGCCATAAACCATAAACAAAAAAACCCTTAGAATGGCTGAATATTGCTAAAAGTGTTTTATATACGGCACTTTGTTTATGGCATAAACCCGTAAACCATAAACCTTTGTTAATAAAATAAATTAATAAGTGCTTGTATATTAGTTAATCATTTGATATCGTTTACAAATAACAACCGAGGAGATTCGAATGAAGAGATTAAAAAAAATAGACGTTGGTCATTATAAATACAAAGGATATGAAATTTGTGATGCCTTCGTTAGTGAGAACCATGATGGATCAGACGCTATGCTTTATCATGAATATGATGGTATAAAATCTCATGATGATATACAAAAGCTAGTTAATTATTTTAGTGGTCGTTGGTATATTAGGTTTAATCCTGAGAATAATGACAAATACGATTTTGAGACAAAAGAATATGTCGAAAATCACCCAAATACATATCGCAATCAAAGACTTGAGTTTGATGATAATGGAAAAATCATTATGTCAGATATAAGATTTTATTCTACTTTAGAGGACATCAAGTTAGAAATTGATGATCTTTATGAGTACGATAAAAAACAATTTATTAAAAATCATATTAATAAATTAACCAAATTTGGATTTATAATAGAAGGGGTAAAATAAATGAAAACTTTTAAACAAGAAACATTAATAATGATAAGTAAAAGTTATGTAGATTTTCAAGGTTGTGATTATTTTGTTGATTTTAATATCGACGATAAAGGTGATCCAATTATTGCAAGTCTATATGGTGAAGATGTAATCAATATTCAATTGATGCCAACAGGCATTCAACAAGTAATTAAAAATATTCTTCACGGAGAACATTGTAATGGTTTTCCTAAAAAAACAAAAGATCATCTTATCGAGTTTATTAGAGATGATTTAAAAGGAGGACTAACTATCCAAAAACAGCATGACGAAGATGCTTATGAAGATGTTATGTTCGACGTTGTTCTTAATGAAGAGATCGACAACGACGGCGAAGGAAGAATGTATCTTAAAGAAATTTGGAATGTCTTAGAAGAGAATAAAGAAGTGGTTCTTAGAGGTGATGCAGAATTAGATTTAACAAAATATCGATCTGTAATGAGAAGAGTTAACAGAGCATCAGATTATCATATGAGAAGAGGGAGGATATAATGGCTATTGAGAGTTGGAAGAAAAACTACGCAGACCTAAAACTACCATTAACCTGGGAAAACAATGATTACGGCAATGATGAGTTACCAACATTTTCTTTTAATGATGGGGATACAATTTGGAATATCAATATCGATATGCCGACCCAAGAAGAGAGAGATGAACGTTGGGGTCTTAATAGTAATGTTAAGAGGTTCTTTGTTAAAAGAGATCAAGACTATGCCTCAACAAATTGTTGGTTCTTAGAAACTAATAGCTTTAATGAGGTCAAAGAGTTTTGTATCAAAAGACAAATCAAAACTATCGCCAAAAAGGTTAATCCCATTATTAATGAAGAGTATGACGAAGATTTATATTTAAAATATTGGGCGCATGGAGGTAATGATTTTAATGATTTTAAAGAGGGTCAGGACGATCTAGTACCAAAAATGTTCGATCTCTTTGAGCAAATTATAACAGAGGATCACCAAGACTACTATTCAAAGAGATGGCTAAAGGCTTGTCCTCACGAAATGGTTGACGACATAGTCGAGTGTATAAATGGCATGGAGGATTATGACGAGATGGTTGATAGGCTCGATGAGTATGACGAGGTATCAGGAGATTGGACTAGTAGTGATAGGCTTACAAAGTTTTTTGTTAAAGAAGTGCATGAAAGAAAAGGTCATACATCTATAAGGAGTGAAAAATGAACCAAGATCATCAAAGAGAAATTAATCAATATTTACCACAAGAAGAGAACCCACAGACAGCCATAGTTAGGTGTAAAAAATCTCTTCTTGGTAAGTTTACTTACACCTTAGAAACTGTTGAAGAGGTAGTTGACTATGGAGATGACGGAGCATTCAAGTTCGTTCCTATTAACTCCATTGAGATTAGTATCAGTTGTGAAGAGGAAGATATAGAAAAAACACAAAAAATTATATTCGAGATCATAAGTAACTATGGTTTCCTGGAAGGTGGCACGGAATGGTTACCTATGACTTTAGAGGGAGAGGACGATGAGTAAAGTAAGAAAAATTTGGGATAAAAAAGCACAGGATTTTTTTGTTGGTAAAAAAATTGCTGGGGTCAGATATCTAACTGAAGAAGAAATGACTAAATTTTTTGGTGAAGAGTATTTGGGTAGCGATAGAGTTCCCTTGGCTTTTTATTTTGATGACGATAGTTGGGCATTTCCTATGATGGACGATGAGGGAAATGACGGAGGCGCTTTATTAACAAGTACCGGTGACTTTCCGGTCATAAGTAGGGGGGATTGATGACTAATTGGGATTTAACGCAAGTAATATTAGCAATAATTTGTTTAGCAATTTTAGTAAATATATAGAGGAGGACGAGTAATGCGTATAGAAAAAGGTGGTGATTTTGGATACCACAAAAGAAAAAGTAGCGAAGAATATTTGTTATCGGCCCTGGAGGATTTAACAGATCAGTTGAGTCAAGACAAGATAACTGAGACACAAGTCATTGAGGCTTTAGAAAGTATGACGAGGTATTATACAAGCTTTCATATCTTCAATAGGCATGGAGACAATAGCAAAAATTCAATTGCTATCGTTTGGAATATAGAAGACGTCCAATCGATTTTAGAAGATGGTCAGGAAGACGGATACTTTAAAGACCTAAAACTTACTGATAAAGATTGTATGGATATCTTAACAGAGATTGAACTTCGTCATGATTCAAGCCAAGGAGTATGTAGCGATACGATTTGGTATTATTTGCACGACTTGGCTAAAGAAAAAAAGGAGGAAGCATAATGCAAAAACAAGCACAGGATTATAACGAAAGAATTAATCAGCTTACTGACGAGTATACAACCTGGGGCATTAAAAATGGTTTTGTTGGCAAGAATTTATTATCTGCTGACGAGATGATGCTTAGTGTCCCGAATCTAACTATCGATCAGATCATATGGATTAAAGAGTTTATTAGACAATGGGAGGACAATGATAATGCCTAGTAATAAAGCTTTAGTAAATCGTTTTGAAAATCTTTCTGAGGAGCATCAGAAGTATATCTTTGGGTTGGTAAACCTTATAAGTAAGTCAGCCCCAAACGATCCCTATGCCGATAAAATGTTTGAAGAACACATTATAACTGCGATTAACGAATGCTCTACTAAGGTGAAGTTGATATCAGAACTTTGTGAGACATCATCTAAGCTTTTAAGTCCCTATGATGAGTCTCAGGCTTATCGATCTGACATAATTGACGATGTAGCTAGTGCTATGGGTGTATCTGATGATTAAAATAATAGTTGAATATTGGGACGAACAGGATAATAAAATGTGTACTCTTAAATATACATTAGAAAATTTTGCAGCGGACTTTAACCGGAAAGATCCGGTGCTATACCCGGAAATCAATAAACCCGGAACAAGAATAAGGATCTTAGATGAATGAAGAAATAAAAAGAAAGGCTTACAAGTTTGATCTCATCATGGAGATATTTGATGAACTGCCCGACAATAAAGTAGCCCGACAAATAAGCGAAATTTTGACCCGACTAGATAAAGATTATGTTTCTAAAACAGTAGAGTGTTCGAGGCATGAACTTACAATGTCGATCAATAGTGAATACATATGCGTTGTAATAAACGGCCATGCGTATAGAAGACCCACCACAGTAGATGAACTTATGGGCATCGCTATGGGTTCTCAAAAGAGTGCAATAGAGAAAAAGAGGAATGAAGATCATGGAAGACAAAGAAAAGGCAAAAGTTAATATAGAAAGTAAACAATGGAAAAGGAGCTGGAATATGGCAAAAAGATTAATACCTGGAAAAACTAGAAAGAGTAAAGGCAAGAAAGTATCTCACCGACCGGTAAGGTCTGAGGGTGCATACTTTGATGAAAATGATCATAAGTGGTATAAAAGAGTAGAAGAATAAATTTTAAGTGATGGAGAAGAGTCACTCCTCTGTTGTTAACTCCATCACTTAATAACTTGGTTGGGTACTAGCCGTGAAAGTCGGTGGTGGAATCCTTAATAAAGGGGAATACCCATTAAATTTTTCCCAAAGATATCTAACAAAGCCAAGTTTTTTTTAAAGGAGAGAAAGATGAAAAATATTATTTATAAAATTAGAAACCTATTGTGCTTCCGGTTTAAGTGGAAAGAGATAGCATTCAAGTCAACTAACAACCAAGATGTTTTGCTTCAAGATATCTTTAACACCTGGGATAGCTTTTGTAATGATCCAGTAGATAATTTAAACCCGACACTAACTGTTTCTGAGTTAGGTGAAAGAATGAAAAAGTATCATGCTCTTTATCAAGATATGAAATCAAATCCATTGTTAAAAAAAGTTTTTGAAGACTATGTTAAATATAATTCAATGGGCTTGACTGTTCCTGAGTTAGCAAAAAGAATGGAGCGCCATAGAGTTTCTTTTTACGGCCACGAAAGAAAAAAACCTCATGTTTTTGCTAGTGACGTTTACTAAATCGCTTTGCACAAAAAAAATGTAAGATCAATATAGAAAAGAAGCATTTATTATATCAATTTTTGAAAATGACTAAGAAAAGTAAAATAACAGTTTATGTTGCATTAGCGACTGTTGGATCAGACGGGAAGGTAAAGCTTCACGAAGACCCTGAGACAATAAGATTGTTTTTAGAAGAACGATCTGATGCTGAAATAGGGGCAATAATTAGAGATTATTTTGAAGATCATCTATTAGAATTAAAAGAAGAGTCCCAAAGCAGAGTTAGTAATGTGGTATCACTCAATCAATGGAGAGAAAAATGTTAGAACTAAAAGCAGAAGAGGCTGGATTTACCCGGTCCAATAAAAAGAATGAATGGAAAGCTTCGAAAAGAGGCATTGAAATTATTCTTACAATAGACAAAGAAGAAAAATTTCCAAAATATACAACCCCGACCGAGCTTATAGTTAATTCAGCTATAATGCATTTTACTGGGTTCGACACGGCCTTAAAGGCATCTCAGCTAATGCTGAACTATGCATCAATGGAAAGACCGGCAAATTAATTCATAGAGGAATGATCACGCACCAAGTGATATGCGAGTCTTATGGCTCGATGAAAGATCAAATCTGGCTGTAAACATATTTTTTGTAGTCTATATCTTTCTGGTAAACATTGCGGAAGAACGAAATATTACTTATGACTACGCATTGACTTGTGGCAGTACAAAAAGACGTGCCGTGGGCAGAGAAGACAATGATATCCCAGGAGCTTTCGAATCATCATAGAATAATCCAAACGAATCAAGGGTTTAGTTTGGGACACAAAAATAACTTTATGAAGGACAATATTACTCGTGGTGTACGAGGTGAATTAATAGCTGCCGAGTGGTTAGTTGGCCAAGGAATATGGGCTTTTTTACCTCCTTCAGCTCAAGGTCCGGTAGATTTAATTGGGTTGGATAAGGACGGTAAAGTGTATTTGTTTGATGTAAAAGTTTTAAACCGGAGAAAAGATGGAAGCAAAGTAGCCCGTGTTTTAAGCTCTCTTCAAAAAAAATTAGGCGTAAAACTTTTATATGTTGACCTAGATTTTAAACAAGTTTTTATAGGCGGATCTCAAGGCCGTGATAAAAAAGGAATGGTTACAACTCAGATGTCTATAATAAAGTAATGCCCAACCTGGAGATCGGGCATTACAAGTGGCTGCAATCCGTGGAATGATACATGATAAGAGAGGAAGACATATATCTAAAGTAGAGTCCTACCATCCACGTACTACTAGATGTAGTGTATTCACCAGGTTTCGTCAACCAGTTGTATGTTATAACCATTTTAATTGAGTGTTTTTAGTGGGTTTTTTATCCCAGACCATCCAACAGAATGCCATTGTTCCTGAAGACGTGGGTTTATCTCCGTTTATCCACAAGGTAAGTCTTTTAGAAAAGACCCAAACCCTAGCCGGGGGGAAAGGATCAAAAAGCTCTTTCTTCCGGCTTTGTGATTCGAGAAAGGCTAACCTTAGAAACATAGCCACCTTATCATCTGATAATTCTAACGATCTTAATATAAATTCTTTAGCTAATTTAAAGGGTGGATTGGTTATTATATTGGGATATCTTTCATATTCCATCAAAAAATCGACCCCTCCTGTGCCATAACCCCTGTCTATAAGGTCATTACTCACCACTTGATGGCCGTGAGACATCAAAATTTTACTAATATGACCCTCTCCACACGCTGGTTCCAGTATTTTTCCTTTAAATTTCTCTACTTGCAGCAATGATTCGGTTGCCTCAGGAGGCGTTGGGTAGTAATCATCCTTATGACGAGCTATTTTTCCCATCAAAATGTTTTAATTTTAGGACATCCTAGCTCTTCTACTTGTAGAATTTTAAATTGCCCTTCATTATCTATAATAGATCCAACATGAATTGGAGAACATGTTGAAGTTCCCATGGTTTGACACCCAGCTAATAACAAAACAAAACTAATTATTATTATTTTCATCTTCAACCTCCTTTATACATTCAGCGATAACTGCTACGCATTGCGGCACAACAGCATTACCCATACACTTTAATCTATCTTTCCGGTTATTAACTTTTGAACCTACTCTAGGCATATCAGGTTCAATATCCCAGTAAGATACATTGGCGTGAACTTCGTCCTCTTCATCAATACTAGTGTGATTAATTGGAAAACCCATTAACCATTCAACCCAAGATGGATTTAAAGTTTTAGGTGTATCGTCTAAAGATCTAATTTTATCAGGTAGTGAGTTAGATGCAGTCCTTCCTTTCTTTTTTAATGTTTCCGGTTTTCTTGCACCTTTCCAATCTCTTGCAGTTGGAGTGGGAAACATACACACAGCCTGTTCTAACTTTGATTTATAACCTTTTCTTTCTAACTGGCCTTCTACAGAGTGCATAGAATCATTCATTCCATTACTTGCGCGAGGCGTTGGCCACATTCTATTAGGCTGATCATCTAAGCTATCAGTAACTGCAGCAGTTAGGCTCCATCCATGTGTACCGTTAATCATAGAAGGACAAGGTTTTTCTGCGTAAGAAGATCGTCCTCCTCTATGTGTTGGCGTGGGCCACAACGAAGCATCTTTGTCTTTGATGGCGGGCTTTGACGGAGACAGCACCAAATACGAAAGTTTGGACTTTGTAGTTTTCATTTTCCAAGTCAGCGACCGTACGGGCGAGTCCCATCTCCATGTTAACAAACCCTTGCACATTTTCTCCAACGATCCATTTAGCCCGGGGCGTGAGGCTTTTAATAACTCGTAACATTTCTGGCCAGAGATCTCGGTCATCTTCCGAGCCTTTTCTCTTTCCTGCTCCACTCCATGGTTGGCATGGGAATCCTCCGAGAACAATGTCAATGTTTCCAATTCTTGATCTTTCGTCTTCATATCTAAACTCCTTAATATCATCGTATACTGGTACGTCTTTCCAATTCTTTTGTAAAACTTTTGTACAATACGGATCTCTTTCTACAAATGCAGCACACTTATAATCTTTTCCATAACCCAGCTCCATGCCAAGAGACATTCCTCCGACACCAGCAAATAATTCAAGACCTTTCATTCTTTTAGGCACTTTGATCGTTTGAGCTGTCTCGCACTGCATTTTCAATTCCTGATTTTATTTTAATGTGTTCGCTATCAAGGATGTCTATTTCATCTTCATCTTTATCTTTAGTTAGATCTATCCAAGCTTCATTTACTAATTCATCAATCATCTTAATTTGTGTTTTTTGTGAGTTAGTTGCTAAGACTCTTAACCTAGCCAGTGTCTCAGTGTATATTCTTGCAGTCGAATAGTTTACAGTTTTTTCTTGCATTATTGCCTCCTCTCAATTAGGTTTACATAAATATGTAAACTAATTTCTATTTTGAGTAAAGGAGAAATTATGAATGCTAAGATGCCAGTGATTTGGCATAACTATACAGGAAGGATAATAGCTCAATCTATGATCCGTAGTAACGAGAATATAATTGAGAAAAAATTAAGTTATCCTGAGGCATCACATTGGATCATTGCAGAACACGTAATAGATCCAGAAAATTATGTGATAAGTAAAGGCTGCGTACTTTACGAACCTGTAGAATAAAATAACCCGTAATGGGTAGAGAGGTAGTTCTGTTAACTAAAAAACAGAACATAAAATTTTTTATGCTTGACGCAATTAATAAAAAAGTATAAAAACAAATATATTTTAATTAATTTTTAACAATTTTTACGGAGATTTAAACATGATTACAACAGAATATTTATTATCTATTAAGGATGATAAATCTATTTTAGCAAACCTTTCAAATAAAGATCTGTTCGAACTTAAAGAACAGTTAGTAGGGGTTAGGAAATTATCAACAATAGTAGAAGATTATATAGACAGATGTTTAGACAGGACAATCGGTCAACAGCTGCAATCTGAACTGGATACAAGTAAGTTAGACTCTGGTTCTCATACTTTCGATTATGAGACTGCCAAAGTCATCGCAAGAAAACCATCAACCATAAAATATGATGATGCTCAATTGCGAACGGCTTATAAAAATTTACTTGAAAAAGGTATTGATAAGGAAACGCTAGACAATATTTTTAAGTTTAGCGTCCTATCCTCGAAGTACAACACTGCCTCAGAAACAATTCAACACGAGCTGCAAAAGTGTAGAACTGTGACTATTGGAGAAGATTTAAAATACAAGGTTACTTTAAAGGGAGAAATATTATGAAGTTAGTAACACCTGAAGAACGTCTAAATCAAAAAAGCGGTGTAAAAGCCGTAATAGCTGGTAGGCCTGGAGTTGGTAAAACAACTCTTCTCTTAGGATTAAACCCTAAGAAAACTGTTTTTATAGACTTAGAGGCCGGAGATTTATCCGTTCAAGATTATAAAGGCTCAACCATTCAACCTGATACTTGGAATGATTGTAAAAATATTGCTGTATTAGCTGGCGGACCGAACACAGCGATTGTGTCAAAAGATCCAGCCAAACCAAAAGCATATTCTCAAGAACATTATGATATGTGTGTAAAGCATTTTCCGGATCAACATAAAGCATTACAAGAATGCGATACAATATTTATTGACTCAATAACTGTTGCAGCAAGATTAGCTTTAATGCATTCCAGACAACTTCCAGAAAATTATACTAAGTCTGGAGCCATAGATTCTAGAAACGCATATGGGTCAATGGGTCGTGAAATGATGGAGTGGTTAATATTCTTTCAACACATAAGATTAAAGAATATTATTTTCTGTTGCATCTTAGAAGAAGGCCAAGATGAAATGGGAAGAGTTGAATATAAACTTCAGATGGAAGGTAAAAAATCAGCTCAAGAATTACCGGGAATTGTAGACCAAGTTATCATTTATGATTTTGTTAATTCAGAAGATAAAGACGGCAACATGATACCTACTCGAACTTTTATTTGTAAGCCAGAGGGTCATCCATTTGCTAAAAGCCGAGCTAAAGGTGTAAGTGTTTATGAAACACCAGATCTAAATGCTCTTTTAAACAAACTTTCAAACAATCAAATAACAGGAGAAAAATAATGGTTGATTTTAATAGCGTAGATTCTGGGGAACGAAAAAATACTTTAATTCCAAATGACACAGTTGTCCCCGTAAGAATAGAGTTGTCACAAGAAAATACTGTAGACTCTGAAATGGTAATTAAAGGAGAAAAGTATCCACCCAATCTATTAAGAAGAGCTGATACAGGTATGTGTTACATTCCTGTAGCCTTTAGGGTTATTGGTGGCCCATACATGAATAGGCTTGTCTGGAAAAATACCAATATAGTAATGGATGGAGAATCTATCACTGACGGGCAGCAGAAAGGAATTAATTTTTCTCAGTTAATGTTAAAAGGTATATTGCTTTCAAATGCAAGATTGGGGATGTCAGATGTTTCTGATAAGTCTAAAAAAGTATTAGCTGAAACTATACCTGGAAATGATTATAGTGTTTTACATGGTATGAATGCAGTTGTTCGTATTGAAATAAAACAAGGAGACAATGGTTACTCTGATAGTAATGATGTTGCTCCATGGGGTATTTTAACATCTGATGATGGCAGTCAGTACAGCGATCATTTAGAATTTTTTGATACTCAAGTAGCTGTTTCATCTAGTGGTATGAGCGCACCAGCAAGTGCTGCTCCCGTACCTACATTTTCACCAGACACGGACAAACCTTCAACTCAATCAAAGGTTATGTCTAGTGATGATCTGCCTCAATGGGGATCATAATGAATGCTAATCGTGTGCAATCAGAAATAAAAAAACTTAACCAAGCTAAGAAAAAACTTGGAGAAGTTGAAAAGCTTATTTCTGAAGGTATAGATTCTTTATCTGATAAAATTTCTAGTGGCGAAATTCCCAACATAGAAACTCGTGGTCGAAAGATTAACGAGGAAAATCGTAATGAGATATACAATCTTCTTACGGAGGGAAAAACGGTGACTGAAGTGGCTTTAATAACAAAAAAATCTAAGTCATATATCAGTCAAATGAAATCTAAATTTAAAGAAGATTAGTGTGGCGAAGCGCCTAGCTATACCCGGCTAGGCGTTTCTTTTATCATGTGGAAACCTATCACAAAAGAGTTTGGAGGTAAACGTGTCTGTGGATTATGTGGTTCTATTGGCTACCATCCTTTTGGCATTTACGATTTTCATAGATCTAAACAAATAGGCTGGGTATGTTCATTAAAAAGTCAAAGATATATAAGTAAAAATTTAGGAGTTAATATGGAAATTAAAGATGCTGCAAAAGAAAAAGAATGGCTTTGCGTTACAGAAACAGTTAAGAATCAACTTTTTAATTTTCTAGCAACCGAAACAAGAAAAGATAAAGACGGGAACGAATGTCGTTTATTTGATAAACCTTTTAAAGATTTACATAGAGATGATGCAATTAAATTAGTTTATTGTGTGCTAGAAGGTTATAGAGACAATTTAAATAAAAGAATTAAATATGATGAAAGACAAGAAGGAAGAACGGTCTTAGCAAAAGAGTTTTGGGAGCCAGATGATGATATACCGTGGGTTAAAAACGAGGAATATTTCAACAGAAAAGATTAATAGGAGAAGGGTGTGGTTGATTTAAACGAAAAAGTTTTTGATGGCGATGTATCAGATATTATTAATGGATACATTGATAAAAGTTTGCAAGAAGCAAACAGACAAGAAGTCAGAAGAAGTTACATAGGTGGGTCCAGTATAGGAGATCCCTGTAAAAGAAAATTACAATATAGATTATTGGCTATAAAACCTGACAAAGAGTTTGAGGGAAAGACTTTAAGGATATTTGGGGCTGGTCATGCTTATGAAGACATGGCTATAGGATGGTTAACGAGAGGTGGTTTTGAGTTAAGAACAGTAGATCGTCATGGAAGGCAGTTTGGATTTAGTCATGCGGACGATAGAATAAAAGGTCATATAGACGGCCTTGTTACTAAAAGTCCTTTAGATGAAACGTATCCATATTTATGGGAGTGCAAGTCCGCTAATGATGCTACTTGGAAAAAATATAAAAAAAATGGTGTAGAAAAAACGAATAAGATTTATTATGCACAGATAGTGGTTTACCAATACTTTATGAACCTAACAAAGCTTCCGGCTTTATTTACGGTCGTAAACAAAAATACGCAAGAGATATACCATGAGAGAGTACCTTTTGATTCAAAGTTTGCACAAGAATGCACGGACAAAGCCGCTATGATTGTTGCTGCAACTGATAATAAAGAATTAATGCCAAGAGTTGCTTATGAGAGAGATCATTTTTCCTGTCGTTTTTGTGAGTTTAGTACAAGATGTTGGGAAGTAGATGGAGAAGTTTGATTCTATAGACATAGATTCTTTTAAGCTTAAATGCTCTACAAGACTTTCTGACATATTTTTTCACTTATTTCCCTCTGGAAGAATTAGAGGTAAAGAATTTATAATAGGTGACTTAAATGGTAAGCCTGGAGACTCTGTTTCGTTTAGCTTAGATAGTTCTAAGCTTGGAGTTGGCGGAGAGTTTAATGGTATGGGCGGCCATAAGATGTTTTCTGATTTTATAGATGTTTGGAAGCATAAAAAAGGCGTAGATTTTATAACAGCAGTAGAAGATATAAGTAACTTTATAGGAAGTCCTATAGAGAAAAGACCTGTTGTTGCTGCATCAGAGCCAATAAGAAATGTAGATCAAGACAAGGGCAAGGTCGTAGCAGAGCATACATACACCGATCCAAATGGAAATTTAATATGCACCATTGTTAGAAAACAATTTAATGACGGAAAAAAAAGTTTTTTACCTAGACTTGCAAGTGGTGATTTTAAAATGCCACTCGTCAGACCTCTTTATAATTTAGTTGATGTATCTACTTCTGATACTGTAATTATTGTAGAGGGCGAAAAATGTGCTGATGCATTAAAAACTATGGGGTACGTTGCAACATCTGCTATGGGTGGGTCAGGCGCTCCTTTAGAAAAAACTGATTGGTCATCCTTACAAAATAAAGAAATAACAATTTGGCCAGATAACGATGAACCTGGTTTTCATTATGCAGAATCTTTAGCCTCCTATCTTATACCTATTTGTAGATCAGTAAGAGTGCTTCAACCATCTAAAGGAAAACCAAAAGGCTGGGATGTAGCTGATGCAGTAGCAGAAAATTTTAATATTAATAAATTTTTATCAATAGAAGATTCAAATAGAAAAATTATTAATCTTATAGATTCTAGTTTATCTGCTTCTCGATACGCTCAAGGAAAATCACCACCTTATCAATACTTGGTAGAAGAAACATTACCAAAAGGAGTTGCTGGCGTTCTTGCTGCAACAGGAGACACCGGTAAAGGTCTAATAACATTAGACATGGGTCTAAAGTTAGCTTACGGAACGGTTGGCAAAGATAAAGTTTTTGATAGCCATATAACAGAAAATGGTTCTGTTGTAATTCTTACAGCGGAAGATGAAGCTGATGAAATACATAGGCGTGTAGAGTCATTAGATAGAGATGGATATAGATTTAGGGAAACAGGTCATGACTTAAAAATAATTCCTTTTCCTAATTATGGCGGAACAGTTCCAATTGTTACGGTAGAAAAAGGTAGGCCAACTATTACACCGGAATGGCAAAACATATGTGACCAAATAAAAAAAATTGAAGGGTTGGTAATGGTTGTTGTAGATCCACTTAGCTCTTTTATATATGCAGATGTTAATGCTGATCCAGCTATGGGTAGTTTTGTTACAGGATATTTTGCAAGTCTTGCTACTGAAACAAATGCTACATGGCTTCTTATTCATCATATGGCAAAAGTAGATATTAAAAATCCTGTTACAACACCGGAGCATGCACGTAATTTAATTAGAGGTACATCTGCCATTGTTGACGGATTAAGATTTGCTATGGCTTTATGGACTCCCCCAGAAGGAGAGATAAGATATATTTGTAAAAGTTTAAACATAGAATTTAAAAGAAACAAAGTGGCTCACGGTGCTGTTGTTAAAAGTAATGGCCCAGCTAATAGAGAAATACGAACTTTTTTAAGAAATCCAAATAATGGTTTATTGGAAGGATGCACAAGTGAACTTGGATTGGTTCGTCACGGTACAGAACTTGATTTAGAGGAACTTGTTTCGTGCATCAAACATGCAGCTAGAGATGGAAAGCCATTTACTCAAACAGGTAGGGCAAACGGCATCGCTTATCATAAAGAAAGGCTTACAGACAGGTTCCATGACAGAGGTATAAATAATTTACAAGAAATGGTTCAAACGCTTATTGATCAAGGAAGAATTGTAAAGGCTACAGCCGGAGGATCTAAAAGTAAAAAATGGTTAGATGTTCCTGGTGGTCCTTTTGCTGAAGGTGATGGAGAGTTTACTACAGGTTCTTAATATCCAGAAGCAGAATTATAAACTCTCATTGCTTCTCCTGGAATATAACCTACAGACTTTCCGTTTCTAACGCCCCATGAAAATAGATCTACAGAAGGATTAGGGCCACTTTGAGCTGGATTAACAAAAGAAATTAAATAATTCATTAACTCATTATCGCTCATACCTGTTGCTTCTTTCTGTCTAGCCCACTCATCACCTAAATTAATATCTTTCATAACTTGTTGGAAGTTACTAAAGTCGGTATAACCAGCGTCTAAAGCTCTTCTGATGTCACCTAAGATAGTTTCTTTAAATTCAATTAATTGGTCTTGTAAGTTTTCTGGGTTTTCAAAATCAAATGTTCCTAAATTTTTTCTGTAAAGATTTGATTCTGGAATATCTACACCGCCATCCCTAGCATCTAATCTTTCTAAAAACCCGGTAACATCTTCATTACCAATGGTATAGAAAAATCCATCAAGATCAGAGTAAGCTAACTGTAGATCACCTTTAATGTCTATTCCGTACTCTTCTTCTAGTGCTTGAATATCAGGTGAAATTAACTGGCCTACACCATCCATAAACATGTTTACGCCTTCGCTTGCATTTTTATCTGGGTCGTAATCAGCTTGTGAATAAGATAAAGGCTCAAATATATCAAAGTCTATGTTACTGTATACAGTTCTATGAGGTTGTTGATCGTAACCATTGAATACAGCATCCACTACTTCTGCAAGAGCTTTAACGGCGAGAGCTAATCCAAATTGACCAGTAGCAGCTAAAACTCCAGCCGCTGTTTTTAATGCGCTTTCAGGTTCTGGATCATCTATAAATTGAACAAGATTGGCGTAGGCATCTATACCACCTCCAATTTGTGCAAATATTTTTAGACCTTCTTTAACTCCAGGAGGTATTGATTCAGCAAGACCAGTAAATGCTTTATCAATAAATTCTGGCGTTAAATCTGCTATTGCACCAGTAACTTGAGCATTTAATTTTGCTACGCCTGTTAAGGCTGTTGTACCGTCAGCACTTATGTAAAGTGTATCTCCTAAAGATCCACCAAATTTATCTACGTCAACTTGAGATGCATTTGTAATTATTTTTGAAACTGTTCCACCAAGTGTACTGCTCTTTCCTTGATAGACAGTTTCACTTCCAAGACCTGAATCAAGAACTCCAGAAGCTGTTTCAACTGTTAATCCTGAATTAAAAGCATCAATATCTCCTGATGAAAAACCAATCGTCTGAAGTCCTGCAAGAAAACTACCAGGATCTCCAGTCCAATCAAAATCATCAAAAATATTAGTAGTATTAGCACCGCCATCTTGAGTGGTTGTTGTTTTAGTTTCTTCTACTTCATCATACACGCCGTTAGCTTGTCTTTGTGTTATGGTTGTTTCTTCTCCCACCATTACTTCATTGCCAAATTCTTCTTGTACGGAATCTAAATAACCCTGTTGAACTTTAGCATTATACTCTTGTATTGTTCCTTCATTGCCAGCATCTAACCAAGATTGATATGGACCTTGTTTATTGTAGATTGAGTCAAAACCTTGTCTTGCTGTTGATAATAAATTTTGGTTGTTACTTGTTATGTCGGCACCCCAAGGAACGCCTGTACCTGTAACAACTTCAGTTTCCGATAATCCTGCCCAATAATCAGCAAATTGCTCAAAACCATATGTTAAAAGATTTCCGGCTCCAACTGTCAAAACTAAATCACCTAAAGGATTGCCAGTAATGCTGCCATCATCAAACTTTATTGCATCTACATCTTCAATAGTATTATCATAAGCAGTAGTTACATCAGGATCTAGGTATGTAGATCCTCCTGTTATACCTCCGGGAACGCCTTGACCGCCACCTATTAATGAAGTGTTGTTTCCTCCACCTGTTAAAGATGTAATACCGCCAGAATCTCCATTCACTCCTCCTGTAATAACAGAGGTGTCTCCACTTCCTTTATAATTAGCAAAAGTTAACCCTTTGACATTTAAATCTTTGAAATTATCAAGATTAAAAATACCACCTACAGAAGGAGCGAATGTGTCCTCAGAGTATCCAAAAGATGATAAGGGTTGATTTGTTGTCGAGGTAGGTGGACCTCCAAGGAATTGATTGGGGTTAACACCTACATCATAAAGATTGGCAAGTGTGTTTCCGGTATTAGGGCTAACAAAAGGTGTTATGGATGAATAAGATGAGTCAGGTGTAAAGTAAGGGCCATAACCTTCGTCTGTATAATAACCAAGGTTAGGATATGATCCTCCTGGTCCTTCAGCGACTGTAGTAATTCCTCCAGTGTTTGTGGCTCCGGCTGCAGATCCTGGAATTACAACTATATTTGATCCTCCAGAACCATCATCAATTATTGTTGTTGTATCATCTTCTTCTTCTTCTTCATCTGGATTCCACTCTATTCCAAAAGCATTAGCTACCATTTTTACATAATCTGCAGGAAGAATATCCTCGTACATAGCTATCCATGTTTCTCCATCTATACCATTACCAATATCTCTAGCAGCTTCACCAGCACCCATTATGTAAGCACTATCAGTTGCTAAAATATTGTAAGCATCGTTTAATGGAGAAAATCCTGTTGTAGGAAAACTTACTCCAGTAGGATTTAAAACAGTAATTCCACCAGTTCCTGAAACTGGTTCTCCTACAATTAAATCAGGAGTTCCATATTCTTTTGCAGCTATAACACTTGATCCAGCACTATCTCCAAATATATCAACATTATCTGGATATATAATTGTTGACGGAGCATCTATATCTCCTGTAACAATCATTTCTCCTGGATTACTAGCTTGAAAACCTTGTGTGTCTAAATCAGTATCTGTTCCACCAACAGTAAAATCTGTTTCTATATTAATCATGGAACTGGGATCAAAAGTTTCTTCAGTTAAAAATGTTTTAACAGAGTTTGAATCTAAACCATAATCAGAAGCGTTTGATAAAGCCCATAAATCAGCAGCTTCTTTTCCTTCAAATTGTTCTACACCAGCATAATTGCTTGCAAAATCAGAAATATCTATAGTGCCTGTAGATCTAGCAGTAGCGCCTGTTGATACTAAATTTTCTTCACCAATATTTTTAGAAGAACCTAAACCGCCAAATAATTCAGTTAAATCATCAGCCATTACACGCTCCTACTTCTTAACATTGCTTGATTTAACGGACTATCTCCGGCTGCACCTAAAGCTATATCTCTTTCAATATTACTAGCTCTTACGTTTGGGGCTGGCATAGGAGCAGAAATTCTTGTTGGTCTTACAGGTTGCTCTCTTACAGTTTCTGTTACTTCAGTCTCTGTTCCTTGTGGGCTACTCTGTTGAAATATATTTTCGCTTACTTCATCAATAACATCATTGCCAGCAATAAAACCTTTTCCAGCACTAGCTCCTATAGGTTGTGTAGCGGCTCTTGTAGCCAATCTTTTTAATACATTAGATTTCTCGGTAAGAGCATCAATATTTGTTTTTCCTGTAGGACGAGTAGCTAAGTATTTCATAACACCTCTTGACCTAAGAATGTGTTTACCTAAGAAAGCACCACCAGCTGTAGCAATAGTAGGTCCGGGAGCTAGTAGTAAAGCTAGTCCTGCTATCGCAGATCTATCACTTGCACCTTTAAGGCCAGACAATCCAGCGGTAGATGCATCAGATAGAATTTTAGAGAAATTCCAAAGATCAGTTAAGTTGTTATAAATATTTTTACCAGCATCACCACCACCTAAAAGTTCTATTAAAGTATCTTTGTTATACGTTGCTCCATCTCCTACAAATGGTGATAACTCTGAAGTAACTTTTCCACTTAACAAACCATCAACGCTCAACTTTGATTCATCAGGTAATATTTTAGCTAATGTCATTTCAACAAAAGCATCGTTTGCTTGATTAGGTGAAACGCGTTGCTTAATTAGTGCATCTTTATAAGCTTCAACTTCTAATTTCGTCATATTTGGTTTTATAACTTGATTTCCAATTGATTGTAATGCAGCAGGTTTATTTATATTAGATTGAATGGCTCCAAGAATTTCATCATCACTAAATTGTGTTTGTCTGGTTCTTAAAGTATTTAATTTTTCTACAGTATTTTTTGCAGTTTGACCTGCTGTTAGTTCAAAAGCCTCTGGTAATATTCTTTCACCAACATCATCCATTTGTTTAGCTATTGTAATTATTTCATCTACTTGAGCTTTACCGTATAGTCTATTTAAAACAACTCTATTATCTTCAAACTCTTTTATGATTTGTTGTGGGTTAACAGAAAAATCAGCAATATCGTCAACAGCACTAAATGTTCCTTGACCTTTACCTAAAGCACGACCACCTAAAGATTCTACTCCAAACATTTTACTCCAGTGTACACCAGCTAAAGCATTAGTCATTTGATTATCAAATTCTTTTGATCCACCAGATATAACATTTCCAGCGTTTTCTATTAAATCTTTTTGTCTTTGAGATTTGTTTTCAAAATATTTTACATAAGGATTTTTGGGATCTTGTGCTTTTAATATTTCAACAAACTCGCTATCTTGTTTGCTAAGTAAGTCATCAATCTTTACTGACCCTCTTTTTCCTTGCGCTGGTAAATTTGCAGCACCCTTTCCTCTAAATGGATTAACGACATTTAAAAAACCTTCTAATTTAGCTTCATCAAGAAGTAATTCCTCAATATCACTTTTAGATAACTTAATACCGTTTTGTACTTTTTGGCCAATAGCATTTATTTCTTTATTTAAAAAAGCTCCTTTTCCTTCTATAATAAAATCTTCTGTTGCATCTAACAATTTTAACACTTCTTCTAAATCTTTTCTTACACCTTTTGGAGCATCTACAGCAATAGCTCCTAAATTTGCTCTATACGATTTCATAGCGGAATCTACAATATCTACACCTTTTTTTAATGTATTTCTAGACACTCCATCAACCAGATTGTCATCAAAAGCTAATTCTCTAAGCAAAGATCTAACACTATTTAATTCTTTTAAACTAACAGATCCTTCTTTACTTCTTAAATAAGTACTAAATTTATTTAAAGAAGTTGGATCCATGCTGGTAGATGCCACTCTATCTAATGCATCAGCTATCTCTGAAAAATTTTGTTTTCCCATTGCACTTCTAATAATATTGTTTAAAGGGGTGTCTTGTGCATCAAATAACTCGGTAGATTTTGTAAAAGGAGGATTATCAAGGCTTGTTGAATCTAATGCATCAGCTTTAAGTCTGTCTGTTATTAGTTTGTTTTGTAATTTATCTATTCTTTTATTGGGATTTATTTTTGCCAACAAATCATCTACTGCTGCGTATCCAGCATTTGTTTGATAATTAAAAATATTTCTTCCAGCAATTATTCTAGCGCCTAGCTCGTCTAAGTCTGGAGCTACAAGTTGACCTGATTTTTTAGAAATATTATCAGACAAAAGTTTTCTTAAAGACTCTGCATTTGTATCAATATCAGATTTTATTTTATTTTGACTTGGAAAAGCTTTTTGAATAGCTTCTACAATTTTATTACCATCAGGTGTACCAGCCTCATTTTTTAATTGTCTCATTGCTGCTAAAAAAGCTGAAGCGTTTCTTCGTTGTGCTTTTTTATTAGGAAAAACCATTTCAGCAATCTTTTGACCTGTAGCTAATATTTCTTTATCAGAAATATTTTTAATGTTAGGCATCATGTTTTGTACGTCTTTGGCTAGTGAGCCAACTGTTAATCCTTCAATTGCTTTTCCCTTAGAATCAAAAATTTGTTTTCCTTGATTTGCTGGATTAAAAAGATTTTCAAACATGTTACCTTGAAAAATTTTACCGCCATCAGCATCTCTTAATAATTTTCCATCTCCTTTTAATATGCCCTCTATTACTCTGCTTTGTGTAACTTCTGTACCTTTTTTACCTGGTGTTAAAGAAGCTCCAGGACCTTTAATTAATCTACTTCCGGCTACAAATGCACCTCCTAATATACCTTCACCAAGGCCAGCTATTAATGCTTCAAAAGCAGCTCTTGTAAAAACATCTGTAGCACTTTCGTCTTGATAACCTTCAGCCATTTCAATAACTTCATCAGCTAAAACACCAACACCTGTACCAGCAGCGGCACCTAAAGATGTTAAACCTAGCGTTGCACCCGTGCCTAATAAAGATGTTCCAGCTGTAAAAGGAGCTGCTACAGCAGCAGCTGTACCTAAAGCTATAGGAGCGCCATAAGCTGAGAAAAATTCTACTACATCATCTAGTGATGTGCCTTTTTCATCAATAACAACTTTCTTTTTTAATGGGTTTAAACCTAATTTTTTTTGACCTCTTGGAGTAATAACGTAACGACCTACGCTGTCTTGACTCCAGTCTGTACCTTGCTCTCCAACCTTATCTAAAAGATAAGATTGTTTCTCTGCATCATTGTCTCTTCTAGCCCAACCAGCTCTAAACTTCAGGTCTTGTATACCTGTTTTATAATCAACATCATCGTCATAATAAGATTTTGATCCGGAAGCCTTTAAAGCATCTTTTCTTTTACCAGCATTTTCTTTTCTTTTTTTATCTAAGTAAAGTTCTCCAAAATTAGACATTGTAGGTGCGGTTGATCCAAAACTAACAGGAGAGCCTGAACCAGGAAGTTGTTGTCCTAGTAAAGAAAGAACTTCAGATTTTTCTGCTTCGGAAAATATTCCTTGTTTAAAAGCTCTACCTAATTCTAATCTATCTCTATCGCTTAGATTAACCATTTTTTGCTGCTTCTTGTTGTCGTATTAACTCTTGAACTTCAATATCTAATTCACTTAACTCATCTTGTTCTTCAGATGTTAAATTTGATTGAGCAAATTGACCAGCCATCTTAGGGTTAGCTAAATTAATTCTGTTAAAGGCACTATTATATTTCCTAGATCCACCAGTTATAACCTCTCTAACTTCTTCTAATTTATTTTTTAAAGTTTCAATATTTGTACCAGTTGCTGCTAATTCGTTAGCTTGAGCAAATATCGTTGTTACTAAATCTCTATCTCTATCAGATATAGTTCTACCACTTTCGTTTAAAAACTCTGATGTAAATGCTGCTTGAATTAATTTTTGAATAGAAGCGTATTTATCAGAATCAGTTTGTTCAGCAAAGTCCTTTCCTAAAGCAGAGGATACTCTAGAAAAAGCTTGCGTTAATCTGGTCCCTATGTCGGTAGGATTTCCATTTGCTAATATAGCTGCTAATTGATCTATCTGGTCATCTGCTCTTGCATAAACTTCTAATTTAGTTGTTATTTGCTGAGAAGCATCTCTATAAGCATTATCAGTTATTAATTCTTGTGCGCCTCTAAGAGTAGGATTTGATGGCTGGAAGAAAGAAATATTTATTCCTGTGCCTTCAATTACTTCTTCACTTTTAGGAGCTTCGTAACCAGAACCTAATGCTTTTTTCTGTTCTAATCTTAACAGATCAGCTTTTTCTTCTTCAGCAATTCTTGTAACATCAGCATTTTTAAAGTAATCAAAAGCAGTAGCGTTAGGGCCACCTCCATACATGGCTGCCATTAAAGCTTTTTCTTCAACTTTAGGGTCCATAGGTTTTCCCTGTATTCTTTCTTCTCTTATGTAAGTATCCATTGTACTTTTATTATCTCTTGCACGTTGCATTAAAGCTTCTTTTCGTCTTTCTTCTTCTATTGCTTTTCCCATACCTTGTTGTGCATCTTTTGTCATTTTATCAAAGTCAGAATCTTTAGGAATAGGAGTTGTTTCAGCAATTTTTTCCCCAACAAAAATTTCATTAAAAGCTTCTGGATCTTCTTTTTGAATTAAATTTTTTAAACCATCTGGACTAGTTAAAGAATTTATAAAAGAACGAGCGCTTTCTTCGTCTGTAGTTGACATTTCAAATAATTTCTGTGAGTTGCTATCAAGCCAATTACTTATTTTTTTAGTAGTAGTTAATTCACCGGCTTTTGTTTTTGAAAAAATACTTCCTAATGTTCCTAAAACTCCTCTTCCTAATTGAGATTTTATACTGTCAATTGTTTCGTCAAAAGCTTGTTGAGAATTTAATCCTCCCCTCAAAGCATTTGGGTTAGAACCCATGCCAGTTAATAATCCTTTCGCACTTTCTGGCAATAGAGGAATTGAAGCTAATCCTCTTCTAAGATTACCAGCAACTATGGAAGGATTGTATTCTTCTTTACTGCCTGCTACATATCTCTCTATTGTTTCATCTTCGTTTCCTCGTCCTAGTAAACCTAATGTTCCAAAAGGCTTTCTAATATCAGTAGCTTTTCTAAAAGGATCTAATTCAGGATTAGTTGTTTGTGAAGCTACTGTTCCAGCAAGAGCTAATGGTCCTGCTGTTGATCTTAATAATGGTCCTGATCTTCGTAGAAGATCAGCAATACCTTTTGAACCTGTTCTTCCTAAACTTTTTATTCTATCCATCCTACTCTGCGGACCAGGGTTAATTGTTCTTGGACCTTGACCTTTAACTATCTTTAACGCTGTTCCTGGAATTTTTTTACCTCTGGGAAGTATTCTTGTTTTTTCACCACTAACAGGTATATTAGATGTTCCACCTCTAGCTAAGTAAGCAATACCTCCACCGTTACGATAACCAGGTACTTTTTTTTGAAACATAGATCGGTTTAAAGGACTATTATACACTGCCACCTCCAAATGGGTTTACTCCGCTTATTCCCATTGCTGCACTCGTTGAACTATTACCTCCAACTGGGAAAGGTGTTGGAACGCTATATCCAGAATTAGGTATTAAACCACCTAATTCAGATATAAATCCTAAGTCTTGGAATGGTCTAGACTCTTCTGCATAAATATTTTCTTGAGCTGTGTCTAACATTAACTGGTTATAATCTCTTAAACTTTGACCATAGCCTAATGCACTTCCTATATCTTGTTGATACATATCTTGTCCAGCACCTCCAAGAGCTGCCATATTAGTTCCAGTAGATCCTAATTGAGTACCTATATTGCCATAAGTTGTTCCTAAATTAGCAATACCTGTTCCTAAAGTAGCAAAACTTTTTCCAGCATCTGCTAATCTTTGATTTCTTGTATTAAACTCAGAAGAATATAAATTACCTAAACCTTCTGTTAAAGCTCTAGTATTGTCTCTTTGAATATTAGATCTTTCTAATCCGTATCGAGAACCACCTAAAGCATTCTTAGCGGCAGCCTCTCTTTCTAAATTAACTAATTGTAGAGCTTCTCTTTCATTTATTCTGTTTGTTAGGTTGTCAGCAACTTGTTCGGTAAAAGGATTAACGCCAGTTGTTTGATCAATTAAATCTTGTCCATAACGAGTACCTAAAATTCCTTCTTGTATGTAAGGTAATCCCGCTCTTGTTAAACCAGCTTGTTCACCATATAAATTTCTAGCATCCTGTAAGTAGGGTTGAAACTGACCAACACCTTGAGCTGCACCAAGATAAGCAGCTTGCTCTAATCCTGTAAGAGGTGCAATGTTACGCATGTAAGCATCACGACTAAATGGTCCTTCCCCTGGGCCATAACCTTCTGTAAAAATAGGATCCCCTAATTCATCTACACCTGTTTGAACTTGCCCTGTTGTTAAGGCAATAGCATTAGCAATTATACTATCATATAAAACTTTTTTAGCTGGATCTAATCTATTTTCAACGGCGCTTATTGAGCTGTAAGGTTGTGCGGTTGCCATTATGCTCGCCCTCCGTTTTCTAAGTTATTCATAATACCATACATTACTTCTGTTCCTTTTTTTCTACTTCCACCTCCAGCATTTCTTACTGCCTCAGCAGTCATAACAAATTCACCGTCAGAAAGCATAGCAGGAATATCATCAGATGTTCCTGTTCCCGGGCCATTAATAGGACCATCTCTATTTACAAAACCTCCATTGTTTAATTTAGAAATTCCGCCCCCTGTTGCAGCAAATTTTTTAGGGACTCTGTTTTGTCTTGCAGCAATGTCTCTACTAAATTTTTGATTAAATCCGCCAATATTCATATCTTTAGCAAATTGATCTGCCTGTCTTTCAAAGTCTTGATTAGCTAAGTCAACTGCTTCTCTTTCTGTTCTAAAGCTATCAGGAAAAAGTATTTTAAGAATTTCATCATTTATTTTTGTGCCTATTGTATTCTCCCCTAATGTACTTAACAATCCCTGTGTTCCTATTCCAAAGTTAGCTGGTTTGGTTTTTCCTTCTCTAAGGGTCCTTAAATAACCTCTGCTTAAATCTAACATTTCTTGAGCGCCAGTACTGTAATCTCTAATATAACCTGTAGTTCTTCCAGTATTTTTGTCTACTACTGGTTTATCTACATAACTATAATCACCTTGATTATATGTGCCAGTTCTGGGAGGGTTGTCTCCTTCAAAAGTAGGTCCGCCAAAAAGATCTAAAAAACCTCCAGTAGGAGTAGGAGCAATCATTTCACCTTCTGTAAAGGCTGCGGGTTGAAATCCATTTCTTAGGCCACCAATACCTTCATTAGAAACTTGCATTTCAAGTTGACCAGTTTGTGGATTAAATTTGGGGCCACCTTGAAATTGACTTTTGGGTTTTACTTGTGCTTGTGATCGTCTTGTTTTTGCTTTTGCATTTTGTTGTTGAGGAGTTAAAGTGTTTAATAATCCACCAATACCAGCATTACGAAGGTAATCGCCTTTATTACCGCCAGCAAGCGCTGTATAAAGAGCAGTTTGAGCAATGTTTCTAGGATCTATAATATTTTTTCCTACGGTAAGGAGATCCTTTCCTGTATTTGCTATCCCTTCTGTAATGAAATCATACCAAGCCATGTTATCCTCACGTTATCTGCAATAATGATACAATAACATCTAGAGCAGTTCCTGTACCAGCATTAATTATTAATTTATCACCCGCTTCTAGGTTGATAACCTCTCCGTTCTGAAGAACTCTTTCTTGCGTTGTTGCAGCAACTGAACTCGTATCCCATATGCCTGTTACGGTTGCCGAGCTATCAAAAACACTTACAGTAGAGTTAACAGCACCAGCAGTGGTATTATATATATTTACTACTTTAATGATAGCTTGTCCACCGATTGGACAAACATAAATATCTGTATTACCAGAACTTAAACCGCTTTT
>Ga0209336_10000268_pt1 | contig 27237 bp, 43 predicted proteins | sample LinPmetageLP32_FD_184042 | JGI IMG/M metagenome (GOLD analysis project Ga0209336, IMG submission 184042) | Marine viral communities from the Pacific Ocean - LP-32 (SPAdes) (version 2) | ecosystem: Environmental > Aquatic > Marine > Oceanic | place: Pacific Ocean | collected 2009-08-23
TGACACAGGATCAGAAAGCAATGTAGAGAAAGACAAAGGACACGTATCAGATGCTTTTAAAAGAGCTTGTGTTTCTTGGGGTGTTGGTAGGTTTTTATATAGGTTGCCTATTCAAACTTTGAAAACTAAAAAACATACTAATGGAAGAGAATATCCTTATGCACCTGAAAAAGACAAGATTATTTTTGATGGAGATACACTAACTAAATATATAAATTGGAAAATAAATAATAATAAATAATAAATAAACTATGGAAATTAATGGAAAGATCGTAAAAGTATTACCTGAAAGCGGAACAACTAATGCAGGTAAAGAATGGAAAAAGATTAATGTAATATTATTACAGCCTGGAGAATATGGTAAAGAAGTTTGTATTACAGTTTTTGGTGATAAAGCCTATGAATCATTTAATGGATTTAAAGTAGGTGATACAGTAGATGTATCTGTAAACGTATCAAGCAGAGAATTTAATAACAAATACTACACAACTTTAGATGGTTGGAGATGGGCTAATAAGAACTCCGAAGTTCACCAAGATGATTTTGTTACTTCAGAAAATGATGAAAACTTACCATTTTAATTATGACTGAAGAAAATAATTTTAAGGCTATATGCGGTATAGCTACTAGTATTTTAGGTATGCCGCAAGGCACTTTATCATTAAAGACTAGAAAAAGACCTATACAAGTAGCAAGAGCAGCATCAGCATATATTGCTATGAATGAAGATAACATACATAGAAGTGTTATAGCAAAGGTGTTAAATAGAGATAGAGCAGTAACTTATCATTATCAATCTATGCACAAAAAACTATATGCCACTTGCCTTGTTTATCGTAATACATTCCTTAAAATATACAAAGCTTATAAGGATATAGATGGAGCAAAAGAAATATTTGTAGATAAAGATTTTATGAAATCATACTTATTAAAAAATGGAGTTAAGGAAATTTTAAATTCTGATGTTTTATTAGAGATAAAAAGCGGAGAAGTAACGTGTAAAATAAAAACTTCTTACTTTGATTTTTCTAATCAAGTAGAAAATGTTAAACTTGCAATGCAAAATTATCACTATACAGTCAAGATTATATGAAACACCTTTTAAGTAGTTCAGCATTTTTAGTATTGAATAAAGAATTAGCAAGGCAAATAGGATTGAAAGAATCAGTCCTACTTGCTGATCTAATAAGCAAAGAAGAATATTTTATAGTAAACGGAATGACTGATGGCTGGTTTTTTAATACTGAGGCTAATATTCAAAAAGACACTACACTAACACCATTTCAACAAAGAAAGTGTATTAAAACACTTAAAAAGCATCAAATAATAGAAACTAAACGTAAAGGTGTACCTGCTAAACAATACTTTAAAATAAATGAACAACTAGTTGTGAAGTTTCTTAACAACTTGTCATTAACAAAATGCACAACTATTAATAAGAATAAAGTAATAACAATACATAATAAATATTTTATTAAGCCAACGAATTTAGAAGTTCAAGATTATTGTAAACAAAGGAATAATAATATAGATGCAGAAGCTTTTATAGATTTTTATGAATCAAAAGGTTGGATGATTGGTAAAAATAAAATGAAGGATTGGAAATCAGCAGTAAGAACTTGGGAAAGAAAAGAAGTAAAAAAGCCAAAATCAATGAGTAAAATACATCAGCATTTACAAAAAAATATGAATGTAAAAGAAAAACTAAAAAAACAATTAAAAAATGAGATTAATTAAAACAATGACAAAAGAAGATTTGCTGATGTGTTCAGTAGATTTAGTTAGCAAGACTTACATAGGTTTAGGACAAAACAATGTAGAAGAAGATACAATAATGATAATGTCAAAAGACTTAGCCAAAGATTTAGAAAGAATTTATAAAAACTTTTATTTTGAAGATGCTGAAAATGCTTTTTATGAGGGGATAAGAGCAGACATAAAAACTGATTTTATACACTTTAATATTCCTATTTATATTAGATGGTTAAAAAGTCATAAATCATTAATATGGGAAGCTAGAGCTCAGTTTGATAGTGGTGAAGATCCTAAGCAAATTTTATATTATAGACCTGAACCAAAACTATTAAAATGAAAACAAAAGAAATTGTAAGAGAATTACTAAAAACTAAACCATCTTTGAAAGATGATGATAATAGATTGACTACTCATATATGGTTTAGAGAATTGCAAGAATTAGGAATTGATCCTCATAATACTCCTATTACTGAATTTTTAAAAAAATATGCAGATAATAAAATAACTGTAGCTCCTACATTAACTAGAATTAGAAGAAAACTTCAGGAAGAAGAACCTGAATTTAGAGGTGAAAAATATTATTTAAGAAAAGGAACTTATCAAAATGAATGGCGTAAAAAACTAGGATATGAAGAAAACAATAAGTAAATTAAAAAAAGAACTAGACAAATGGTTTAGTCTTTACATCAGAATCAGAGAAGCAACAGATGAAGGATTATGTCAATGTTTCACTTGCGGAAAGGTATTGCATTACAAACAAATGCAAAATTCTCACTTTCAAAGTCGTAAGCATCATTCAACTAGATGGAATGAACAAAATTGCCAAAATGGTTGTGTAAAATGTAATGTTTTTAATTATGGCGAACAATGGAAATTCGGTCTTAATTTAGATTTAAAATATGGACAAGGAACTTCAGAAGATTTAGAACTTTTATCTAGATCAGTATTTAAAAAAGCAAGATGGGAATATGAAGATGATATAAGTTATTATAAAAATATTGTTAATAATTTAAAATTAGAAAAAGGATTAGAGTAAACATTTCTATTAATTTTGAATATGCTTAAACCTATATATTCCAGTCAAGAGCATAAGGCTATTGTAGAACTATATATTAATATGTGTAAGGAGTTCGCTAAAGATGTTAGCAATAAGCATAAATACCATAATTTTTTAGATGTGATAGACACAATAATAGAGTACCATAATAACTATGGAAAAGGAATGAGAGAAGAAGGAAATTTTTATGATTGGATAATGATTATACCAATAAATCTATCAGTAGCTATAAATGGGTTTTTTGCAGGATTAGAAACAAAAAGAAATGCAGCCACTATTAGAAGTTATAAAGTTATATTGGAACAACTTTTGTATGAATCAGTAGAAAAGATAGATAATATAGAACCTACAAATGACTGATATATATACTGAAATATCTAAATTGACTGATAAATTTAGAACAATGTGTTTTGGCATAACTACTGATGAAAACAAAATACATAATGCAGTACAAGAGTTAATGCTGTATTTTTTACAAATGAATCCTGATACATTAAAAAGTATATGGGAAAAAGATGGAAAGACAGGGATAATACGTTATGGAGCAGTAGTTTTAAGAAGAGCTTTAACAAGTCCAAGAAGTAATTTTTACTATAAGTATGAAAAATATTATAAGCATATTGATAGTTTTAATAGTAATGCTAGTCAGTCTATCACTAATATTGATTATGGAGGTGATGCTATTTATTATAAGAATCTATCAAATATTTCTGAACAACAAGAAGAATATCATTGGACAAAATTAGAAGAGATAGATTTAATTTTAGACAAACAAACGTGGTATGATAAGAAGATATTTGAATTATATTATTCAGGAGAAACATTAGATAGTTTAGCTAATAAAACAAAGATAAGTAGAAACAGTTTATTCACAACAATAGATAAAGTAAGAACAATATTAAAAAAAGAATTAAATGAAGATATATGATCCTGTAAAAAATGATAGCTTTGTGATGATGTTTGGCTTTAAAAGTCCTAATTGGTAAAAGAAATGAATAGGTTTTTTGTAGAAAATGAAGTCTATGAAGATAGAATAGAAATCTGTAAAGGATGTACTTACTATTACAAGCCAACAGGTAGCTGTAAGATATGTATGTGCTTTATGAAAATCAAGGCACGTATAGCTAACCAATCTTGTCCTCAAAAGTATTGGCATAAAACATCAGAGGTTATGAAAGCTCCTGATGATTTACCTCAAGAGATAATAGATGAAATATTAGATATGTGGAAAGACTTAAAAACAGGTAGAGCTAAAGATGTACAAGCCAAGAAAAAGATGATAGAAACATACAACACAATTTACAACACTAATTATCAAACAGGTACTAATTGCGGTTCTTGTATATCTACTTGTTTTGATGGAATTAAAAAACTATATAAAAAATACAGCGAATGAGTTATTTAGCACACTTAAAGAGAACAAAGATGCACCACTCAGAAAGGTGGATAGTAAAAACAAATGAAGATGGTTTAGTTAGGGAAGTGAAATTAATTTACAGTCCTGAAGAATATAGAAAGTTTAAAAAAGCTAGACCTTTACATACACAAAATGGTTTAATAAAAATACTAGAAAATGACAAAGAAAGAAGATTACAAAAAAAGTCCTGAACCAAGCTATTACACAGGAAAGCTTTATGGTTATTCAGCAAAGAACATTGTAGATGATTTTCAACTTAGTGCCTGGACATCACAAGCAGTACAATACATATTAAGAGCAGGTAAAAAAGAGGGAAACTCACCTGAGCAAGATATACAGAAAGCAATCAATGTACTACACTTTGAATTAGACAAACTCTATGAACAAAGCAAAACAAGAACAGGAGGATTAGCACAATGATTAGTAAAGATACAATAGAACTTGTAAGTTGGAAACAAGTAGTAAAAAGATATAATTATAAAGAAAGCAAAAACAAAGGCACTAGATTTGGTTTAAAATTAGAACTAAATGGAATGAACGATATTCAATTCATTTGGTGTGAAACTAATTTAGAAAGAAGAAAGTTGTTTAAAACTATAATTAGAATAGCTAAGGATGAAGGTAGAGATTTAAAGATAATAGAATGATATGACACTATACAAATGTAAATGCGGTAATGAAGAAGAGATAGGAAAAACTACAATAGCTTTAAGAGATGGTAGATGGAGAACTATACAGGCTAAATGTATTTGCGGTTTATGGATGGAAAGTGAACCTGAAGAGGGTATGCCAAGTATAAGAAGAACAGAAGGATCATTAAGTAAAAAGAAGCAAGGAAATAGACTTTGGGATAGTGCTAAAGAAAAGCTAGTAGGAGAACGAGGAATTAATGAATCATTTGATTAATGAACTTTGTAGTAAACACAACACAAGACAAGCAGACATTATTCAGCTACTTAAAAGAGTTAGGAACTGATTATATAGTAAAGGTAAAGAAACAAAGAAACAATAGAAGCAATATGCAGAACAATTACTATTGGGCTTGTATAGTACAGCCATTAGCATCAGAGCTAGGTTACTTTCCTGATGAAATGCACGATACACTTAAAGTAAAGTTTGCTAGTGAATGGCAAAGCATAGAGATAAACGACAAACAGATAGGACTTCAAACAGTAAACAGTACGGCAAGAATGAACACAAAAGACTTTGAGGTGTATGCAGATCAAATAAGGATATGGGCTTTAACAGAACTAGGTGTAAGACTAATGCTACCAAATGAATTCAAGTAATTTCTATTATATAGTACAGCTTGATTAATCAAATTATTTCAAAATGAATACACACGGAGGTAAAAGAACAGGAGCAGGTAGAAAGGCAAAAGCAGAAGAACAAAAGCTAATAGAGAATTTAACACCTATGAATGAAATGGCTTTAGATTCATTAAAAAAAGGATTAGAGAAAAAGGAACAATGGGCAGTTAAGTTATTCTTTGAATACTTCTATGGTAGACCTCAGCAAAGAGTTGATGTTACAACTAATGAAGAAAGTCTTAATATGCCACTTATAACATTTATAGACCCTGAAACTGAGTAAGAAATATAATCCACTATTCCAATCTGATGCACGTTATTTTATAATAACAGGTGGTAGAGGATCAGGTAAGTCTTTTGCAGTAACAGTCTTTCTTACTTTACTTACAATGACAGAAGGCATAAGAATACTATTTACAAGGTACACAATGACTTCAGCTCACTTATCAATCATTCCTGAGTTCCTGGAAAAGATAGGGTTATTAGGATATGAAGATGTATTTAACATAAACAAGTCTGAAGTAGTAAACACTAAAAACAAAAGTGATATACTATTTAGAGGTATTAAAACATCAGCAGGAAATCAGACAGCTAGTTTAAAATCATTAACAGGAGTTTCTAATTGGATTCTTGATGAAGCAGAAGAACTTATTGATGAAGATATTTTTGACACAATAGACTTAAGTATTAGAGAAAAGAACATACAGAATAGGATTATACTTATACTGAATCCTGTTACAAAAGAACATTGGATATACAATAGATTCTTTCAGAACAAAGGTGTAGAAGCAGGTTTTAATGGATTTAAAGACAATGTATGCTATATACATAGTACATACCTAGACAACAAAGATAATCTCTCTAAGAGCTTCTTAGAACGTATTAAAGACATAAAGCATAGAAACTTTAAGAAGTATCAGCATAAGATATTAGGGGGGTGGTTAGATAAAGCAGAAGGTGTTGTGTTTGAGAATTGGAGTATAGGAGAATTTAATCCTAATAACTTACAAACATCTTGCGGAATGGATTTTGGTTTCTCAGTCGATCCTGATAGTCTTGTTGAAGTAGCTATTGATAAAAAGCATAAGAAGATATATTTAAAAGAACATATATATAAGAATGGTTTAAAATCACACGATTTAGCTAAGATAGTTTTAGATAAGGTAGGTGATAAGCTTATAATAGCAGATTCAGCAGAACCAAGACTAATAGAAGATTTAAGACATTTAGGAGTTAACATAAAGCCTGTAAAGAAAGGAACTATTGAAAGCGGAATAACAAGGATGTTAGATTATGAGTTAATAGTAACTCCTGAATCAACAAACATAGCTAAAGAAATGAATAACTATATATATGCAGATAAAGGCTCTAAGTTATATGTAGACAATTACAATCATTCAATTGATGCTATCCGTTATAATTGCATATACCATTTAGATAATCCTAATGCTGGTAAATATTTTGTACAATAAAAAAAGGGTGGTAATAAATACACACCCCCTTTTTGCAAGATTCACAACTAAAACGTGGCAAATATAAACATTTTAAACTAAATATCAACTTTTTCTATTATATAGTATATGAAGGTCAAAATTAAGAAGCAGGGCAAAGTAAAAGAGTTCAAGCTAATCAATAAGTGGTCAGATGTAACTCTTGAAAAATGGTTAAAATTAATAGACTTTCATAATGGAAGTAAGAGTAGTGAAGCAACAGAAACAATAGCAGCTTTGTCTGATATTCCTAAGAAGCTAATAAAGCAACTGGAATTAAAAGATGTAGCAGTTATAATGGGTAGAGTTGCTGAGTTACAACAGAAGCAGAATAGTTCTTTAAAAAAGATAATAGAGGTAGAGGGTAAAGAGTATGGGTTTCATCCTGATTTAGATAGTATAACATTAGGAGAATATGCAGATATAGAAACATTTATTAAGAATGATATTCAAAAGCATTTACCTGAATTGATGGCAATACTTTATAGACCAATAACAGAACGTGGAGAAAATGGTGTATATACTATTGCAGCCTATGATGGTAATATACGGATTAGGACAGAGCAAATGAAGAAAATGTCAGCAGAGCAAGTGCAAAGTGCACTGGTTTTTTTTTATCATTTAGGGAACGTATTGTTAACGACTTTGCCATCATATTTGATGGATCGGCTCAAGGAAATGAAGATGCAGTCGCAACAGAATCCTTTGCAGAAAAATGGGGTTGGTTTGGAGTAATGTATAGATTGACAAATGGTGAAATAGTAAACTTAGAAAGAATAACAAATCTTAGCTTGTTAGAATGTTTAACCTGGCTAAGTTATGAAACAGATTTAAACTCACAAAATAAAGTAAAATATGGCAGTAAGCAATAAGACATATAATAACGTAGTTAATACAATAGCTAGACTAGGGCAATACCACGAACAAATATCTACAGTATCTATTGGAGATATATACGATATTAACTTAGAAAAGTTAGAGAAGTTTCCTTTGCTTCATATAAATCCAATAAGCGTAACAACAGGAGATTCACAGTTAGTATATAACTTTCAACTATTTATAATGGATATGGTAAGTGAAAAGAATGATTGGCAGACTAAACAACATTCAGAATTAACTAAGTTAATAGACACTAAAAGTAATGAGCAAGAAGTATTTAATCAATGCTTAGATATAGCAACAGATTTTATAGGAATGTTAAGACATAGTTCAAGGCAATCACAAGAGGGTACAAATGATATTAATGCACCATTATACTTTACACAAGATCAGTTTACCATAGAGCCTTTCCAAGAAAGGTTTGACAATCTTTGTTGCGGTTGGGTGTTTCAAATAGGGGTTAAGGTTATGAATGACTTTGATACTTGTATAATTCCTGTAACTGATTTAGGAGCAGGGTACTAATGAAATTTAGAATAGGTAAATATAGAATAGAAATAGGATTTTTTAAAATAACAATAAAAATATAATTATGGCAGATTTAGTAACAACCTTATCAGAAAGTGTAACCTTAAATGGTTCTGTAAGAGGTTCATCAAACTCAGTAACAACAACAGGAATAGTAGATGTATTTGAAAGGATATTAACTTGTACCCATTCACAAACAACAACTGTAGCGGTTTTTAATTCAACACCTCACGGAGCAGCAGGTGCTTTAGATGTAGAAAATTGTAAGTATTTAAGGATAACAAATTTAAGTACAGATCAAGATATGAAAGTGGCTTTAGTTACTGCTAACACAAATTATCAAGTAACTGTAAGAGCAGGTGGTTCACATATACTTTTTCAAGCAGAAGAAGCATTAATAGGAGAAACAGATGCAAGTCCTGCTTTTCCAACATTAGAAGATATAGTTACTGTGCAAGTAAGACCAGCAGCAACAACTGATGTGCAAGTAGAAGTGTTTGCAGGTCTTGTATAATGAAAACCGCTAATATAGAAAGGTACTTAAATAGCTTTGGTAAGCAAGTAGTAAATAGAGCAAAAGGCAATGTTCAAAAAGCTAAAGGAGGTGGAACGGCTTTAGAACAGTCTATACGTTTTGAAATTGTTACTGATAATGATGGCTTTACAGTACAATTCTATATGGCAGATTATGGAACATTTGTAGATAAAGGTGTTTCAGGAAATAAACAACAACAAAAATTTAAAGATTATAAAGGCAAAGTTATTACAAGTCCTTATAAATATACTACCAAACAACCACCACCAGGATTATTAGCTAAGTGGATAAGTAAAAAAGGAATAAAAGGAAGAGATAAAAAGTCAGGCAGATTTATAAGCAATATGTCTTTAGCTTTTATAATAGGTAGAAAAATTAAAAGAGATGGAATTAAAGGAATTAGTTTCTTTCAAAAACCATTAGGATTAGGACTTAAACAATTTGGAAAGGATTTATTAAGTAATGTAAAAGAAGATATAATAGAAGGTTTAACAACAGTAAAATAATGGCATATTCAAATTCAACAATAGAACAACAACCACTTTACCAACAATTACCTGTTGGTCAAGAAATAATATTTGTAGTTTCTAACGTAAGTTTAGTATCTAATGAAACAAAAGTTAAGTTTTGTGCTGAAGTACATATAAGTGATTCTACACCACCAAATCCTAGTGTTGCTACACATTTAGTAGGAACATTTAAAACAACACCTAATAATGCAGGTGTTGGAATGTTTGACTTTAGAAATATTATTGAAAATTATGTATCAGCAGATAATCTAGCATCACAAGGAAGTTCTTATAAAGGAACAGTAGTTACACAAGTAAGTCCAAGACCTATACATATAGTAGATAAATATTCATTAAGCAATAACACAACTAGATATATGACTATGCAGTTATATGCGGAATATTTAGGGGCAGACCCATTAAGACCAACAGTAGTTAGTAGAGCAACAGGTACTTCTGTTAATTCAGATTTATTTACTTTGTTTAATGGTTACTTAAAATATACAGATATACTCACTATGGGTGGCACTAATAATCCTGCTGATTTTGGTTATAGCTTAAGCACTTTTAATTTAAGTTCGCAGACAGATAAGTTTCTTTCTAATGCACCTCAAACTCAAGAATGTCTTATTAATGATTATGGAACATTATCTTTTTTAGCCCCTAATGCTAATGTAGAACTAATATCTTTAACTTACAAAGATGTATTAGGAGATGTTATTGGTACAGAAACTGTAAATAGAACAGAAGAAAATGGTGCTTATGATATTTTTACTTCAGATGTTGCAAATCAAATAATTCACTTTGGATGTTTTCCAGCAAACTTACAAAATTGGTCTACCCTATTTAACTCCTCAACTATTATAGATCATATTGAGGGAGGTTCTATAGAAGTACAAGCAAAAGACTTATCAGGAGGGAGAGAATCAGCAAGATATACTATTAATGTAAATTGTCCTAATCTTAAAGGTTATGAATCAATTAGACTTTGTTGGCTGAACCAATGGGGTGTTTGGGATTACTATACATTTACTCAAAAATCAATAAGAAGTTTAACTACACAAGGAACTACATTTGAGCAATTAGAGGGTAGTTGGAATGAAAGCAGATATAGAATAGATAGCTATAAAGGCGGAAAGAAAGCATTTAGAGTTAATTCTACCGAACGTATTTCTATGAATACAGATTTTGTTAGTGCAGACTTCAATACTATGTTTGAAGAATTAATTAACAGTCCTGAAGTTTATATGTTAGATGGTTATCAATCAGACACTTTATCTTCAGCTTTAAATCAATATGTAACTCCTGTAAGGCTTACAACATCAAGCTTTACAAGAAAGACAATAGCCAATGACAAACTAATACAGTACACATTTGAAATAGAAAAGAGTAAAACACTAAGAACACAAGCGGTATAATGAGCATACAACTAATAGTTTACCCACAAAGTTTTGATGGTTCACCTAATCCTATAACAGGTTCATCATCACAATTTATAGTAGATGGAATTAATTTTGCAACAGTAAATACATCAACATCTTCTTTAAGTTTACCTGCACCTACTTTTACATCAGCTATAAGCAATATGTCAGTTATTCCTATTAATAGTTGGTATAGGTTTAGTGGAGATGGTTCAGCAGTTACAGAATCATCAGGAGCAATTACAATTGGAGCTTCAAAAGGTATCATACAACAAGTATCTAATTTATCAGTTGGAGTAATGTATGATTTTACAATAGATGTTGGTACTTATGCTTCAACATTAGAATTACAACAATATACAGGAACAGTATTAAAAGCAACTTTTCCAATATCATCATCAGGAATTACCACTATACAATTTGAAGCACAATCTACTGCTGATACACTTTTAATTTATAGCACAGCAACCAATGTTATAAATAGTATATCTGTATTAAACTCATCAATACAACCATCAGGTGCTATACAGTTTTTAGGAAATGGTCAAGTTATTTGCGATTTATATGAAGATGAAGATATACCATTAAGTCTAAGTGTAGATGATTTTAAAAATGTAACTGAAAAAGTACAATCATATTCTAAAGCATTTAACTTACCAGGAACAAAAAGAAATAATAAAATATTTGACAATCTATTTTCAATAACAAGGTCAGATGATGGTGTTATTTTTAACCCTTATGTAAAGACACAATGTAAATTAAAGCAAGATGGCTTTATATTGTTTGAAGGCTATCTAAGAATGATAGATATACAAGATAAGCAAGGTGAAATAAGTTATAATGTAAACTTATATTCAGAGGTTGTAGCATTAGCAGATGTTTTGCAAGATAAAACATTTGATGAATTAAATTTTGATGAATTAGAACACGGCTACAACAAAACACAAATAAAAAATAGTTGGAATGATTCAGGAACCCCAATAACTTGGACTAATTCAGGAACTTCAGGTTTTAGAAATTTTGCCACATTAAAATATCCTTTTGTAAATTGGACTAATCAATGGGTTATAGCAAATAATCCTGGCGGCACTTCTGGTGCTACTGACCTTAATCCTCAACTTATATCTTTAGAACAAGCCTTTAGACCTTTTATAAATATTAAATATTTAATTGATAGAATATTTACACAAGATGAATTTCCTTTTAGTTATGAAAGCACTTTTTTTGAAACTGATGATTTTAAAAAATTATATATGGATTTCAATTGGGGTGGAAATGCAATGCCTTCTACTGAAAATCAGTATAATGGATTATGGCTATCAACAGGGAATAATGGTACAGGTTCTTTTAAAGAATTGAGATTACAACCAACATCATTATTAGGTCTAGCTAATTCTACAGTTCCACCTAATTACAATACAAGTACATATATTATTACAGCTACAACAGATAATGAAATATATGATATTAGTTATAATTTTAAATTAGAAAACACAAATACAGGAATAGTTACAACTGTAGCTTGTAGGTGGATTCTTAATAGTACTACAGTAATAAATTTAATACCTTCTATTGCAGGTACATCCACTATAACTTATGCAGGTTCTTTTCAAATAGCACTTCAAACAGGAGATACTTTAGCTGCACAGTTTGATGCAACGGCACTTGTTAGACAACATCAAACCCTTGCAAGTTCTGTTGTTTTTGTTCAATCTAATAGTACAGTAACATCAGGAACATTAAAAACATTAAGAGGAGCATTAGGGCAATGGGAATTTTTAAAAGGGATAACTACTATGTTTAACTTAGTAAGTATTCCTGACAAAAGCAATCCTAATCATATTACGATAGAACCATATAATGATATATTTTTAGAAAACACGGATAGTAAGCAATTAAATTGGACAGATAAAATAGATGTAAAAGAAATGAAGTTAGAGCCATTAACTGACTTGAATAAAAATACTATATTCAAATTTGTAGAAGATGATGATGATTTTGCATTTCAAAATTACAAACAACAAGTGCAAGGACATTTATACGGAAGTCAGAAATGGAACGCAGGTTCAGGGTTCACAATTTTGTCAGGTGAAAAAGAAATAGTAGCAGAGCCTTTTGCAGCTACATTAATAAAACCATTAGCAGAACAGTTCTCAGGTTTTATAGTTCCTGCTATTTATTCTTATAATTCTGATGATGGAACTTCAGAGGGGTTTGACAACAGTCCTAGAATTATGTTTAATAATGGCATTAAAGAATTAGCTTCTTCTACTTATTATATACCTGCACAAAATGGGTTATCTAGTGAAAACCAACCTGAATTTTTGCAATTTAGTCATTTAACAGATATACCTACTGTTGCAGGTACTACTATAGATTTTCATTTTGGAATTTGTCAATTAATACAACCTATTGGGGTTTCTGTAACTGACAATTTATTTAATTTATATTGGCTACCTTATTTTGGAGAGCTATATAATGCAAACACAAGGACAATGACAATTAAAGTTAACTTAACTCCTGGAGATATATCTACGTTTAGGTTTTATGATACAGTTATAATTAAAAATAGAGAATTTAGAGTTAATCAAATAGACTATAAGCCAAACGACTTAGCAACAATAGAATTTATACTTATACCATAATGCCAACAATACCATATTTAAACGGATATTCCATAAAGCCTAAAACAGTTTCAGCAACAGGCACAGTTACATTTACGGATGGAACTAATGATATTATACCTAATCAACAGCAATGTGAGGTATATGGATTTACTTATGATAAAGCAACAGGTACTTGTATGGCATATCAATATAATACAAATATAAATAGAAGTGTTGTTGATGAAAACAATAACATTCAAGGTTCAGATAATATAGTTCAGACAGGAACTAATAACACCTATATAATGGGTGAAAATAATACTGTTAAAGGATTATCAAGGAATAATATAATTGCAGGAGTAAATAATGAGATAGAAAATAGTATTAATAATACAGCAGTATTTGGTGTTGGTGGGCAAAGTATATTTAATAATGCTATGATTTTTGGTGGTAATAATCAAGATGATAGAGCAGGAACTAGACAAACAATAAAATTAATGTATGGATGTCAAACAACTAACAATTCAACTACGGATAGCTTTCCAAACAACTCAGTAAATACAGAAGTATTTTTTAAGCCACAAGTCAATAGAGTTTATTATTTCCAATCAGAAACACTAGCTGTTAGAGTAGGAGGTACAAGTGCTTCAGGTGCAGTTGGAGATTTTAAGGCTTGGGTAGAACGAGGTGTTGTAAAGTGTAATGGAGTTGGTACATTAAGTATAGAAAGATCAAGAACATCACCTGCTAGTAGTGGAACAGTATCAGGGTGGAGTCCAATTAATGCAGTAAATGTTGCAGATTTTAGACAAACAGTAAAAGGAGCGAATAATATGACAATAGAATGGGTAAGCACAATAAGATTTATGCAATTATTTACAGGGGTTACATTACCATAAAAAAAATAAAGATATGGCAGATAAAATAGTAGTAGAAGCAGAAGTTAAATCAAATATAGGTGAAATATCAGAAGATGCAAGTTCATTAGCAGGAGAGTTTAAAATAATGGGTGTTTCTTTAAATTCTGTTAAAGCAGGATTTGTATCAATTGGCAAAACAGCAAAAGCATCATTTGCAACTATAAAGGCAGGTATTGCTTCAACAGGAATAGGGTTTTTAGTAATTGCTTTTGGTTCCTTAGTAACATTTTTTACTAAGACTAAAAAAGGAGCTGAAATATTAGAAGTAGCATTTGCAGGGTTAGGAGCAGCCGTAAGTGTTATAGTAGATAGAGTATCTAAATTTGGAGGTGCTATTGTAAAGCTGTTTCAAGGTGATGCTAAAGGTGCTTTACAAGATGTTAAAGGAGCATTTACAGGTATTGGAGATGAAATTGCGAATGATACAAGACAAGCTATTGAATTAAAAAAAGCATTTCAAGATTTAAGAGATAGCGAAAGAAGCTTAAATGTAGAAACTGCACAAAGAAGGGCAGAAATAGAAGCATTAAAATTAATAGCAGAAGATGTAAGTAAATCAGAAGAAGTCAGATTAAAAGCAGCACAAGATGCTTTTGCAATAGAAAATAAATTATTAGCTGATAGAGTAGCTAATGCAGAAGAAGCAGTAAGAATACAAAAAGAGCAAAACGAAATAAATCAAAGTATGGATGTTGATTTAGATGCTCTAGCACAAAAAGAAATAGATTTAGCAAACATAAAAGCAGAATCTACTACAAAACAAATTGAACTAAATAATAAAATCAATGCAATTCAAGCGGAATCAGCAGCAACAAGACTTGCAGAATTAGAAGCCTTAAAAGAAGCAGATGCTATAAGAATGGGTGAACTTACAGAAATGCCTAGATTAGCAACTGAAGTCAATGACCAATTAATACAAGCTGATGAAAATTATACTAATATTGTTATGGGTAATGCTAAGAAAAGAACAGATTACAATAAACAATTACAAAATCAACAGTTAGCTGCAACAGCAAGTTTTGCAGGAGCATTAAGTTCATTAGCAGGACAAAATAAACAGTTAGCAGCAGCAGAAGCTTTAATTAATACATATTTAGCAGTACAGCAAACTATGGCAGATAAGGCTATACCATCAACTGCAATAAAATTCTTAACAGCAGGAACAGTATTGGCTAGTGGTTTAGCTAATGTACGTAGAATATACTCTACTCCTGTGCCTGGCGGTGGCGGAGGTGGTGGTGGTGTAGTTGCTGCTGAAACTCAAACTCCTGCTCCTCAAATGATGTCAGGAGCATTTGAATTAAGTGGAGGTCAAGCACCTGAACCATTAAGAGCTTACGTATTAACTGATGAAATGACTAACAGTCAAAACCAATTAGCAAACATAAGAAGAAGAGCAACAATTTAAAAATCAAATAAATATTAATTTAATCTATTATATAGTATGCCTTGTGAAAAATGTAAAGATGGAAAAGTAAAATGGGGAAAGACAGGAAGCTGTGAGTATGACACAATAGCTGAATGTGAAGAAGCCAATAAAGACTATTATGAAAAGACTACTTCTATTGTAGAATTAGTTATTAATGATGATAGTCAAGAATTAGCGATAGATGCAATTAGTTTAGTGTCATCACCTGCTATTGAACAAGACTTTGTGTTCTTTGGTAAAGAGAAAAACAACTTGACTTTTGCTAAAGTAGATGAAGAAAAGAGAATGTTAGTATCACCTGCTTTAATACCAAACAAACAGATATTTAGATATGATCCTAATACTGATTCAGAATACTATGTTTACTTTAGCCCTGAAACAGTAAAAAAATCTTCTGAACTTTATTTAAAACATAACAATCATCATAAAGCTACATACGAACACAACGAAAGAGTTTCAGGTGTATTAACAACTGAGAGTTGGATAATTGAAGATCCTAAAATGGATAAGTCAAGACTTTATGGCTACAACTTACCAAAAGGTACTTGGATGGTTTCTATGAAAATAAATAATTCAGATTTATGGAATAAGATAAAAGCAGGGGAATTAAAAGGTCTTTCTATAGAAGGTTACTTTACTGATAAAATGGAAAAGATGTCAGAAAAAGAACCAACTGATGAAGAAATACTATCAGCACTTAACGAAATAATAAACGAAAATCAAACAAACTCAAAATAAATCTATTATATTAAAAAAGAAACTATGGACATTAAAGAAAAAATCTTAGTAGCACTTGGTCTTAATAAAGGCGAAGATGAAATTAAATTAGCTTGGCAGGGAAAATCAGATGATGGAACAATTTTTGTTTCTACTGCTGAAGAATTAGAATCAGGTGTGGATTTTTCGGTACTCACCGAAGATGGCACGACTATACTTGCTCCCATCGGAACATATCGTTTGGAATCAGGTGTATCAGTAAGAATTTCTGAGGAAGGAGTAGTTGCTGAAGTTATTGAATCAGAAACTGAAGAAGAAATTGAAGCGACTGAAGAAAAAGAAGATATGGCAGATGCTTTTAGTTTTGCATTTCCTGAAACAGATGCAGAAAAAGCTGATTGGGCTAAGTCTTATGAAGAAATGAAAGACAAAGTAAATAATTTAATTGATGCAGTTGCTGATCTAAAAAGAGATAAAGATGGTGGTGATGATGAAGTAGAAGAAATGGCTGAAGAAGTAGTAGAGTCATCAGATAAACCTAAAACAATTAAGACTACTGAAGTAGTTGAATTTTCAGCAGATGAAGAAATTGAAAAATTAAAAGCTGAGAATGAAGCATTAAAAACGGAATTAGCAGAAACTCCTGCTGATGCTCCAATTAACACAAATAAATTTAGTTCAGATAGACCAACACTAAATAGAACACAATACAACAAACTTTCTAAACAAGAAAGATTTTTATACAATTTAAACAAATAAATTAAACAATAACTTAAAAATAAAAAATTATGGCAATAGCAGTAACTAGTTCATATGCGGGGAAAAGCGCTGGATTCTATATCGCAGCCGCTTTAAAAGAAGCAAAATCATTAGACTTTTTAACGCAAATGAATAACGTGCGTTTTAAGAGTGCAATCCAAACTATGGCAAACTCAGGTTTCGTTAGAAATGCAACTTGTGATTTCACAGAGAACGGAACACTTACGATGAACGAAAAGGTGATTGAAGTAAAACCACTACAAATTAATATTGATTTGTGCAAAAAATCTTTAGTGAGCAGCTGGGAATCGCTAGAGATGAGAGGAGCTTATGGTAATCCTCCTGTTTCATTCACTGATTATGTAATATCGTATATGGGAAGCATTATCGCTGATGCAACTGAAACAGGTGTATGGCAAGATAATAATGGTAATGGAGAATTAACAACATCATTCTTACAAGCAGCAGGTTTATTATTACCTGGTACTGATGCAACAGTTATTCAATCAGCAGCATCAGGAGCTTATACAACAGCTAACATTATAGCTAACTTACAAACTTTAACAGCAGATATGGCAACTAATGTTCCTGCAATATTAGGAAAAGAAGATACTCATATTTATATGAACTCTAAAACATATGCTCTATATATCTCAGCAGTATCTACATTAGGATATGTTAATGCTTACAATATGAATGGTGATTATGAGCCTGTATTTGAAGGATACAAAATTGCAGTTTGTCCAGGAATGATTGACAATCAATTAGTAGCAGCTCAAAAATCTAATTTATTCTGGGGGACAGATTTAGTTTCTGATTTAGGAACAGATGGAACAGGACCTTCTATAAAAATTATGGATATGTCAGATCTTGATGGTTCAGATAATTTAAGATGTGTAGCTCGTTATTCTGGTGCAGTTCAAACAGGAATTGGAGCTGATATTGTAAGACAGTCGTAATAAATTAATTCAAGAAGCAGGGGTGTAAAAACCCTTGCTACTTTAACCTTTAAAAAATAAAAAATTATGGCTTGTACAGCACTTACAAAAGGTAGAGGACTTGATTGTAATAGAATCAGTGGAGGAGTAAAGAAGATATTCTTTTCTGTATTTGATGAAGATGTATCTTATACTTATGATGCAACACATCCTTTAGAAATTGATGCAATTGATTGGAACGCTACTACTATATATGAGTATGTTATGCCACTTGGTGTAGCTTCAGTTACCGATACTATTACAGGTAGTAGAGAAAATGGAACGATTTTCTACACTCCACAGGTAAATATTATGCTTAATAAACTTACAAAAGCAGATCAAAACGAGGTTAAGCTTTTAGGAAAAAGTAAAGTAAGGATCTTTGCTCAATTAAATCAACAACTAGCTAATGGACACGATGTGTTTATTGCATTAGGAATGGCAAATGGATTAGAACTTAACGCAGGTACTATGGATTCAGGAGCAGCGTTTGGAGATAGAAATGGGTACACTCTTACATTTGATGGGCTTGAAGCATTGCCTTTCGCTTTCTTAGAAGATTACACTACAACACCTTGGGATCAAAGTGGATTTATTAATGAAGCAGGAACTTTTCCAACTGTTGGAGCTTAATATTTCTTAGTAGTTTTCATATATTTCTTAGATTAGGGTGGGCATTGTCCACCTTTTTCTTTTAATAAGCAAATAAAAACAGACTTTTTCTATTATATAGTATGATACAAGCAATTACTGAAACTAATTTAACGACTTATCTTCAAACAGAGGACAATCGTATAGACACTTCAGTTAGTTCTGACAAGATAAGATACTTAGTAAAATTCACTAATGATATGGATAAGTCAATACAATATGCTTATTCAACAGTTCATTTAATATACAACAGATACACTAAGTTTGTGTTTGATTATAATGCTACTCCTGATGTTTATACAGGCAAAGTTAATTTTTTACCTGCGGGATTTTGGAAATACGAAGTTTATGAAGTAAGTTGGACTGGAGCAGTGGCTATAAGCTCAGGAAACGCACCTGTAACAGAAGATGATGTTTTACCAATAGGAGCTACCCACGGAGTAGTTCAAGGGCTTGTAACAAAAGGAAAAATGTATGTAGCAGAGAAGTCAGGAACAGAACAAGTACAATACACACAAAGGCAAGAGCCAAGTGGCACAAATTATATATATTACGGACAATAAAAAATTAAAAAATGGCAATAGAAAACGTACAACAATTATTAACTGAGCAACTAGGTAAAAACAGATGTGATGTAATAGCAACAACAGCAATGACAGGGAAAGACTATTATGCAGCTTTTTTTCCTGTTGAAAGTGTTATAGCTTCAATAACAGCAGCTAATGCAACAACAGCAACAGGATCAGCAATTGCAAACTTACATACAACAATACCTGCGGGAACTACAATCTTTTTAAACATAACTGCAATAACTTTAACAAGTGGTGTTGCTTTATGTTACTATGAACAAGTTCTATAATGAAATTAGCATTAGGAACATCATTAAGCTCTAATAATCCTGGAGGAGGTAGGTCTACTGCTTTAATAGTAGATGCCTTTCAAAGAAGAGTAGTATCAAGAGGTGGAGTTTTTGAAGCAAAGTCTTGTTTGACTACACAATTAAATGCACTAAAAAATATAGCGTAATATGAGTTTATTAGATGATGTAAGTTTAATGATAACCCCTAATGGGGTGAAGGCAAATGTATTATTTGGAGTATTACCTACACCAACAATAGGCAATGAACTTATAACAAATGGAGATTTTGCTACAGATAGTGATTGGACAAAACTAAATGGAAGCACTATAAGTGGTGGAGTAGGAAATGTTGTTGCAAATGGGGCTCTTTCTTCCACAGGTGCAAATTGGAGTTTGTATCAAGAAAATGTATTTACTCCTTCAACAACTTATAAGATAAAATTTAGAGCAAGACAAACAAGTGGAGTAGGGTCTTTTCAAGTGGCTTATAGTTATGCTTATATATTCAACCAAGTTATTACTAGTAGTTTTGTAGATTATTCTATTGATTTTACTACTAATTCTTCAGGGTGGCATTATTTATCTTTTGGTGGTGGAGTAATAGGTAATACTTTTGAAGTGGACAACGTATCAGTAAATGAATACACATCAGCAGATATGGACTTCACTAGAGCAACTACTGCTACAAAAGTTAATTCAGCAGGATTAGTAGCAAGTGTTGCAACAGGAGTACCTAGACTAGACTATACAGGTGGTGGATGTCCTCATATATTAGCAGAACCACAGAGAACTAATACTTTAACATATTCTCAAGATATAGATAATTCTGATTGGGCAAAATCTGATGTTACTGTTGTAGCAAATTCTACCACAAGTCCTGATGGCACAACTAATGCAGAAAAAGTAACAAAAGATGGCAATAGTGTAAATGATAGAATAAGTCAAGTAGTGTCAGGTGGTGTAACTAGTTCCAGTAAATATTCTGTAAGTGCTTTTGTAAAAAATAATGACAATGCAACAGGAGCTAAAACTACACTTGCAGCTAAAGTTACAAGTGCTACATTATTTAGATTGACTTTTGAATGGACAGGAAATATTTTAGCAATATCAACAGGGCATAATTCAGGAACAAGAACAAATGAATTTTGTGAAGATTATGGTAATGGATGGTATAGAATAGGATTTAATTATGAAGCAGATGGAACTGCTTCAACTTATAGATTAGATGTAGATAGAACAAATGCTAGTGCTACAACAGGAATTTTTGTTTGGGGATGTCAGCACGAAGCAGGTTCATACGGAACATCATACATACCAACAGTTGCAGCATCAGTAACAAGAAATGCAGAAACATTTACAAGAACAGGTATAGCAGATTTAATTAATGATAGTGAAGGGGTATTGTATGTAGAAGCAAAAACAACTTATGATAGTTCAAAATCAAGAAGAATAAGTTTGTCAGATGGGACTATCGGTAATAGAGTTTCTTTAGAATTTGATGATTCAGTAGAAAATAAAATAAAAGCATTTATATCTCTTAATGGCACAAATCAAATACTAGAATATACTGCTCCAAATTTAGCACAATTTAATAAAATTGCTATAAAATATAAAGTAAATGATTTTGCTGTTTGGTTTAATGGAACAGAAGTGGTTACTGATACTTCAGGAGATGTTCCAACAGGAATGACTCGGCTAGGGTTTGATGGCGGAAGTGGGGGAGATGACTTTTTTGGAGAAGTAAGAAATATACAAGTATATAAAACAGCATTAAGTGATACTCAATTAGATGATTTAACATCATAATTATGAATATATATAAATTACATTATACAGATAAAGCAGTAGGAGATGCTGACTTACTAGCAAAAGGAGTCTATGAAGTTATAGATGGTGAAAATGTTTATACTAACGGAACACAGGCAGTATGTTATATAGGTAAGATTGTAGAAGTTCCTGCAACTTACAATCCTGATGGCACGATATTAACTCCTGCTATTTATTTTGATGGGGTGTTTTATGATGTAATGACAACTGAAGAAATAGATTTTTCACCTAATGAAGTATATCCTGATCATTATGTTCATACATTTGCAGGTTACCCAACACATCCTGTAATAGAAGAAGAAATATAAAATATAAAATATGAAAGACAATATTATTAACATTAACTTAGAAACTAGCACAAGTCCAATAGTAGCTGAAGTAAGAGGAAGAGATTGGATAGAATATGGTACAGAAGATTGGAGAAACCTCTACCCTCAGTTTCTTATAGACTTATACTATTCTAGTTCTATCTCAGCAGCTATTATAAATGCAACAGCAGAGATGATCGCAGGAGAAAATCTTATTATAGAAGATGAAGAAGATAGAGATTTAGAAGCAAGAGTTAAATTGCAGAACTTTATGGATAGAGCAAACGGGAATGAGAGTTTGCACGAAGTCTTAAAAAAAGTGGCTTTTGATTTTAAATTACAAGGAGCTTTCGCACTTAATATTGTATGGAGTAAGGATAGAACACAAATTGCTGAAATATACCACGTAGCAGTAGAGAAAATAAGATGTGCTAGACCTGATGAATTTGGTAAGACTAAAGGCTACTACATCTCAGCAGACTGGTCAAATACTAGACAAAACAAACCTTATTATGTTCCTGCCTTTAATGCTAATGATAGAACTTCAGCAAATCAGATAATGTATACAGGTCTTTACAGTCCTAATATGAACTCTTATTATACCCCAGATTATGTAAGTTGTAATAACTGGGCTTTAATTGATTCAAGAGTTTCTGAATATCATCTTAATAATATTAGCAATGGTTTTGCAGGTAGCTTTATGATTTCCTTTGCAAATGGTGTTCCAACACAAGAGGAGAGATTTCAGATAGAACAAAGTCTTACTGAAAAATTTTGTTCAGAAACCAATTCGGGTAAATTTGTGCTTACATTTAGTGATGATAAAACTAGAACACCTGAAATAACTCCTATAAGTACAAGTGATCTTGACAAGAGCTATATCGCACTTCAAGAATTACTCACTAGCAACATTCTCAGTGGGCATAGGGTTACTTCTAAGACACTTATGGGTATTGATAGTACTAATGGGTTCTCAAGCAATACAGATGAGCTTATAAACGCAGCGGATTTTTATAGACAAACTGTTGTAAAACCCTACCAGGACCATATTGTTAAAATGCTTAGAAAAATATTCCAAGTTAATAATATGGATATGCCTGTAAACTTTGTACAACTTAAGCCAATTACTGTTCAGTTTGATTCTAAAACAATCAGAGAAGTTATGACTACTGATGAAATTAGAGAAGAACTAGGGTTAGAACCTTTAGATACTGAAGATGTTGTTGTAGAAGATGAAACAAGACAAGATTTTAGTAAAGTAGGGATGATAGATGGTAAACCTGTTTTTAGCACAATAGAAGAAGCTGAAGCACACGCAAAGACTTTAGGGTGCGAGGGGTATCACGAACACGAATATGAAGGTAAAACGGCTTATATGGCTTGTAAAGACCATTCAGAAGCAACAGAGCTATCTAAGTTCATAACTGAGTTTGGAGAAGATATTTCTGAAGATTGGGAATTAGTAGATGAAGAAGTTGTAGATGGAGAACATCAAGATTTTAACTTTGAAACAGAACTTAATGATTTAGTTAATGAAAAATTAGAATTAGCATCAACAGGAACAGCAAGACCTAATGCTAGAAGTAGCCAAGATGGAACAAACAAGTCTGACAATGACTTTTACAAAGTTAGATATGTTTATACTAAAGATAACTTTCTAAGTCAAGAAGGAGAAACTAGAGAGTTTTGCAAATTAATGACATCAGCTTCTAAAGTTTATAGGAAAGAAGATATTTTACAAATGACTGATAGAGCAGTCAATCCAGGTTGGGGACCTAGAGGTGCTGCTACATATTCAATATGGTTATATAAGGGTGGTGGCAACTGCCATCATTTCTGGCTTAGAAGAATTTACAAAACTTCTTTAAGAGGAGCTAAAAGTAATATTAAGCCAAGTGAAGCAATCTCTTATACTAAGGCATTATCAGAAGGATTCACAGCAGAAAAGAACGATAATTTAGTTGCAAGACCACCAAAAAGAATGAAGAACCAAGGATTTTTAGAACCAAGATAACTATGGCATACGTATTATTTATATCAGAAGAAAAACTTAAAGACTCAACAGCAATCAATTTGAATGTTGATGTTAACCTATTACTACCTTATGTAAGACAAGCACAAAAGCTTTATGTAGAGCCTAAGTTAGGTACTGACTTATATGAAGCATTAAAAACTAAAATTACAGGAGGTACATTAACAGGAGCTTATAAGACTTTAGTAGATGACTATATAGGTGATATGCTACCTAATTGGGCATTTTATCACGCAATACCTTTTCTAAGATTTAAGATAGAAAATGGTAATATTTACTCAAAAACATCAGAAACTGGCAGTCCATTAAGCACGGAAGAAAGTCAGCATTTAAGAGAAGAAATAAGAAATACTGCTGAGTATTATACAGAAAGAATGATAGAATATGTAACTAATAATACTACTGACTTTCCTGAGTACAATACAAATAGTGGTGCTGAAATTTCTCCTGATAGAAATGCATACTATAACGGAATGAATCTTGAAAGACCAACACCACAAGGTAGTAAATTAACATTAAGAAACTTTTTAACAGCAGGAGAATAATGAAGAAACATTATAAACCTAAATTAATAAACATAACAAAGCTAAAATCCTACTTGGATAAGAAGCCAAAACAAAAAACAAATGACAGATCTAAAAGACACAATACAAGTAGGAGTAGCTAATGCTTCAGCAATTGGAGTATCATTAGTAGAAGCAAATGAATTACTAACTTTTGTTTCATTAATATTAGCAATAGGGTTTACTGTCTATAAATTTATCAAATTTGAAACTAAAAAATAAATGGCTAATAAAACTGCTTCAAGTTCTTACAAATCTTCTAAGAAGAAAAGAAAAGGAATCCACTCCAAAAATGCTTCTAAAGGACAAAATGGTTACAAAAAAACATACAGAGGTCAAGGGCGTTAATCTTTTAATATTAAGAGATACGTTTACTGATGAGTCTACAGTAGGTAGTCTTTATATAGATGGTGAAAAATTCTGTGATACATTAGAACTACCTTATAGAGATAACCAAAGAAGTATATCTTGTATTCCAATAGGTCAATATAAGGTAAGATTAAGAACCGCAAAAGAAAGTGCAACAAGAGATTATTTGCACTTATTAGTAAAAGATGTAAAAAATCGTTCTCACATATTATTTCACAAAGGAAATACAGCTAAAGATACAAGGGGTTGCATCCTAGTAGGTCAAGGAAGTCAACACAATATTGTTCAAAATTCTTCTTTAGCAATGTCATTACTGATGAAAGAGATAATACATTTGGGGGGTGAAAATATTAATTTAATAATCAAAAACAAATAATTATGAAATTTTTAGAAAAGTATTTAATTGGACAAATGGTAAAATCAAAAAAGTTTTGGTATGCTATTAGTTCAGTAGTTGTACCTGCATTAGTAACTTATTTAGGAGTAGATGAAATGACTGCTAATAACTTATACTATGCACTATTAGCTTTAGTTCTTGGACAAGGAATAGCTGACATTGCTAAAAAATAATAGATATAGATTAAAGCCGCACGAAATAGTGGCATTAGAAAAGATGCGAGAAGCTGACACTAGGAATGTCCTAGTTGTTGGCGACTTGCACGAACCCTTTTGTCTTGATGGATATTTAGAATTTTGCCAAGAACAATACGATACTTATAATTGTAATCAGGTAATTTTTATTGGAGATATTTTAGATAACCACGCATTTTCATATCACGAACCTGATCCTGATGGAATGTCAGCAGGTAATGAATTACAAAAGAGTATAAAAAAAATCCATAAATGGTATAAAGCTTTTCCTGAAGCAGATGTTTGTATTGGAAATCACGATAGAATGGCAGCACGTAAAGCAATGACAGGTGGAATACCATCAGCCTGGATTAAGTCTTATAATGAAGTCTTAGGAACTCCTAATTGGAATTGGGTAGAGTCAGTAGTGTATGATGATGTTCTTTATGAACACGGAGAAGGAGGTCAAGCAAAAAGCAAAGCAAAATCAAATTTAATGTCATCAATTTGTGGGCATACACATACGGAAGCCTATTGTTTATGGTATGTCGGCAAAAGATATAGAGTATTTGGAATGCAGGTAGGCTGTGGTGTAGATAGTTCTACTTATGCAGCTGCTTATGCTAAAAATTTTAAAAGACAAGCAATAGGATGTGCTGTTGTCCTTAATAATGGTACACTACCAATTAATCTTTTAATGCCTTTATAATGAAGCTAAAGGACTCTACAAAACTAACTTTGTTTTACTTATTACTTATAATCATAGTTCTAGTAATTACCCTATAATTTACTACCCCTTTAGTTGTTTTAAGCACTTTTAGAACTTTTTAACGGTAATATACTAGACAGTACTTAAATCAGCTAATCTAGTCAAAACACTATTAACACTTATTTTGTTAATAACTTTGTAAATAAAGTTGTGTATAAAATCAAATTTGTATATCTTTGCTTCATTATTAACTAAAACATTAAAAACAAGATGTCAAATTTTAAAATGAAGGAAGCAGTAGATGTAAAAGAAGCTAAAATCTCAATACTTGATGTAATGGAAGAAAATCCATTATGGCTTAACAAGGTAACAGATAGTCTATCTATATTGATAAAAAATATAGAACCTGAACACAGAAAATTTTTATTAGATAAATCAATAGATGAGCAGGTAATAGATTTATTTGTTAAGATTAAAACTGAATACTATAACTTTAAAGACAATACACAATGGAGTTAATTTGCGAATCTTTTTACTTCTACAATAATGGAGTATATAAAACAATAGAGAACTACTCACCTGATGGATGGTTTACAGACTTAAAAAGAGTAGAGCCTAGTATTAAAATATTTGGTACTAGAAAACAAATAGACAAAGCATTAGATGATTACATTGCATTAACAGGACTAAATTTAGATGAAGTCTATGATTATGAAGATAAAGAAATGCTTAAAGTATATAAAGAAAAATATGATAAACTAAATAATAAAGCACTAATAACAACAATATGAAAATAAAAGATTTAACTAAAGAACTACCTTATAAATGGAGGGTACAGTCTACAAAGTATGGTAAAACCACTTGTGTAGCTTATATAGATGCAAGAGATTGTCAGGACTTACTAGATAGTGTAGTGGGTGCTGAAAATTGGCAGACTATATATTATGAAGAAAATGGATTGTTATTTTGTAAAGTAGGAATATTTACAGGGAAAGATTGGGTTTGGAAATCTGACACAGGATCAGAAAGCAATGTAGAGA
>Ga0209336_10000269_pt1 | contig 27195 bp, 39 predicted proteins | sample LinPmetageLP32_FD_184042 | JGI IMG/M metagenome (GOLD analysis project Ga0209336, IMG submission 184042) | Marine viral communities from the Pacific Ocean - LP-32 (SPAdes) (version 2) | ecosystem: Environmental > Aquatic > Marine > Oceanic | place: Pacific Ocean | collected 2009-08-23
TTTGCATCTAACAGAAGAGCATACGGAATCTGTGACATAACAGGATTCCGCTATAGACTCAAAGATATGAAGAAGACCTGGGACGGCCTGCTGGTTGGACCGGATCAATGGTCTCCTAAGCACCCCCAGCTTATGAGAAAGCCGAGCCCAGTAGATCCCCAGGCTTTAAAAGAATCTAGGCCAGATCCTTCGTCGAACGGCCATGACAACACTGTCTTTACCATGTACACGAATGTGGGCGATGGTATTTTAGGTACAACTTTGCAAACATTTGCAATAAGTGCTAATGTAGGATCTGTGGAGGTAACTACATCATGAGCTTTACATTAGCGACTTTGAAGTCTACGGTTCAGGACTATTTGCAGGTAAATGAAACCACGTTTAATGATAACCTGGATGAATTTATCAGAGAGTCTGAAGATCGAATTTTCTCTATGGTTCAGCTGCCTGAGCAGCGCAAGAACGTCCAGGGGGTGGTCTCGCAGAACAACCGCTTCCTGGCGACACCTACAGACTTTTACGCGCCTTTTTCTTTGGCGGTTATTAAATCAAATGTGTATTCGTATTTGTTATTTAAGCACCCGTCATTTATTAAAGAGTATAGCCCCAATTCAACTGTTACTGGAACGCCCAAGTATTACAGCCTGTTTGATGACAGCGCATTTGAACTCTCACCGGTTCCTGATGCAGCAGATACAATCGAGCTACACTACTTGTATAAGCCAGCTTCTTTGACTCAAGGTGCCGAATCAGGCACTACGATATTGTCAACGAAATATAGCGATGCGTTGTTGTACGGTACTTTAGTTGAGGCAGCAGTTTTCTTAAAAGAGACTCCCGATGTAGTAGCCACCTTTGAGACCAGGTTTAAAGAAGCCTTAGCTCGCATGAAGAATGTGAGTGAGGGCCGAGAGACCAGGGATGAATATAGGTATGACTTACTACGCACGGGTGTCACTTAATGGAAAGAATAAAAGAACTTAAAGGTAAGAAAATTGCAATACTCGGACTAGGCGCTTCACAGATTGATTTTGTGATTGGCCTGGAGAACTCTAAAGAATGGGATGAGGTTTGGGTTATTAACTCAGCTTTAGCCGCATTTAATTATGATAGAGTTTTTATGATGGATCCTCCTACCAGGTATCTGGATTCTGAGGATGCAGGCAATCAGACTGATGTAATGCGTAAGCTGTTACCTTTAGTGACAAAGCCAATTTACTCCTGCGTCCTGGACGAGAGAGTACCTGCCATTGTTGAATATCCTTTAGCCGAAGTAGCCACCTCTGCAAAATGCGCCTACCTGAACACTACCGCTGCCTATGCTATTGCATTTGGTTTGTGGAACAAGGTTGGCCAGATGGACCTATTTGGCATGGACTTTAGTTATAAAGAGAACATTCACTTTGCTGAGGCAGGAAGAGCCTGCCTGGAGTTTTGGATATCTAAGTGCATATCTGAGGGAATCGCTATAGGCGCCTCACCCAGGTCAACGCTTCTGGATAGCAATGTCCCTATTACTGAAAGGCTGTACGGCTATCACCGGCTGGATGATCCCATGGTTGCTATGCCTAGCCCAGATGGAGAGTGGGTGTTATGCCCAAGATCCATGCTGCCTGGCATGATTAAAAAGCACGACCTGGAAACCATAGAAATGCCTAAAGCGCCGGAGCCATACAAAGGATGATTAAGGATACCATTGGTTTAAACATGGGGCAGATCACGGTTGAAACGACTAGCAACCGTGGTCATGCCCCTGAGTTTTGGGCTGAGCAGACTACAAATAGAATTTGTGGTATATCTGAGCAGGCGTCTCCTCATATAAAAGAACAGGCGTTTGCTTTCCGAAACGCAGTTTATAATGTAATATTAACAGGCATGAGAAGCGCAATCGCTTCGGATCGTGTTACAGTGTCCAATAAACTAGAAGAAATTGGCCACGGTGACGTTGCCAAATTTTTAAAGGAGCTGTGACGATGGCTATATCTTCAGCAATATGTACGTCTTTCAAGCAAGAGCTGCTTGTGGGTACGCACAATTTTACTAACGGGGCTAACAGTTTTAAGTTAGCACTATACACTTCTTCGGCTAACCTAGGTGCGGCTACAACCGCCTTTACTACAACAGGCCAGGCTAGTGGGACCAACTACTCCTCCGGTGGATCTGCGCTTACTAACGTAACGCCATTTGCTACAGGCACTACTGCCGTGTGTGATTTTAACGATCTCACTTTTAGCAATGCCACAATCACCGCCAGGGGCTGCTTGATTTATAACGATACTCAATCAGATAAAGCTGTTTGTGCTGTGGACTTTGGTGGAGATAAGACCTCCACTGCTGGAGACTTTACTGTTGTCTTCCCAACGCCAACAGCAACAGGCGCGATCATTCGACTAGCGTGATAGCTGATGCCGCTATCAAAGATAGAGTTTCAGCCTGGCATAAATAAAGAAGCCACCGACTACAGCGCTCAAGGCGGCTGGGTTGATGGCAATCTTGTGCGCTTTAGAAAGGCTCGTGTTGAGAAAGTAGGCGGCTGGCAACAGCTTGGCCAGAATTACTTTCTTGGTTTAGGCCGTGCGCTGCATAGCTGGATCTCCCTGGGCGGCACCAGGTTCCTAGGAATAGGGACCACCTGGAAATACTATATTGAAGAAGGTGACGCTTACAATGACGTTACCCCTATTCGCCTGGTTACTTCTGCCGGTGATGTAACCTTCGCAGCCTCCAATGGCTCCTCTACTATTACCATTACAGATACTGCCCACGGGGCGGTGACAAATGACTTTGTTACCTTTAGTGGAGCAGCCTCTTTAGGCGGCAACGTAACTGCTGCCGTTCTTAACCAGGAATATCAGATCGCCCTGGTAACCACCGCCAACGCTTATACGATAGTCGCAAAAGATACCAGCGGCACTACTGTTACAGCAAATTCCAGTGACTCTGGCAATGGCGGATCTAGTACCGTGGGCACCTATCAAATAAACGTGGGCCTGGATACATATGTAACCAGCACAGGTTGGGGTATCGGGACCTGGGGCAATGGCGCCTATGGTTCGGCTAACGCCATATCTGCAGTGAATCAGCTGAGACTATGGACGCACGATAACTTTGGTGAGAACTTAATAATAAACCCCAGGGGCGCAGGCATATACCGTTGGGTAGAGAATAACGGCGTTACCGTTGAAGCGAAAAATCTTTCCACTGTCAGCGGCGCTAACCAGGTTCCAACTGTTGGGCTGCAGGTTATTACCTCAGAGACAGACCGGCACCTGGTAGTCCTTGGCTGCGACCCTGTTAGTGGCAGCACCAGGACCGGTGTTATTGATCCCATGTTAGTGGCGTTCTCTGCGTCAGAGAATGAGTTAGAGTTTGAGCCCCTGCCAACCAATTCGGCAGGTGATGTGAGATTGAGCTCTGGTTCCTTCATTGTCGGCGGATTAAAGTCCAGGCAGGAGATCCTTATCTGGACTGACACCAGCCTGTACAGCATGAACTTTATAGGACCGCCATTGACGTTTGCGGTCAACCTGGTCAATGAGGGTGCAGGATTGATTGGACCCAAGGCTGCAGTAAATGCGCCAAGTGGAGTATTTTTTGCGTCGAAGACAGGATTCTATGTATATACAGGTGCAGTCAAGAAACTGCCTTGCAGCGTGCAGGAATATGTATTTGAGGATCTGGACCTAGAGCAGGCGTTTAAATGCCACATGGGTTTAAACTCTGAGTTTGGTGAGATGTGGTTCTTCTACCCATCAAAAGAAGATGCCACCGGAGAGATTAGCAGGTACGTTATTTTTAATTACGAAGAGAACACCTGGTCCATTGGTTCCCTGGTCAGATACTCCTGGCTAGATGCAGGCATTGAAGACTTGCCGTTATCTGGGGCTCAGTCTTCAGGGCAGAGCCTGGTGTTTGAGCATGAGACGGGCTACAACGATAATGATGGCCCAATGACTAATGTGTTTATTGAGTCTGGGGATACTGCGATTGGTGACGGAGAGAACTTCTCCTTTGTGAAGCAGATCATACCTGACGTTGCTTTCATTAGTGATGGCACCTCAAGCAATAACCCCGCAATGAATATAGTGTTGAAAAGCAGGGACTACCCTGGTCAAGATTTAACCACTAATTCCACCACCCAGGTTACTGAAACGTCCACATACAATAACGTCAGAAGCCGCTCTCGGCAGTTGGTATTTAGGTTTGAGTCAGATGATGACTCTGCATCTAACAATCAACTTGGATACAAGTGGAGGCTGGGCTCGACCAGGATTGATATTCAACCAAGTGGTCGTCGAGCGTGAGTAGGTTGCTGGAGACCAGGCTACCCCTGGCTATTGGCGGAACTGGCTCGGAAGTTGATGTTGAAACATTCAACCGTTTGGTGCGAGTGTTAGAAATAAATCTCGGTTCTGTCGATTTTACAATATCTCCACACTTTAACTCAACACAAATTAGTACCCTTCAGTTTGCAACGGGTGCTATAATCTTTAATACAACTAACCAAATACACCAGGCTTTTGATGGAAATGCTTTGCGAGACTTGTATTCCCACCAGACCTATCCAGCTGGTCAGGCAATAAATTCCGGCTTGGGAACTGTAACGGTGAACACGCCATGAATATGAAATTAGAAGACCAGTTATTTGCCAGCCTTGAGGCTCAGCCCATGAATATGGGTGGACCCGTTATGAGGATGCAGGAGGGCGGCTCAGTGCCATCCGCTGAGCAAATGGCCTTAATGAGCCAGGCCCAAGAAGCGGTCATGGAACAAGAAGTTAGTCAAGATCCTAATGCCGACATTGCAGCAGCCATCGAAGAGATGATGATGCAAGCTCAGGCGACAGACGACCCCACTGAACGAAGAACTTACGAACACTTGGCTGAAGCCGCTATGGTTGGAGCAAATGCTCCCATGGCTGAGCAGGCTATTGCTTTAGCTGCGGAAGGTCGTGGCGACGATACTGCCCTGGCTCACCTCCGACCAGGTGAGGTGGTTCTTCCCCCTGAAGCATTCGAGGATGAAAACTTTGAGCGTGCTGTACAGCAGCGGTTTGAAGAATTAGACATTGACCCGCACCAGGCTGTTGTTGGTTTAGGCATTGCCTCATTAAACCCAATTACTGGCCTGGAAGAATTCGGCTTCTTTAAGAAGATAGCTAAGGGTGTCAAGAAGGTTGTTAAGAAAGTCGTTAAGCCCCTGGCTAAAGTGGCTCAGTTTATACCTGGTCCCTGGCAGCCGATTGCTGCGTTAGCCAATAAAGCCTTTACTGTTTACGATGTAGCAAAAGGAAATGTTAATCCTTTGGCGCTGCTTACTGTTGCGGGGCCTGCAGCCACTGGCGGTAGTATTGGATCTAATATTAATGCTATTAAGGGTGCTAGTGAAACCGGTGGATTTTTTAGCGGTTTAGGCAGCAGCCTTGCCGATACAGGCACGGCTTTTAAGGCCGGCATAGGAAGTTTGACTTCTAACCCAATGGACACCATCTTCGGTGGTGCTGCAGGTAACAAGGGCATTCCTGGATTGCTAAAGACAGCAAGCTACTCTGGCCAACCATTGGCTGCTGGAGTAACGTCACCTGTCACGGGAGTGTTTACAGGAAACGTAGCTGGCGGACCAACAACGATGGCTGGCAAAGTTGCATCAACACTAGCCGGAGTGGGTGGCGCTGCATTGCCGGCGGGTGCTCAGCCGCAGTACGAGATTCAGTCTGGAGACACGCTGTCTGAGATCGCCGCTCAACTTGGCGTGTCCGTTGAAGATATGATGGCGAACAACAAACATATAACTAACCCTGACATGATTATTGCAGGAACAATGTTAAACGTGCCAGGCGGTCAAATGATGGCGGGTACGGGAGCTACTGCAGGCGCTGCCTCAAGCGTGCTATCTGGTTTGAACCCATTCACCAATGGCAGCTTTATTGATGAGGCGTTTGATACGCCAGATTATATAAAGAACATAGGCGATAGCTTAGGGTTTGGCGGAAGCAATCCAACGCCCGACTTCATTAAATCAATCAGCGGCGGCGGAAGCGGCGGAAGCGGGTTTGGAGGCAAGGACATTGCAGCTCTTGGCCTGGCTGGTTTGCTGGGCAAGCTGGCGTATGATGAAGCCAAGAACGCTAAAGGTGTCGCACAGACCCCAATGACTTCGATGAATGCAGCAGGTCGCTACAACATTGAAGCAGAAATTGCAAGACGTATGGGCAATGAAGCGCCCAACCCAACCGAGTTTGGTCTACTTCCAGCTAATACCTTCCCAACTTTGAGCGGCGGCAGACCAACGCCACCACCCGCTGAAGGCATGCGCTATGGCGGTCCAGTCATGGCTTATGCTGATGGCGGCAATGTTTCCATGGAAGAGTTTGAGCGTATGGTTGGCGACATTGAAGGCCCAGGCACAGAAGTCAGTGACGATATTCCTGCCATGCTCAGTGATGGCGAGTTTGTCATGACTGGTCAAGCTGTGCGCGGAGCTGGTGCGTTTCAAATGAAGAAGGACGGCGGCATTATTACGCTAGAGCCTTTGGGTAAAGAAGATCGAGATAAAGGCACCAAGCTCATGTATGACATGATGAAGCTGTTTAAAGATTTTGCAGGAGAGCCAGCATGATTATGTCCCCAGCCCAGATTAAGAAGTTTCAGGAAGGCGGTGCAGCTTCTCCGTATGTAGCGGGAATTCAGAAGACTGAAACCAGCATGGACCCTATCGTCCAGCAGATGCTTTATGGTTTAGATGGCCAGGGTGGTTTTATACCTGGAGCAATGCAAGCAGCAGAGCGCAGCTTCTTTGATGAGCAGGGTCGTCCCCTGGTTACTCCCCAGGAGATTGCTGGGTTCAGCCCAGATCAACAAGCAGCCTTTGAAATGGCAAGAAATGCTGTTGGCTCTCAAGAGCCTTTTCTCCAGGCTTCACAAGAAGCATATGAGCAGGGGCTGGGTGCTTTAGGTCAAGGCCAGCAAGCTCAGTTAGCCTCTCAGCGACAATCACTTCAAGAGCTGCAGCGTGGCTCAGGCATATCTGAGTTTCAAGCTCAGCGAGGCTTAGGTGACGCCCTTGGTGGAATTAACCGTAACCGACGAGAGGCCGAAGCAGCGACAGGACAGTTACGCACCGATTTGCAAGATCAGCAGCGACAAGCTCTAGCGTCTCAGCAACAATTCGACCAGAGAGCCCAGGGTGTAGAAGATTTATCCAGGGGTGCAGCTTCTCAATTTGACACCAGGCTAGGTGCAGTTGAGCGGCGTGGCGAGCAGGATTTAAGTAGATTCCAGAGCGACCTTGCTAGGTCAGAAAGAACTGGGCAAAGAGCTGCAGACAGGTTTGGTACAGACCTATCTAATGTTGATGATTTAGCGAGAAGGTCTACAGCTGGTTTTGATCGAGGACTTGCTGGTGCAGCTGGCGAGTTAGCCGGTGGTGCAGCAATGCAGCGCCAGGCACTTGGCCAGCAAGGTCAAATGCTACAGCAGTCAGGCAATCAGTTTGCTAGAGACTTGGGTGGCATTGAAGGTTTAGCGCGAGGCGCTGAAGGTCAATTTTCTGGTCAGGTTGACCAAGCAACTCAAGGATTAGCTCGGTCAGTAGATGAACTAGGAGGTGGCTTAGGCGGGTCCTTAGCAGAACAGCGTCGAGCTGTTGCTGGGTTAGGATCAGGATTAGATGCTTCTACTGCAGCACTTCGACAAGGCGTACAGGGTTTAGGCTCTGGATTAGCCGGTTCTCTCTCCAGGCAAGAGGGGGCGGTTGACCGTCTTGGACAAGGATTGGGTCAAGCTACTACCTCTCTGCAGGGTGCAGAACAAAAATTAAATCAAGAGCTCAACCAGGCATTAGGCCAGGAGCGTGGAGCTGTTGACAGATTTACCAACCGACAAGGTGAAGCTACAGCTAGGCTTGGTGCCGCTGTTGACCGTTTCGGCAACAGACTATCTGATGCAGAGCAGCGCGGCATTACTGCGCTAGATGAGTATTCAACCGGCCTGGGGGAATCGAAAGATTTGTTACGAGGGTCTTTGGGGGCGTTTGATCCTTCAACGACTTCTCAGTATATGAATCCTTATGAGGACAGTGTTGTAAATCAAATGATCCAGGATGCCACTAAGGGCTTGGCTCAGTCAGACATGGCACAGACTGCTAGTGACATTCGGTCTGGTGGCGAATCAGCCTTTGGTTCAAGGGCACGATTAACCGCAGCAGAAAGAGCGGAAGCAATGGGTAGAGGGTTGGCCAAAGAAGTTGGCGGCCTCAGAGCTCAGGGGTTCCAGAATGCTCAAAGCACTGCGATGAGTGAGTTTGCTCGACAGCAAGGGGCGCAGCGTGGCGCAGCTGAAGGACTGGCTTCTCTAGGCGGTCAAGGATTAGGGGCTCAAACAAGAGCTGCAGATACTTTGTCTCAAGGCGCCGCAAGCAGATTGTCTGCGGATCAGTCTCTCTCAGGAAGAATGTCCCAGGAAGCCTCCGGCGACTTGGCGGCTAATCAGAGTATTGCAGATAGGTTGTCTGCTGCTGGTTCTCAGAGATTTGGTGCAGGACAGACCGTTGCTTCTCAACTTGGTTCTTCTGCTTCACAGATGGGAGCAGCAGAGTCTGACCTGGCTAGAAGAGCGGGTGACATTTCACAGACTCAGTTTGGTGCAGATCAAACGCTGGCTTCTCAAATGGGACAGACTGCGGCACAAAAGGCTGCAGCACAATCTGACCTGGCTAGAAGATCTGGCGATATTTCACAGACTCAGTTTGGTGCGGACCAGGCTTTGACTTCTCAGCAGATGGGCGCAGCTCAATCTACCCTGGGGGCAAGACAGAATCTTGCGTCTACCCTGGGCTCAGTTGGTCAGCAAAGACTTGCAGCAGACCGTGCTGAAGCGGAAGGCATTGGCCGTATTGGTCAGCAGCAGATGGATGTATCTAGCCAGCTATCTAATCAAATGGGTAACCAGGCGCAACAACGTCTAGGTGCTCAGCAGCAGTATGGCGCACAGTTAGGCTCAAGCGCACAGCAACGGCTTGGTTCTCAGCAGCAGTTATCTCAGCAGCAAGGCCAGGCAGGTCAAAGCAGATTAGCTGCGGGCCAAGGCTATGGTAGCTTGCTACAGGGTACGGCTGGTCAAAGTTTAAGCAACCAGCAGAACCTGGCTTCTAACTTAGGACAGAGCGCTCAAAACAGAATGGGTGCTCAGCAGCAGTATGGCCAAACCATGGGTAACGTGGCTAATCAAATGTATGGCGCAGGCACTCAGCTTGGTCAGACAATGATGGGCGCAGGCCAGGGCATGCAGGACGCTAGGACTCAAATGGGTAATAACGCAGCTCAGAATGCTGCAACGATGGCCCAGGGTTATGGTGCTATGGGTGGCCTTCAGGGACAAATTGGTCAGCAGCAACTTGCAGCGCAACAAGGCTATGGTGGATTCATTCAGGGTCTAGGCAATGCACAGCAGGCAGCAGGCCAGCAGCAGATGCAGAATCTAATGCAGTATGGCGGAATGCAGCAGGGTAATCAGCAGCAGCAGTTTGACGCTCAGCGTGCAGCAATGCAGCAAGCGCAGATGGCTCCACTGAACCAATACAATGCGCTGATGCCGTTTATGAATATGGGTGTAGGGGCCGGCGGTCAAACAACTATTGGCACAACTTATACTCCGCCGCCTAGTGCTTTGCAGGCTGGTCTTGCTACAGGATTAGGTGCATTGGGTGCTGCAGGCACTTACATGAATCAAGGGTCAGCATAATGGCAGATACATTGGATCCAACACTCGCATACTTTGCTCAGCTCCAGGAGCTTCAGAATAAGCCCCAGTCAGGAATTGACATGGCGTCTATTAACAAGAAGGCCCAGGAGCTTTCTTTTCTTATGCCTACTACTAAGAAGCGTGGCCTGTATGGTCTGGCCTCAGACCTTAGCCGTGGTTTAGTTCAGCAAGCTGCGAGCGGAAGACCTTCTTCTATTGGTTATGGCTTGGCAGCAGGATTTAATCTTTACAGCGAGGCTGCACAAAAGCGCCAGGAAAAAGCTGAAGAGATGAGAACCAAGCTCATGCAGATGGCTTACCAGGATGTAGAGCAAAAGAGGCAAGACTCCAAGGACATGCAGGAGAAGATGCTTGATGCACGATTCAAGTATGACCTGGCAGCCCTCAAAGAAACCGGTGGTACTTTTTCCGGCAAGAGCTTAGAGGCGCAGATGTTTAACATTCTTCTGGCTGCAGAGACTGATCCATCCATTAAATTAAAGCCGGAATATAAGCTGGCTTTAAAGTATGTTACTGAGCCCCGCAGAACACCAATTCAAACAGAAACCGGTACACAGGTTATAGAATCCGGCGGCCTGGATGTAAGTGACATATTTACTCAGCCTGCTCCTGCAGATATTACACCACCCGCAGAGTTTCCAGGTGCGACCTTTACTGGTCGATACCAGGCAGAAACTGGCGCTGCAATATTTCAGCGTCCTGGTGCGGATGGTCAGATAATATACTTTACCAAGGATTAAGCTATGCCAGTATTAACGATTGAAGACCTAGAAAATTCTACAACCAGCCCAGACCAATCAACCATGGTTCCTATGGGTGCAACTGCTTCTGCGGTTATTGCCGGCACTGAAAAAGAGAAAAGCATTTTTACGGCTCAGCAAGAAGACTCTGCAAAGTATGCTTTCCGCATGATGAATCAAATGCAGGTTATTGATGACCTGATGGACTCTGGCTTTGACCCATTGAATCCCAGGGATCAATTTGTAGAGCTGGCTCCATTTATACCTGACTTAGCTGAAAATGCTTTGGTGTCGTCTAAGTACGGAATTTTAAGAGACGCTGCCAGAGATTTTACTATGGCTCAGTTAAGAGATGAGTCGGGTGCGGCTATCCCAGTAGCTGAAGTTGAAATGGCTATGGAGCTATATGTGCCAAGGTTTGGCGACGATCTAGCTAGGCAGCAATCTAAAAGAGAACGAAGACAAAACGCCTTTAATGCAATGAAGGCCAGTGCAGGAAAGGCTTTTGATAGAACGCTTCGAGAGACCAAGAAGTCGGCTTCTCCAGATCTTACGAGCGATGAAGCGCTTGATGTATTGAAAGAAAGGGCTAAGCGAAACCCAGAGTTACGCGCAAAATTAAAAGCAGTGGGGTTATTGTAGTGACAGAGAAAGCATTAGAAACGCTGAGCGATGACCAGCTTTTATCTATGGTTCTACCGGACATTCCTTCGGTAGGGAATTACACAGACGATGAGCTTATGAACCTGGCTCAATCTGAGCTGCTGGATTCTATTGATACAAAATCTGGAGCTGATGCGGGCGTAAGAGCCCAGGTAGCGGCAGCGCAATCACCTAATGACAAGATTGCAACGCTAAAAAAATTCTTTCCAGACGCAATCCCCGTTGAGGTTTTAGACCCCAAGAGCGGAGCGGCTAGGTTTGGTCGAGGTAACTTTGTATTTACTAATCCAGAGACTGGCACTCTTACGTTATTCGATGAAGACGTTAGATTGTTTGGCATGCCTATTCCCACCCTGGGAGACTTTGCTGATGCAGGTCCAGAGATAGCCGAGACTATTGGCGGAATTGGTGGCGGAATTGCGGGTGCTACCGCTGCAGCTTCAGCCGCTTCTCCCACAGTCATAGGAACTATTCCTGCAGCAACCGCTGGCTTTGTAGCTGGTGAAGGACTTGGCAGCGCTGCAGCAAGAGAAGCGTATATTGGTATTCTGGATTTCTTTGGGGAGACCGAAGACACCAGGACCGGCGTGGAAAGGCTTGGCGACTTCTCTACCACTGCGGCAGTTAATGCTGCTGCGGGTCCAATCGTATCTAAGATTTTTAACGGCGTGAAGTTTGCGGTTGGTAGCCCGATACGTTACGCAGTCAACTCCATGGATGAAGCCGCTAAAGGCGCAATGGAAAAAATGAAAAGAGCAGGGATGAGCAACCCCACAGCCGGTCAGGTTAGCGGTAATCCCCTGGTCAATTTATTTGAGCAGTATTTAGCAGCGGCCCCCTCCTCTGTTCGCGTCATGAAAGAGAATGCAGAAAAAACTTTAATCGAGCTTGATGAGGCTACCGCAAGAATGGCCGGCAAGTATGGCGGAGTAAGAACAACCTCAGAAGCAGCCGACCAGGTAATGGGCGCAGCCCAGGCAGCCAGGGCTCGTTACGATGAGCAAGTCAATGCAATGTATGACGAGGTTGGCGAGCTAATTGGCGACACGGTTAGATCTGATGCCGGCGCTACAAGAAAGTTTCAAACTAAATATTTGGCACAATCAAAGACTGCCACTGGCGCACCAGACTTGAACCCTGCCTTAGAGCAGTCGGGTCGATTACTTCAAGACGCTGCCGATGGTGTGCTTGATTATAATCAGCTAAAAAACTTTAGAAGCAGCTTGATGGCTACGGTAAGAAAGGGCGAGTCACAGGGCGCTCTAAGCCGTTCTGAGGCCAAAGTAAAAGAGTTGATAGGATATGTCACCGCAGACCTGGACAACCTTGTAAAGGCCGCCCAGGACGCTAATCCGGCTGGTGCTGCTGATGTCTACAAAAAGTTTAAAGCAGCCAATGCTTTCGTTAAAAAGAATAATAGAGCAGGCGGAGATATAAATTTTGTTGATGAAGTTATTAAGAAAGGGGACAAGGAAGCCACCGCAGCTTTAAAGTATGTTATCGGCGGAGCCAAAGACAGCGGAGAAAGGCTGGAGAAGCTAAGGCGGCAGTTTGAGCCTGATGAGTATAATGTTATATCTGGCTATATGCTCGGAAAACTTGGCATGCCTGGAGCTGGAGCTGTTGGCGGCGCATTAGACGTTAGTGAGTCGATGGCTAGAGAGGCTGGAGAGTCCATGGTCGGTCAGGGATTTTCTCCACACACATTTGTAAAACGCTGGGAAAAAATATCTCCCGAAGCAAAGAAAGCTCTATTTGGCGGAACAGAATATGCCGACCTGTCACCAGCTCTTGATGACCTGGTGTTTACACTTGATCGTGTAGGTAAGACCGCTCAGCAAATGGCTAATCCCTCTGGCACCGCCAGGATCATAGGAGCTATGGGGACCTTTGGTCCTTTAGCTGCCGAAACGGGTAAGTTGATTGGGGGTGACGGTTTTGAATTTGGACTCAGTGGCCTTATAGCTCCTTATGCCTCAGCTAAGCTGATGACTAACCCATCGTTTGTGAAGTGGTTATCTGAAGGCGTTGAGATTGCAGCGTTTAAGCCTAATTCTTTTGGGCAGCACATCCGCCGCTTGGTGCAGATATCAGAAGTTAATCCTGATATTCGTGATGAGGTGAAGGGTGTTATCCAGGGACTGAGCCAGGATGCTATCGAGCCAATGGAATGGGAGAGCTCTACATCTCAGCAGGGCCCCAAAGCCATACCAGAGAACAATGAAGCAGCATTCCGCCAGGTTGTTCCAAAGAGCACTGCAGATAAGCTGCTGCCAAATAGGGAAGAGCTCATGGCGAGCCTGGACAGTATGAGTATTCCGCAGGTAGGATCTGCAACTGGATCAATGTTTGAGCCGTTGCCTGCTACCGGTGGAGTTAGCGCACCTGGTTCTTTTCAATCGGCGCTATCACCGACTGTATTACCAAATGACGCAGACAGAGAATTAGCCTCGCGCATGCAGGCTGGTAGATCGGGTATTGCCGGACTGGTTTAATCTTCGTCGTCGGATGGGGTAACAGAAATTACTGCACCGCTGACGTTGTAATCAAACTCATATCCCATGTAACGATTATCGTCACCCAGGTCAATAACCATATTGCGGCTTAACAGTCGCAACAATGCTGCCTGTTGATGCAAGGTCAATCTAGCAAACAAGTCAATAACTTCGGAGGACTCAAGCACTGGCTTGTAGCTCTGAGGTACTGGCCTTTGAGACCCTGGCTTACTAAAAAGGTTCACCCTTGGATCCCTGCAGCTAAGAACAATCTATCGTGCTCATGCTCAATTAAAATCTTGAGCTGGTCAATCTTAGAGCGCCGCTGATCGAAGCAAATTTCCTGCAGCAAGTCATAGGTGTGCTGGTCAACAGCCAGGCTTTTGCGCTGGCGATCTGGTTGTGGTTTATCTTCTAAAGTAGTCATTATGATTCCTGTCAAATTTGTCTGGACCAGTTTATAGTTTTGTGTAAGAATATGCAAACTATGACTTATCAAATAAAGAATTATCTTCTTTCAATGCAGTCGAACTGGCCTATAAATCATGCCCTGTATGATGCCGTCCAGGATTCTATCCCAGATATAGCCAGGTACAGGGCTAGTGAAGGTCGTGAAAACCTGGGTAAAACTCCAATCCATAAGATGTGCAAGAAGGTGTTTCCTGAGATTTATACGGTTCCCCTCTTCCGCCGTCAGTGGTGCAAGATGATGGTCGAAGAGATCAAACTCATGGAGCAGCATGTAGCCTTTAAACCAAACGAGGATGAGGATGAGCTGCGGCAGATCCCAGAGATTGTGCTGCGGGACCACTGCCCTGAGCTCTATAGCCGTATGTGGTTTGTTGTGCAGACGGTTCTCAACCCCATATTCCTCAGCCTGTATCAGAGAGATTGCTTTGATATCTCCTCGGTTCAGATAGCAAACTACAACCCCAAGGACAAGCAGAAAGGTGCCTGGCACCATGATGAGTCTGCAGATATCTCGGTGGTTGTTCCGCTGAACACTGGAGGGTATGTCGGTGGCGGTACTGAATTCCATAATCATGGAACGCTCAAGCCTTTGCCCTCTGGCCATGCCCTGATCTTCCCATCCTTTACTAACCTTCATAGGGGCCTGGCAGTAGAGAGTGGAGACAGATATCTCCTGGTGTTCTGGCTGCATAACAAACTCCGAAACCAACATCTTTATGAAGAGGTTGAATAGCCCCCGAAGGGGCGGTTGGTTTACAATTTCCAATAGGTGTTGACGGGTCTGTATCGGCAATCCCATGAGTCAATTACTGTACCTGAATCGACTGCCGTTAAGTGACCGCTGTTTCGTACAACTGCCCTGCCGCTAAAGTCCCAATCTTGCAACTTGATGTATTTTCCTTGAGCGTTTCTTGGTGGTTTGCATTTAACCATCCCATTATCTTCACAATACTTTTGCCAAACTTTGTCATGGTTTGGGTACGCCCCGATTTGTAATCCTAAATTCATTAAGTCGGTAAAGACTTCCCTATAAGGTTTACGAAGTACCGTGCTTATTGATCTAACTACGCAATCGTCTTTAAATGTTCGGCATATTCTGCCGCCATCTGTTTGGTAATAATCCATAACGGATCTCCTATGCCCCCCGAAGGGGGCGGTTGGTTTAGTGTCCGTAACCCCAGGCAGTTTGATATCTTGGCTGCCCGCCGTAAGGGCTGGCGTTGCCACACTCGTGGGCCTTGAAACCGCCGTACTGATTGATCCTCTTGGTCATGACCTCTCCTATCTTGCGCTCAGGGTTTGGAGCAACATAGTCACAGCTCTGGTTGCTTTCCACAGTCACCTGGCCAATCTTGATTACGTCGATCATCTGACCTTTCTTGGCGACTACCTGGTAGAACTCAACATTGGTCTGGTCATAGCCCCAGCAAGTATCGAAGATATCTCCAACCTTGACAGTGTTGGCAGCCTCAGCCTTGGCAGCCTTAGCCTTGGCGGCCTTCTCCTTCTTGTATTCTGCGTTGGCCTTGACGTTACCGAAGATCTCCTGGACATACTCTTCTCTTCGCTCGACGCTTTTGAAAGAGTAGTGCTTGGCTGGCTTCTGCTGCTTGCCGATGAAGATCATGGCAGCTGGCTTACCGGCACCACTGTCATAGTAATAGGCTACCGCCTCAACACCTTCTGGCTTAACCTCAACAGAGTCCCCTGGGATATAAAATTCTCTAGTCATTGTTCTTCTCATCTCGATCTCCTTAATTGCTAATTGATTACCACATAGCTATATTCGCATATATCGTGTCGTTGTGCAAGTGTTTGCACAAATATGTATAGAACAAAAAAGCATATGAAGTTAAATTCTTATTACTTATCGGTCTAGGTGTAATGTGCAAATATGTGTACAACGACACGATATATGCTATTATATGTATGTAGGGTAATTAATCAATTTAAGGAGAGAGTGAGATGGGACAAGCAATAGACATGTTCGGTAACGAGGTTCAGGAAAACCCAGGTCCAGCTGCGAAGATCAAGTTTCAGTTGCAGTTCATGGCCTTCATGATGCAGTGCGGTAGAGATGAGGAGGCCACTGATGCCTTCAACAAGGCAATGGCCTTGTGTGATGAGATGATCGAAGCTGAGGGGGGTGAGTGATGATTACTGTTGAGATGGATACCTTTCACTGCAAAGGTGCGAAGAGCGGCCAGGATGACTTCAAGGTCATGCGGTTCCCCAACTGGGACCTGGCTTGTGAGTGGGCGGGCACTCAAACGATGGATGTGATGTGCCCCTTTGTTGTTCTTGAAATGCGTAATGCAATTACTGGTCAAAAGGAGTGGTTCTAATGGGTATGTTAGTTAGTGTTTATAAGACAAGTTACGGTGCCGAGCCTTTCGGTGATATGGACTGCACCGCTGGCGGTATCAGCAGTAAGGCTAATACGTTATGTGTCACCAACGTCGATGGTCCATTTGATCCCAGTGATAAGCACCCCGCTGCTGTCTTGGTTATGGCAGAGCCGTGGGGCGGCAGAAAGATCTTGAGAATCGAGCCGGAAGATGCAGGGAAGAAATGGACTTGCTTTGGTGGAAACTATGCAGCGACCAGCGACAGCCGTTTCACCAAGAAGTGTGAAGAGCTGTTAGGCGCTCCCTTCCATGGGGCGGTTGCAATCCACGATAGGATTGAATGGTGATGGCTGAGTGGAAAGACCCAGACTGGCATCACGGTGACCTAGACTGGGTTGAGGCTGAGTTCTGTGAGAAGTGTGGCGAGGAGCTTACTACTGAGGATGATGAGGAGGGCAGACCAATGCCCTGGTGCAAAACCTGCGATGATTGATTTTTTACTTTTTTTAGACTGTTTAATTGTGGTCTTAGTGATTCAAAACCTAGTTGATTGGTGGAGATTTAGAAATAAATAGCCTGGTTACCCAGGCTTTTCTTTGGCCATGCGCTTAGCGTAAGCCTCCAGGTTCTCTCCAAACATCTTCTCGAACCACTGGCCCCAAGTTTTGCCGTGGCGTCCACTGGGGACTTCTTGGAAGCGTTTACGCCATACAGACCTGGCTGCATAATACTTCTTCTGAGCAGCCCAAAGGTCCTCCTTCTCCTGGTCCTCTTTAGTAAAGATCACCTACATCAAACTCCTTAATTCCTTCCTGGTTGTACGGCAGATAAATATCGCTCTCTCTGCAGGCCATGCCTATAGCCAGGGCTTGCTCATTCTTAGCGTCAGCGTAGGCTATGGCTTCGTCTGACAAGGTATAGATAGCATAGGGATAGGGAGCCATCTTCTCTTGAGCCAGGAAGTAAAACTTCTCAGTAGGCAGGCCAACAGCTCGGCAGCCGGCAACATAATAGGCTGCTTGCTGGTGGTACTTAAAGCTGTTGATAGCTGACTTAAATCCCCTGGGAGATGCGTCTCGGCATGTCTTCAGGTCCCAAATATCAGTACCGGTATGCCAGTCTAGCTTACCCTTACATGGCTGCCCCAACCACTCCCAGCAAAGTGTGAGCTCTACTCGGTGCTCAGGCTTAGGGATATACTCAGCAACCACCTCTCGCCGCTCCATGCAGACTTCATACATATCTTGCTTGCATGGGGTGCGGTCTCCCACGGTTGATAACCAGTCGGCATATTCATCTTTGCCCACCTTAGTACGCCGGTCCACATTGGGCTCCAGGGCAAACTCTTCATGAAACTTATGGTGCTCCAGGAAGACTGTGTGTTGGACCCTGCCCTCCAGAAGAGCCGGCGAGTTGTTAAACTTACGGTTCTTCCAGGTGAACGGGCACTTGGCTATAGAGGTTAAATCGTGGGATCTCCACGCTGGTATCGAGTCATAGGTAGGGTAATCAAGGTCTTCATAAATACCTGGTTTAAAATCCATACTAATCCTTTCGGGGGTCGTCCCCCATTGAGTAACGTAGATACCACACCGCCTTCGCCTTATCCTGGTTGGGTTCGTTGTGGGCCTTTTTGCCGCATCTCCATTGGTACTTGAATGATGCAATCTCACTGTACTGCTGCACCCGCTCCAGACCAAAGGCTGCAACCATGGCGTCAATACATTCAATCTCAGAGTCAGAATAATGGCTTGGTGAGTTCACCATGTCATGAGCCTGGCACATTTGATCGTCAACTGGGTCAACGGTTACCGAGATCTGTGTGAGCTTTTTATAGCTGCTTATCCTGACCTTTTGGCCATCCATTGCCCTTGACCAAACACCAGGGCTGACACCCAGGCGCTCCGCCATTGCAACATTGGTCAGCCCAAGAGCACGCTGCATAACCAGCAGGTTGTTCGCTTCGTCTGCACTTAATTGAACCTTCATACAGCCCCCTAGAACGGAATGTCGTCGTCGATTAAGGGCTCATTCTTGGCAATCTCCGCAGCGGTTGCTGCAGCTGCCGCCTGGTCCTTGGCCATAGCTTCCAGGCCAGTGGTTCTTTGTGGCGCTGCTGCTGGGGCTGGTTCACCCTTCTTCTGAGCTGCTGCTACTTCAAAACATGGGCGCACCTGGTCCTTGTCGGGCTCATCGCAACCACCAATTCTCCACTGAATGAAGCGTGGCAGCTCTTCATATACATCGCACATTTGCTTGCTAACTTCAGTAGCATCGCCGGTAAATTCTTTGCAGTATTCTTCCAGGTCAAACACTGAGGTTGGGTTGGTTGTTTCTACACGCTTCGCGCCGTTGTCTGAGCAGAATATGCCATCGACCTTGGCGTTGCCGTTGCTGTTAAGGACCACATTGATCTTACAGGTAACTCCCAGGAGCTTTGTAAGGTCAAAAGCCTGCAGCTCATCTTCAGTGAACGGCTTGTTTCTCCATGCCTGGAGATCTCGCCGTAGATTACTTCGCTCATTTAGTGACAAGGTGTACCCATGAAAGATAGAATACGGTCGGCCATCGCTCAGTGTGAGCTCAGGGATTTCCCAGAAGATGTAAATTTTATGCTTCTTGGATATCTCTCCTTTGTAATCTTCTTCCGCTGTGCCTGCATCGACAAGTCGATAGCAGATTGCCTCGTAAGAGCCTGGTGGTACGGTTTCAAAGGTTGATTCGCCGCCCGATCCTGCGCTTGCTGTTAGTGCCATTTTACAATTCCTCTCATTTATGGGTTGTTGTTTGTAACTCTTTGCACTATTCTACACATTCTACGCGGAGGATCAACAAAATAATGTCATTTCTAGTCAGTGCAACTAATCCAAAAGATAAATCTAGGCCCATAACGGGCAACTTCAGGCAAGAGTTTGAGGCGTTCCTGGCAGAAAATGGCTTGCAGCTGGACCATAAGAAGGGTCTGCTGGTCGATGGAAGTATAGGCAGGGCTTACATGGATGTCGATGGTAAGCATAAGCTCACTGGCTGGTATCAATTCTGGGCAGATCAATCAATCCCCTTTGGCCGCTGCGGTGACTACCGAGTAGACAGTGCCAACCCAACTGCAACCTGGAAGCCGAACAACAGCGGCAACTATAAGATGACTGATGAGCAGCGAGAAGAGATTAAGCTGCTGCAGGATGAAGCCCAGGCAAAGAAGGAAGAGCGTAACAACAGAGCTGCCAAGCGCAGCCAGAATATTTGGGAGGCTGCTGCAGAGTGTACTGAGCACCCATACCTAACCAAGAAGAACGTGCCCAGCTTTGGGCTCAAGCAGCATAATGATGGCCGGCTGATGATCCCGCTTTTGGACTCTGCCTTGGTCATTGTTGGTCTTCAATATATTGACGATGGTGGGGGGAAGATGTTCCTTACTGGTTCCAAGAAGAAGGCCAGCTTCTTTATCCTGGGCCAGGAGCTGCTGAAGGATGCCCACACTATTAACTACTGTGAGGGCTATGCTACTGCAGCCAGTTACTACCAGGATATGAACCAGCCGGTGGTGGTGAGCTTTGATGCTTACAATCTGGCTCCGGTAGCTGAGGTGATATTCAAGCACTTCGCTGAGGCCAAGCATGTATTCATCGCGGATTTTGATGACAACAGCACGGGTGAGAAGGAAGCAATCAAAGCTGCCCAGGCTGTTAAATCTGGGGGTGGCCAGGCTGAGGTATTTATGCCGCAGTCCAAGGGTGATTACAACGATCATAAAGAGCTGCTGCAGGGTGAGGTCATGCCGGCGCTGCAGGAGGTTTCGATTCCAGAGCAGTATGACTTTGAGCGCAACAGCAATGGGCGCTTCTTGCATACCAAAGACAATCACCGTGGCGTCCTGGTTACTAACCAGATCCAGGTGGACTACAACGTCATAAAGAAAGCCATAGAGATTGAGATCCCTCACCAGAAGTTTATCGCTGACCTGAAGGATGATGCGGCGATCATTGAGATTGAGGATCGGTGTATCAAAATGGGCATACCCCATGAAAGGGTACGGTTTAATCTGAAGCTGCTGGCCAGGGAGTACAATCCGGTCAAGGAGTGGATGGAGAGTGTGCCCTGGGATGGTAAGACCAGGCTGCAGATGTTCCTGGACACTATCAAGAGTCCAAACGAGCCGCTTAAAGAGATGCTGATGAAGAAGTGGTTACTAGGTTGTGTGGCTGCAGCATGCGAGGAGGGCGGAGCTAATTTGGAAGGTATTTTGGTATTCCAGGGAGCCCAGGCAGTTGGAAAGACGCAGTGGTTTGGTAGCCTGGCACCGAACAAAGAGTGGCTGTTGGAAGGCGCTACCCTCAATCCCCAGGACAAGGACAGTGTTAAGCAGTGTGTTAGCCATTGGATCTGTGAACTCGGAGAGCTGGGATCCACCTTCAAGCGTGCAGATATTGACCAGCTCAAGGCATTCCTAACCAAGCGCAGTGATGAGCTGCGGCTACCGTATGACCGAGCGTTTAGCAACTATCAGCGGCGTACTGCATTCTATGCTAGTGTGAATGAGAAGGAATTCCTCATTGATACCAGCGGCAACAGACGGTTCTGGGTTGTACCGGTGACGGCCATAGACTGGCGCCATGGTCTGAACATGCAGCAGGTGTGGGCTGAGATTAAGGAGACGATGTATGCCAAGGGAGATCGTAACTGGTTCCTTACCAGTGAAGAGCGGGTGATGCTGCAGGATAGCAATGAGTTCTTTAGAACCCAGAGCGCGGTTGAGGACCTGCTGTTACAATACATTAAGTTTGACAGCGCAGATAAGAAGCCGGTCCAGATGACGCACCTACTCAGAGACATGGGGATCAACAACCCCAGGATGGCGGACTTCAAAGACGCTGCCAGGGTGCTCGCTGATCGCGGTGTTGAACCAAGATATAGCAATGGTAAGAAGATATATGACCTGGATTATGACGCGGTAGTGACCGCAGATGACTCCTTCCCGCCGGCCCCAAAGTGGGATAACTGACAGGTAGGGGTAGGGTGGGAAGGTAGGCATTTTAATGATATCGTGTCGATGTATAAAGTTGGTATAAGTGGACACGATAATGTATGAAAGTTTGCACATTGAAGGTAGCTATACACTGTACACTGTCAAGACATGAGTTAAGTCATTGATATGTAGAGTCTTTTTATATAGGTAGGGTAGGGTATAGTCTTTTAGGTAAGGTAGTTTTATATAAGTATAAAGTAGAGTTATTTATAGTTTATATAGTGTTATATAGCCTTACTGTGAGACACCTACTATACCCTACACTGTACACTGGAGAATGATATGGAAGAGTTTATTTATGACGAAGAACAAGCCTACCTGGATAATTACAGACGGTGGCGGGCCATGAATACTGAGGAAAGACGAGCGTTTGGTGAGCGACCATTGATAGAGAGTGAGGCCGAACGGATGTTCGCAAAAATGGTGGGGGATCTATGGCTGAAGAAGAAAAGAAAGTAGGCAGACCCAGGAAAGAAAAGCCCAAGCTCACCAACGCGCCCATTCAATTCGTCGCAGACGAGGAGCTGGGCATAACAGATATGCAAGCAGGGTTCGTCTGGCACTACACCGAAGGCGCATGCGGACAGACTGAGGCAGCTCGAAGAGCAGGCTTTAGCTTCCCATCCAATGCTGCATCGAAGATGTTGAACGGTAGGGATCATCCGAAGGTGACAAAGGCAATACGGATTGCCCAGGAAGAGCTGCGAGAGAAGTATGCAATCACGCCAGAGAAGACCGGTGCAATGCTATGGAACATAGCCGAGACTTCATTCGAGCAGGGTGCATACAATGCTGCAGTGAGTGCAGTGAAGGAGCTCAACAGCCTAGCTGGACTGTCAATACAACGCAGCCAGAACCTTAACATCAATGCCAACCTGGACAAGATGACCAAGGAGGATATCAAGGAGCGCCTGAACGACTTATTAGGTATCAAAAGTACCTTCGATGACAAAGATTTATAGCGCGTAGCGCAAAGCAAACGGTGGGCGTAGGATGGTTGTATATAACCAAGAAAGGGGCGGCGCCCGCCCAGGGCCCAGGATTATCAAAAAAAAGCATAAAAAAGGGAATTCCCATAAGTATCAGTGATGTAGGGCTGGTTTCCCTGGGGATTGAGCACCCTGGTATGCGTCCCCTGTGAGCACGGGGGTCACAAACGGGGCAGATTGGGCCTGATTTGCTGGGATATGGGCTACCAGGGCAGCATTTTATTGGACCCCTATGGGCCTGGGAATTAGAATCGAACATTGCTTGATTTTTTGGGGGGCCACCCCCCTGGATCAGGCGCCGCCGAGCGGAAGCGGTTTACTTGAGTTTTACACATTGAGTAACTAAAATTCTGCAAGGGATAAACTCTTTCCCATCCCAGGTTTCATGTGCAAAAGTTTGCACACAATATGATCCAGGGGGGTAAACGCCAGGTACGTTTGGGTTGCCTGGGGGTGAAAATTTTTTTCAATTTTTTAAATAAAAGGAAATGACATGGCTGATTCACGCAATAAAGGAGCTGCCTTCGAGCGTGATTTGGTCAAGCGCCTAAATACTTTTTTTGCAGATAATGAACTGGACCTGAGCTGTAAGCGCAATTTGGACCAGTATCAGACTGCAGGCATGTGCGATATTGAGATACCTGGCCATGCTATCGAGGCCAAAGCGTACAAGAGCGGCTGGTGGTATTCGCCCGCCTGGTGGGTTCAGGTGTGTGAAGCGTGCGGTGATCGGGTTCCGGTGCTGATTTACAAGTTTAACAACAAAGCCATAAGGGTTTGCGTGCCGATCTACGCGATTAGTCCTGGTTATGAGCGCGACAATGCACAGACTGTTGTAATGACATTGGACCAATGGTTTATACTATTAGCTAAATACTTTAAGGAGGGTAGTTATGGCGGTCAAAAAAAAATCGACGGTGAACGCTTCGGGCAACTATACTAAGCCTACAATGCGTAAGAACCTGTTCAATAAGATTAAAGCTGGAACCAAGGGTGGTAATGCGGGTCAGTGGTCTGGGCGCAAGGCTCAGATGTTGGCTAAGCAGTATAAGGACGCGGGTGGAGGCTATAAAAAATAATGGCACTTAAAAAACCCCAAAAGTCCCTAAAGAAGTGGACTAAGCAGGAATGGACCACGAAATCCGGTAAGCCTAGCGCTGAAACCGGTGAGCGTTATTTACCCAAAAAGGCTATTAAGGCGTTATCTGCCAAGCAATATGCCGCAACCACTAAGAAAAAGCGTGCTGATACTGCCAAGGGTAAGCAGCATAGTGCTCAGCCTAAGAAGGTTGCAGCTAAGACCAGGGCGTATAGAAAGAAATAATTCATAACTTGACGGAGGTTATTGTGAAAGGTGTAAATCATTATAAGAAAAATGGAAGTGTTCACAAGGGTAGCACGCATAAGATGCCTGATGGATCGTTGCATTCGGGTAAGACCCATGGCAAGACCAGCGTGAAGCTGTTTCACTTTGGTGAGTTGACGGATAAGTCCAAGGCCGCTGCCAGGATCTCTCGGAAGAAGAAATAATGACTGATGACGAACATGTAGCGCTGAAGGCCGATGGTTTTGATGATGCGATTATTGGCTTCGGTGGCCAGTGGGGATCTTTTAACAGTGTGATTTATGATCGTGAGCGTTGCATTGCAATACTTGTTGAAAGAGACGACATGTCTTATGATGAAGCCTTAGAATTCTTTGATTTTAACGTGGCTTGTGCTTATGTTGGACCAGGCACGCCGATATTCATGCAGCCTATGACGGACCTGGATGAACTAGACGAATTACTTGGTTGATGTTATGGACGATTGGAAAGATCCTGATACCTGGAAAGGTCTGGCGATTGCGCTAGTTGTCCTGGTAATTGTCATATACGCAGTCTTTTCTGGAGAAAGAGTCTCATGAATCGTGGGGATGTTGACATATTTGGCTACAACCTGGGTGGCAGCGTCAGCGAAATGATGCGTAATCCTAAGTTGGAGCGTGATCCCTTGATGACCGAGGAGCAGGCTGCTTATTTTGCCTCGCAACTTCTCCCTGGGGCAGCGACCCTTGATGCTACTGGTAACATGCCAGGCATGCCGTCTTCTGATGCAGATCTCACTGACATATTCGATGCTGAAAACAATCCCTCTATCCTGGAGAATATTCGCCAGGGAAACATCCTAGATCCAGCGCTGCAGACTTTAGGCGTCCTGGGTGATGCCACATATGCTATTCCGCCGCTCGGAGCTACGCTGGGGACCGCGTTGAAGGCGCCAGGGGCACTTAGAAAAGCCATGAAGCTGACCGGTGGAATTGATAATCTACCCCAGGATGTTGCCAGGGTTGGTGATGGCGTTGAAAGCGTTGACGCCGCCAGGGCAGCTAGGGCTCAAGCCGAATTAAGGATGGCTGATTTTAGGAAGATAATTGATGATGAGGGGGCGATGAGCTCCCCTGACATAATGAAGATTATTGACGAGCACCCTGCGGTTGTTCGAGCCGTGGAGAGGATGAATTCAATCCCCGAAACTTCGCTGGCCAAAAATTACGGCACTGACGAGTGGTTTGACAACCGAGTGTTTAATTTTAATGGCACCGAAGTTATTGGTTATGACGATGCGATTGAAAATCTTTATGAGAACTCTAAAAAACTGGCTTGGACAGATGATAATCTGGACTTTCCAGGCATAGCAGCAAGAATACCTGGAGACGCTCCAAGAGCAGTAATTGTTATAGGTCCGCCGGCAAGCGGAAAAAGCTCAATAAGCAACCCTATTGCTAGAAAGTTAAATGCAACGATTATTGATTCCGATGAGGCAAAAAAGCTATTGCCAGAGTATGAGGGCGGTGTTGGCGCTAATGCCGTTCACCAGGAATCAAAGTTAATAAGTGACGAAGTTAGAGATCTTGCGGTTGGCTTTAAAGACAACGTAGTGATCCCAACGGTTGGCGCAAAGTCTGATGTGATAAGAAAGCAGATTAATTTTTACAAAAACGCTGGATACGAAGTTGACCTGGTAAATGTGTCTGTCCCAGTAGACATTGCCAGGAGAAGAATGTATGCGCGATTTGCAAAACAAAACAGATTGATTCCGGCTGAATATATTGACGCTGTTGGAGACAATCCTAATTTAACATACAATATTTTAAGGGAGGAAGGTATAGCTGATGGCTATTCAAAAATCGACAACTCAGTCGGGTTTGATGACATTAAACCCGTCCTTGAAGACCAAAGAGAAATCTTTTCGGGCACCAATATTTAATTATGAGGCTGCAGAAGAAAGGGGTGAGCGAGATGCTCAATCGCCCCAGTCCAGAGCTAGGGTATCTAGGGTTCTGGAGCGAATGAAAAACAGAAGGCTTTAAAACGCCTACTTAACTCGGCTGCGCTCGCCCTGGGGGCTAATGTAATAGATCCCGTGGGGTTTCTTTTGCTTATCCAGGATCTTGGCTCGCCTGGCAATAACCTCATCGTAACTGGCTTCGCCACATTTTCTTGTGACAACGTACCCGCTGCCACTCTTTGCTTGGAAGAACTCTTCCAGCTCATATCTATCTGCACTCATGCTTTCTCTCCTTTGGCTTGCTCGCAATGTGAGCAAATCATCTTGTTAGTTTCTTTCTCCTCAACCAGGCGCATATCGTGCGCGTCACAGAATCGAGGATCGCTTGGCTTGTTGAAGATGCGGTCAAAATTGTCGCTAAAGCTCTTCATATTGGTCGGGCGCTGGGTATGTCCTTTGCTCATCTTTTTGTTCTCTCCAGATCTTAACTATGTGTTTGGCTTCAGGTCCTGCAGAGTGATGCACGTTCAGTGCTCGCTTGTAGACCCTCATCTTTTGTTTTTCAGTCATGTTATGTTCCACATGGAACAAATGGGCCTGGTCCAGAGTGTCGAAATACTTATCCATTCTTCAGCTCCTTCAAGATCTCCCGCAGCAGCTGCAGTATTTCAGCATGATCTTCCAGGACCTTTTCAGCGTCTTCCTTGTCTAGCTCAATAATTATCTTGCTCATGTCTTTCCTCGTTATTTCTGCTTTCCCATTCTTTTTGCTTGTCTTGAACAATTAACCAGGCCCCGTTTAGAAGTATCGGCAGGGCCGCTATGAGTCCGATTGTAATAATCATCTCCAGTATTTTTTCCATCTCGCCCTCCTAGCACACTATAAACAAAGTTGTTATTTCATTCATGTTAGCACGCCCTTAGAAGTGTGGGTTTCGGCAGTCATGGTGTCCCTTGGTCATGCTCCAGGTTCCTCCTGGTCTCGCCCAGGCAGTCCCGCAAGCACGACGATAAAATGTCTCGCCAGTGCTGCTGGTGATTTTCTTGAAAGTCTTGCTGATCTGGGCTATCTCACCGCAAGGATACCAGTCACCGTTGAAGCCGTAGCTGATTGGCTGCCCAACTTCAGGCATCTTGAAAACTCGGAAGTTTGGCTTGGGCTCACTGTAAACGCCCTGGTCTCCGCTGAACTCAAGCAGCTCTCGCTGGTCTCGCCCGTTCTGAATGATCTGATAAGTACCGCCATCCTTTTCCATGGCAGCCTTAATTAACTCAGCGTCCTGGTATTCAAAGATCTCGCTCACCTCTTTGAATCCAAACTCAACAGGGTGGTGGCCCATCCCGCATGTTGGCTCGACAGCCTGGAGCTCGTCGCGCCCTTCGTAAAAAACAACCTCACCTTTTTCTATTCGATAATTCATGCTGCTTCTCCT
>Ga0209336_10000270_pt1 | contig 27106 bp, 33 predicted proteins | sample LinPmetageLP32_FD_184042 | JGI IMG/M metagenome (GOLD analysis project Ga0209336, IMG submission 184042) | Marine viral communities from the Pacific Ocean - LP-32 (SPAdes) (version 2) | ecosystem: Environmental > Aquatic > Marine > Oceanic | place: Pacific Ocean | collected 2009-08-23
CTTATAATGAATGTAAGAAACACCTAAATATCTAGCAGCTGCCCTATTACTTTTAGTTTTATTGACAGCACCTAAAATTTGAACTTTAGATAGTGGTTTTGCTTTAGGCATTACGGTCTCATTATTTCCTCAGCCCAGTATAATAAAAACTCCCATAAATCATCTATAGTTTCAAAATTATGTTCTTTACCATTTTTATCTATAAAAGGCAAAATTTCATCCTTATCATCTTTTTTAGAATAAATGTAAAATAAAATAGCATCTGAGGCTCCTTCATCGAAACAAAAATTAATAAGACCTTCAATTAATCTAAAATAATCTTCATCATATGAAGTAAAATCTATACCTTGTTTATCAATTAAGTCATTTTGCCTTTCCCATACCCTTTGGTATAGATTTACTATTTTTATAAAATCATTTTTAAGTTCATCACTAGGGTCTGTAGCGTCATCTCTCATAACAATACTAGCTCCTAAGATTTGCTCAATTGCTTGTTTTATTTCTTTTCTTTGACTCATTTACTTCCTCTTTTAGTTTAACTAACTTAGCACACTCATCATATTCTTCTTGTTGTTCATAAAACTGTAAAGCAGTGTCTAATACTTTATTAAAGTTTTTATATTCTAATACTACAGAACAATCAATGTTTGGGATGTAAAATACTCTAGCGGATTTACGTTTTTTATTTAAAGCATTTTCTACAGTGATTATAGCCTCTTCTAACAATAAACGACTAAAATCTTCATTATTTACTAACTCTTTTAATTCATCTTTGTAATCATATTGGATTTCAATAGATAAAATATCTCTGTCTTTTTTCTTTTCCATAATAATATAGTTTGAGGGTTAGTGATTCAATGTCAATTATAAATATTAGAACACTTCGTATTCTATATCAATGTCCGAAAAACCCCATGTATGAGAATTTTCAGTTTTTTGTTGATACCCTACTGCTCTATAAAAATCATTAGGTGTTTTATTAATACCCGTTAAGAATCCACCACCTCCTTTTCCATGTTCTATATGGAATATAGCAGGGTTGAATATTGCTCCTATTTTAAAACCGTGCTTAACTGCTTTTTTCTGGACGTTAGTGTCAGCGTATAAAGCATATATGAGTTCTTCTTCAAATCCTTTAATTTCTTCCCAGATGTGTCTTGGAGCAATTTGATAGTCTCCACAACATGCTATTAAACTATAATCATCATTAGGACCCATTACCTCGGGCAGCACATCAACTAAATGTTCGGGGGGTGGTATTATTTGGGAACAATGTTCTCTTAGTTGTTTCCAATCTTCAAATATTATTTCACCTCCATGAAATTCTTTAATTTGGGGCCATTCTAGAGCTCTTCTTCCTAAAGTATAAAGAGTTTGTTTATCAGTAGAATTTAAAAATTCTTCTAATTCATCTCTTTTGGGATGGATTATATCAATATTAGTTGAAACTAACCAATCACCTGTTGCTCTTCTTAAGCCTATATTACGAGCTAAAACTTCACAACACTTTTGAGCATTAGGGTCTCCATTAGTTAAACTATGAGCTGCGGATGGTGGGATTACTATATGTTTAAAATTTCCTTTAAAATTTATATTATCTTGCACTTCATATAATAAACTATGAGTTTCTGAGTTCCAATCTACATAAATTACTTCATCGTAAGTATCTATTGCAGAATTAAAACAATATGTAGCTCTTTCTTTTAAATTACCCCCATAATTATCATTTCGGGCAAAAATTACAGCAGATATTTTCATTATTTTCTAATATTAGGGTAATTAGATACAAACCATTCAACAGTTTCTTTTAACCCTTCTTCTAAAGAAGTAAACTGATAGTCTCCTACAATGGATTTTAGATAGCTGTTATCCGAGGGTTTTCTAAATTGGCCATCAGGTTTATTAGAATCAAAAATTACTTTATTTTTAAATCCTATTAGGTCACATAATAAATAAGTTATGTCTTTTATACTAGTTTCCTGGGATGTAGATAGTATTACAGGCTTATCTCCCTTATACTTTTCTACTAAAGTTTCAGTTAAATCTGCTATATCCTTTACATAAATAAATTCTCTTAATGGGTTACCTGTTCCCCAAAGAACTAAGTCAGTATTATTCTTTTTAGCTAAGAAAATTTTATGGATTAAAGCAGGCACAACATGAGAATCCTCTAAATGGAAATTATCATGGGGTCCATAAATATTAACTGGGATTACACTAAAGTAATGGGTTCCGAATTGCTCATTGTAAGCTCTACCTTGTATATCAAGCATACGCTTAGCATGAGCATAAGCATAATTAGAAGAATGAGGTGGACCTAAATGAATTTTATCTTCTGTTAAAGGATATTCTACTTCGCTAGGAAATACACACGTAGATGTAAAAGAAACAAATTTTTTAACTCCATATTCTTTTGCTTGATGGAGAACTGATGTGTTAATTTTAACGTTTTCGTAGAAAAAATCACCTAAATAATTCATATTAGCACCTAACCCCCCAACTCTTCCCGCAGTATGTATTACTACTTCAGGGCGGTGATTTTCATACATTTGTTTAACTTCAGAATCATTAAGTAGATTAAAATCTTTACTACTAACTTTAATTCCTTTTGTAAAGTGAGAACCTACTAAACCTGTTCCTCCTGTTATAAGTGTTTTCATTTTATTTTATAATTTTAGATACTATGCTTTTCCATTCTATTAAACACTCCCAAGATCTTTCAGGAATAAAGTGCTTAATATTATCAGGATCTACAGTTATTTGTTTTAATATTTCAGTATTATTTTCATACCCCCCATACTCTTTTTTCATATCCTCTATTACAGAAAATCTTCCAACGGTGCCTAAATCCCTATTACTAAATACTTTAGGTTGAGTATATACTACTTTATGACCCCTAGCTAAAGTATAAAAAGAAGCCCATATATCATCCATCCTTCCTACAAAAGGAAATAAGAAATAATCTAAAAATACTTTACGTTTAAGAATAGTAGCTTGAGAGTTAAAAGGGCTAATTTTATTGCTAGCTAATGGGAATGAGCTATTATCAAATTCACATTTAGGGTTAAAGATCATTCTACCAATGGCATCTACATCGGGATCCCCATTCCAAAATATAGCTTGTATATCAAAATCAGATTCTTTAGTAGACTTATTAGTATAATCTCTATAAGGAACCCTATCTATAGGAAACCCACGATGCCATAAATTTTTATAATTAGTAGCTCCTATAGGATCAAATGCTACATCATTACATTCATAATGGTTATATTTAATTTTTGAGGTTAAACATAAATCTTCACCCCAATCATCAAAAGGAATATTATCATCATCAATAATTCCTATTATGTCCGCTCCTTGTTCTAAAGCTTCTAAAGCTGCAAAATTTCTTCTTTGGACACAATTCCACCCAATTAATTTACTTAATTTAGGATATTTATTTTCCTGATGTTTAGGAGATAAATAAGTTAAATTGGGTATATTTTCAAATAGTTTATGATCCGTTTTAAGATCACCTGCTACTACAACATGCCATTCTGGGAGTTGAGTATATTTTATTAATGCTTCTGTAGGAGGATTAATAGTTGTAGTAATAATTATTTTTTTCATAGTTTTTTATATGGTAGATACTCCTGGTTTTTGTACTACAATAGTAGTACATTTTTGAGCAAATTCAATTGCTTCATTTATGTTTTTTGTTTCTACAAATTTAATTACTAAACCTGCTAGAAAAGTATCTCCTGCTCCAGATACATCCTTAACAGGAACTTCTAAAGTAGAATAATTTTTATTTTGGTAATTACATCCGTATTTCCCTTTAGTAATTATTGTTTTATTAAGAAATAAGGGATTATTATTTAAAAATTCTTTATTATTTAAATATTCTTGATAATTAATCTTATTAAAAGTAATTTTATCAGCCCAATCCCCTAAGAGTCTTTTAGTATCTAAAAATGTTAAAGGATGGGCTTGTGCTATATATTGAATATCTAAATGGTTTATAAATCCTTTACAGTAATCACTTACTACTATAGCATCATATTCATCCCAATTAATTGTAACTAATACATTATCAATATCTATCCTATCACATTTATCATTTTCATCTACTCTTAATAAAGGATGGTTATACTTAGAACAAATATATCTTGTTTTAAGGATTTCTTTTTTATTAGTAATTAAATCTACATCGGCCCCTAAAGCTTTTAAATTAGCAACTACATTACTAGCCATTCCGGGATTTTGAGTTTCCTTTTCAGGTTTTATAATAGGAATGGGGGCTTCAGGAGCTATTCTATTTACCTCACCATATCTAAAAATATCCGTACAACTATCTCCAATAACTAGTATTTTCATCTTCTTAAAAATTTTCTTCCAGAACTTACTCTATCCCTCCAATATTGTAACAAATCATTCATGGTTTGTTCAAAAGTATACTCAGGTTTCCACCCTGTATGTTTTTGGAATTTAGTAGTATCTGGTATTTGTAAATCAGCATCAATAGGGCGTAAACGTTCAGGATCAGTAACAATTTCAATACCATTAACTGTGGATTGGCTGATTAAATAATTTAACATATCTGAAATTTTACAAGTATATTCACCTCCTATATTATAATATTCCCCTTTTTGGGGGGCACGGGTAACTAGTAAGTAATATGCTTTTACTGCATCCCTTACATCCGCATATGTTCTAAGTGACTCTAAATTACCTACGTAAATTTTAGGTTCTTGTAATCCTGCTTCAATCATTGCTATTTGTTTAGCAAAAGTTGATTCAGAAAATACATCACCCCTTCTAGGGCCTGTATGTGTGAACATACGAGTAGTCATAATAGTCATATCATATGCTTCAGCATAGTATCTTCCCACTAAATCAGTTCCTACTTTAGAAATAGCATAAGGAGAGGCAGGATGGAAAGAACACTCTTCATCTATAGGTAATTTTTCTTTAGGCACCCTACCAAATACTTCACTAGAAGCACAAACATGAATTATAGCATTACTATAGTATGATTTTTTAAGTGCCTCTAATAAATTAGCGGTTCCTAATATATTAGTTTGTAATGTTTCTATAGGAGCATCAAAACTAGTTTGTGGGTAGGATTGAGCTGCTAAATGAAAAACATAATTAGGTTTAGACTTATCAATTGTAGTAATAAGAGAAGCTAAATCATTTAAATCTCCATAAACTAATTCTATACGTTCTTTTTTATTAATATCTTCAGATAAATGTTCAATATTTTCTAAAGAATCATTCCACCTAGCTAAGCCATATATCTTCCAGTCCGTGTTCTTAAGTAAGAAATCTGCTAGGTGAGATCCTACCATACCAGTAATGCCTGTAATTAAGACATTTTTGGGTTTTGGTGGATAGTAATCCGGTACGCAATCTGATACTCCCATTTTATTTTGGATAATTTTTAATATAATTAAACATATTACTTACTGTAGGCATTAATTCTTTAAAATCTGATTCTACTAATCTTATATAAGTTTCGTCTCTATTTAACCCATCTTTGTTTTTAACTAAAGCACTTTGACTTACTTCTCCGTCTCCGGCATCCATTCCCCCATATAATACATTTGCGGGGATGTGACGATTTAGGTTATAGTGGGTTTTAAGTTTATATACTAAAGCAGCTGTTATCATTTCTTGCATACTTGAATAATTACCCTCTTTAAAAATATCCCACCATAACTTAATAAAAGGTTTAGTCCATATAGGTAACATTTCATTATGATGTAAAATAATTTGCCCATCTATATTTATATCACTATAAACATCATAAGCTTGGTGATGAACCCCCGAAGTTTCTCTTAAAATTGTTTCATTTCTTCCTCCTACTGCACTTAGAGTATATAAGACAAATAAACCATCTTTAAATTTGTCCTTATTTTCTATTATTTTTGAATCAAAATCCTTACTTATACCATGTATTACAGAATCATCTGTTAAAACCCAATTAAAGTAATAATCATTAGATTCCATAATTTCTTGCTTTTCCTTAACTAAAGCAAACCAACTAGTTTTATCTTCAACATCGCAAATGTGCCATCTACATTGATATTTAGAATCTATTACATTACGAGTAGGTTGATATATGTCAATTTGATCATCATCTATTAAACAAAATATATCAAAGTTATCCTTTGAGTTACATGCTACATGTAACGTTTCAATTGTTGCTAAAAGATGATCAGGTCTAGAACGAGATTGTATAATAATAGCTAAATCTTTCATGCTTTATTATTTTTATACCAATCAATCGTTTTTTCTAATCCTGTTTTTAAATTATGTTCTGCTTCCCATCCTAATTCTTCTTTAATTCTTGATACATCCACTAAACGGGTAGGAATCATTGTTGGTTTACTAGTATCATAATCAAAATTAGGCTCGTAATCGTAAATGTTTGTAATAGTTTCTACTAATTCAGTTACAGTAGTTGCTTTTCCTGTAGCTACATTATAAGGTCGAGCATTGGGGCTATGTTCTACTACTTTTAATAAAGCATCTATAACATCATCAACATAAACAAAATCCCTAACCTGAGAACCATCTCCCCAAACTTCAAAGGGATTCATTCCTGAATCTGCTTTCATTATTAATTGGGGAATAACGTGACCATTTTCATTAAATGAATCGTGAGGACCATACATAGCAGTAGTACGAACTATTCCAAACTTAGTATTAGATATAGAATGGAAATGTTGGATTACTTTTTCACTATATCTTTTCATCCACCCTACCCCCTCATATGCTGAGTGGGGTTCAGTGGCAAATGCCTCATCTTCATTAACAGGATAATCAACATCCGGGTACATAGTAGAACTACCAATAAACCCAAATCTATCTACATTAGACCTTACAGCAGCATCAAACATGTTAACAGCAAGAACAATATTATTTCTTACTAAACTTAAAACATTTTTTTCATCAGTTTGACCTTTAGCTCCTCTAATAAAAGCTACCATATTGAAACATATATCTATACCCTCTAAGGCTTTCATACAGTTTTTATGTTCCATAAGATCATATTTTACAACTTCTAAATTAGGATGTTCAATACTTAATTTTCTAGTATTAAAGGTTACCGCTCTTACATTAGCTCCTTCTTTTAATAATCTTTTAACAGCTGAATGACCTGCAATGCCTGCTGCCCCCGTTACTAAGACCTTTTTTCCTTTATAAAAACTCATATTATTATTTATTTAATGCGTTAAATTTTTTATCTACTTTATCAGGATTATCTAAAAACCAATCAATTGTTAATCCTACCCCTTCTTTAATAGAAATTTCTGGGGTAAAACCATGTGATTTGGCTTTTTCCATACTAAAAATTCTTTTAGCATCACCTGAGGGGTTTTCAGGGGACCATTTAATAGGTTTATCAAATCTATTAGCTACTATTTCTGCTAATTCTTTAATAGTTACTCCTTCACCTGATCCCATATTTAGGGGTTCTGTTATTTTATTTTCTACAGCAAATATCATTCCTCTAGCTACATCTTTGGCATGTACAAAATCTCTAATTGGGGAACCATCCCCCCAAACTTCTAAAACATCATTTTCAAATGCCTTTCTAATAAGAGAAGGAACAACCATTGCATTTTTTAAGTCGAAATTATCATAAGAGCCATACACATTAGCAGGTCTTACAATTGAACAAATGTCTTTACCTTTTTGTTTAGCATATGCCTCACAATGGAGCTCTCCCATTCGTTTAGCCCACCCTCCATACCAATCATTTGGAGAGGGAGAACCTTTCCAAACATCATCTTCATATAAAATTTCTGCAGGGGTATATACTCCTACTGTACTAGTGTAAAGATACCATTTTACATCAGCTTTCATTGCAGCTTCTAACATATTTGTATTAAACTGCATCATGGGACCCATAATGTCTGCGGGTTGTTCCATTGCTCCTTTTGGAGAACATTTAATACCAACTAAATTAAAAACATAATCTTGATCCTTACAAATATTTTCACATTGATCTAAATAAAGAAGATTTGCTTGTGTAAATTCAACTCCTTTAGGAAGATCAGTGGGTTCATTAAGGTCGGCTATTGTGATTTGGGCTTCTTTTTCTACTAAAAGATCTACCAGAGCACGACCTATCATTCCTGCTCCACCCGTTACTAAAACTTTTTTATTTTTAAACATTATTTAATTTATTACAAAGATTAATGATTTGCTTATCAGTTAAATCAATATGATTACCAACATAAAGAGCATAATCGTGAATATAATTAGCTTGAGGTAATCTCCCAGCTATCCTATGAGGAAATTTTTTGAGATAGGGTTGTCGTGCTTGATTTCCTCCTCCGGCAGTCCCTATTCTATACTCTACTTGTTCTTCTTCTAAAATTTTACAAACATCTTTAAGTTTATGTCTGATAATAGATTGCATTATAAGAGGTAAAGCAAAACTACTATTACCCCAAGTTTTAAATCCTCTTATAAATTTTGAACCATCTAAATTTTTCAACCAAACATCTAAATTTTTTCTTCTTCGTTCTATATTGTAGTCAATGCGTTTCATTTGCTCAATACCCAACACGGCATTCAATTCACTACTACGCGAATTAAAACCAGCTACGGCAAAAGTAAACAATGGATTTAGGTCGGGATTGGTGAGTTTATAGTGTTCTTGTAATTCAGGGGATGCTTCTCTTGTCATACCATGTGAACGGAAAAGTTTAGCTAAATCATATAATTTAGGATCATTTACACAAACCATTCCCCCTTCAATAGTAGTAATATGATGACCAAAATAAAAAGAAAATATTGAAATATCACCTATAGATCCTACTTTTTTATCTCCAAATTTAGCACCATGAGCTTCACAACAATCCTCTATTAAAATAAGATTGTGATCTCTAGCTATTTGTACAATTTCATCTGTTAGAGCATTAAATCCTAAAGCATGAACTAATACAATCGCCTTGGTTTCAGATGTAATAGCATTTTTAATATTTTCAGCGGTCATATTAAAATTATCTATAGATACATCAGCAAATACTGGGGTCATACCTAACTGAGCAATTGAAGATACATCAGATGACCACCCAATAGGAGGTACTATTACTTCTCCCTTACCTACTAATTCTTTTACCATAGCAATAGAAATATAGTTTCCAGAAGCACCTGAGTTTACCATTATAGAATAGTCAGATTCTAGCCAGTTAGACCAAATTTGTTCAAATTCTTTTACTTTAGGCCCATTTGTAAATTTATTACTATTAAGAATAAAATCAGACATTACTTTTTTATCCTGTTTAGTAATGTTATCGTTAATAAGGGGCCACTTAAAATTACTCATATTACTCAAATTTATCTTCGTTAGTAGTAGGATAAACTAATCTTTCAGGATGTAAAGAAATTTCAAGTGGATCTATAAACATGTTACTTAAAAATTCTTCTCTTGGAAGATATGGATACATGTCTTCTACTGGGGTAGCCCATCCAATAAGTTTAGGGTCATAGGTATGGTATTCATAACAGTTGACGTCTATAATTAAAGGACCATCGTGTGTTAATAACTCATCAATTTGAGTACGGATTTCGTTATAATTACTACCACTAATTTGCATAGTTTCTAAACCATAAGACTTTGCTACTTTGATAAAATTAGGGGGGTTATATCCTTTAGGACCACATGCCTCCATTCTACCTTCAAAATTAGTTTCTTGGAAAGCTTTAGTAATCCCATATATATTATTATTTAATATAATAACTTTTACTCCAACATTATAATTAATTAAAGTTTGAAGTTCTTGAATATTCATATTCATTCCCCCATCTCCTGTAACACATATTACATTTTGATTTTCTTTATCTGACGCAAACCAAGCACCTATTGAAGCAGCAAATGAAAACCCCATAGGAGAGTTACCATTATTAGTAAAGTAACGTTGACCTGTTTTAGTTTTAAAGGCATGGTTAGTTACTACTACATTACCCCCACAATCGGTAAGAAGTATATCTTTAGAGTCCATTTGCTCAGAAAGCAGACGCATAAAAGCATAAGGGTGAGTATATTTTGTTTTATCAAACATATTAGGAGTTACTGGGTCGTATTTTTCTCTCCACTCAATACATTTATCTACCCAAGAATTAAATTTAGGTAACTCTACATTATTAAGTTTTTCTTTAAGAATTTTAATAAAAAGTTTAGCATCACTTAAAATACATTCATCAAAGGGTAATTGTTGTAGCTTTCTCTGCATTGCAGGAGCATCTACATCTACCATATACTTTTTAGCTCCTCTGGCAAAACTTTTAACATTACCTCCCGTAATACGCCCTGAGATTCTACTTCCAATAGCTAAAAGTAAATCAGAATTTTGGATACCAAAATTTCTACCGGGACCCCCATAGGTTCCTATTCTTCCTCCATAATATTCATAATCAGAACACACTATATCTAAAGCATTCCAAGTAGGATACATAGGTATTTTTAATTCTTTACCTAATTCTAAAAGATCATCTACAGCTCCTGCTAAACGTACCCCTCCTCCTATCATTAATACAGGTCTTTTAGCCTGTTTTAAATTTTCAATATAACTATCTACTTGTTTTTCTATTTTACTTACATTAAATTCACGTTCTAAAGAAGTATCATATCCTATTAATTCTTCAGGATTAATTTCAGCTTTGGATACATCTATAGGAATGTCTAAATGTACAGGACCTGGTCTGCCTGACTTCATAATATGTAAAGCTTTTTCTAACTCATATCTAATATCCTCAGGTTTGGTAACCATCGTAGTATATTTAGTTACAGGGGTAAAGCATCCTACTTGATCGGATTCCTGGAAGCCTATTTGTCTAATAGAATCATCGGGGCGCATAAACTCTTGTTTAATTTGCCCCGTAATAAATAAACACGGAACCGAGTCATAAAAGCAATTTCCAGCGCAAGTTATTAAATTTTGACCACCAGGTCCACTAGTTGCCATAGCTACTCCAAAATTACCGTTAACTTTAGCATACCCCTCGGCAGCAAAACCACAAGCTTGTTCATGGAAAGGAGCTACATAATCAATTCCTTCTACCCTAACAAAAGCATCTACTAGATGACCTGTTGCTGCCCCATAAACTTGGAATACCTCTTTTATACCCTCTTCTTTTAGATGAGAAAATAAGTAATCAGATAACTTCATATTTTATCGTTTTGCAACTGTTTTATTTTTAGTAACAGGGGTCACACTATGATTTTGGTTATTATAGTAATCAGAATCTTTTTCATATTTCCATTTAGTATCACCTAAAAGTTTTTCTAATTCTTCATCTTTAATTTCATAAAAATTTTCGGGTGCTGGGAATTGTCCCTCTCTAACTTCACTAGCATATTGTTTAAGAGAGTTTTGAATTAATTGACCTGCTTCACAATATCTTTTAACAAACTTAGACTTAAAATCCCAAAATAATCCAGTTAAATCATGGAAAATTACTAACTGACCATCAACCTTATCACCTGCTCCAATCCCATATACAGGAATGTCAAGTTCTTTTGCAATCATTTCTGCAGGTTCCTTAGGCATAGCTTCTAATAATAGGGCAGAACATCCTGCTTCTTGTAAAGATTTTGCTTGTTCAAGTACAATTTCGGCTTGTTTAGCAGTTTTTCCTTGAACTCTATATCCCCCCATTTTTGCTCTAGTGTGGGGTGTTAAACCTAAGTGACTCATAACCATAATACCTGAATCACAAATTGCTTTAATTCGATCAATCATAGCTCCCTCAACTTTAACCATGTCCATACCCGCTTTAATAAATCTACCAGCATTTTCTACTGCATCTTCATTAGATATTTGATAGGACATGTATGGCATATCTCCTATCAATAGGGCATTACTTGCTCCTCTTGATACAGATTCAGCTGATGAGATCATTTGGTCCATGGTAACAGGAATAGTTGTTTTGTGTCCTAGGGTAGTCATACCTAATGAATCCCCTACTAAGATACAATCTACACCAGCTCCATCTGCAATATGGGCCTGAGGGTAATCATAAGCTGTAACTAATACGGTTTTAGTTCCTTCTCTTTTTTGTTTCCTTAACTTAAGGATTGTTGTTTTTGTTTTACTGTCTGCGGGCATAGCTAATTTATTTTTAAAAGTTTTGTTTGGGTAAATATAAGAAATATATTTAGGAAAAGCAAGTTTACTTATAAGTAAATTTAAAGATTATTTAATTCTATAATTCCATCAAAAATTTCACTCATTCTATCATTCATTTCATCTAATTTAGCTACTTCATAATTATGTTCTATGTAGGGTTTCATTTCAATATATTTTTTAGGAGTAAGATTATTTAATATGGTTAAAAGTTCTTCAGGAGTAGAAAATCTTATAATACCTCTTTCATCATAACCCGAATCACTTATATTTTCACATCCCCAATATAAAGGTACTGTTTTTGTTAAAAAATTATCCCCTATTTTATTATACCAATTTAATTGATTTACATTTTCTATTACTATGTTAAACATAGATTCTTTAAATAAAACTCTTTTTCCATAGCCTATTAGGTCTACTCCTTGGGGAATATGGGTAAGATCTTTACTATATTCAGAATATCCGGGTCGGGTTTGGGTTGAATGATCAAAGTCTTCTAAAACATAAAACCATTTTTTAGGAATTTTGATTTGGTCTTCAAATTTAAATATTTTATGCCTTAATTTATGTCCCTCTACTAAATCTTTAGTGCCACATAAAAAAGATACTTCAAATTTTTTTTCTTTACTATTAACTTCATCAATAAATTTATAATCTAAAGTTCTCCCATTCATAACATATTTAATACCATTAGAGCAATTACTTAATATTAAATCACTCCAAGTAATAATACCTGTAAATAAATGATGGTTTTGTAAAGCTGCTGTATGGAAACCAAATAATTCATTAGGTTCATGTAAAAATAAAAAATTATATGGGTTAATATTTAATTGAGATGTGTCTTGGGGGAAAGTATCATCCCAAAGAGTAAAAGGATATTTTTCATATTTATTTTTTAAAAATCCTAAAAAATCATCAGTATCAATATTTCTAAATCCTGAAAAAATTTCCATTATATTATTTTTTTTTCTTGTAACATTTTTATTCCTTTATTAAGATATTCTTCCATTTTAGCTTCAAATTCTGTCCTTTGTTGGGGTGCATTAGCTTTAATAGAAAAATAATCTTTATAATAATTAACAAATCCTCTATCTCTTAGAGGACCTATGGGATATTCAAAGGCAGTTTGACCATTTAAAACATATTGTTGGAAGTCAACTCCTAATTTTTTAACATGTTCAGTTAACATTAAAGAATACCAATCCCAAGGACCATACCCTACCCAATCATCGTGAACGGGGCATAATTCCTCATAAAAAGCTTTATTGTAAATATCAAACCAAATAGCCCATTTACTTTTCTGGGTTGGGATGAGTGATATATCTTTATCTGAGTGTTTTAGTTGATGTCTAATATCAAAAATATCTGTTTTATACCAATCTTCATATGGGATATGCATCCAGTCGGGGTCAGTTATTTCATCCCAGGTGCTATCCCACATTTTATGAATTTGGGGGGTAATAACAAAATATTTGTTTTTAACTAACTTAGCAGATTCAATTAAATAGGATAATAAATGCTCACTAAAATACATGTCAGGGCAGATAGGAACATAATAATCTATATCTTTTCCATATGCTATTTTTTGCATATCTAAAAGACCATAATTTTCATTTCCCTCATAAATAATATTATTATGAGTATAATCTTTTAGTAAAACTGCTAAATCATTATATTTAGCAATAAAATGAGATTTAGGAAGTACACTATTTTCCCAATCAATTAAATAATCGGATAAATTTAAATGAGTATCTATTATAACTTCTACATCTTCATTTAGATAATATTTAGATTTTTTTAATTGGGTATAAGATAGTAAAGCATAATCTATTTCCCAGGGCATTATATGATAAAATAATTTAACTCTAGTCATTTTATTAAACTAATTGATATTGGGGAAAAGATTTTAGATAAAATTCATTAATTTTGCTAGCAACATCTTTACCAATATGAGGATCATACACCGGATTACTATAAACTATTTCTAGTGCTGATTGTAATCTATGTTGGATCATTTCTTCCTCATTTATAGAAGGATTACAGTCAATCTTAGATATTTTGTTTTTCCATACTAAAGGTAAATCATTTAAAGTAAATTTATAATCCGTCCCTGTAATATTGTGTGCATAGTAATTAGGATTTTTAGGATTAATATTAACCCATCCTTCTTTTCTGTCATCATATCCATACCTAATTTTTATTTTTCCTTCAAAAAATCCAGGAGGGATATCTAATACAGGGCAGCTGTTATTAAAAATATTCTGGTGGGCATAAGCGTCAAAGTGTCTAAAAAGTTCTTTATAAGGAATAACATTAATTTGCTTTAAATTAGGAATTTTAAGAATTTCTTTAATTTGTCCTATCCCTACAACTCCTGCCCCCTCAGTTCTTCCTAATTCTAACTTACCCGAAGCAAAAGTTCCGGGGGGGTAAGATATCTGGTCCCAATTTCCTTTAACAAACCAGTTATGATAAATTTCTTTACTAATAACAGATAAACTTTCATAATTTTCTTTTACTACACAAATATGATCTTCTTTAACTTCATAATGTTCTGGGGGGTTATTAGGGAAATTTTCACCTCTATGGAAATCAATATACCCCGATTGGTAAGTTCTTACATGCTCTGGGAAGTGGGAAGTGGGAATTGTAATATTTTCTTTATACTCATCCTTTAATTTAACTAATTGTTTAAAATATTCCTGTGAGTTATCTATAAAAACATGATCATGGTTGCCCTGAAATAATATTAAATCATCATCTAGTAATTCATAAGTTTTAATCCAGTCTTTTTGGTGGATGTTTCTCGTAAATGAAAAATGTAATTTTGTTTCTTTAAATTCATTTTCAACAAAATTTCTTAGACTAGTTTTTGTAGGCTCATTATTATAATTAGTATCTAACTGGATATTAATAATGGCTTTACTCCAAGGATATGCTACAGCATAACTTGCTAAACTATATTTTAAAATTTCTAATTTACTATAAGAAGATAAGTTCCCTCTATCATACCCAGCACCTTGGGATTCCCAAACCCCCCCTGTAGCTGATGTATTAGTTATGTATACATTAAACAGTAGAATCATATTTTTATATTTTTTATACCTTTGTTACGTTCTAGATTTATAGCTACTGCATAATCTTCGGTACCATTAGGTTTTTTATCGTTAATTAAATATCTTTTTCCTCCCCCAATCCCCATAATAAGTTGATCGTAAATTATACCAGCTTTTGATAGTTGTTTTTTGGTTTCTTTTCTTAAACTTTCTTTTCTACCTGTAGTAAGTATTATTCTATGTCCTAACTTATCCCACTCAAGAAGTTTTTCTATAGTACCTTCTAACAAAGTTAATTTATGTGTGGGTAAAGCAGCATTTGTGGGTTTTGAATGAACTACTAAAGTTCCATCAATATCACAAAAAATAGTACAAGGACGTTTATCTATATAATTCATAAAGTTTATTTTTAATATTAGATATTATTTTATAGTTTATATGGGGACGAATTTTACTAAACTCAGGATTAGAAAGTACATAATGGCCACAAATCTTAATTAATTCTTCTTTTTGAGTTAAAGGATCGAAATCAGGACTAACCCATTTCTCCCATCTTTTAGAATCAAAACAAATTTTCCAAAATTTATCGACATCAATCCCATTATCAAGATATGTCTGTGTTTCTATAAGTCCAAATTCAGGAGCTATATTGATTGAATCTAAACCTAAATTCATCTTTTCTTTTATTAATTTTACAGGTATATAATCCCCATTATGTTCTTTAGATAAAAGATTCCAAGACTTAGCTACTTTAATCATATTTAAAAGCCTATCTTTATCATAATCTCCGGTGTTTATATTACCTTTTAAAGAAGTACCAGATTGAATTACTAAATACTTTATTTGATTAAAGGTATCTTCTTCTAACCCAACATGAAGATCATTTAATAACATATCTAATTCCTCAAAAGTAAATTTTCTTATAGCTTCTTCAGTTCCAACTTCAAATTGAATTTTAGGATTTTCTTTATAACAAAAGTTAATCATGTCAATAGTCCATTGTAATCCTTTTTTATAATCGGGATATTTTTTCCAGGGATCTATATGGATCATATTTAAATAGTTACAATCATACTTTAAGGATTCATACCCATCATCATCAATATATCCCTGACCAGGGCCTGCATGGTCCCTCTTTAAAGGTGAATTTTTAGAATATTTACTAAATTCTTCGGTTGTCCAATTATTAACATATCCCCCATTCCATTCTACTTGTCTTCTAGAAGGAATTAAACCTACTGTATTATTGGTTTCGTAAGAAAATTCTGTAATAGCATCTACTACATTTTGGGACATTGGTCCTATATAAAATTTAGGATATTTCATTTTAAGTTTTTATATAAATTGTATTTACCAAAGTTAAAGAGGAATTCATTAAAAGGATATTCATGTAAAGGAGACATATTTAGCCATATTATAGAACTAAGTATTTTTACTTTGTTTAAATCATATCCTTTATCTAAAATAAATTTATGAAGTAAATTTTTACAATTAAGTAAAGTGCTATTACACAATATAAAACAATTATCAGAAGTATGGTTATATAATCCTTGTTCTATAATACCATGGTTTACTGTAAGGTTATGGTTAAGTTTAGCTAAATCATAATATAAATCTCCTATTTCTAAATCTCCTGCAAAGTCTTGTCTCCAATCAATTAAACTAAATCCTTTAGAAGTTTCTATTATATTATCTAATATAAAATCTCCATGGAATTGGCTAGGGATTCCATTACAAAGGTTATCTAAGTTTAACTGATTAAATAAAGTATTTATTGGAGGTAAATTTTCATTATTTACATTGCTTGGGTCCTTATGGTTTTCTAAATATTGGCTAATTCTACTAAGAGATTTATCTACATAAAACTTAGAACAATCTTTGTTAAAATTACTTTTAGTTTTTTTAATCCATAAATTACTATCAGCCCATTCTAAAAATTTAATAAATGATTTTTCATTTACAGATTTTGAAAAGAGTTTACCTTCTACTTTTTTATACTTATAAAAGTTATTAGTATGATCTATTATTTTAGGAACCAAAGGATATAGATCTAAAGCTCTAGTTACTCTATTTTTACTTACATCAGAGTCTGAGAAGAATTTTATTACAAAATCTTTAAAGAAATAAATAGATTCATTTTGTTTATCTAATACTTCTATTTCACTTCCAAAATATTGTCTAGTTTTACGTAATTCAGAAGTATTACCTATATCTAACCACTTATTAATTTTTACAAATTTAAAATCAATACTATTAAGCATTTTATTTATAATATGCACATCAGATAAAGAAGACTTATTTGGTAAAGTTTCTAACCAATGCCAAAATAAAAAATAATCTTTAATACCACATAATCCTATATAAGAAAAATCATAATTAATTTCTCCTTTTTCATTTATATGAGCAACCTGATCGTTATTTACTCTTAAAGTCCTATATTGGGAAGATTCTTTTTTATATGCTCCGGCACACCAATTAGTATTAGGGGGTGGAATTTTATCTTTAGATGTTAAAATAGTATCACTAGCATGGAATATAAAAGGACATTGTAAATGAGATTTAGCTTTTTTTATAGAATATCCTAAACTACTTCCTTTTCCTTCATACTTATCAACCTTAACAAAAGTAAAATCGTGATCTGGGTAGGTTAGTTCTAAAAATTGTTTTACATAAGAACCATAATGGCCTAAAGTAATTACAAATTTTGTTGTTTCAGAATAAGATTCAATAATATGAGAAATAGCAGGCTTATCACCTACCCTTACTAAACATTTATTAGTAAAACTTGTTAAATTTCCTAGTCTACTTCCTACACCACTCGTAGTTATTAAAACTTTATACTCTTCCATAATTATCTTCTAATCTTACAATATCATCCTCACCAAAATATTCTCCTATTTGGATTTCAATAAAAATTAAATCTTCAGCACCAGTATTTTGAATTTGGTGTTTTGCTTTAAGGGGAATATGTACTGTATCTCCAGTATTTATAGATTGAATAACATCATTTAATTTTAATTCTCCTTTACCTTGAACAACTGTCCAAATCTCTGATCTTTTAAAATGGTACTGGTAACTGGGAGCTTCTCCCGGTTTAATGATTATCTGTTTTACTTTACAATAATCAACATCTAGTAAATTTTCAAAAGATCCCCAAGGTCTATTTTCTATATAATTCATTTTATTTTTTAATTATTTATTAAACTAGTATCTATTAATATAGGAACTTTTGAAGTTTGAACTAAATTTTTTACAGATCCAGGTTTTACACTAGGGTTTCTAAGTTTACCAAACTCATAAAATGATAATCTAGGACCCCCTACATGGCATATGCCGATTTGAGTACCTATACACTTATACCCAATTTTAGGAGTAATAATATCTATGTATTCTTTAGAAGAGTATTTATCTGTAAATGCTACCTCAAAAGGGAAATCTTCACCACAAAATTCAGTTCGTATAACTAATGAATTTTCATGTATTAAAGTAGCTAATTCTCCTGCTACTTTAGATTTAGCATACTTAGTTAAAGGATTAACTTTGTCTGTATGTTTATATAGCCCCTTATTCCCATCAAAAACATGAGAAGTCGATATATAAATAAATCTTATATTATTTTCTATACATTCTTCTACTAAATTACAAGTGCCCTTTATATTAGTACTAATTGTTAATTTAGGATTTTCTTCAGCATCCTTAAACTTAGCAATTGCGGCACAATGAATGATAACATCAGGGTTATATACCTTTATAATATGTTTTACATTAACAGGATCTTGTATATTTAATATTTTCCTATCTGGGGCAAATGTGTGGATATCTCCCCATTCATTATTCTGAAGATGAAAGAATTTTTTTAAATTACTGCCTAATAATCCCGTTCCCCCTGTTATTAATATTCTCATTTAATATGTTTTTAAAGGTATTAATGTTATAAAATTCATCTTTAGTAAAATCATAAGTTTTAACATCGATTTTAGATAAAATTTCTTTAATAGAATCTAAAGGAGTATATTGAGATTTAAAACCTAATTCATCTTCTATTTTGGAAGTATCAACTTTATAATTTCTTACATCTTTAATATTTTTAATATCTAAATCAACTTTAAACCCTCTACTATCAAGTTCTTTATATACTAACTTACCTAAATCTCCTATAGTAAGATTAACCCCCGAAATATTATATATGCCAGAAATATTAGGATCTGATTCAATTGCTTTTTCATACCCTTGGATAATGTCTCTAATATCGATTAATGGTCTCCAAAGTTTAGGATTATTAACTGTAATTTTACCTTCAGTTAAAGCAGTTTTTAACATAGTATTTACTACTAAATCATATCTCATTTTAGGAGACCATCCTCCTACTGTACCTTTTCTAAATAAAATAGGTTTAAAATCATTATCTTCTAAAGTAGTAATTCCTTTTTCGCATTGGAGTTTAGAAATCCCATAGGCGTAACTAGGTTTAATTTTACTATTTTCGTTTAAAGTTTTATTTTTAGTATAACCATATACACTACATGAACTAGCACCTACAAATCTTTTCACTCCAGCCTGTTTTGTAATAAAAGCTAAATAAGCAGGTGCAGCATTATTTTCTATAAAGTTAAGATCAGGTCTGAATTGGGCCATAGGATCATTTGATAATCCAGCAAGAAATAATACTGCTGAATATCCTTCTATGTCAGAAGGGGTTAAATCCCATATACTTTTTTTAATTTTTTTAATTGAAGGATCTAAATAATCTCCAAACCAAAAATTATCGACTACTGTAACTTGATAATTTTTAGTTGATAAATAATTAGATAAACGAGTACCAATATACCCAGCTCCTCCTGTGATTAGTATTTTTTCCATTACATTGTTGGATTTAATTTATATTTTGCGAAAAAAGGAGCGTTTTTATCCTTTTCCGATAAAATAATATCTTTTTTAGGTAAGGGCAAGTTTAGTTTTAACTCAGGTGAAAATATATTTATGCTTCCTTCAGAGTTAGGGTGATATAAGGAAGAACATTTATAATAAAAATAAGTATCATCTTGTAATGATAAAAAAGCATGACCAAAACCTTCAGGAACCCAAACCCATCTAAAGTTTTTTTCATCTAAATAAACGATTTCATGTTTTCCAAAAGTAGAAGAATTTTTTCTTAAATCTACCATTATATCAAGTCCACCTCCTTTAATTACTCTACATAACTTACCCATAGGATTAGTAGACTGGTAGTGAATTCCTCTTAAAACATTTTTACATGATTTAGATAAATTATCTTGAACAAAATTAACTCCTAAACATTTTTGTAAAAAATTATTATACACTTCTGAAAAGAATCCTCTATCATCATGATAGGCTTTAGGTTCAAATATTTTTACTTCTGTAAAAACTTGTGATTGTATTATATTCATAATTTTACTTTTGTGAGTCTCCTTTCCAAGCCCTATAACTATCTTCTATAACATCATGTGTAGAAGTTTCAAAAATAACAGCATCAGTAACTGCCTCTAGCTGATGGGCTATACCCTGGTAAATTGTTACAATATCTCCTGGGGTAAGAGTATTAATATTAATGTCTGCAGTTTGGGGGTCTATCCAATGAAATTTTAGTGTTCCTTCTTGAATATACCATGTTTCATACTTGTCTACATGGTAATGCATAGAAAACTTTTTTCCTTTATTAAATACTAATAATTTACCACAATAATCTTTATTATTTTCTATATGAAGTTCATGTCCCCATCCTTTAGCAACATATTTTCCTTTTCTTATAACTGGTGTTTTTTCCATTCTAATATATTTGTTGTTGAATAACCTGGGATGCGGTTAAAGAATTTAAGATGTTTAGTGTATTGTTTTCCTATTACGGTTTTACCTTTCCAATCTCCCCCAATTACCATTACGTCTGGGGAGAGGTTTTTTATTGTTGTTTCTAATTCTTCTGTAGAATCAAAAGGTATAACTTTATCTATATATTTTATTGCTAGTAATAGATTAATTCTATCTAGTAAAGTATTAAAAGGACGATCTTGACCCTTATCTTTTTTTACTTTTTTATCAGAATCTACCCCAACATATAGTTTAGTACCTTGTTGTTTAGCGAATTTAAATAATTCTACATGGCCTACATGGAGAATATCAAAGCAACCGTTTGTCCAAACTATTCTTTCCATTACCAGCTAACTTCCCAATCTTTAAATTCAGCAGCAATGCAATCAATTTTATAATCTTTTCTACCTCCTGCTTGTTCTTGAATTTTATTTTTAGCTATGTTTCTAACCCCATTTAATCCGTGAGTAAGTCCTAGGTTACCATTACCTGTACCTGCTCTATATTGGGTTTCATTGTGCCAAATATGAAGATTCATTTGGGATAAAACTATAATAGCTCTAACATCTTCTCCGGTTAATCTAATATTTTCATCATTTAAAATAAATTCAATATCGTGAACTATTTCTTTAATTTCTTTAGCATACTCATCTTTGTGATCAGTAATAAACACTTCTTTAAGTTGAACAATAGATAATCTATCTACTAATTCGGCTAGTGTGGGTAAATATTTTCTCATTTATTAGTTTTCTTTAAAAATTTCTACGTATAAAACATTTTTGTCGTTAATCATAATCATAGTTCCATCTTCCTTAAAAAACTTAGTAAATTGACCTTGTACTATAGTTTCAGAAAGAATATTATAAAAAGTTTTTTTAACTCCTCCTTTAAAAGTTATTATTTGGGTGACTTTTTCTCCTTGTAAATTTACAGAAGATTGTAAATTTGGTATTTTATTTTTCATAAGAATGTAAAATTGTGTCTAAAGTTTTATTTATATTAAATTTAGGATCCCATCCCAAATTCTTTAATTTAGTACAATCACCTTTTGAAATAAAATGGGAAACAGTAGAGTCTGTTTTAATGTATTTTTTATAATCCATATTTAATTTAGAAAATAAATAATTACATATGTACTCTATACTATAAGTTGTTCCACTAGATATTATATAATCCTCTGGTTTAGGCTGTTGAAGGGTTAGCCATATTGCTTCTACATAATCCAAAGCAAATCCTAAATCTAATTCAATTTTTAAATTAGGAATATAATATGCTGCTCTTTCATTATTTTTAATTTCTATTACCTTTTTTGCTATAGTATTAATAATTCCTGGGAGGTTTTTGTGTTTATAAGATTCATGGTTATATAGTATACCATTACTTACAAATAAATTATTATTTATTCTGTAATTTGTGCTAAGGTTATGAGCAAATAGCTTAGAAGAAGCATAAGGACTTACAGGATTAAACAATGTAGTTTCTCTTTGATATCCGTCGGAATCACAAGAATTACCAAACATAGCTGAGGAACCTGCTTGAAATACTTTAGAATTAGGAGTGTATTTTTTTACACTATCTAATAAAGATACTACCCCCATTAACGTAACATTAAAAGTTTCTAAGGGGTTATCATAGCTTAGTCTAATATTACTTTGGGAAGCTAAATTATAAATTTCGTTGAATTTATGAGTTTCAAAACAAAATCTTAATAATTCATTATTAAGCAAATCTCCATGTATAAGATAGAAATTTTTATTATCTAATAAATCTTCTATATTCTTATAGGAAGAATTTTTTCTTGCTAAACCATATACTTTATAGTTTTTACCCAATAAAAATTCAGCTAATAGAGATCCATCTTGTCCCGTTACTCCTGTAATGAAAGCTTTTTTAGTCATCTCTATCTTTACCACTTAATACTTTTGAGTATAAGTTATTTTGATACTCCTGTTTAGAAATAGTCTTATTATGATATAAACTCCATTCTTCTGAAAAAGGCAAATTGGCAAAAGTTTTATATCCCTCTACCATACCATGAACTTGAGGTTGATCTACAGGATCTTTCCATTGAATAGAAGGATCATTTTTATAAATTCTTCTTTGGGGGTCTGGGAAGTTAACCCATCCTTGTTCATTAACATTCCACTTCCAAGCATTAATATGTTCTTGGGTTAAACCTTTAACCAAATTAATTCTAGGAACTACAAACACATCAACTGGGTTAGATTCTATTAATAGTCTAAGATTATCAATTAAATTTTTATGGGGAATTTCATCTGCATCGATTTGAAATATATAATCCCCAGAACATTTAGTACCTAAATAATTTTTATTTGCTAACCAATCCTGTTGAAAATTAAAAGGGTGGTGAGAATAATTATGTCTATCAAAATTTTCTAATACAGAAAGTACTTCTGGAGTGGCTCTGTTTTGGTCATATACTACTACAATTTCATCCTTACTGTTAATATTTTCTTTTAAATAATTTAAAAGATTATTTAATTCTTCATGCTCTATCCAAGCAGTTAATCCATAACTTATTTTCATAATAAATTTATAATTTTAAAGTACCCCAATATAATCAAGAGCTTCCATAAAATCACGCTCAGGAAACTTTTTTAAGGTAGACATATCCATTTTATATTCGTAAAATTCATCTTTTTTATTTGGAATTGGAAAATTTTTCTTTTGATCTTCAGGGATAAGCATAGCTTTTACTGCAGACCATTTCCAATCACTAGATACTTTCCCATCAGCAAATATCATTCCTTGTTCAGGGGTATTTACCGCCGAGGGCATCCAGTGGTAGCCTTTTTTATCTACAAAAATTAAATCTTTATACAATTCAGGAAGAATTTCTAATTGTTCCTCTAAAAATTTACTTTCAGAAACCATTTGACTGTTAGTAGTAAAACCACATCCATAGCATTGGTGGACCTTATAACCTCCTCCTAATTCTTGTTCGTAACAAGCATCACTCCCACAACGAGGACAAATTCCTAAATTATCCTTTAACATGTTCTACTTTTTTAAGTTTTGGAATTTCAATCTTTTTCAGCTTTGGAAGTTTTAATTTAACTTGTTCTGGGGCTTCAGGGATGTAATTTTTAAAATAGTCTTGAAGTTTTTCTTCCATTTTATCAAAGCTGAATTGAGTAGTACTAATTTTAGCTTGTTTAACTGCTTTTTCTTTGTATTCTCTATAGTTTTCAAATATATCTCTTAAATAATGAGAAAATTCAGCAGTATTTACTTTAAACCATTGGCTTTCTGGTATGAGCATGTCTTTAACAACAGTACTAGGATGAATATTCTTTAACTGTCCCGATAAAAGTGTAGAAGTTTGAGGGTTTAAAAAATCTAATTGTCCCGACCATCCCGAAGCGATAATGGGTTTTTTAGTTCTACTAAATTCTAATAAAGGTCTACCAAATCCTTCTCCATGAGTTAAACTAACCATAGCTTTTATTTTTTTATGGTTATATAATTCATTCATTTCTTTATCAGACATTTTCCCATGAATTAGATAAATATTAGGAAGAGTTTTAGCTCCTTTTATTTCTTTTCTAATGTTATCAATTTTATCTAAAATCCTTTCTTTATCTAACTTAGAAGTTCTTCCTCCGCTACATTTAAGAATTAACGCTGGGGTGTGGTTTTTATTTTTAAATGTAAGTAAAAAAGATTTAATTAATTCACCTACATTTTTTCTATCTTCACCAAAATCTCCTTGCATCCAATGACCTACAAATAAGTAGGAAAAACTTTCTTTTATATCATTTAAATCAAATTCTGAGGTAGTAGGTGAGTAAACATCAAGATCAATTCCCTCAAATAATACTTCTATAGGTTTTAATAATTCTACAGTTCTAACTACTTGTTGTTGTTGATTTTTTTCTTCATACTTAGATTGTTCAAATACTTTTTTAGAATGTTCGGATGATACAAAATTTACATCCATTCTATTCATACCATCTATCCATGGTAGAGCTGCTATAGTAGTTTCTATTCCTGCTGTAAAACCTATATTAAATTTCCCTACGGGTTGAAATTCATTAGGTACTGTAATTTGAGCCCAAATTTCAGGTTGTTTGGGGAGTTGATTTCCAAATGGTAAGAGATGGTTATTTAAAAATCCCCATTCTTCCATATGGTTTTCTATAAAACCCCATGCTGTTTCACCCCATCTTTGTGGTAAAACTTTTACATCATATTTATCAAGATTTATTATAGCTTTAACAACATCCCTAGAACGGGCGCCATAGCCAGAATAGGTATCAATAGGACAACTTATTATAAATAAAGGTTTCATTAGTAAATTAAATTATGAGGTGCATACTTCTTTTTTCTTGGTTCTATTTTTGAAATAGTATAATTTTCAACAGGTGGAGACCAAGTTTCTAGTAATTTATCTATATTTTCTATAACTCTATAACCCTGTTTTTCTGCAGTAAATCCTGCTTCATCTCCTAAACACCATTCTCTAGCTAGCATACCTCTTTTTTTCAATTCTTTAACCCCTAAATTATAGGCATTTAAAAGTTGTTGGGCAGCATCTTCTGCTTTACATCTATCATCCCAAATATAAGGAGTTGGAGGAGAGCCCTGAATAGATCTACTTGTAGGGAATACCGGGAACGCCCATGGAGCATGATTTTTATAAGCTCCAGTATTATTAGAGGGGATTAATTCATCTGGGGTAAACCATAATCCCTTATCATCTGAAAATCTCATTTGGTCTTGCATACCTCCTGTGACATTAGCTAATATAGGATTACCTATTAACATAGCTTCCGTAAGGCTTAACCCCCATCCTTCATTAGAAGTTAATTGAATTTGAATATTAGTTATATTATATAACCAATTCATTTGTTTAGGATTATATTTTCCCTTAGTAAAGTGAATGTTATACCTTCCCTCTGGGTTGTCACCACATAGCATATCTATAACAATAGGTAAATCAGTACCATTATCATCTATAGGGGCGGTATGAAGTAATAAAGCACATTTTTTAGCTTCTTCTAAAGGAAGTTGATCAACAAATTGGACGTAAGCCCATATAGTATCGGGGATTTGTTTTCTTCTAATATTTCTAGAGTTAAAAAAGGTAACAAAATCGTATTTTTTACCATCAAACATATCCTTTTTAAATTCTAAAAACCCTTCATATTCATCATAAGAAGAATCAATTGGAAAATAATTTTTATGGTTTAACCCATGGGGTACATAAGAAATAATTTTATCTTTTGCTTTATCTCCTAATACTAATTTATTAATATTAACAGTTTGTTTTGAAATACCCATTAATAGATCACAAGAATCGTAAAACTCTCTATTGTAAATAGGAGCAGGATAGTCATCCCAAATATTTAGATATGCAATAGGGCAAACTTTTTTTATTTCATCTTCCATTTCAAATAACCAAACCCAATATCTAGGATCTGTTATAATAAATATTAGATCAGGGTTATGTTGTTTTAAAAGAAGTCTCATTTGAGTAGGGTTTCCATATCCATCGCTAGGGATAATAATTACAGAGGGATCTTCTACTCCTAATTCCTTAGTTAAACTCTCACTTATATCAATAACTTTTCCTGCTTCAGGATGATTAATAGCCGCTCCTAACTGAACGTAATTATATTTATGAGATGTGTGGGTAACTATTTCTTTAGCTACTGTACCTATACCCGAATGGGTTCTTATATCATCACATAACAGTAGGATTTTTTTGCGCTCCTCTTTAGGAAGCGCTCCTTTCATTTTTGTAACCATTTTTTACTTTAATATTTTTATAATTCTAAATTAGTGTGATTATGAACTCTTTTTTTAAAGTCCTCATCTGTAAGATATAGATGAATGCATCTATCAGCAAGTTTTTGGAAAGACCACTTATGTCTTACACAAGCAACTTTAAACTCATCAAATAATTCACTTTGTACTTTTACACTTGTTAATGTCATATCCTTTTTCATAGCTTATATTTTGATATACATATATGGGGATTTAGGAAGACATTATTTTTTAGCAAACTGAACACCAAGGAGAAGAGCATTTTTTTGTAGTGGATAAAATTTGGTCTATTTTATCTACATTATATTT
>Ga0209336_10000272_pt1 | contig 27003 bp, 29 predicted proteins | sample LinPmetageLP32_FD_184042 | JGI IMG/M metagenome (GOLD analysis project Ga0209336, IMG submission 184042) | Marine viral communities from the Pacific Ocean - LP-32 (SPAdes) (version 2) | ecosystem: Environmental > Aquatic > Marine > Oceanic | place: Pacific Ocean | collected 2009-08-23
TGGAGACCCTTTATTGGCTGGACGTGCGGAATTGCTCTTTGCTGGCATTTTGTCCTTGCACCCGTTACTTTATTTGTATGTGCTTATTTAAATGTTGTTATACCAGAATTGCCAAGTTTTGATATGGGTTCACTTATGACGGTTTTAATGGGCATGTTAGGATTGGGCGGACTTCGCAGTTTTGAAAAGTACAAAGGATTAACTAAGTGATGTGGGTTTGGTTAAAAATTTTTATATTTTTTAATACAATAGGAAATTATTTTTATAAAAAACATGTTAAGTCTTTAAGACAAAAGCAAAGGAGATAAAGTTGGATATAAGTAAATTAAGAGAAGAGATAGAGTCTGATGAGGGAAATGTAGAAGAAATATATTTGGATCATTTATCTTTACCAACTTTTGGGATAGGACATTTGGTAAAAAAAGATGACCTTGAATATGGTATGCCAGTAGGAACTCCAGTAAGTAGAAAAAGAATTAACTCTTGTTTTAATGATGATATCCAAGGAACTCTAGAAGACTGTGAAAAACTTTACGTAAACTTTTATAGCTTACCTGAAGAAGCAAAAATGATATTATGTAATATGATGTATAATTTAGGCTACACAAGACTGTCAAAGTTTAGTAAACTAAAAGCAGCTGTAAATAAAGGTGATTGGGAAAAGGCATCTATAGAGATGGCTGATTCAAAATGGTACAGACAAGTACCAAACAGAGCCGAAAGATTGGTTCAAAGAATGAAAGAAATAGGAGATTATTAAATGGCTATTTCAGCTTTATTATCAATGGCAGCCCCAGCAATAGCGGGTTCAATATTTGGCCCAACTTCATTTTTAGCTGCGAACCCTGCATTTGCAAGCGCAATCGGAGGAGGTATAGGATCTCTTTTAGAAGGAGGAACTGGCAAAGATGCTTTAAGAGGAGCTGCTTTAGGCGGTCTTGGTGGCTTTCTTGGTAGTAAGTTTGGTGGCGGTGGCTCGAGTGCTATAGCAGGAGTTAACCCAGCAGCACCAGCCTTCAATCCAAGTGATGTTGAAGGAATGGGCTTAACTTCTTTTCAACCAACTGGAGCGATAGCTCCACCTTCTTCTTTAATGTCTCAACTAACAAGACCAGAAGCAATAGGCGCTGGCGTAGGTGGGCTTGCAGCTAGTAGCATGATGCGTAAAAAGCCAGATGAAAAAGAAGAAACGGTATATCCAAGAGGTATGCCAATAAAGAACACATCTTTATTTCCTGAAATGGGCTATGATGGAGGTAAAGAAGGTGAGTTTGATTACAACATAGCTAAAAACTATGCAGAAGGTGGGGATCTACAAGAACCAGCAGCAATGGACATGGGTATAGGCGGTATGAAAGAATCTGGTATGAATGACAAAGAGCTTATTAGTAGTGCTATAGATGTTATTCAAGGAGACATAATTGATTCAACGCAACAACAAGTTATTCTTGCACAATTTGTAACTCAGTTTGGTCAAGAAGCTTTAAAAGATTTAGTTTCAAAAGTTCAATCAGGTGAAATTAATGATGCGCCTACAGAAGGTGATGGAATGGTCAAAGGAGCTGGAGATGGAATGGCTGATATGGTTCCAGCATCTTTAGGAAAAGAACAAGATGTATTATTAAGTGATGGAGAATTTGTTGTTCCTGCTGATGTTGTGAGCGGGATAGGAAATGGATCTTCTGATTCAGGTTCTGACAAACTTTACGATATGATGGATAGAGTAAGAGAAATGAGAACAGGTGGAAAGACACAGCCTCCTGCAGTGCCTGAAGAGATGATGTTACCTGCATGATATTTACAGCAGTTCCTAGAGAAGCTTTAGATATTGTTTGGCAAGATGTTGCTCATATGCTTGCTAAAGCAGTGGCAACTAGTAGTGGTAGATTTCATGTTGATGATATTTATCGTGATTTAGAAAATGGTGTTTATAGTTTATGGTTAGCTATAGATGAAGATAATAAAGAAAGTAAAGTAGTGGCTGCAATTACAACTCGCATAATATCATATCCAAATAAAAAGTCATTGGCTATGGATTGGATTGGTGGAAGTAAAATGTCAGAATGGATGCCTGTAGCTATGAAAAAATTAACGCAATTTGCAAAAGACTGTGACTGCACTCATTTAGAAGGTTATGGTAGAAAAGCATGGATGAGAGTTTTAAAAAAATATAATTGGAAACCTGATTATATTGCTTACAAAATGGAGATAGATAATGGGTAAAGGCGGAGGCGGAGGCCAGCAACAACAAACAGAGCAAAATATAACTCAAACTAGTTTGCCTAAATATTTTGAGCCATACGCAATTGATATGATGAAGAGAGCCGAGGCCGAATCAAAGAGAGAGTACACTCCTTATGAGGGCCAAAGATTAGCTGATGAAAATACTGATATAACTAGATCTAGAGAGTTAGCTAGAAAAACAGCAGAATCTGGTATACCCGGATATGACGCAGCTAATCAAGGATTAGCATCGGCTATGGCTAGAAGTTCTCAAGGCATGAATTATACTCCTGAAATGTTTGACTCAGCTCAAGCTGAAAAATACATGTCTCCATATATACAGAACGTATTAAATGTTCAAAAAGACCAAGCTCTTTTAGATTTTAATAGAGGTCAAGGTGATCGTAACTTTGCAGCACAACAAGCTGGAGCTTTTGGCGGTTCTAGACAAGGGGTTCAACAAGCTTTAGCTGGGCAAGGTCTTCAAAGAGATATGCAAAGAATACAAGCTGAAGGGCAACAAAAAGCATACGAAGCTGCTCAACAACAATTTGGTGCAGATAGAGATGCTAAATTTTCTGCTGAAAAAATGGGTCTTGGAGCAGCTGATTCTCTTACTGAACAAAGTAGAATGTTAGCTCAACTAGGGGAGAAAGCAAGAGCAGGAGATATAGAGTCAGCCCAGCTATTAGAAAAAATAGGAAAAGATAGACAAGCAAGAGATCAAGCTGGACTAGACATATCTTATGAAGATTTTATAAGACAAAGAGATATGCCTAGAGAAGATTTAACATTTCTTTCTTCTATTCTTCGTGGTGTTCCAGTTTCTCCGAGTACGGAGTCTGGTAAATTTGCAAATTACGATCCAATTAAAGATTTGTTAGGCACAGGAATAGCTGGGCTTGGTTTATATAAAGGGATAACAGGCTAATGATGAATGTAATAGAAGTACAAGATGGTCTTAAAAATTTTTCCGAACAACAATTAATTAAAGAAATGCAACAACCTAGTGGTAATGCACCACAATTTCTTGTTCTTTCTGAATTAAATAGAAGAAAGCGTGTTAAAGGAGATTATGAAGCAAGACAGTCTCAAAATCAACAAACTGTTGCTCAAGATGCAGTGGCTTCAGCTGGCGTTCCGCAAGAAGGAATGATGGGCATGTCCGAAGCTATGGCTCCGGCAAGCGCAGAGTCTGAGGGTATTGGCTCTATGATGCCTAAATCTATGAGAAATGGTGGAGAAGTAGACAGATATGCTGATGGAGGTTTAATAGAAGGAATAGCAGAGAGTGTTGGGCAAAATAGCGAAATGTTACAACAAGTGGCTCAAAATATGGGTAAAATGAATACAAACACATCTCCATTTCCCCAACCATCTGTACAATTGCCTCCGCAACAACCATCAGTTTCTCCTATTAATAGTACATTTAGACCGCCTTTAGGAGGTCAAGTGACAGACATGGCATATAGGGGGCCTTTCAATGGTTTTGGTGGTTCACCTTTTAACAGAGGGGGACAGCCGCTTGGATTTGGTGGTAAGGGGGGGCAAAGAGCAGGTAGGGATACATATGGAAGACCATCTGAACTTGACTCAACATTTAAAGGATTAGGTTCTTTTGCAGATATTTTTAATAAAGTACCAGCAGCTGAAGAATCCAAAGCTATGGCAGAAGGTGGAATTATTAGAGCGGCCAATGGAGCTTCATTGGCAGATAGAAATTATAATCCGGGCAATATAAGAAAAGCTGGTTTTATAGGAGAGACAGGAGAAAATGCAGGTTACTCTACATATGCATCTCCAGAGTTTGGTTTAAGAGCTTTGTCTAGATTATCAAATACCTATAATGATAAAGGTATATCAACTGTTAGAGATTTTATTAATAGATATGCGCCAACAGCAGACAACAATAAAAACAATGAACAGTATGCTAAAATGGTTGCTGGAGCTTTAGGTGTTGGGATTGATGATCCTGTAGATTTTTCTAATGATGCAGTAAAACAAGCATTAATACCTGCGATAGCGCAATTTGAAGGATATACAGGAGATACAAGTCCTGATCTTATTAATAAAGGAATAGCAGCATCTAAAACAGAAGACGTTACTAAAGTAAATGAATTGTTATCTGGTATTGATTCTTTGTCTGGAGATAAAAGCGGAGGAGAAAAACTTGGAGTTGATCTGGCTTATCCTCAAACACAAAACTTTGGTTTAAGAGGAAAAACAGATAGCAATCAAGAAGGGTTTTCAATTTTTGATATATTTAAAAAAGAAAAAGAAATACCAGATCCAGATGACAGTTTAGGAAATAAAGTTGATGAAAAAACTTTTCAAATGATGAGCCCAAATGAAAAAGATTTTGTTACTGGTAAAAGCGATCCTCTTCTTTTTGGTTACCCAACTATAGAAGCTGGCCCAGATACATCTATAAATAATAGCAAAGATGGAGGTTTTCCTGCATTTCCTGACCCTCTGTTTATAAATAGAATGGAACAAAAAAGAGGTCTTCCGGGAAGAAGTAATCAAGATGTTTATAGCGATGGCTATGGAGAGCAATCAGATATAAACTTTCTTGACACAATTTCATCGCCTATTATTAAAAAAGGGATAGAAGATAGAATTAAACGTGGACAAATAACTGAAAAACAAGTTGAAGAAGCAAATAAACCCGGTGATCCAGCTGTGCAAGAAAAAAAGTTTGCTGATGAAAAGAAAAATACTGAAAAGTTTATAGAAGAAAAAAAGATAGAAGAACAAAAGATAGAAGAAAAGAAATCTGATTCTAAATCTAATTATACTTTTGCTGATGGATCTCCAAGTAAAGGTATTAGTTCTACTGAACAAGAAATATTAGACCTTCAAAGAGAACTTAAAAAAGATAGGGACTTTGATAGGTACATGGCATTGGCTCAAGTTGGTTTAAATTTAATGGATCAAAAAGGTTATGGTGAAGCAATGAATACAGGATTAAAAACATTTGGAGATTCTAAAAAAAGATATAGTGATGCAGTTACAAGCTTGATAAATGCTAGAGCCAAGTTAAAAACAGCAACCGATAAAGGTACAATGACAACTAAAGAAGCGTATGATAAACTTAATGATGTTAGAGAAAGAATATACGGCAAACAAGGTGATCTTGGTGCAGTTACAATAGAACTTAAACCTGAAGAGCTTGCAAAATATAAAGCTGAAGAACAATTTTTATTAGAATATATGAATAAACGTGGATTTAAAATACCTGTGTATAATCCAAATTTAGATGCAGCATCTTGAGGTAACTCTTAATGGGTACAATTAATGTAACAAGTAAACGTACAGGCAATACATATCCTATAGCAATATTAGGCAATCAACCTAATCAGCAAGAAGATGTTGCTATACAAAAATATATAGACACTCAAGATGGTATTGGTCAGGTTGCTTTACCAGAAGTTGATGACTCACAAGGTGGGCTTATTGATTTTGTTAAATCAACTGCAGGTGGTTTTGGTCAATCATTTGCTCAAATACCCGGTGGTATTACTGCTTTAGGAGAGTCTATAGGAGGATATGATGTTGGAACAACAGGTATAGGTAAAGCTGCTCAAAGTTTTTCTAATGATGCTTCAGCTTATATTCGTGAAGCCACTGATATGAATGAAAGTGTAGCTAGTAAATCAGGACAAGCTATTGGTTCTCTTTTGTCATTTTTGGTTCCGTCTACAGTTGTTGCAAAAACAGCCTCTGTTTTAGGTGGTGGAGCTAAATTAGCAAGTGGACTAGCATTATCTACAGCTGCCACACAAGGTGCTGCAATAACATCACAAGATCAAATGAATAGAATAGCTAGTTTTATTGAAGGTGGTGGAGAGCTTGATGAAGAAACAAAAAGAGATGCTGTACAACTTAGTGGATTACTAGGAACATCAGAAGCCGCACCTTTAGTTCCTTTATTAAAACATTTAGGCACAGCTATGAGGATACTTAAAAAAGTCCCAGCTGGAAAAGTAGATGATGCTTTAAGAACTATTGGTGGTAAATTAAAAAGATCCTTAATTGCAGGTATTGGAGAAGGTAGTCAAGAATTACTTGCTGGTTTAGTTCAAGATATGATAGAGAAAAATTTGTACAACCCTGATTTAGAGGTTGGTAAAAGTGCTTATGATGATGCAGTTTATGGTGGTGGCGCAGGTGCTGCGCTAAACCTTATAGTAGACAGTATAAGAGGAAGACAGTTAAAGAAATTTGACAAACAATACAAACAATTAGATGAAGATCAACAAGAAGAAGGCAAAGATGCAGGCGTAAAATTGCAAAATGCTACTAACTTTATTAATTCAAGAAAAGTATTACAACTACCTCTTCCTGCAGAAAAACAAGATGGCATTGTTATAGATGAAAATTTTGATAAAGATCAAAAGTTAATTGATTTTGGTGAAGTTGTTAATGATCAAACTAATTTGCAAAAAGAAATTAAAAAACAAGAAGAAGCAAATCAAACTTTAGAAGCTTCTAAAGAATTAAAGTCTCCTTATATACCTGTAAAATTAACTAATTTACCAGAAACAGAAGCTTATAAAATTAGAAAAGCTAGAGTTGATTTAGGTAAAAAGATAGCTGTTGATGATCCCGCTTCACTACAAGAGATAGAGGATGTTGTTGGTATTGAGTCTGCTAACAGAGAAAGAGCTAATCAGAAACCTATACTTAGTGGACAACAAAAAAAAGAAGATTTATTTCCTGAGTTAGAAGGAGCAGAAGAGAAAGCATTAGCAAATAAATTTACTAATACAATTTTAAAAGCTAAAGTTATTAATAGAGCAGAAGTTAAACGTATAGCTGCAAGAATTAATAAAGAAAAAATGTCTAATGAAGATGCTGATAATGTATTAAATACATTACTAGCTAAAGGCGCATTAGAATACACTCCTCCTATTATGAAAAAAGGTAAAATAGTAAAAGCAGGAAAGTATACAGCTCGAGCTGTAGAGGCAACTGTTTCTAAAGTTGACATGCAGAGTCAAGCATTAGGTTTAACAGAATTAGCAAAACAAAATATAGAAGCTAGAAAAACTGTTGAAGATTTAAAAAGTAAATCTTTAGACGATGCTGTTCAAACCGAAACATATAATCAACAATTAGAAATATTAACAAAAGAATTTTCTGATCTACAAAGATTTGCTTTTGATTTAGAAAACCAAGCTAATAAAATAGATTCAAAGCAAGATAAAATAAAAGCTTCTAATATTGTCCCTAACTATGTGGCAAAGAAAGCATTTGATAATAGTGCAGAGTTAGAAAAAACTGAACAGTACAGATTAAAACAAAAAAGAGTTATGAGTGCATTAAGAAGAGAGTTAGCCAGAGTTGGATTAACTGATGTGTATTTAGACGATAGAAATCTTATAGATGAAAACAACTTAGAAAGATCTATAAATTTAGGAGAAGCTTCAACATCAATAACTGAAGGAACATTTGATGTATCTAAAGATGGGCAAAGAGTTATAGCTCTTGCTATGGAACTTTATAATCCTAATATGAGTGATTTAGAGTTGCAAAGAGAACTTTCTGGTGTAATGAACCATGAAATAATACATGCATTAAAAAACTTAGGTTTATTTAGCAATAAAGAATACGTTGCTTTAGAAAATGCTGTAAGCAAAAGAAAATATGTAAAAATAATTAATGGTAAAAAAGAAGTAAGAGAGTATACGTATTTAGATAGAGCAACACGTATGCATTCAAATCCAAAAAATAATAATAATTTATCTCAAGATCAAATTGTTGAAGAAGCTATTGCAGAAATGTATAGAGATTACGCTTCAGGAAAACTGTCTATTGCAGGTCGTCCTAAAACATTATTGGATAAAATAGTTAAGTTTATTAAAAGCATATTTATAACTCATAATAGTGAAGGCTTTAAAGATATTGATTCTATCTTTGATAATATACAAACAACTAATAAAGAAAAACAAATTGGTAGAAGAGCTAGACAGAATGCTACTAGCAGAGATTATCTTGATGTTGATCAAAGTGAAACTATAAGAAGCTCTAAATTAGAAAGATTACCTGACTTACACCTTTCTTCTTTAGGTCCTTTAGACAAAGCACAAAAAGCAAAAGCTGCTTATTTAGCATCAAAAAACATAACTCCAAGAAGACAAGATAAATACATAACTTTAAATGTTGAATTAGCCAAAAAAATAGCTAATGATTTTGATTCAGCTATAGATGATCCGTATAATCCTGATGTTATTGAATCTTACAATGCTATGAACGATGAAACGTTTGACCAATGGCAGTTTGTAAAAGCAACTGGGTTAAAAGTAGAAATGATTAAACCTGATCAAGAAGTACCATATCCTAATGGTTCTAAAGATATGTTAAATGATTTGCATAACAACAATCATATGTGGACTTATCCTAGTGATTCTGGATTTGGACAAGAAGCTTTAACAGAAGAAGACGTTTTAAGAAATCCTCTTTTAAAAAAGACAGGTGAAATTTTAGACGGAATAAATTTAAGATATAATGATTTATTTAGAATAGTTCATGATTATTTTGGTCATGGATTAGAAGGAGCTACATTTTCTGCTAGAGGAGAAGAGAATGCTTGGCAAGCTCACGTAAGAATGTATAGTCCATTAGCGGCTAAAGCCATGACTACAGAAACAAGAGGGCAAAATTCATGGTTAAACTACAGTGAAGCTGTAGGGGAACAAAATAGAAATAGTAAAAATAAAGCCGAAGAAACAATTTATGCTGAACAAAAAGTAACATTATTATCTAATTTTGTTATGGAAGAAGGTTTAGCAAATGATATGGAGGTAGAAACAAATGAGCAAGCTTTACGAAGAAGTCAACAATTTAATAATAGAAGAGATGACTCCAGCGACAGAGGAGGACTTGAAGGAAGAGGAAGAGGACAAGCAGATGTACTTGGCAAGACACAACCATTACAAGAGAGGAGCGAACCTCAAGTCACAAAAGAACGCACAATAACACTTACGCACTTCTCTCCTGTAGAGGGCCTAAACAGTATAGACCCAGAAAAACAACAAAGTAATTTATACATGCGTGGTGCGGAGCGCAGAAGAACATATAGTGGATATCCTGCTAGAAATTACTATGCAATTAATATTGCCGATCCTGAAGGGTACAATCCAGAGAACAATGTTGGGGACAACATCTATGAAATAGAAGTTCCTTATGATGATATGTATGATTGGGCAAAAGATGAAAAAGGATTTAATGCTAAAGCTAATAAAGAATTAGAAAGAGAAGCTCCTACTCTAAGTGGTGAAGGTAGATTAGGCTACATAACTACAGCTATGGAAAGAATGATTAAAGAATCAGGGGCAAGTGGATATTGGAGCAAATCTTCAGGTCGTGGCTTTACCGCAGCTATGTTTAATGAATTAAATATACCACAAACTTATCAACCACAAAAATACACTCAGGCATACAAAGATAAAATTAATCAAAAACGTGGAGAAAATGCGACTAGATTAATGAGGTCTAGTGTAATGGCCATTGGACAAGAGCATACCATAAGCACAAGATTTCCTACTGCTAAAAATAGCCTAGAAAACCCTATTAATGATATTCTTCTTGTTAATGGTGACGCTATTAGACAAGATCCAAAATTAGCAAGTCAAGCAGCTAACCTTATTAAAGGTTATAATATTTCAGAAAACACAAAACTTTACGAAAACTTTTCAGATTTAGAAATAATTGAAGATTACATTGAGTCTATGAGAAGTAATCTATTATATATATATGACTCTATAGATCCTGAAATAAGAAACAGATCTTCTAAATGGTATGATGGCGCAAGAGTTATTATAGATAGATTTTCTAATGAATATGGATACAAACCAGAAGTAATAGCGGCTGTAATGTCAGCTCAGTCTCCACAAAAAGATTGGTTTATGAACGTTTCTTTGTCTGAAAGAATGTTGGATATTACAAAAAACTTTGGAAACACACAATTTACACCTGAAATGATGGTAACAGCTAAAAGAATATTTGGTAAAGACAAGTATAAAGCAGCTCTTAATCATATAAGTAATACAAGTAGAAACTCAACTTCTTTAAATAATTTAGATCACTCGCTTCACAAAGCTATGTGGATAAGAATTTTTGATGAAACATATAATGACAGAGGTCATAGAATAATTACTCCAGAAGGAGAATTTTTAAATTACGCACTCACTGGTAAAGGGGTCCCTAAGAAGACAGGGTGGGGAAGTTTATCTGAAATGTCAAAAGCTGTTTCAGTTATGGAAGATGGCTCAATAGAAAACATATCTATACAGATGGGTAACAGGCATAAAATTAGAAGTTTTTTTAATAATTTAATTACTCCTAATTCAAAAGAAGGTCACTCAACAATAGACACTCATGCCGTGGCTGCAGCGCATTTTAAACCATTGAGTGGTAAAGCTTTAGAAGTTGATCACAACTTTGGTGCGTATACTGGAGGTAAAAAAGAAGGAAGAGCTGCTAAATATGGGACTATACCTAGTTCTAGCGTAAGTGGATCTAAAGGAACTTATGGACTTGTAGCAGATGCTTATGCAAGAGCCGCCAATGACAGAGGTGTATTACCTAGACAAATGCAATCCATTACATGGGAAGCAATAAGAGGTTTATATACAAACACATTTAAATCTAATCCACAAAAAGTTGCTCAAATTGAGAATATATGGAACAGATATAAAGAAGGAAGATTAACTATTGACGAAGCTAGACAGGAGGCTATAGATGCAACGCCAGCAGGATTTGAAGAACCAAGTTGGGCTAGACCCGATAATACAGTATCTGAATTCAGTGGAAATTCCAGTTACGAGAGAGAATTATCTAGATCTAATTTATCCGGAAGGGATTCCGGAGATGACAGCGGAGTTAGAGGAATCTCTCCCAGAGAGTCTGAGATCAGGCGATCAAGCATAAGAGCAAGTACTTTTGGAGCAACTCCAAGAGAAGAAATAGCAATTAAAAATGATGTGGCAATAGAAAAAGCACAGCAAAATATTAGATATAATAATCTTTCAGGAATTATAGCTAAAGGATTAGGAATATTACCTGAAAAAATTAAGACTCCATTTGGTGAAATTAAACCTCTTTTTGGCAGGACTGCCATACAAGCTGCGGATAGAATTGTAACAAAATATCAAGATTCTTTTCAACCTATTGGAAAGATGATGGATGAGTTAAGAAATAATGGCTATACAATTGCTGATGCAGCTGATACATTTTTGCAAGAAAAAAACTCTCATGGCATTACAGGTTCTAAATTAGATGAAGTTGAAAAAACTTTAATTAAACCATTAATGGAAGAGATTAAACAAATTAATGTTACAGAAGATCAAATAAATAATTTATCTGCTCTATCTGCCACTGCAGCGGGATTAACAGGACAGGAAGGATTTGTTAAATCTGATTTAGAAACAAGCATTAGTCCATTAATGACAATAATAGATTCTATTCTTTATGCTAGACATGCTAAAGAAAGAAATGCCAAAATAAATGCAGATTACGGCAAAGGCATGGGATCAGGTATGTCTTTTAATGAAGCCACAGCCATACTTGATTGGGTTGCAAGTTTAAATGAATCAAATAGAAAAGCTGTTACTAACTCAATTATGATTGTGAAAGAAATTACAGAAAACACAAACGTTCAAAGATACGAATCCGGGTTAATTACAAAAGAAACTTTTGAAAAAAGAAATGATTTTAAAAATTATGTTCCATTAAGAGGTGACATGGATTCTGATCAAGAGTTTAAGGATGACAAAAATCAATCTTTAAGAAAAACAACAAATTTATTTGGTGCTATGGGCAATGAAGATAGATCTGCTAAAGGTAGAGGTCTTAAATATGCACAAAATATATTAGGCTCTGCTCTTGCTCAAAATCAAAGAGCAATTGATAGAGGCGAAAGAAATAAGGTTGGATTGTCATTTTTAAAATTAATTAAAGGAGAAGAGGAGCAACCAGACGGAACTGTCGCTATAAACGCAGCTTTGGCATCAGATATGTCTAAAACTATTGCTTTTGAAGCAAAAAAAGATGCAATGAACGCTCAACAATTTACAATTAAAGAAGATGGACAAGAAGTTCACGTAAACATTTACAGTAGTTCTATAGCCAGATCTTTAAAACTGCACTCAGAGCCACAAACTAATATGGCATTTATTAGAATGGTAGGTAAATTAAATAGATGGCTATCTAGCGTTAACACTACTTATAACCCAGCTTTCGTATTACCTAACCTTGCAAAAGATTTAGAGACAGCTCTCGTTAACGTACAGCAATACGATATGGAAGGTATAACAAAAGAAATAACTTTAAATACAGGAAAAGCAATTCTTGGTATAAGAAATATTTTTAGAAACAATGACGAAAGTAGTTATTGGTCACAAGAATACATTAAGTTTGTTAAGTCTGGTGGTAAGAACGCCACTAACATGATGTCAACTGTTCAAGATCAAATGGCAAACATGAAAAACTTACTTAATGAGATTGGTGGGACTAAAAATCAAGGTCTTATTAAAGGCAATTTTAAAAAGATGTTGAAGTTTTTAGATGATTACAACACAGCAGTTGAGAATGGTGTTCGTGTCGCTACATTCACAGCTTTGAAAAAAAGAGGCTTCTCTGATGCCAGAGCTGCCGAAGCAGCGAGAGATGTAACAGTAAACTTTGCAAAAGGTGGAGAAGATAAAGTTGCTATGAACTCGTTGTATTTATTTTACAATGCATCTTTACAAGGAAGTATGGCTCTACTAACAGCTGCTAGACGATCAAAGAGAGTAAGAAAACTTTGGTTAGGTATGGTTGCTTATGGATTGCTACAAGATCAATTTGTATCTTTCCTTAGTGATGATGAAGACGAAAATGGCAGAAAACAATATGATGATTTAGATGATTACACGTTAGAACACAATTTAATTTTCCCATCACTTGGTTTGTCTGATGAGAAATTTATAAAAATACCTTTGGCATACGGACTAAATATGGCTGTTAACTTAGGAAGATCGTTAAGTAGATACACTAGAGGAGAGTATACACTTGGTCAGACAAGCAGTTCAATATTTAACACAACTATGGAAACATTAAGTCCATTTGGAGCTATAGAGAATTGGCAAACATATGCAACTCCTACATTTCTTGACCCACTTGCTGAGTTAGGGATTAATAAAAATTATAGACAAGCTCCTATATATAAAGAAAGTCCTATGTACGCATCTTCGCCTAGACCTGATAGTCAACAATATTGGGGAAACACAGGTGCAATACCAAAAGCTGTAGTTGATATCATCAACACAATCTCAGGAGGAGATGAAGTAGAGAGTGGATTTATAGATATGTCTCCGGATGTTTTGGAGTATTGGATAGAGTTTGCCATTGGTGGGGCAGGTGCTACAGTCAACAGACTAGGTAATTTAGTATTTTCAACTGTACCTGATGTATTAAGTGGAGAATTTGAAGGTAACTTAGAACAAAGAATACCTTTTGTAAGAAAACTTATCGCATCACCATCAGAAAGAGTGGACACATCAACTTATTTAGAAAACAGAAAAGGTCTATATACGATATTTGCTAGATTGGAATTGGCTAGTAGAAAAGGCGATGCTAATGAAATAAGAGGTGTTAGGGCTAAATACGCAGATGAGTTAAGTATATATGGAAGATTTAAAGCCATAGACAATGCTAGAAATAGATTGTTAAGGCAAATTCGTGAGTTGGAAAGAAATTTAAGAATACCGGATGAAACTAGAACAAAACTTATAAAACTTAGAACTGAAAAGATACAGGGTCTTATGAAGACCGGTGTCGTTTTAATGAGGCAAGTTGGTTTAAAGGAGCAGTAAAGCTCTATCTATGATAGTACCGGCACTACTCCTATGGCAAAACTTTACGTATTTTTTTTGTCTATGGCTTCAGACGCCAGAGCCGAATAGCCACATATGTCTACATAGCTGTCTTCATGATTTGGAGTTTCAATTAATCTAGACAACTTAACAGCGATCATACATTGATAAACTTGTTCTACAGTAATATCCTTCGTCAACAATACAGACCATATCTTTGCTATCCTTTCATGATTTTCATAAGCATCTCCGTACTCACTCGCTCTGTCTCCAGTAATTAAAGCACTAGCCTTAATCAATGTATTTTTTCTATGTGTTGTTTTACCAGTCATTCTGAATCATCCTCTAAATAATCTTCTATATTTTCTATTTGATGTTGGGTAAAAAATACAGGAGTGTCATCTCCTACCCAAGAGCCAATCACGTTGTAATCAAAATACTCCATAGCCTCTTCTTCCGTCATACCATGATCGTGTTCAAGTATAAGAATACATTTATTGTAATCGTATAAAGCAACTTGCTTTCTGTCAAAAGCACTTATTGTACTGCCTATAAAGGCTTTCTCTAATCCATCTGCTAATTTCATATTTTTTACTCTCCTGTATTTTGGCTGCCGTTAGAACGATAGTATAAAACTTTACATAAAGTTTTTTGTTTCAGCTATTATTTTAAATTTACTTATATTAAAATGACAAACAGGTTCTTGATCTTGCCAATCATTTCTGTCTGATCTTCCACCTTGTTTTATTATAAATTCACTTCTTAGGTTTATCCAGCCCGTATAGTCAGACCAGCGAACAATTAATAAAGATTTTGTATTAGTCATATCAGCTAATATTCTAGCTTCCTTTACTTTAGATAAAGATAATATATATGTTTTGTAATCGTTTAATTTGTTGGTTCTACATTTTACTTCTATAAACCCTACATGTGTACCATTGCGATACATCGTATAATCTAATTTGTATGATATTGGCAGTTTGGCATAAGATACACCCCACTTTTGTGAGATGTATCTTAAAGCATTTTGTTCTTCTCCCAAGTTCTTTTGGGACTCATACATTACCCTAGACATAAAAGTTTATGTAATGTTTTCGGATCGTTGTTTTAACAGCCAATCCTTTACTTCTTTTTTATCCCAAAGTCTTTTCTGCCTTTGCTCAGACTTGGTAATATTAAAGGACTTAGGAAATTCTCTATCCTCATTGTTTATCAATCCATAAACAGACATTCTGCTTATAGACAAATATTTAGCGACAGCATCTAATGTTAAAAAATCAGCATCAACATCAGCATTATTTTCAGACTTCCTTAATGTCATTATCTTTCCTTTCTTCCGGTGTACCATCGTCATTTACTTTAACCATAGCCACCACATATCTAGAGCCTACCCAATCTTTGTGCAGTTGCTCCGGAACATCATTAGGATGAATAGTCAGCTTAATGTTTGTTCCATTTTTGTCTTGCATCATGGATGTTTTGACAGCCTCAAAATTTATATTAGGTATTGTGTTTTCCATTAATATCTCCTTAAAATGGTATTTCATCATCATCAATAGTACTCGCTATCGCTGATGTATTGCTGTTAATAGTGTTGTTGTTATTAGAGCCAAAGCTATTTCCTTGAGAATTGTTGGCATTGTATTCAGCAAATACATTGCCACGAATAGAAAGAAAAGCCTTTCCACTTTTTGAACTCATCTTCTTCCAACCAACAAGATTAAACTTAGGTTTAGAAATTCCCTCATTTTTTTGTTTAATAAGATCATCTACAACCTCATGAGACAATTCCATGTACCCTGTGTAGTCCGGACTTTTTTCTGATTTCTTATTTCGTGCCTCAAATAAAGAGCCACTTGGTGGGTATTCAGTCATATATCTTCTCCTTGTTATTTATTTTTTAATTTATCTGCTCTTTCAAGAAATGCTGTAGACACTTCTCCAAAGGCATCGCCACTTAGATTTTTAAGTTCCTTTAATGCTTGAGCATTTTCGTTCTTAAACTTCCTAAGATTATCTATATTGTCATCCGGCATAAACGTAAGGAAAACAGTTTTGATAACCTCAACACCCTCTTTTATAGGAATACTTTCAACTTTATCTGAAGAAACATCTTTGACAGATATAGTTCTTTCCTTAACTTCTTCTTCTTCTTTAAATCCTTTCTCTAAAGTTCCACCATTTATTCCTACAGGTCTCTCTTCTTTAAAAGCATCTGCCTCGTCTTCTGCATAAACATCCCCATGTAACCCAACTAGCTTTAAGATAACCCTGTCTTTGGCTCTCTTTTCAGCCATAGCATATGGGTAGCTGTTCTTATTGTTGGATGGAGATGCCTCTCCAATAGACCACTCTGATTTATCGCCCATCTTTCCTGTTACTAAAAGACTTACGATCCTATTTTCAGAATTACATTCCAATATGGTAGGCTCATTAAAAACAATCCCTTTTTTAACAGCCACTTTTTCCAATGCCTTATGCAATAGAACATAAGTTCCATGACAATTCCATCCGGCTTGATCCGGTGTCATGCCAATTTCCCTCAATGTCTCTCCAACATTTTCCGGTATATCACTTTTCATTTATTATTCCTTTCACTTAGTGTTAAAGATTTCTGTTTTATAACAATCGTAATGGCTTACTTTCGTAAACTTTCTTTCAAATGTTGTTTTCTTAATCCCACCTTTTATTTTTTGATAGGTAACTAATTCTTGACTAATTATATCTGCTTTTTTATCCGGAAAATAACTATCGTCTAGAACCTCATTAATTTTACATAAATTATTTGTTGGCAAATAACATAAGTCCACTTCTCTATTATTTTTCATTTTTTCTCTCTATCTCTTTCTTTTCTATTAACAAGCCAAACTCATATCCTTTTCTATAATAAGCTGAACTCTTATTTACTTCATACCTATCTTTATAAAAGATGCTGTCTTCCACTCCTTTTTTAAATACAGAGAGATAGTTACTTCTTTTTGAATCAACTATGCTGTTCATTGTTTAACCCAATCTCTTATTTTGTCTCTTATATACATATAAATTTTTATAGGCATACATACATAAACACCCTTGCCTTTATTTGTTGCCTCAATTATATGATCGTTTATTAAAGAAGAACCTTTTGATCTAATGGATGAAATCTTAGGTTTAAGTTTTACAAATCCACTTTTCTTTACTCTCCTTATAACTTTTTTTTCTTTCTTTATTTCACTTGGATATCTTATTTTATCATCTGTCATTTTATACCTCATTGTATTGATCGCAAAATTTAGCAACTGAACAATAGTTGCCCTTACATCGTGTGTATTCTCCACCACGAAATTCAATTTCTGTAGCATCACTAGGATGCAGTCTATGTTGATGATAAGCTTCTTGATAGTCATGAGCTGATTGTTCGTTATCAAACACTTTCAAAGCTCTTTTTAATTTCTTTTTCTTTAATGCCCAAGAGTTTTTCTTTTGCCATCTTTCATCGTCTGTACATAAAGGAAAAGAACCATTTAAATCATAATTTACTTGAGCCTCTTGATGAATTGAAACTCTTTCAGACACATAATTTTTTGCATATTCTTCATCCCAAATAGGAATATCTACATAAACTATAGGCGATTGTGGATAATCTTCTCTTCTCTCTGCATCTTTTCTATTCCAATCCCTAAGTATTGCACATATTTTTATAGAGCCAACTTTCCATTCTTTAAAAAAATGCTTTTCTCTGAACAGCCAAGCATAGCAATTTAATTGCTTTTCCCATTCCGGTTTGCCATGAATTACTGACCAAACTGATGTTACTTTGTAATCTATTATTGTTGCTATACCATCTTTTATTTCTTGCCTATCCATAGCACCGGATATAGTCCAGCCATTAAGATCAGAGTACAATCTTTCTTCGTTAATAATTTTATCTGATGGATGACCTACCCTTGAGTAAGTGTTAGAACTTTCTAACACAGAGTGGACAGCAGTACCAAATAATGCCCAAACCATATCGACAGCATCAATTTCTATCTTGTCATTATAAGAATCTTTCATTACTCTGACTCTTGGACTGTCGATTAAAGAGGTTACAGAAATATCTGCTTTACCCTTGCTGTACTTATCATTTATGGCAAAATCTACGAAAGGTTGGGGCATCCCAAAATTGTTGGTTATTTTCATTTTAATCTCCTACTACACATGTTTTGTTATACAGAAAGGAAAAACTATGTCAACACAATTACACACAAGCACAAATTTTATTATCTATGGAGAGCCGGCAAGTAAGGCAAACTCTAGAAAAATAGTTAATTTTGGGAAAAGATTTGGAGTAATAAAATCTGATAAAGCTAGAAATTATGAAAAAGAATTTGCCCCACAATGCCCCACATTAGAAAAACTTATTGAAAAAGATGTAAAAGTAGAGTTAATTATATACTATGCTTCACGTAGACCGGATTTAGACGAAAGTGTTATCTTAGATTGTATGCAAGGAAAGATTTATGTTAACGACAGACAGGTCAAACAAAAGTTTGTATATTGGGGTTTGGACAGAGATGCACCACGAACTCACATCAGAGTCACGACTTTGGAAACATGTGATGTGCCAAGCGATTTCTGACTCTTATCTAGGGGATAACAAAGAAAAATTAGCTGTAGCAAGATGGGTAAAATCAGATGATTTTACTTACGTTTGTGACATGGCAAATTTTAATGCTGAGAATTTACAAAAAAAAATGAAAGAGATTTTAACTAGCAAACCTGTTGTGGCAAGACACATTGGGGAAAGGTTAAAAAAAGCAATTCAAAGCAGAGCATTTAACATGTAGTTATAACCATCTGTATGGTTATAAACATCTATATGGTTATAACCATCTATATGGTTATAAATATATATAATATAAATATATATAATATAAATATATAATATAAATATATAATATATAATATATATATATATAAATAAATAATTTTTCTTGTTGACGAATAAATTTTTTAGATTTAACTATGGGTTGTGTAGTGAGGAGAAATTAATGGAAATAAAACACTCAATTAGGGATGTAGGATTACGTCTTGGTAGTGGTCAGCATAAGATTGCTTGCCCTTTTTGTTCTAATTCAAGAAGAAAAAAAAATCAAAAAACTTTATCATTAAAAGTCAATGAAGAAGCAATATTTTATAATTGTTGGCATTGCAACGAGGATGGTGGGATAAAATTTAATGACAACAGCTTTAGAGTTGTGAGGAGAGATAATGTGAGTAACATAAACAAGCCAATACCTGTTGAACATAAAAATAGATGGGGGGTTATTGGCGATGGGAATGGTAGCTTACAATATTTGCAAAGCAGAGGAATATCAAAAGAAACAGCAGAAAAAATTGGGGTAAAATTTACAAGACAATACATCGCAACAGCACAAAAAGAAGTTTCCTGTATAGTTTTCCCTTACCAAAATAAAGGCATATGTAATTTTGCAAAGATCAGATCATTTCCGGAAAAAGGTTTTTCTAGTCAAGGTTCAGCTTTAAACTTTTATAATATTGATAACGTAAAAGAAAAAGATTGGGTTATTATTTGCGAGGGAGAAATGGATTGTTTGTCTTTCATTGAGAGTGGTTACGATAGTGTAATATCAATTCCTCATGGTGCTGTTATGAAAGTTGTTGATGGCAAAGTTGATCCTCATGACGATGGCAAATTTAAATTTATATGGAACTCAAAAAAAATATTAGATGGATGCGATAAAGTCGTCATCGCTATGGACAATGATGCATCCGGTGTTGCTATGGAAGAAGAAATAGCTAGAAGAGTGGGCAAGGATAAATGTTACAAGGTCGTTTATCCATCAGACTGTAAGGATGCCAATGAAGTTTTGGTTAAGTATGGGAAAGCAAAGCTAAAGGAGTTGGCTGAAAAACCAATCCCATACCCTGTTTCCGGATTGTATGATGCCTCTCATTTTTATGATCAAGTAGATGATATTTATGAAAAAGGAATTGGAACAGGGATATCCACAGGATATAAAGAAGTTGATGATCTATACACAGTCGTAGAGGGGCAGTTAACTGTTGTTACAGGTCATCCATCATCCGGTAAATCTGAATTTGTAGATCAAATAATGGTAAACATTGCAAAAGAAAAAGGGTGGAAGTTTGGCATATGTTCTTTTGAGAATGAACCAAGAATACACATAGCAAAACTAATAAGTAAGCACATGGGAAAGCCATTTTTTGATGGGCATACACCCAAATTAAATAGACAAGAATTAGAACAGGGCAAGAAATTTGTTTTGGATAACTTTTGTTTTTTATATCAAGCTGATGGATCGCTATCTACGTTGCAAAGTATATTAGATAGAATGAAAGTTGCTGTTATGAGACATGGCATTAGAGGTGTTGTTATTGATCCATACAACTATATAGCAAAGGATATGACAACTTCTGAGACAGATTGGATATCTGATATGCTCACTAAGTTAAGAGTATTTGCACAGGCTCATGGGATACATATTTGGTTTGTTGCCCATCCTACAAAAATGATGAGAAAAGATGATGGTTCTGTACCACCACCAAAAGGATATGACATAGCCGGATCAGCATCTTTCTTTAGCAAAAGTGATGTAGGAATGACAGTTCATAGACCTAATGCATCAACATCAAACGTCAGCCAAATATTAATTTGGAAATGTAGATTTTCTTGGGTAGGATCGATTGGGGAGTGCGATTTAGAATTTGATAAAATTACATCAAGATATAATTCTATTTCTAATGTAAAAATAAGTAAGAGAAATATGTTAGCTCCATCTAAAGCAAAGGCAGTTAGGAATTGGCATGACAAAGATAATGAAGAATACGATGGGATCAAGTTCTAATAAAGATAATAAAAAAGACTATGGTGCAGAGCTATTGGGCAAACATCATAGTCTTAAAGCAGAGTTTATAGGTAGCTCTAATGAAGTAAGATTTAGAGTAGTTGATCAGTCAACTTTAGATAAGCTACTTATGAATGATAGTATATCACTTGACCAATACAAATGCTTAGACAATCTTTATTCCGATTTTCATAAAGCCGGATTGATTGGTGTAAAAGCATCAAATTATAATCCTAGAATTAACTCTAGTTACGAGGCTAGAGGAGAGGCTGAAGTTATTTTAAGAAGAAAAGTTTCTAATTGTTTGTCTGCTATTAAAAGTTCAGGGGGGATAAGGTCATACGATATTCTAATAAAGTTATTGCATGACAGAAGTCTTGTAGAGCAAGACTTAAAATGGATAAGTGTTTTGGGGAATTTTAATTTGATATGTGAGCCAACAGAAAAGTTTTATGAAACTTGGGGAATTAGTTGACACAGTTTTAAGGTGGGATTATGTTTCGTCTGAGGGTATTTCATATTCTCTTACTACACACACACTAGACCGGCTACATACGTATAGCCGGTCTTTTTATATGTGAAAGTTTACGTAAAGTTTTACTCTTGCCAATACATGACCGGTGTCACATAAGAGTTAAATATTTTCTTTTTTCTTTTTTGCATAATTCTCATTAGCTTTACTACTTCTATAATAGTAAGTGCTTGGAGACATTATGTCTGCAAGAGATGAAACACCTCTTGCCATTGAAGTTTCAGCAGTAAAAACTCTTCCTTTAAGAACTTCATTTATAGCTCTAGGATCATCTTGAAAGGCATCTTCACTTATTTCTAAATCTTCATTTGTCATTTTACTATTTCGTAAAAACAAACTGTTTGTTAATTCTTTTGCTTTATAATTTGTTCCTACAATGCCCCTACAGTCCGGACATAAGGTTGCTTTAGTTCTTTCATGCTTGGTATTTTTAAGTCTTACATAACAATCTGAACAATGATCTATACTTCCTTTAGGCATACATTTCTCCATTTATATTTAATGCTACAGACAGCATATTAGTTTTTGTTAGTTTCATACAAGGGATAATCCAATATCCCTTGTATGAGGCTCTAAAGAGCCTTTGTTGTGGCTTTCCATACATTAACTGACCATAACTTTAAAGAGATCGCAGTTTTGCCCATAATCACTTTCATAAAAAAACTTGAGGGGAAAGTAATTTAGAGATGTATAGCTTTGAGGTTAAGGGGAATATCAAATAAAAACCCTTACGAACCCACTTTCTCGCACCATTAGGAGTGATCTCTCCCTCTATTCTTTAAGAACTAATTTTGCTAGACCAACTGCCATAACTGTTATGCCAACTGATCCAAATAAACATAAGGACATAATTCTCTCAAAGGTTTGTGTCCAATACCCATAAGGATCAGAGATCAAAGCCATAGACATTACGAATATGCAACAACCCATAGCAAATATTAAAAAGCCATCTGCTTTAGTCATCTTCATTCTCCTGTGGTTCTTTATAAAAAATTACAACATATTCTATTCTGTCACTTTTTGGACTATCTCCATTTCTTTTTGACATAATAGTTTCAACAGTTTTATGAAGTACTGTATCTGCAAAACCCCAATTTGTATGACCAAGTATTGCATCGCAACAGTCATCAATGTCATCAGTAAAATCTCTACTCATCTTCATTCTCCCATTTTTCTATTTGTTCTAATAAATTTTCAGCTAGTTCTTGCCTACCTGTAATAATATCATCTTCATGATCTCCTAAAAGATTAACAAAATTAATTTCGCTTACTAAATATTCTTTTATTTTTCCATTTAGTTTAACGTATTTGTTTAATCCAAATTTTAGATCATTTTTCTGATCCGGGAAATTATCCGGATGCATTTCAACACCATCTTTTTCTAATTTTCCAAAAACAAATAAACACTCGTCATTAATTTTATGCTCCATATGTCTCAATGCTTTTAATTGACCTTGCAGTTTAGCTATTCTTTTAGCTTTTATTATTTCATGCAGTTTAGCTATTCTTTTAGCTTTTATTATTTCATGTTTCATATTTCTTCTCCCTTATTTAAATCTAAAGCTCTAAGCATCCTCTGCTCGTTTGTCTCTCCGGCATTACGAATATTTATTTCATCAACGATTTCACGAATAACTAAATAATTAGTGTCACAAATATTTGGTGCATTTTCAATTATAAAATCTGCAACGTGTTTGAATTGATAATTTAATATATCATCTGTTTGCTCCAATGGAATAACACCATATTTTTTCTCATAGGCATTAAGACCAAAGGTTTCATGCAAATCTGCTCTATTCATATTACACTCCCATTTTTTTTAAGATTTCTCTTTGAACTCTACCATTCATAACATTTTCAACTCTTCTGAAATTATCAGATGCAGATGTAATAGCTACTGCCGGATTATAGACTGTCTCGTGAGTTCGATCTTCTCGTTGCCAACTAGGAAGTTCTTTTGTCTCAATTGAAAAAGGTTTTGTTTCATAAACTAAATACCAAAGGTCTTTTTCCAAGGCAATAACACCATCATGACAAGTAATTAAATCAACTCTATAAACATCAATCCCATTTATTTTAAGCCTTTCCACAGGGATAGGTTTTGCTGATGCAATAAAAGCAATTTTACTTTTATAAACTGTATGAGTTAATCCCTTTAAAAAAATATTTTTAAACCAAGATGGCTGTAAGAATAATTCATTATTAAAATTATGATAATCATAACCCTCTGATCTTTTTTGTTTAGCCGGTTTTAACCAAACTTGGCTAGTCAAAACACTACAATCTATTGTTATATTGGTTCTTTCATGATTTCTATGCCACCAACCATTTGCATAATCCATAGTCAATTTAATATTTTTCTCATGTATAGATTGCCCACCAAAAAATTTATGAGTGTAATCTCTTTCTTTTCTATTATTTTTGGTATGTAAAGCTGATCCAATTTTACGATACTTCCTGTGACTTCTTAATGAAGTGACCATATGTAGAACAGATGAAAAAGCATGATTTGTATGATGGTCTTCGTGTTCAAGTATACTTATGCATTGTTCATATTCTTCATCAGATAATTTTTTCCCAAAAGGAGAGGTTCGCCCCCTGTAGTTTTCAGTAAGAAATCCTATGATATATCCTTTTTGTTTATCGTTAAAACCAAATATTTTTATTCCATTTTCTAAGAATTTTCCAAATGATATAATAATGTTTTCTTTTTTAATTAAAGCATCTCTTTTCTTGAATGTTAAAACTTCCATAATTTTTTCCTTTGATTTGATGATAGTAATGATAGTAGTAATATTGAGGGTGCGATCATACAGGGGCATATTGTTTCGCCCCTGTATGGGCATCCTAGAGCCTCGCATTTAGTGAAGATAATCATTTCATCTTCATAAATGTGGTTTGACCTATAGGGGCATCATTAGAATTCATATCTGTACTTACCCATAAAACAGGATATTGCTGTTCTTCTTTTGGGAAGTCATGAATACCCATATCAGTAAAGTATATTAAGCTGTCCACCTCTACATCATTGTCTTTGATGTAATCAAATACAGGGGCAACACATGTACCACCTCTACCATTGGCAGACATTTTTTCTATTTCTTCGCCTTGCTCATAACGAATAACATTTTGAATTGTTGCATCGCATGTGATGATAGTCACAGACATAGGCTTTAATTCTAAAGAAATTTCATTAAGACCACCTAAGAAATAGTTTAACTCTTTCTGAGTTACAGATCCGGAGCTATCGATACCAACAACTATATGACCTACTCCATTACATTGAATGGTTGGGGCATAGATATCGTGAGTAACAAACATTTTTCTATGAGGTCTGCGAAATGTAAAGTCATCCGGATTATCTCCTATAGCATGACGAACAACAACGTCAGACCAATCAACGTCTGATCTTTCCATGACCTTAATCATATTAGCAACTTCAGCCGGAATAGTTCCTCTTTCTTTAGCCTGTCGTACTGCTTGAAATATCTCTTCGTTAATGTCAGCCTCTTCAGACTTCAATTGTTCCGGAGACATCTCTGTAGCTTTGTTGTCCTCTATGTTTCCCCAAGACTGTGGCTTGTACTGAGTTTCGCCTGTACTCTCTCCTTGCCCTTGCCCATCCTGTGGTTTTTGTTTGTTGGACTTGTTTGCAGAAAATATTTCGTTGTAAATTTTTTCAGCCATCCAACCATTAAACTTTGGATCAATCAAAGCACCTTGAGGCAATGTTAATCCGGACTTTTTTATAATTGGATTGATAGCAAAATCACATGCCATATTCCAAATCTGTGGATCACGATCCCCTTGTCTTAGATGATGCTTAAAGCCTCTATGCATAGCCTCATGAACTAATACACCTTTAAGATCGCTATCACTTAGCTCTTCAGTAAATTCTTTGTTGTAAAAGATATCTTTACCATCAGTTGCCATAGTGTCTATGTCAGTTTTATTAATGATCTGCATCTTCACTAATATACAACCATAAAAAGAATGTCCTTTTTCTTCTACATCCCAAGCCAATTGTATTCTTGCTTTTGAAAATCTTGTATTTAAATCAATCATTATGATCCCCTGTAAAAAGTTACGTAAAGTTTTGCCTACTCAAGCAAGCACCTAAGTAGGCAAGAGTTAATTAAAGCAGTAAGTCTTTTAAACTGCCTTTTGATCCAAGCACCTGTCTTACTGCCGGAGACTGAACCAAAGTCTTATTTCTTGAGATCGCATCCTTTAACATAAATGCCATGAATTCCTGTTCCGGTATTCTTTGAATGTATTGAAGAATAGGATCAGCATTATCTTTTGTCATCTTCACACCTAAAGAGCCACATAAGGCATAGAGAACTCCACGATCTTCCGGTACTGCTGTATTCATAGGATCAGAAATGATCTTATCAAAGTCCGGCAACTTATCATGTAGCTTTATGTGAGCCATAAGACTAGCAGATGCGACAGCACCAATTTGACCATCAAGACAGCCTCTTAAAGTAAGGTTGTCTAATTTGAGACCAAGGATAACACCGGCTCTTTCAATTGATCTAGGTGTTGAGTTATTGTCCTGTGATGCATCAAATTTATGAATGAACTGATCGTCAAACTTTAACCAAGAATTGATCCTGTGATCCACACCATTTTTAGCATAGTATTCAAGAACGTCATCTGTGTTTGCCTCGACATCAAGATAAGTAAATCTGTCTCTCAACTGTGATGGCAATTTGTTTGATCCGGCTCTGTCTGAAAGACGATTTCCGGCACTTACTACCATCCATCCTTTAGGTAGGTAATGCTCCCCTAATCTTCTCTCATCGACAAGCTGACCTAGAATATTCATAGACATAAGAGTTGCCTGTGCAACCTCGTCAACAAAGATAATTCCATAGCCATCAAGAGGCATAAAACTTGGTCTAAGCCTCTTCATTGTTTCGCCATCCTTAGAGGCAACTAACCATCCGGCAATCTCTGATGGATCATATTGAGCAAGAGAAAAATTTATTAATCCTAGCTCATCCCCTTTGAAATCCGGGAACATTTTTTTAACAGATTTAACTATTAACTCATCAGACAGCAATTGATAAACAACACTCGTTTTGCCAATACCAACACCACCATTCATGTAAGGGATTAGATAGTCTTGCTTGTTGGCTGTATCGCCTAGATTGTAGTTGTGAATTAACATTGCTTGAATTGCATTTTTTACGTTTGATAATCGCATTTACTTACTCCATTTTTTGTTAAGTTTGTTTTGCAGAAATTTTTTGTACTGACCTTTTTTCTTATCTTGTTTCGTAATAGGATCGTCTGCATTATCCCAATCAGCTTTTAATTCTTCTAAGTATTTTTTAATAAAACTTTCATACTCGTTGCCAAATTCTTCAACAGCCATTTTAAAAACTTGCTCGTTTGTGCTGTCTTCTAATTGTTCATGAATAAGAACTTTTATATTTTGTTGATCATTCCAATATTTAGGATATTTCACTTCAGTTCCTACTGTGAAATATTGATTTTTAAATCTACTCATTTTGTCTCCATTTTTGATGAT
>Ga0209336_10000273_pt1 | contig 26984 bp, 24 predicted proteins | sample LinPmetageLP32_FD_184042 | JGI IMG/M metagenome (GOLD analysis project Ga0209336, IMG submission 184042) | Marine viral communities from the Pacific Ocean - LP-32 (SPAdes) (version 2) | ecosystem: Environmental > Aquatic > Marine > Oceanic | place: Pacific Ocean | collected 2009-08-23
AGCGGTCGATTCTCTCCCGCCGTAAACATTTCTTTACAGTATAGCACCGACTTCACCTTGCTACCCCCAGAGGGGGGAATCATCGGCTTGCGGTGTGGGTTGCATAGCCCCTCCCAATTTTTTACAAAAAATATTGGAACGGTCAATCCCCCCAAAAGGGCTGTCGTCTTGCTCTGAGTGGACAAATCCACTCCTCGCACCCTAAGCAGAAAAAAATAATAAGTTGCAAATATATCAATTTACCTCTATATTGTATTGTGTGCTGCTGATAAGCACAATGGCTCTAATCCAAAGAACACATTTATTCATAAAAGTCCTGTCTACTCTCGCCAGAGATTTTCAGACAACTACGGGCGAGGAGGGAAACTGTTCCCCGCGCCCTAGTCCCATTAGGAGATAGTATGTCAATTCCAATTCCAGTTGTTGATGGTTTAGTAGAAGCTGGAAAAAGTCTAATACAACACTATTTCCCTGACCCTGCTCAGAAAGCAGAATACGAACTAAAGCTACAGAAGCTTGTTCAGGATGGTGACATCCAAGAGTTAGGGTTGTTTATACAAAACCTAAATAAACAATCAGAAATAAACTTAGCAGATGCTAAGAGTGGTAATAAGTGGCAGTCAGGTTGGAGACCTGCTATAGGTTGGGTTGGTGCTGTAGCACTGGCTCTTATGTACATCCCTAAAGCTATTGTTATGACGGTTATATGGACTTGGCAGTGTATAGAGATTATACAAAACAACACCAACATATACCAAATACAATTTCCTATGTTTCCTGATTTAGGTGTTAGTGATGTTATTGGTCTTATTACTTCCATGCTGGGTATTGCTGCTATGCGTAGCTACGACAAGCTAAAAGGAATAAATAGCCAATGAGCAGAATCAACACTAATGCCAATGTAGATAAGATAGGAAGGAAGTTAGAAAGACAGCTTGCTAATATAGGCTCTGCTGCTTCTCGTATAGATACCACCACCCTAGATACGAATAGTCTTGTACAGAACATGGGAGGTAATACCCTTTTCCGCACTAAGAGTGCAGCTAGATTCGATTTACTGAGTAATACACCTGTTGGTACAGCTCTTAATATCCCTGTGGGGAGTGAAGAAATCGGTGTTCTTGAGGTAGGTGCTAATACTCCAACGGGTTCTATTATCATTAGGTTCGGCTCAAGAGTTGTATTTTCAGGAGCGCCAAGTCAACTAGGTTGGTCTAGTAATGTACCTGCTACCTTGAAAGGGGGGCTTGGTGAGGATATTACAATAGAAATAGTTACAGCAGTAGGAACAACAAGGGGTAGGTGGCAGGTAATGGAAATAGATAGTTAGTGCTTCTCCTGCTTTTCCCTTTCACAGTTTTAGTAATTTATAGGAATTTATTAATGGCACGTTATACAACATCAGGCACAAAAACTACAATAGCGAGTTTAAATGCAGAGCTTGAAAAGATTCAAGAGAGTATTTCAGAGCTTCTTTCTCGTAATGGAGAAACACCTAACCAGATGTTAAGTGCTCTGGATATGAACAGCGCCCCTATCCTTAACCTCCCTGAACCCGTTTCGGATTCTTCCCCTTTACGGAGAGGGGATATACCTGTAGATAGAACAATTATTGAAGATGTAGTAACAGACCGAAAGACTAATGGCATTCATAACATTATCGACTACGGTGCTGTAGGGGATGGTGTTACCGATAACACAGACGCTATACAAGCTGCTATTGATGCGGCTTCTGGCGCTGGTGGCGGTACTGTTTTTATACCTAAAGGTATTTTCCGTCGAGCGAACACTACGGGAGAAGGTACAGCTAGTCCCACCCTTCTTGTAACTGGAGATAATGTCACAATCCAAGGAACAGGTGAGTCTTCTGTTATTTTCCATGACGATAGGGATAACGGTATCCGCGCTGACCTCCTACGTGTAGAAGGGGATGATGTTACTATACGTGATTTTAAAATCCTTGGTACAGCAAGGGACTTCGTAATCCCTTCTAGTTTTTCCCAGTCATTAACAGGTAGTGGCTGTACTCGTTTACGTGTTTTAAATATTACCATTGATGCAGTACATAACATGGCAATGACCATTACAAGTGCTACGGATGTTCTTGTTCAAGGATGTCGTTTAAATGATGTTGTTCGTGATGGATATAGATTTACAGCAGGGCGTAACATCCGTATTATAGGTAACTATGCTAAGAATGTAGCTGACGATGTTGTAGCTATTCATAGTATTGACAGTTCAAGAACAACAGATAGTATTGTTGTTCAGGGTAATGTCTTTGAACACTGTCAGTCTATGAAATTCCTTGGGGCTAAGAATGTAACAGTTCAAGGGAATGTAATGCGTAGATGTTTTCGTTCTGCCGTATGGATAGCTCAGAATGAAGCAGTTGAAGGTAATACTAATATGTTTAATATTAATATTAGTGATAATATCTTCTTAGATATATTTTCCCCTTTTGGTTCTAACTCGGCTATCTATGTAGAAGGCCGCCCTGTAGTGGGTGATGCGGAGGGGATTGGTGCGGTTACAAAATTACCTTACGACCAAAACTACCTAAACAACATCGATAAAGTTACAGGTGAGTTCCAGCCTATACAGAAGATGACCATCAGTAACAACATTCTAGCAAGAACACTCCCTGTTGCAGCAGACTACAGCGACTATGGTTTTGGTTTATTTTTTGACAGAATTGATGAAGCTTTTGGTACACCTACTACGAGTTATTTCAGAACACAAGATATTACAGATAGTGACTTCAATAGTTATGGTGTACGTATTAATGCGGCAGTTCGTGAACTAAAGATTGAAAACAATTTGTTCAGTGGGCATCGTCTTTCCGCAATACGTTTAATCCACACAGACTTCGGAACTCCTATTACATATGAAAACTGTTTAATCCGTAATAATATTTTTAAAAACGTGGGAACTTCTAGTGGTAATGCAGTATGGCTACAAGATGCTACAGCAGCACCAAACCCAAACTCTTCTTATATAGAAATTATAGAAAACGTATTTGATGGAGACCCGTACTTCGTACTAGCAGGTCATAATTCGGATAATACATGGAACGGGGATAATGACTTCACTGCTATATTCCAAGATAATCTTGGTTTCTTAAATAACATTGTAGCCAGTAAGAATACATTCAGGAACGTATCCCAGACAGGTATTCTTGTTAGTTCTAAAATCCGAGTCCTTGAGCCAAATATCTGTTATTCTGATTATGTAGGTTCTTCTTCTGCTTCTAACAAAGGAATCAGAATATTACCTAAGTCTTCTGACAACATCCTTGTTAAAATTGATGGAGATCCTACCAGCAGTACATTTAATGAAGTTGTCCACTTCCCTGAAACATCAGCAGCAGCTACAAGCTTCCCTTTAACAGGCTTCTGGCCTTATGGTCATTATATCCGTAACTCAGCACCCTCCCCAATAACAGACCCCAATAGCGGGTTATACATAGTGACAGGTTGGGTTAAAGGGAGTACGAACTCAACAGGCGCAGTCAATACGGATGCAACAGGGTTTTATGAACTCCGTAATTTTGTACAGAATGTGGCTCCTTAGTAGAGGTTAATTTTGGCATATATTCAGGGTAAGAAACATAAACAAATGGGGTACAGTATCTACTACAACCCTTACAGAAACAAAGGCACAAGCCAAGCGTATTTAGATTGGAATAGGGGTTGGAAAGAATGTTAAGACTCAAAGGGGATAATGGAACATACCTAACAAGGGATTTATTCTATGAGTGGAATAACCCTGACGCTCCTTATTCGCTCCGAGATACAGGCAAGGAAGCTTGTTATGTTGCAAGAAGTGGTAAGAAGTATCTCTCCCTCCCTTACATATTCCGTAATGAAGAGAGTGAGTACGATTGTGCTTTAGAGGTAGTAGGTAGCTGGCAACATTGGAAGAAGCTTAAAGGTCTAGACTGGTTTATGACAGGGAAGGTTAATGGTTCGGAGTACACAGGACTCAATGACTGGAAAGCAGAAAAGGAACTAGCTCAACAATCTAAAGCATCTGCCGTTCTAATGAAAGCTATAGAAGAGGGGGATGTTGGTGCTGCTAAATTTGTATACGACAAAAAGACTAAAGGTACGAAAGTGGGAAGACCAGAAACTAAAAAACCAAGACAGAACCTAAGTAGTGTTGTGAGTCTTGCTAAGAACATAAAGGTTTCATAATGGAATCAGGTGCATTGGACTTAATTATGAAGTACGTTCTTATGCCCCTCCTTGGTGTTCTCGTAGGGATTGTAAGCTGGACAGCTAAGAAAATAGATAAGAGGGTTAGTGAGTTGGAAAGTCATAGTGGGGAAATGGAAAGGAAGCTCCTAAAAGACTACTACGACAGGGAAGAAATAAGAACAACAATATACGAACCTCTTAGTTCAGACATAAAGGAAACACGCAAAGAACTAAAAGACCTTTCAGGGATGGTGAGTGATATACACAAGGACATGGCAATTCTAAAATATAGTATACTGGGTAAAACTACAGAGAACAAAGATTAATGAAGCTGGAAGAGATAAGGCAGAATTGTGAAAACAGCCTTTACTATTATGCACAACTCATGTTCCCTAATCGTTACTTCGGGGATGTACATGAAGAAATGTTTAGGTTCTTTCAGAAGTCTTTAGAGTCAGCTATGGAAAGTGGTAATGGGGATAATGCAGCAGCACTCGTTCCGCGTGACCACCAGAAGTCCTTCTGTATCGCTGTAGCCTGTAGTTGGGCAATAACGAAATACCCGTGGTTCACTGTTACATATGTTTCTTCTAACCCGACACTAGCAGAAAGACAGCTTACGGTTATTAAAAATGTATTTAAGAGTGAGGCGCACAGAGAGCTTTGGCCTAAGATGCTTAACTACGAAATACATCCGAGGTCGAAAGAGCTAGAGCACAGAGCTACAGGTGTGTGGACTAAAACAGAAATAGCTGTTGACCACTCTGAAAGACCAAAGAGCGAGAAAGATCCAACTATAGCAGCTACGTCTGCTAAGAGTACGAATACAGGTGCTCACTACAAGATGTGTATCTTTGATGATTTGGTAACAAACGAGAACTACCGAAGCGCAGCAGAGAGAGAAGATATAAGAGAGGTCTACCAGAGCTACGCTTCTATTGCTACAACAGGAAGCATTAAGTGGATGGTAGGAACGCGGTACGGAGATAGTGACCTATACGCAGACCTCAAACAAAAAGAATATGATATTTTTGATAAGGAAGGTGAGGTTGTAGAGACTAGACCTCTATGGCAGTGGTTTGAAAAGACAGTAGAAGATAGTCGTAATAAAGATGGAAGTGGTACGTATGTTTGGCCTCGAATGCAAATGCCTGACGGCAACTGGTACGGGTTTAACAGAACGGAGATAGGGAAGAAGAAAGCTGAAGCCTTTAATTTAGAGTTGTTTTATGCCCAGTATTACAATGACCCTAACGTAGCCAGTGAAGCTAAGATTACACAAGACTGCTTCCTCTATATACAACCAAACAAACTAGAACAAAGACAGAACAGGTGGTTTTATGGTGAGAAAGAACTTAAACTGGCTTGTGGTATGGACTTGGCTTTTAGTGAAGGAAGTGGAATTAGAAAGGTTAAAAGGGACTTCACAGCCATTGCTGTTATTGCATGGGATGCTGAAGGATACCTCTACGTACTCGACCTCAAGCGCTTTCAAACAAATAAAGCTGAAGTATATTACGAAGAACTGATACGACTCCATGAGTATTGGGACTTCAGAGAAGTTACAGTGGAAACGAATGCAGGTGGGGGTGTAGTTGCTACGTTCATACAAGATGAAATACGTAGAGCAGGACACACACTTGTAGTTAAACACCAACACAAGAACCAGAGAGAAGGTACTAAAGAAGAACGTAATGCTCAGTTGTTTGAGCCTTTGTACCGAGGAAGAAGTGTTTACCATACTAAGGGAGGATATACTAGATTGTTAGAAGAAGAACTACGATTAGCAAAACCTCCTCATGATGATTTAAAAGATGCTGTTTGGATTGCAGTTAGTAATAGTAAGAGAGTATCCAAGCCTAAATTTGCAACGAATAGAAGAGTAGATAATGTTGTTAACGCAAGTAGTCGGTTCCACAGCAGGAGAAGAAAAGCATGATTAGTCTTAATTATCAGGATAAGGAATCTCTTGCAGGTGGTATATCTGGACAATGGAGTGAGTGGAACTCCCAGAAACAACCAGCTAGGGACTTATGGGCAGAAGTAGATAGCTACCTCCTTGCTACAGATACCAGTATGCTAGAAGGCGGTAATAACTTTGACCACAAAACTCACCTCCCTATTCTTTCAGAGCTACATGAAGACTTGCTTGCTATTGTCTATGGTACGATGTTTCCTCACGATGACTGGTTGGGTTGGAAAGGTTTTGATATTAATGCTATTACTCAGACTATTCGGAGGAAAGTATTAAGCTATATTAAACAGTGCCATATGCTTAATGGATTCAATCCTGAAATGCGGAAGGTTATTGATGATGTTGTTCGATACGGGAATTGTTTTGCTCAAGCTTATTATCAGAATGATACATTTCTAAACAACACGGGAGAAACTTCAGGATACATCGGTCCAGCAGTCAAACGCATTAGTCCTTTTGACATATGTTTTAACGCTACAGCTACGAGCTTTGAAAAGACTCCTAAGATTATCCGTACCCTTATTAGCACAGGAGAGCTTATAGAGCTTCTGGAGGGGAATTCTAACGCAGAGGCTATCCTTAGTAATGAACAGAGAGAAAGCTTGTTACGTAGGCGTACAGGAAGCGGAACGGACGATGTAGAGCGTAACAAGGAAGCACAGTTCATCCCTTCTGGTTTTGGAAGTATTCAGGAGTATTACCGTTCAGGTACAGTGGAACTGTTGTGGTTCTATGGGGATATTCTTGAAGAAACAACACTAGAGATACATAAGTCCAAGTGTATCGTTGTAGCAGACAGAGACACAGTTATTATGGATATGGATTGTCCTTACCCTAATATCTTTAAAGGTGGATGGACAGACCGACCAGATAACCTCTGGAGCCAAGGACCACTGGATAAGGTAGTGGGTATCAACTACATGATTAACCACAGGGAGAACGGAAAGAACGATGCTATTGATAAGTTCATATACCCTGACAGAGCTTATGTTGGTGATGTAGAAGAGATTTTTGATGAAACTACAGGACACACTAAGTACCTCTTGCCTGAAGGTGGGAGTGTCTCTGATATCCGTCCTGATTCGACTGTCCTTACTTTCGATAACCAGATAATGATGCACAGGGAACTAGCCCGTACAAGCGCTAGACTCCCTCAACAACTTGCTGGATTCAGAACAGCAGGAGAGAAGACTGCTACAGAAGTACAGAGTTTAAATGATGGAGCTTTCCGTGGTTTTATTAATAAGGTGAGTCAGCTAGAAGAAGACTTACTGGATAAGCTCGTACAAGCAGAAATACGTATTGCTAAAGATAACTTCGCTTCTGTCATTAAGGTTTTAGAAGAAGATGAAGAGGGTATTCTCCTTACTACGGAAGTAACAGAAGAAGACCTGAGTGCTAATGGTAAGCTTGTTCCTATTGGAGCGCGTAGATTTGCAAGACAACTACAGCAGCTACAAGGAATCAATACTATGGCGAATAGTAATATTTCACAGCTTGTGGGGCAGCACATTAACACATACCAACTAGCTAAAACAGTGGAGTCCTTATACGGATTTAACAACTATGAGTTTATTAAGAAGTTTGCTGTTATTGATGAACAACTAGAAGCGCAAGAAAAACAAATGCTGGCTGACCAACAGAATGTTGTTGATGCCTCACAACCAACAAGTCTAGAAATGGAGCTAGAAGCAAATGAGCCAGTTTAAGATACCCCCTTTTATGTCTGAGTATTTTTCAAGTCTCAATCATGAAGAGAGGAAGGATGCTGTTGAGAAGTACAAAAGATGGACTTCCCATTCGTATACAGAAATGTTTACAGAGTGGCTTGAGAGTCAACATTCAGATTTACAGAAGGCTGATGAAGAAAAGAGTGATTTTGTCTCAAGATTCCAATTCTCTTACATTACCATCCGTAATAAAGCGCAGCGTAAACTTCTACGCACTATTCTAGACAAAATGAATTACAACGTACAGTAATAAGGTGATACATGACTAACCCGTCAGAAAATACACAGGAGGCTAACCAGCCACAATCTCAGGAAGAGAAAAAGCCATTATTTAGTGGTGTAGATAGCCAAGGTAAAGAGCGTCTTTTTACAGATGTTGAGGATGCTCAGAAGTCTTGGCAGAGTTCTCAGGACTTTATTAAAAACACTGTTACTGAGAACAAGTCGTTGGAAGTTCAGGTTCAAGAACTAAAGGCTCAACTTAACCAAAGTACAAAGCTGGATGAAGCTTTAGCACAATTACGTAATAAAGAGGAATCCGTAGTGACAGAATCAGTACCCCAACAAACCACTGAGACAACCCCTCAGTTGGATGTAGAGCAGTTGAAAGCTGAATTACTTTCTCAGATTAAAGGTGACTTAACAAGTGCTACTCAAGTACAACAAGAAACCCAGAATCAACAGAAAGCAATGGAAGCAGCTCAAGCTGTATATGGTGAGTCTTATGAAGATAAGCTCCGAGAAACAGCGCAAGGATTAGGAATGTCTGATTCAGATATTGTTAAAACCGCGCAATCTAACCCCACCCTTTTTAATAAGGTGTTTGGTCTAGATAAGCAACCTAAGAGTTCTCCTACCAGTTTTTCTAGTTTTAGTGGTCGTCAGGTTGAGCCTGAAGCTAAACTAAGCTTAGGAAAGAAAGGATTCTCTACTTCTAAAGTGTTAGGCAACCATATGTCCAACCTTGAAATCTTAATGAAAAAACACTCTAATTGAGGAATAAGCAATGTCTTATAAATATTCAGATGTACCTAATATTGTACGCCAAGAGCTGTATGATGCGGAATTAATTAAAGCCAATGATGATTGGTTAATCGGTCGTCCTATGTTCGATGATGTGTCTTCTATCTTTGGTGATGGTGATACACTACAGCGCACTAAGACAGGTCAACGTGCAATGAGCGACTACGAAGATGATGCTGCGGTAGATTTTACCAAGATGCAAACATCACGTGTAGATTTGTCTTTGACGGACTACAAACAAGATGCGTTCTATATCACTGATAAGCTGAAGCGGGATTCTCACCAAGCAGAGAGCTTCTTTGCAGAGAACATTCGTCAGAGCGCAGTGGCGTATGAGCGTGAGATTGAGAAAGCTGTTCTTGCTACAGCTAACGCTCAAACACTAGGTGATGCCAATATCATTAACGGTGCAGCTCACCGTTTTAAAGGTAAAGGCACTGGTGGTGCAATTACCATTGAAGATATTAATGCAATTAAATTCGCTTTCGATAAGGCTCTTGTCCCTACAGAAAACCGTATGCTTATTATCCCTCCAGAAATGGAATTTGAACTTAACAAACTATTGAACATCACTGAGGTGTCTAATGGTTCTAACTTCAACTTCAATGTTGATGGTTTAGTTCAAACAGGCTTTGGTGATATGTTGAACATTGTCCGTAATATTGCGGGTATTAACATCATGATTAGCCATAACCTACCTGATGTTTCTGGTGAGACTTTAACCCAGTTTGATGGTACTAACTCTGGTTCAATCAGTGGTAAGCTCTGCGTAGCTATGTCTATGGCTGATGCAGGTTGTATGCCTTTCCATGGTGTTATTCGTGAGACTCCGTCTTCTGAGTTCTTCCGTAACACTACTTACAAGCGTGATGAATGGTCTACTACTGCTGAATGGGGCTTCGGTCTTAAAAAAGCAGAGTCATTAGTTACTCTTGCTGTTCCTAACTCAATCTAAGGAGAAATAGAATGAGCGCACAACCTTTAAACCTTTTCGATGTGGATGCTTATACGCAGTCACGTAAAGGCGCTATTGTAGGCAACTACGCTGGCAATGTTAAACAAGTGGAATATACTTTCGATGTTTCTAGTGGTCCTGCTACAGGTGTAGATGACTCAGTGCAGGTTATCCCTGCGGGTGCTGTTATCGAAGCTTGTGATGTTTTTGTTGTTAGTACCCTTTCGGGTGGTGCTAACTTCGGACTTGGACTTGCGGAAGCAGATGGTTCTGTTATTGATGCGGATGGTTTAGATGCGGCTGTTACAGCTACAACTGGCTATGTTTCAGGTGACGGCGACCTTGTGGGTACAGCCCTTTCAGCGGCAGGTCAACTCACTCTTGGTGGGAACCGTTCTGCTGGTGTCTTAAAAGTTGTTGTTACGTATCGCGTAGCATAACAAGAGGCTTTTCGTAGGGATTCTTGGAGTCCCTGCTATAAAGTTTCTTGGAGGGAATAATGAAAAGAACACTTCTACAAGTAGTACAAGAATATTTAGATGCCACTAGCGGTTTCTATGTAGATAGTATTTTTGATACAGATGAAAGTCAACAAGTAGCGAAGATTGCTGAACGTATGTATTACAACATGGTGCAGGAATTTCCTAACGTCTTGTTCACGATGAAGGAGGATACTCTTGAGAGCCTATCTGACATAAACCGTCCTAACTACATGCTTCTTCCTGCAAGGGTACAGAAAGTACAGAGTAGTCGTGTTTGGTATGATGTAAGTAAGGATAGTGCAAAGGTTAGCTTCAAAGAACTTACGTATCTTACTCCTTTGCAGTTTTTAGAAGTTAGTAATAAGAACACAACAAACAACACAGTGACAGTAGAGGGTTTTGATGAAACGAAGATGGTGGTAAGCACTAATCAGTTTCCTACGTACTTCACTTCTTTTGATAACAAGCATGTTGTGTTTGATTCCTATAATTCTGACTACGATTCTACTCTACAGGCTTCTAAGACCAAGATGGTGAGCAGTGAAGAAGAAGTTTTCTTACAGCAAGATGATTTTGTAATCCCTGTACCAAGCCATTTATCTGAAACTTACTTGGATATGTTCTTAGATGAAGCTCTTACGCTTGTGTACCAACAACCTATCGGTAAAATAAGCCAGAGAGCAAGGGCAAGACGGATTAAACTCCAGCAAGACAATAGAACGCTAGGCCAAGGTGAAGGTAAGAAAGGCTACGGACGTAATGGAAAGGTGAGGGGTTATACCCCAAGAGGACATAGACAATGTTAATGAAAGAACACAAAGTAACTAAAACATGCCCCAATGGGACAAAATACACTCTTGTTTTTGATGGTTTATACTACTGGACAAGAGAGGGCAATCTGCCTATTAAACTACAAGGAAGATTCTCTTGTCAGATTGAAGCCTATTCTGCTTTCCGTTTTTATTGTTCTTCTCTTATGCCTGAGGTGTCACAGGTTACAGGGGCAGAAGACCTTGAGGAACTTACATTAAAGAAGGATCTGACTCAGTGGGCAGAAAAGCAGGGTATTGAAATTCCGAATAAAGTAAAACAACCAGCAGCTATTAAGAAGTTCTTACAGGAGCAAGTTAATGCCTAGAGCTTCAGGTTCTAAAGACTATATTTCCTTAGCACAGGGCTTAATTACAGAAGCAAGCCCTTTGACGTTTCCTGAAAACGCTACTTCCGATGAATTGAACTTCGTTATTGATAAGGATGGTCTAATTAGAGCTAGGCGTAAAGGTCTGGAGGCTGCTAAAACAGAACAGAGTCTTGTAGGAGCAGAGGCTGTATTGGAGAATGTGTACTACTGGAAAGCTCCTGATGTTTTTCTATTTGTTATTACTTCAACAACACCAGATACAAAACTTTATGTTCACAGGAACAATGAAGCACTCTCTCTACTAGGGAGTTTTACTCTTAATACACAGATAACAGAAACACAGATTGCAGAGAGTACAAATCTCCTTGTTATCACTACGAGTCAGGCACAGAAACCCGTATTACTAGAATTTGAAGAACAGAACAACAACATAGAGATATATAGTGTTGATTTATATGTAAGGGATTTTGAGCTTGTAGATGATGGACTTACCCTTACGGAGCGTCCTACTTCTGCTATAGATGATAACCACAGGTATAACTTATATAATGCGGGATGGTATAAGGATAGACGCTACCAGTATATCAATGACCAAGCGGTTCAAGACCCCATAGTATCTTTCTTTTCTGATTTGAATACAGATACTCCAGCTAATGACTTCCCAAGTAATTCGGATATTGTATCCTTAGGTGTCAGTATCAATGAGAACGGGGTAACAACATTCAGGGATGATGAAGTAAGAAACACTAACGTGGGTAACTCCGAAGCACCTAGAGGGCATTACATCTACAACATAAATAGCTTTAATAGGGATGCTAGAATTTCAAACAAAAACCTAGACGGGACTACGAGTACAACACTCTCCCCTGTAGGGACGGTAGGTGTATAATGGCTGTTAATTCCCCAACACAAGAATTTAAGAACCCTGTGGCCTGTGAAGGGGCTTTCGGTAGGATATTCTATGCTGGAGACAGTAGAGTATACTTCTCCCAAGTCCTGAAAACAGCTAAAGAGGCAGGGCGTTGTTATCAGAGTAATGACCCAATCAGTGAGGACATTCCTGATGTACTAGATACGGACGGAGGTGAAATACCTTTGGATGATACGCTAAGTATCACTGCTATTCGTCCTTTCCGTTCAGGTATCCTTATTTTTGCTTCTAATGGTGTGTGGTATATCTTTAATCCTGATGGTGGATTCAAAGCCACAGCTTTTAATGTTACGAAGGTGACAGAAAGGGGTATTAGCGGGAATAAGAGTCCTGTAGAAGCCGAAGGTTCTATGTACTACTTCTCGGATAGTGGAATCATTCGTATACAGGCAGATGAATTTGATAATTTAGCCGCTATTGACATCACAGAAACGAGTATTAGGGACTACTACTTACAAAACTTTCAAGGTAAAAACACCAGAGGCTCTTATAACGAAAGCCAGAAACAGATTGTTTGGTGGAATCCTGACTCAGAATCCCGTGGATTAATACTGGATGTTACATTAAATGCTTTTTATCCTCAACAAAATGCAAGTGACTCTAAGGTGGTTAGTCCTCTTAGTGTTAATAATACTTTCTACTATCCTTATTATAGCTTCCGCGGTGGGGATACAAGTTACTCTTTGGCTGCTACGTCTAATACACTGTTCAAGGATTTTGATATTGACCAAACTGCGTATTTAATTAGTGGTTGGGAGACTTTAGGTAAGTTCAGTCATAAGAAAAGCATTACTCAGGCTAAGGTCTTTTTTAATAAAACAGAAACACAAATTACGGGGTACGATGGGGGCTATGTATTTGATAAGCCTTCAAGCTGTCTGTTTCAAGCTAGGTGGGACTTTGATAACAGCGAAGCCTATTCCAAGTGGATAGGTCAAACAACCTCATACGGAGGACGAGGGGGTGCTATGCAGCTTTATAATCCTCTACAACGGGGGTTTATTCCTGATGTGTATCCTTATGACTTCGATACAGGAGAAAGTCTTATCCGTAAGAAATTCAATATCAGAGGTAATGGAGACGCTGTTCAGTTTTTATTTGAGGCTCAACCTGAAAAGGATTTACAATTTATAGGCTTCAGTGTTTCTTATACAATGAGAGGTAGAATGTGATTAATCCCCCTCAAAATCACAGCCATAAAGACGCTTATGATTTACAGTACGCAATAGAGTCTTTACCTGAAGAATTAAAATTAGACTTAGACCCTATTCATTATTTTACTGATGGTATGTACCTTCGTTCTCTTTTTATCCCTGAAGGTGTTGTATGTGTAGGGGAGGTGCATAGACATTCTCATTTCACTATCCTTGCAGAAGGTAAGAGTAAGATTGTAAGTCAAGATGGAGATTTAGAAGTAGAGGCTCCTTATGTGTTTATAAGTACACCTCTAGCTAAACGCTCTGTTTATGCTATAACTGATTGTACGTGGATAACTGTTCATCTGAACCCTGAGAATGAAATAGATATTGAAACAGTTGAAAACCAGCACGTAATTAAAGACGAAAAAGAATTATTGGAGGTCTTATGACTTTTGCAGCAACAGCAGCGGCAGTAGGGACAACGGCGAGTACGGCAGCGTTATCCGTATCTGTAGGTTTAGGTGCGGCGAGTATTGTACAGGGCCAAATGGCAGCACGAGAAGGACGTAAAGCTCAACGCGCTCAAAGTGCTGTAAGGTCTGCTCAAGAAACGAAACAAAGGCTTCAACAGGTTAGACAGCAGCGTATAACACAAGCACAAATCTTACAAGGAGCAGCTACAGAAGGCACTTCTCAGGCGAGTAGTGCTAGAGGGGGTATGGCTGCTGTAGGAGCTAAAACAGCAGGTAATATAGGTTTTATCAATCAGATTAGCAATCTTCAAGACAGTGTACAAGCTAGGCAAGAAAGGGCTATGCAGTACAATGCTAATGCTCAAGGACTTACTGGTCTGGCTAACTTCGGATTGCAAGCAGATCAAGCTGGCTTATTTAAATAGGACTAGATACTCCATGATAAAGTACGTAGATGAAGAGAATGTAGGACTTGTTCCAGCAAAAGAAATGCCCGATGTAGGGGCTGTGGCTTCTGACCTTAAAGAGAAAGGGTATACAGGTGAACAAGTAAGGGGGATGGTTGAAAAACTAGGTTTAAACAGTAATGCCACCTCTGAAATCCTCACTTTTTTTAAAGAGGATGTAGGGGCAGAGGAAGAACAACAAACCCCTACTCCCCTTAACCCTGAAATAATAAATACCAGAGGGGCAAGTCCTTTTCGTTTGCCTCCCCCAGAGTTTCCTTCTTTCGGCTTTAGTAAAAAGAGGATACAGGCATTTTCCCCTAAGCCCACTGAAGCTTCTAAGATGGAGCTTTCCTTTATTGCTTCGCGTAGCCTTCCCACACCACCATTAGAGATTAAGCAGTATCTAGACAAAGGGGATATGTCTCCCCTCCAAGAAGCAGGTGAAATTCAGAAGCAAGAAGCTCAGATGCAAAAAATGGCTGTTGCTGAAAAAGAAATACAAGACGCAGGGCAACCTCAAGATGTTCTTAACATCCTAAGTGACTTAAATAAAGGGATTGGTCGTCCTGCTACTTTAATGCAGCAGAGAGCTGCGTATAACCAGTACCTGAGTGATGTGAAGTCTCCTGCTGGGGTTAGTACAGAGAGCATAGAACTCTCTCCTATACTAAAACATACAATACAGAATAACCTCCTGAGTATGGAAGTTGCTAAGAGGCAGCAAGAATATGAACTTAGTTTAGATTATTTTGATGTTTGGTTCAAAGATTTTCCTGAACTCCTTTCTACTACGGCTGGTGTCTCTCAAGAGTATTTCAAGAACTATGCTACGGATATATACAACAGCCTAGATAAGCTTGAAACACTATCCCCTGAAAAACAAATTACTTTTGTTAACACACTTATAGACCAAGCCATTAAACAGGAAACCTTTTTGTTTAACAACAATAATTCTTTTATGGCTTCAGGGCAAATAGACACGATATACAAAGCTATTTCGCAAGGGGCTGCTCTACAGGCAAATGGGGCCACAGAAGCAGAAGTCCGTTCAAAAATAGAAAGTGTTGTGGATGCAACTCTCTACGCAACAGAGCTAGGGGGTATTGTAAAAAGTATCGGTGGTCTAGCTAAGTTCCTTATGAGGAGAATTCATTCAGGGAGTGTCTTAAAAGATGTAATGAGTGAGCAGGAGCGGTTGATAGAAAACATTTATAGGGAAGAGGCTGTAAGGAGGCTCAGTCCTACTAATGCTCAGTATATTGCAGAGGAAACAATTACAGAACCTTCCCTCGTAAAAATGATGGGGGATAAAAGAGAGCGCTTGCAGAAACTGGCATCACAGAAAGGAACAAGAAAAGAAAGGAAAGCCCTAGAAAAAGAAAAAAGGGATTTAGGGGCAAGGTTGTATGAATTAGAAAATAAGAATGTAAATAAAGAAGCAAGGGAACTGACGAGAAGTAAAAAAGCTAAATTCAAAGAGGCTAGAAAAGAAGTGGAGTCCGTAAGGAATGCTGAAATTGAAACTATTAAAAGAAGACAAAAAACAAATCAAGAACTAATAAATGATTTTGATAAAAGAGCAAAAGCTGAAGCTGACTTATCTCGTATAGATACCTTTCTAAGGCAAGGAAGAATTCAAGAAGGGGATTTGTTAGAAGAGATAGGTGCAATAGGTGTCTCTCAAGTCCAAGAAAGAATAGTGCGACCCGTAATCTACCGAGAGAACTACACAGCTTTTGATACACAACTGAAGTTCAACCCCGAAGAACAAGTTAAAATGGAAAACACAGGGGAAGGTGGCTTGAAGGGGATAGTGGAAGCTACAGGAATGACTGCGGAAGATGTAGCTCAACGTGCCATTATGACTCCTACAGAGGACGGTACGACCTCTTTAAGGAACACAGGGGATAGGTCTATGGTTACGGATGCACAGCTCATAGATGCGTCTGAGGAGGAGATAGGGTCTGTTCTAGGGAGGGAGCTAGAAAAACCTATGGGTACATCCCTTCGTCCTATATATGCTGACACGAAAGTTAAGGCAAATGACATTGAAGATTCCTATGGAACATTTACTTTTCGACTAGCAGATGGACAGAAGGCTTTTGATACAGCAGAAGAAGCGGAAGATAGTATTAAAGCAGCAGCCACTGGGTACGACTACGAGATTGTAAAAGCAGATGAAGGTTATTATGTGGATGTGAGCGTAGACCACTACCTGAACCCTTATGCGGATAGCTCTGCGTTATTAATTAAGAATCCAACGCCTTCAGACCTAGCTTCTGTGGGGCTTAATAATGCTCGCCTTGTTGAGGAGGATTTGATAAGGGGTTTGTTTGCTATAAAAGGTGTGAACAAGAGTATAGTTCACAAGTTGGAAGAGAAAGCTAAAGAAGCTGTTGGAAGTCTGAATATTGACGAGACAGCCCTCCTTTCTGATATCCTGAAAGCAGGAGACACAAAGGAAGTTGAGTGGGGGAGCATTCAAAGTATTTTTAAGGATACAGGGCTAACAGTACCAAAGAATGTTTTTAAGTCCTACCGAGAGCTGCGTGAAATAAATGAAGAAATTTTTGTAATTAGAGAAAGAAACTACTACAACCGTCTCCGAAGAGAAAACATGAAGTACATTAAAATGGGGGATGGTAAGGTTTTAGGGAAGCCTGTTAAAATCCAAGATGTAGAAGCGGAGGAATTGTTTGATTCCAGAACAGGCGCGGTTGTTAAAAAAGAAAATATAAAAGACGGTGTTGTTGTTCAGTTAAAAGTTCCTAATGAGATTTCTGAGGGGAAGGAACTCTCTTATGCAGTGGTTAACGGGGGGGATGTAAGCTCCCTTACTAGGGGTTTCACTCTTACTCGTAGGGACGGGCATATTGATAGGATGTACAGGGATGCTGGCTGGACTGTTTCTGTGAATAAAACAAGAAACATTGATGGTAAGGATGTTGTTACTCCGAAGGTTACGCATATTGTCCAGACTGAAGCGCAAGCTATAAAAATAGCTAAGAAGTTGGAGGCTGACGGAAAAGATGTGCTACCTCCACAAAGGAGCAGAGAGAACGCCGAACTGGAGGATATCTTCTCTGACTCAGAGAGTGTTCAGTTTGGTTATGGAGCAAGCCATTTACGGAAAAGAGGGGAGTTAGTTAAGGGTTCGGATGGTATTTCTGATGCACCTACTCTTGATGTATTTGAGTCCCTGTATAAGAGTATTAATGGAGCGCAGAGTGCGCTGGATTACAATGCCTTCCAGAGCGCTAAGGTTAAGTTCTTGAAGGGATTTGCGCCTTACTTGAAGAATGAAAACTTCCAAGGACTCCCCCCTTTTAAGAGCAATCTTGACGAAATGTTAAGTGCTTCTGCAAAGCAAAAAATGCCAAAAGATTTATATAAAGAAATGCAGAACCACCATGCTTATTTAAAGACGCTGCTACAGAACCAAAAACACGGATTCTATAAAAAGTTTGATGCTATATTCCAACCAATAACAGGTATCTTTAATAAGACAGCGGATACACAAAAAGCGGCAGTTCTTTCACAGAAAGCTGCTACTGAAATGTATATTGTGTGGAATGGTATTTACCAAGCGGAGCAGAATTTTCTTCCTGTAATGTGGACTATAGCTACAGGGGGTACTGGTGGAATTCAGGCTGTTAGGCAGTTAAACTCTTTGAGGAAGGCTCTCAAGGGGGATTTAAAACCCCTTATATCCTCTTTTGATGGAAATGAAGAACTCGCTAAAAAGTTAGTTGTGGAGTTAAAGAATAACGGCTTAGTGGATGCTGTAGGTAGGATGGATGACTTCCTTGACCTCGCTCGTTCTGAAGGGGCTGGTGTCTCTGTGAAGAAAGGTGTTTCCGCAGGGGCTAAGGCGGTTAAAGGGGGTCTTTATGACTTTTCAAGAGAGAAGTTAATCTCTTTTCAAGAGTCTACGATTGTCCTCAATAATGTTTTTGCTTATTTAACAGAATTTAATACTTACGTGGCGAAGACAGGTGGTAAGTTTGATGGTAAGGGTGCGGCTGAAGTAAGTTTCCAAGCACAGAAGAGGACACAAACACAGAACTCAATGGATAAGTTCGCTTGGCAAAGTCACTCCAACCCTGTTTCTCTTTTCACTCAGTTCTTCCAAGCTATCTATAAAGGGACATTGGACTGGGTAATAGAGCCACACTGGGAAGTTATGCGTAGCGTAGTTAATCCTGTTATAAAACCTATCCTAAAAAGAGAAATGGGGCATCTGGGTAAGAATGTAGGAAGAATTTCAGATAGTGTGGGTAAGGCTTGGATGGCATCCCTTGTAACTTGGGTGATGTTTGGACCAGAAGGTGCGCTAGGAAGGAAGTTCGGAACAATGTTGGAGGACTCCATAAGGGAGCAGTACCAGAATCCAGAAGATATCCCTGTGGTTTTAGATGCTATGCTAGATGGTATGTTGAGTACAGCTATAAATGAGGTTGTATTTGGGGCTACGGACGTAGAGTTCGATGCTACGGCTACAATGTCACCAGCAGCAATGATAGATATAATTACAGAACTGGCTAGTGATATGAGTATTACTCCTGTTTCTACTTTTGCTGTAGGGGGGTTAATAAATAGCGTGTACAACACAATAACTACAGGTATTTCTGCCGCAGCAACAGAGGAGATTGACTTCGTTGATTTTGCAGGGGTGGCTGCTACAGAACTCCTCACTAATCTAAAAATAGTGGATAGTACACACAAAGCCTTTGTTACCTACTGGACAGGAAGGAATGCTTCTTCTAGGACTCTTTCAAGTGAAATACCTTTAGATACTATGGCGGCTGTGGGTAAGATCTTCGGATTACAAGAAGAAATGCAATCAGATTACTTCTATCGACAGGACTTCTTTACTAAGGTTGAAAGGGGCTTTGAACCTTATATAACGGCTAACATAGATGCAGGTCTTAGAGCTTACGCTATGGAGGCTGTTACTATTAAATCCAAAATGGCAGTACAGGCGGGACTTGAAGGAAAAGAAGTGAACCCCACAGAAGAGCTACACGCGCTCCTCAAGGCGAGAGCAAAGTGGGCAGCTCATACGAAGTTCATTTCCCCTACTTCCGCGGAACCAGATATAGATAATGCTTTCTTAACCCGTAGTATTAATTTCGACCCCGCTAGTCCAGAGATTTTCTTAAAGCCTTATATAGAAAAAGGCTACGAAGGGAATAGAGCTATCTATTTAAGGAGTATTAATCAAAGAGCGCCAGAGAAATTCCAAAAAGATATTACGGTAATACGTAAAGCACAAGAAATTTTAGAAGGGACAGATAAAAACAATGGCTAAATTCAGCTCAGAAGAGATAGGCTTACTCCAAAAAAGTGCCTCACGTACCCCCCAAGTCCAACAACCTTCAGGTAACTTAGTAGCTGATATAGCTAATCTTGCCTCTACAGGACTAGGAATATACAAGCAACAACAGGATAAGAAAGCCCTTGCCACAGCAAAGGAACAGCAGTCTACCGATGATAAGAAGCTTGCGTCAGCGGTGAATGGATTCAATAGACTAAAACTTGAGCTAGTAGCTAATAAAGATATACCTGTACTTGCTAGACAGAAAAAAATGAATGAGTATTTAGACCAATTTGGCGACCCAGAGTTCAGGCAGCAAGTAAGCTCTATCTCTAGGAAGGATTCAGGGCTAGGACGCGTGGGTGTTATAGAGAAAGGACAGTTAGCACAGAAGGAGGCTGTTACCGAAGCCCGTATAGTTCAAGATAGGGAAAGAGCAGAAAGCGAAAGGAAAGCAGCAGAAGCGCAAGCAGAAGAAGATAGGAGGCTTACCCTTGTAACTGCGGCAAGAACGGCGGGACTTCCTGTAGATAACATTGGGGACTTGACAGAGGCGGAGCAGTTTGATGTTCTGAAGGCTGCTACAATAGTGGAGGCTGATGCTGCAAAAAATAAGATGGAGTACGCAGAAATATTACAAAAGGCACAGGTTGACGATGTTGCACAGGAAAAAAGAAATGATAAATTTATTATGGCTACTCTACCTGCATTTCAAAACGAGCTTTCTTCTGAGATAGGTGGTGTATTAAATAAAATAGATACAAAAGACCCCAACAACTTAGAGTTGGCCTATGACGTTCTGGATAGGATGCGGGGAGGTCAAGCTCAAAAAATAGAAGAAATGGTGCAAAACGCACAAAAGGTGGGAGCCTCATTAGGCATCGAGGAGATAAATGCTTTTAAAACGGCACAGGAGGATATCCTTTCGGACTGGGAAACAATACTGGGGAACGAAGAGCTTTCAGCTACTTTGTCCCGATACCCAAAGATGAAAGGAATTCAGGAGATTGTAAAAAGCCTGAGTAGCCCAAAGGCAACAGAAAGAACGGCGGCTATGACTATATTAACTAAAATGGCAATAGGAGAGGAATTCAGTCTTACGGATAATGCACATGCTGTTTCTATTATAGCTGAAGCTTTTACGGGGGAGGGTTCTTATAACTTCTCGGGTGACCCTGATGAATTCAAGTTGGAGGTTGTTACTCTGGGAGAGAGCTTGAACACTGGAGGAAGAGACATTTCCCCAGAAGATAAAGAAAACAACTTCAAAACAGCAATGAAACTCTTGGATACAGGGAAGGGTGTAGAGCAAAGAATTGTAGAGCAAGGTGGTTTATCTGAAGTAGTAAAAAGCATTGCAGAATCCGAAGGTAAGAACTTCAGTGAAGAGCAAGGAAAAGAAGTGGGGGAATTTATCTATGATAAGAGTTCTCGGTATGCTGCTGCTGCTATAGCGGCTGCTATAAATGAGAGGACTTCTAGGGTGGTGAACCTAACTGCGAGAGGAGAAACGGTTGCAAGGTACGCTGGTATAAATGACTTCACCTTGGATGAAGATACACTAGAGCTTGTACCTATTAACTTGAATGGTTATAGAATTGTTCCTAGCGAATCAATCATGGAATACAATAACTACGTAAAAGATGTTTTAGATAGTTTAGATTATTTAGGTATTGAAGATACTAAGAAGTATAAAGAAGATATAGCTAAATCCGTTCTAACACAAATGAGTAATTAAATAACACAATACTCGTACTCACCACTTGAATTAAAAGAAAAGAAAAACGAGAAAAAGAAAAGAAAAGGTAAATATCCAAAGGATACAAATACAAGATAGAGGTTTTTCTTCAGAATTGCTACTTTATAATCGACGAATTGCAGGATAAACGGGATGAATGACATAAAAATTATTGAAGTTACGCGTAACCAAGGAGTAAAACATGCCTAAAAAGGGTGAAACTAAGTCTACGGCGAAGCCTCGAAGTAAGCAACAAAGAGCTTACAATTCGACAGCTAAAGCTAAGAAAGATAGAGCCGCCCGTAATAAAGCGAGAGCTGAAGCGGAGCGTGATGGTAGGGTTACTAAGGGGGATGGTAAAGATATTGACCACAAGAATCCCTTACGGAAAGGAGGTTCTAACGCGAAGAAGAACACAAGAGTGCAGAGCAAGTCCAAAAACAGGGCTAATAACGGGAGTAAGAAAGGCATGAAACGTACTGGGAGTCGCAAATAATGGCGAATAGATTATATGATTTAGGTAGAGAAAGCTTCTTGAAAGGGGAGATTAGCTGGAGTGGGGATAATATTAAGGCATGCCTAGTTGATAGTGCATCCTATACGCCGGACACAGCCGTAGACCAGTTCTTTGATGATGTTAGTGGGGTAGTGGCTACTTCTAGTAACTTGGCCTCTAAAACAACTACAGGCGGTGTAGCGGATGCTGCGGATGTAACATTCAGTGCTGTTACAGGAAACCAGTCTGAACTTATTGTTATCTACCAAGATACAGGAACCCCCTCTACTTCTCGACTAGTAGCTGTTGTGGATACAGCAACAGGACTTCCTGTTACACCTAATGGTGGTGATATTGTTGTCCAGTGGGATGCTGCTGTTAATAAGATATTTAAACTATAGGATTTGTTATGTTCGGAATTACAAGATTAACACCAGAAGAGAAAGCGGAACACTCACGTAAGAAGCGAGTTGCAGAACTGGACTTGCTTTTGAAGGAACAGATGGAGATTAGAGCTATATCCTTGGTTCGTTCTGAAGAGTTACGTAGTGAGTTGGAATCTATACAGGAATAGTTCCCCTTCGGGGGTTCTGCTCTATAAGGGTAGTACATGAATTGGAAAGCGTTTTTAAAGAGTAAGTTTTTCTTACTCGCAGTAGGTGTTGTTTGGTTGTTTTTCATTATCATTATGTCACCAATACAAATCCCTGTAACACTCCTAGCCATTAAGGTGAGGGGTTTGAGGGGATACAGGTACGGAATATGGATAGCACAAGATCAACTCGTTAATGCCCTCCTGTACGGAAATCCAGATGTTACAGTAAGTAGTAGGGTAGGGTGGCTAACAGAACAAGGTAGCACCACAGCTCGATATATGGCTAAGTTCATTGACTTAATGTTCTACCTCGCTATAGGGCAGGAGAACCACTGTAAAGCTAGTATCGAAAAAGATGAAGAACACAAAGGAAGAAGATAATGACACTCACAGAATTTTTATTGACAGCGGACGCAGACGACTCACTAGCATTGGCGGCAGCACAGGCACACACAGAAACCCAAGGCAAGTTAATACCGCGCAATACAATGAATAGTATATTGGCACAGGCGGGTTTATATAATGCGTTCCTTGCCGCTTCGCCTACTGACGACTTGATTGCAGCATTTATGGACGTTAGTTCTACGGAATATAATTTCATTCAGAGCAATCCAACGGGTGATGGTCAAATTGCCGCGCTAGATACGCTTATTGCTGGTGACTACCCACAACTTGCCGCATTAAAACCAACTCTAATAGCCTTGTGTAACGTGCCATATCAGCCGTTTGAGAACACAACACTGGCACAAGTTAAAGCCATACGCTACCCCGCGACAGCAGAGCTTTGTGTACATCCCGCTGGCATGGATTACGCAGTTAGCGCTTCAAGTAAAGACTTGTTTAGTTTTGTTACTGTACTCACTGATGACTGCACAGGCATAGATGTTTCTATCAAATGGCGCGAAGATGGGGCAGAGACTTGGAAAGTATTTAGCTCACCCATTAGGCTGCAAGGCGGCAGCGCTGGCGAGTCATTAAGCCAAGTTATCGCAAGACCACGCGGCATTAAAGATGCGAGACATTTTGAGTTCAGTTTTAAACCTCAATACGCGGGGCAAGTTTCGACGGTTAACGTTAATGTGAGTCAGTAGCATGGCGTATTATTTAGGGCTTGATGGAAATTCTACATTTACTAAAAATATTAATGTTAATACTGGCGATATAATAGAAATAGTTTTTAGTAATTTTCAATTTTTAGATAGCCAAGCTTATATCTTGGATGGTAGTCCAAGGCCTTTTTTGGCATTTGATCAACCAACCGGCGTTATATTCTTTGATGCAAGCGTTATATCTGTAACATTTGACGGTGTTCCGGTGTCGACGGGTGACGTGGTTATACCTGACGTTTCACAACATACAGTAAGAGCAACTTTTCTTCAACCTGTGACGATTAATCAATGGTTCAATCGTTTAGGTACTAAATATTTTAAAGGTAATATCTATTCAATAAAACGAATTAGCGGCTCTGGTGTATTATTATTGAGTTACAACCCAACCCTATCAGCCGAAGCTGGCAGCACTTTATTAATCGACGAGGTTGGCGGTGAACATGGTACGTTAGTCGGCTTTAGTGCTGATCCATTCGTCTACTACTACGACTTTTTAAACCCCGCAGACGAAGATACTACCAACGATAATTGCTTGGTTTTTGACGGTGTTGATGATTATGTAGAAATTCCGAGATTAAATTTAACTGAATATCGGGTCGAGCTTGATGTTCATATTGGCAGTTCTGGTACAAAGCTACTTCTTAACCCTGCGGGTAATATAGTCACGTTTATAACTTCTCGCAACAGCAACGATATTAGAATAGCAGGTAACACAGCATTTCACGACTTTGTTTTTACTGCACAAACTTACGGGTATAGGCGTAAATTTGTAATCGAAGTCTTGAGTACGGGTGCTAGTTTGCAAATGCTAGGCGAGGGAGTCAATGAGACAATTACGACAACAGCAGATATTACAGGGCTAACGGTTCAATGGCTTTTTAGGAGAGGTGACCAAAACAATTTTACAGCGGGGGATTTATATAGTTTAGCCATTGAGGATATTACAGGGGGTGATAACTACTTCTACGACTTCAACCGCAGCCCCGCAACAGCCCCAGTAGTACCAGAATTAATTAACGGGCAAAACGGCACAATGATTGGCTTTCCAGAGCCTAGTGGGTATGTCAAGAATGCCAGCAATGAAATTATCGGTTATCGGTTTAATGGTGTTGATACTTATGCGCAAGCGCCAACCATTGACTATAACGGAGGTGATTTTTCCCTAGAGTGGGAAATGCAGTATCTCGGCTCACTCACTGCGAATGTTGGTATATTCTGGAATGGTGTTACAGAAGCAGGGTTAACACTACAATGCAATCTTAAAAACAATAAATTAGACATTGATAATTTTGGTTCAAAAATTGAAGTGGCTCTATCTAGTTTGCCTGTACCTATAAACCAAGCATCCAAATATAAATTTGTAGATTCACCATCGGGATCGTTTTTATATCAAAATGATGTCGAAGTAGCTAGTGGATCGCAGTTATTTACACAAGGCAACCCCTCAGTTGGTTATTTTAACATAGCAAGAAAATACAACGGGTCAAACTCAGAGGTTAACTTTTACAACGCAATAAAAATAACACATGGAAGCGCTGTTGTTAACAACTGGGATACAACACTTGGCGACGATGACGAGATTATTGACACGGTAGGCGGAAACAATGCTGACATAATCAACGCACCCACAGCGGGTTATTTGCCTATCATCGAAAAGCAAGTTTTTACGGTTGGTACAGGGAAAGATTATCCATCTATTATCGAATGGGGTAATGATTCAAACGTAAACAGTGGCGACCATTACCCTGTGGCGCTCTGCTACGGTACGCAAGAACTCACAGGGGACTTCGACCACAGGACGGATTTTGTTAATGGCTTTCTGATTGAGGGTGCAACCAGTGTATTTAAAGGGAATTTCAGTGATCCAGATATTGCAGTTATAACTCGCGATTCAGCTTATACCTCTTGGTTGATTGATGATAGGACACCTAACGGTCTATGGCGCAACCTTATACTCGATACTGGGGATTTTCCTCTGATTGCATCCTCATCTGCCAATAAGAATTTCCAAGCTGAGTCTGTTGGGTTTAAAGCGAGTGGCAGCGCGAGGGCGCTTAATCTTGACTCTTTTAGTGAGAAAGTGAGGCTAATTAGCTGCGCTGCTGTTGCTGAAAATGGCGCGGCTGTCTATGCGAGAAGGCTGGCGGATGCTTTAATGGCTAACTGCGTTGCTTACTCGACGAACTCAACAGAGGGTGCTCTTTGGATTCGAGATACAAACATTGATCTACGGAATAGTATTACAGTTGAATTAGGGTTATCTGACGATATCCGCACACAAGGTACAAATGTAATAACAGGATCTAATAATGTATCGCAAGACATTTCCGCCACTACTAATAACATAGGCACACAACTCGCAGACATTAATACAGCGTTCAACGATCCAGCAAACGGTGATTACCGCGTCTTACAGACCTACGCGGACACAAATCTTGTTGGTCAAGGTTGGAACGGCTCAGACATAGGGGCAAGTTTTTACTTCAGTGGTACATCTGCTACCACACTTATACCTAGCGCTATTAGTTCTGAAGAGGTTTTCGGTTCCCCCTCTGTAGGGACAGTATCCGCAACGGATACAGTAAAAGTGCTGCGTGGTTCTGCGATTATTCCTGTTGGGCAAACCACACTAACACTTACAAACGGCGTAGACTACACGCTTGAAGATACTGACGATACTAAATGGTATTTCAGAATAACCAACAACCACTTCACAGGTATGGGGGAGACTTCAGGTGGTGGTACTGAGGGACCAGACCAGTTCACAGTCCATCCCGTCCAATCAGGGGCTAACACTGTTCTAACGAGAGCAGATACTACAGGTGATAATAGGGTTGATTGGGAAATAATTCAGTACACGGGCAACACAGCCGCAAATGAATTTATTGTTCGTGAAAAAGGCACGATTACTGTACCTAACACAGCTTTAACACAGACTGTAAACTTACCGAGTAGTGTTGCCAATGCTGATGATGTTGTGATACTAATCACAGGTCAAAGCACTACAAACACTTTCACTAGTGCGGTTAACACAGGCTTATTCACTGCTGTACGCGGGACAACAAATTGGGTTGCAACACGCGGAAAGTCTAATGAGCCAGCAAATTTAAGCTATGCAGTCATTGAGTATACAGGCAGCGATTACACAGTTACACAAGAGTCTTTTGTAGCAAGTACGGCTATTGACACTCATACTCTGACTACATCTGTAGCAGACATAACAAAAACATTTATA
>Ga0209336_10000274_pt1 | contig 26955 bp, 45 predicted proteins | sample LinPmetageLP32_FD_184042 | JGI IMG/M metagenome (GOLD analysis project Ga0209336, IMG submission 184042) | Marine viral communities from the Pacific Ocean - LP-32 (SPAdes) (version 2) | ecosystem: Environmental > Aquatic > Marine > Oceanic | place: Pacific Ocean | collected 2009-08-23
AGGTATACCGTTAACTTCTTTAGTTAATTCTGCGATATAAGCATTAGCTTCAGTTCCGTCACCAATAACTCGATCCACCGAAGCAGAACCGTCAAAGCCGCCATGAAGATCAACAAGAATAGAGGTTACAATAGTACCGCCAACCTTGTTAACAAAAGTGTTAATGGCTACGTCTGGAATACCAGAACCGTGAGTGTTAGGAGTAATACCAAAAATGGTTGCTCCTGTGTCTAAACTAGCGTTGTTGGCTCCAGCAGCCGTTGCTGTACCAGAAAAACCATTTGTATCAACAATATTATTAATACCAGAAGTCGCTACAGTTTGTATCTCAAATTGTTTTTGTGTAACAAGTCCAGTAGTAGCAGCCACTGTAATTTCTTGAAAACCATTTTGTGAACGGACTGGGCCGTTAAAAGTTGTGGTACCCATAATAGGTTACTCCTTACAAAGTAATGACCTTATAGTCTTGTAAGCGTCTGCTGGGGCAGTCTAAAAGGTCAAAAAATCCCAGAAAATAAGGAGAGAGTTTCCCCTCTCCTTAATTCAATTAAGCACCGGGCGATCCGAAGATACCGCGAGGATCTGACCAACCAAACGCATAGCGTTCTCTAGCCTTATACCTTACGTTACCTGTATCAAAATCACCTTCCATAGAGGTTCTTACAGGGGTTCTATTGAAACCCTTCAAACCATTTGGTGCGTCAGTCATGATGAAAAACGCATCAGGATCTAAAAGAAAATGGTTAACGCTATACCCGTCTGGAAGCATACCCATGTTCCTAACGGCGTTAACATCATTATCTGCTGATCCTGGGCGAAGTGTAGATTCTAACAAACGATCAGTCGTAAACTGAAGTTCTTTTGGAATAATCATTTTCATTCCTCGAACTGCAATTTTAAGACCTCTTTCGTCAACAAACCCAGCAATATCAATCAAAGACTGCTCAAGGCTAGTCTCGTTAAGATCTGCTGCTGTTGCTAGTTCGTTACGAAAAGTGTTTCCGCTGGCAAGCGTATGAACTGTTGAACATAGTTCAAGTCCATCACCACCAGTAAAACCACTGTCAAACGCATTGTTAAGAATAGATGCTCCTTTTACCTCTTTAGTTTGGCTCATACTACGTGCCAAAGCTTTAGTGTAACGAGAAGCAAGACGATCATAAAGATTGTCTTCTACAGCTTCCTCAGTAATGGAGAATGCTAAAGCAATTGTCTCCATCGTGTATCTAGCTGTATACACCTCTTGAGCGTCATCAAAAGTTACTGCTGACCCTTCAGATTTAGTCGGTGCTGATCCAAAACCGGATAACATGACTTCTTCCTCAAAAGCACGATCAGAATTTTCCATAGTGAAAATTTCCTTATGCTCCTGAGAATAACGATCATACTCAAGTCCAAATAAGGCATTGAGGCCGGGTTCTAACTCTTTTACGAGTTGTGCTCTACTTATAGCCATTTTCTAAGCCTCCTATACGCCAGTGGTTGAAACAGTACCAGCAGCAATGGAACCCGTAGGTGCATTAAAGCTGTTGTTCAACCTTACGATTGCACCAATACCCGCAGCGGTGAAATCAGAGTTTGATGCGTCATCTACCCAACCCATAACTCGTAGAGTCAAGCTGTTGGTTGTAGCAAGAGTACTGATAGCTAAGCGGCCATAAGATATTCCGCTAGTATCACTACCCGTTATCCCGGTAGAAAGACTTGCATTTAAAAAGACACTTGCACGAGCAGTTGCCTTACTTGTCCACGAAGCATCCGTAGCTATTGCATATAATTGACTAGGATCGTCATTTATAAATGCCTTAACTGGGTGATTACTATCGGCACCAGATCCGGGCCAGTAGTTGCTCCAAGTGGGTTTTCCAGTGGTACTAGAAACATACTCACATCCTTGAAATACGCCTAGATGACTGACAGTTCCACCAGCAGCGTTAGCTGTATGGTCGATATAACCGGAAGCAAGAGGTATAACCACCTGCCCATGATAAATTTTGTCAGTATTTCCATTAGCGATTTCATAAGGAGTATATCCCGTAAGACCAGTAGAGTTGGATCCACCACCTAATTTACTAATAGGTCGAAGTCCAAAACTTCCGTTGAGATTTGCCATTTTTTAATTCCTTATAAAAGCAAAACAATTAATATAAAGTCCTAAACTTAACTAGGTTGCTTAGGACCACCAAACGTAACACGCGATTGACGTTCAGGTTTCTGAATAGCCATCGAATGATGTTGGGTTTCTTTCAAAAGGTCATTGTCTACGGCTTGCATAACATCTTCACTCATATCTTTGAAGTAACCAGACCGTTCTTCAACAATTTCTTTTGGAATTCTAGCCAACATCAGACCACCTACACCAAAAACGCCTTCATAACGCCCAGAATCAAGAGTAGGAGCTTCAAAATCAGGGTACTCTTCTTTTCTAACCAATTCCCAACCTTCTCTTAAACGGGCTGAAACATTTTTTCGGTCATCAAAGCCTCTAACTTCTGCTCTTATCCATCTATGGACATAGCCTTGTGGTGCTGGAGGTGCGTCTAATAAAGACGGGGGTGTCCAAGGTTTACGGCGTTCTTTTCTTGCCGCTGTCTTGGAAGCGCGGGGAGTGCGATCTATTTCATTCTTTTCCATGTTTTCGTTCTCCATCAGCGTTTGTATTTCGCGTACTCGTCAAGTGGAACACCCAATTTAGCCGCTATTGCAACTTCACTAGGCGATAACTTAACTGTTTTGCGTCCAGCATTACTGGAACGGGTTGCAGAAGCCACAGACTGTTGTGGTCTACGAGCTTCCGTTAAAGGAATTTCTTGAGAAGTTTCCTTAAATTTATGAGGAAAGGCCTCTCTAATTCTTTTGTCTATTTCAGTGTAATACTCTTGGCTGCTTGTGTCAAAGCCTTCTTGTTCTACAAGCTTTTTATGGATACCAAAAGCTGCAAAAGTCATTGCATCATCTTCACCAAACCAAGTGTTCTTATTAGCCCATTCTTCTGCCTCAGGATCCGGTCTTGTAGGAACTTGTTGCTGTGGTGGACTAGCTTGCTGCTGTGGTGCCGCTGCGCTATCTTGAATACGTCTTTGTTCAGCCTTTGCCGCTCTCACCCGCTCTTGTTCTATAGCTAACTGAGAAAGTTTTTTCTGAGCTTCTACTTGGGCTGACGTATCGCTAGTTGCAATAGCCGTTTCCAGCTCCCTTTCTAGGGATTCTGACTGACTATCAATCCTATCTGAGTACTCATTAACATACCCTACATCAAGATTTTGAACTTTGCCTTTTAAGTTCTCGTTCTCAGCTTGCACGTTACGAGCAAAAGTTAAAGCCGCTTCCTGCTGCCTTTCTGCTTCTTTAGCTTTTCGAGTAAGTTTATCAATACGTTTTTGAACTTTTTTACTGTAGTCCTGATGTTCTTCGTCAGATTCATCAGATTCAATGCCCGCTGTTTTTAACTCTTCAGGCACATCTTCTTGATTAACTTCAATATTGACAGATTCTCCTTCTGAAGGAATATCTACCATCTCTTCTTCTGTTTCAGGCATGGTCTTGTCTCCATGTTAGTTATAATGCAGGATGTCTTCCGGATCCTGTACAACGGCTATTATCTCATCGTCATTTAGAATACGAACCTCGCCGCCGTCAATTTTAAAACGAGCACCCGCATATCTTCCAAAAATTACCCAATCCTTTTCCTTGCACCAAGGACCTGTAGTAAACTTACTATCATCTTTATAAGCTAGAGGACCAGCTTTTAATACATACCCACAAACAGTGGCTACAGACTCCCTTTCCAATACTTGGTCAGGAAGTATTATACCAGCCTGTGTTTTACCTTTACCTCGATAAGGAAGTATTAATAACCGCCATCCGGTAGGAGAAGGTAACCTAGCTAAAGAATCTTGATCAATTTTATCCGGATCCAGAACCTTATCTGCTGGTTTTATGTAAGCTTCATCAATAGAAATAATATTCTTAGTGTTTTTTGACATTAATCTACCTTTTCTAGGATTTCTCTTAACTCTAGTCTTATATAATCTAAAGATTCAATTGAGCCAACCAGTTTTTTGTATTCTTCCATACTTTTTACCGAATCACCCGCTAACATTTCAATAATACGGGCTCTTCTTTCGTCTATGACCTTTATTAGGTGCTCTGCTAGGTGTATGCCGTCCATTTTTACCCTTATTTTAACTGTTTTTTCTCAACTTGCCACGCTCTAGCCTTAGACATGGCTCTATTTCCAAACCAAAACGCTATTATAGCCGAAAAAACGGCAGCGGTGTCCGAATCCCAAGCTGTTTCGATGGCTATAGTCCAATCAAGGTTTTGATTCGTTATCATTGCATAGATCATAGTGCCTTTTACGGCTGCAAACATTAAGAAGAACATATAAGTAATGACAGGGCGCACAGAACCCCTAAGACCGTTGACAAATCCTCCAGCGTCAATACTTCTATCATGCTCATAAAGACCTTTGGTTTCAGCTATCTCAGCTTCTGAGTCTAACTCTTTAATTTTTAACTTAGACATCTGGTCTGCATACTTAGCTTTTGCTTCCAGCATTTCTAAATCGTGTTTGTCAGCCTGTTTTTGTTTAAAAAAACCAATTACTTCAGGTACTATAGAAGTACCAAGTCCTAATAAAGTTCCAAGCAAAGAAATCATTTACTTTTTCTCACGTTCATGTATGCGGTCATACCCATATATGCACCAACTACACCTGCTTGTCCAATATAAAATAAACCAAACAAATCTGCGAGAGCTTTAATTCGTCCATCTGGAAAAATAGGTAGGAAAAGTGCGGCTGTAAAGACAAGCATTGAAATCATAGCTACCCAAGCCATCCTTCGCTGTGCATCAGCTTTTTCATGTTGGGATAAAGCTTCGACAACATTTAACTCCGAATCGTCTACCACGCCGTCAGCATTAAGATCAAGCTCATTATATGAACTTCCCGGTTCCAGTTTCTTTTGAATCATCTTTTTCTTCTTTTTCTTCTGGGGTGACTTCAATGCACACACCTTCTACCTTAATTACAGGATACCTTAACGCTACTTCTTTAATTAAAACAGAACTTCTTAAAAGGCATTCCTCTGACGTAACATAAGGCCCTCGCAAATCATCTACCCTCATGGGGCAAGGACCTGCTAAAACGCAGACAATAACAAAAGAATAAAACATTTCTTTTCCAATAAGGTACTACAAACCACTTTTTTCTTTTAGAAAAATTCCGGCTAGGCTAATTAAAACAGCTAAAAGAACAAAAAATGAAAGCCAAGAATTAAATAAAAAACCTAAGCAAAGAACACATACACTAAGTGCAACCCAACTAGAAGGTTCCAAAAATCTTTGTTTCAACCAACTTTTTATGTCTTTAATCATTACGCCCTCTTTTTCTTTTTAGGAAAACCTTTTTTCATATTATCGTAAGCTTTTTTTGAAATAGTGCTGTTTTTCTTGCTTCTAGATTTTCCAGTTTTTTTCCGTTTGTTTATATTTTCATAAAGAGACATAATTAAACCTTTTTGTTTTTGTTTCTTTTGGATATAGCTTTTGCTTTAGACTTAGCATCTGATTTGGAAGAAGCTCCCCAAGCCCGAAGACTTAGTAGTAATCGAGTAGGTTTTCCTTTAGAATCTTTTTCAGGACCCTTCATATTACCCATCCGAGCTAAAAAAGAAGCTCTTCTAGGGTTGTCACCTGATTTAACAGGTGCTTTGAGGGTGCCTCCTTTGTAAGATTTTCTACCTTTGGCGTTTAATCCACCTTTTGGGTTCTTACCTTCTTTTCTTTGCCAAGCCGCAGTTTTAGCCACTTTAAACTCCTAACAAACTTTAAAAGAACCGCCTCGAATAGCTTCACCCATTCCTCGTGACGTTCCGCTAACCATGCCACCAGCGTAACCCCCATCTCCAGATTCGGAAGATATTTCTTCTGATCCATTGTAGGGAACAAAACCTTGACCGTCTATTTCCATACCTTTGCTAACGGTTTCTTTAGATTTACCTTTTTTCTTAGCCATAATAATCTCCTATTTTTGCTGTGTTTGCCTCATTGATTCACGTTCTTTTGCCGCATTAATACGTGCTTGAGCTATATCTTCAGTAGACTGTATCCTATCTTGACCCAATCTTTCATTAATAGCGGTTTTTTCTTTTTCAAGAGCCAACCTTTGTGAATCTATCATTGATTCATTCTGATCTCTTTTCTCACGAATTTCAAGATCCTTAGCTTTAAGAGATATCAACGGATCCTGTTCACCGCCACCGCCACTAATTTGCATACTAACCGCTTTAACTTCCTGCATACCTTGGGATATAAGTTCTGCAACCATAGATTCAATTTGAATAAGTTCTTCCTGAGTAGGTTCTGCATTGGGAGACTGTTGCTGCAACTGAGCAGCTACCTGTTCTTTAGCTTTTATCGAAACATGTTCCATAACATGTTTTTGCAAAGCCATAACAGCCGCGGGCATCTGTTGAACCATTCCAGAGGATCCAAAAACTAGATGCGCCATAATGTGAGCATCATGGTTTTGACCTTCAAAAGCTACCAAAGGCAGGTTCTCTAAAGATTCTGAGTTTTCTATAGCTGGATCTTTAGGCGTAGGCTCACCTTCTTGCACAGGTTTTAATATAGCATCTACATCACGTACTCCTAAAGCCTTGTACATTCTTCGATAAGCTTCATGTAGGTTATGAATATCTGGAGCAGCTTGGGCTAATTGTAATTCTGTCTGGGCCATGGTTACACGTTGAGACATAGAAAATATGTTAGGATCAGCCACAGGTATTACATCTACCCTACTATCAAAATCTTTAGCTTTGATAGTTCTTTCTCCACCCACTACATCGTAAGGATACTCAGGAGGTAGGTACTCTCCAAAGACTCCTGCTAGTAACTTAAACTCTTCTTTCTGTGCATAATAGAGCCTCTTATGTATAGCAGACATAACCTTGGCCCCTTGTTCAAGAAGCGCAATAGTAGTACCAACGGCAGCTTGCTGGTTGCCGTCACCTACCTGAAGATTGGATACAGCCGCAAATCGTTGACCAGCGTCTACACAAAAGCTCATTAATTGAAATAGTGTACTATCCGCTCCTTTATAAGGTAGAAGCATTAACGAATCACGTATAGCGCCTCCTGGAGCATCTACATCTCTAAACTCACCCGGTGAAAGAGGCTCTGCATCATCTCTAATTCTTAAACCTCTAGCCTTAAATCCCGCAGGAAGGTTAGCCAAAGTTCCAGCATCTATAAGTTGACGAAGCGCAGCAGTAGCTGTTCGACTTAACCCGCCAATCATATGAATTAAACCAAGCCCATAAAAGCCAAACCCCGGTAAAAATTTAAAATGAACAAAGTATTGAATTTTGTTTTTGTCCGGATCTTGTTCTTTCCAGTTTCTTCTTACACTTAGGACCTTTCCAGTCTCTTCCGATAACGTGACAACATAAGGTAACTTGATACCAGTCGGTTCCCCGTCTTCAGATACGTCCTCAAAACCTTCAAGATCCAAATTAACATGACACTCAAGTAACGTAACATCAGTATCCATGTGTGTCGGAGCAACACCTGAAATATCATCCATTTCCTCCTTTACTTGAGAAGGGTCTACCTGTGACGCACTTACCTCAACATCCAGATAAAACCCTGCTACTTGTTTCTTACGTAACTCATTTTCCGTCATTTGAATAACATGAGATACATTCTCTACTGTTTCCATATCAGTAGCCGTGTACGGGACAACAAGTTGTTCTGCGGGTACAAATTTACTAACAGCCCGACCTAAAAATTCATCGTAATAAACTTTCTTAAAGGTAGACCCTGCAAGAGGTAGGTAAAATAACATCTGATCAAATTCAGGTGTGTACTCATTCATTATACAAGTAAGCTGGTAGTTCATGTAATGACGAACCCGCTCTGCTTGATCTTCTGTATCAGGAGTTATCCGACCAACAATCTCCGTTCGAACCGGACCACCAGCAGGTAAAAGTTCTCCAAAAGCCTGAGCTTGAAATTGTGTTACAGCTTCAGCTAAAAGAGGATGTGTTACACCACTTGCTCCTTTAAAAGGCTCTACTCTTTCTTCATACTTAAAACCAAGAAGTTCCAAACCTTTACTGTAAGCTTCTTCCCAATCTTTTCTTCCACCTTTATTGTTTTCATATTCTCCAAGAAGGTCCGAAGAAATACTTGATAACTCACCTTCTGATAAGGATTCTGCAATATTATCATAGAAGCCAATGTCTGGACGATCATCCATAGAAACAGGATTAAAATCAACTACAACGCCGCCGTCTTCTTCCATTTGTATGTTAACGTCTTCCCCACTCGGCATCTCTTCTTGAAGATCTATTTCTGCGCCTTCTTCTATATCAAGAGGAACTTCCGGAATAGAATCCCTGCGGTCAACTAAAGAAGCCGTGCCAAAGTTACTTTTAGGAAGCCTCTGATCAGCCATACAAATCTCCTATTATTTAAGATTACCCAAAAAGTTTTATGGATAAGGTTGGGGAAAGAGCCGTTGATAAAGTACGATTAACAGGTCTTACATTTTCTTTCTCTGCCATGTCCATACTAGATCCTTGAACATACCCACCATGGCCCATGGCTCTTGGCTTATTAACATAACCACCGTAAGCATATTCCATAGGTTTATTTACATAACCTCCAGAAGCGTACTCCATAGGCATTGGTTCCATACCATACCCACCTTCTGTACCTGCGGAAAGATCCCTGTCAAAAGGACCATTGTCTTCACCGGGTAGAAATTGAGGACCGAAGTTTGGGGCAACCGTAGTGGTGAGGCCTCCCGCAGCATCCATGCCGGACATGCGTCCCATATTACCTCGAACTTCATCCATGTCCGGAGTTCTAAGAGAAGGTGGTAACATTTCCATTGTCTCTGGAAACATATTGGCTGCTTTGTAGAACTCAGCAGCAAAAGCTGGGTCGTCCTGTGCTATCGTCATCATGTCCCCCATGGAAGCCCTGATGAATTCTCTTAAAGCTTCCGGATCATTCATAGCAACCATATTACGAAAAGATTGTTTAAAATCCTCCATACCACCTAACGGTCCGGGGTCTAAAAAAGGGCCTCGATCAGCATCAGGGTCCCCCCCAAAATAATTGCTAAGCCTTTCCATCATTGTATCAGCCATTTTAAGATCTCCTAATGGTCATTGGGCCGTGGTCCGTTCACCTTGGCAACATTCGTCAGTAACACATTTGCAGTCGGCGCACTGATAGTGACCATGTACCTCGACCTTCGGTTTATTACACCCGCATCTCGAACAAACATGATCATAAATAATTTCCTGTTCTACCATAGCATTCTCTTTCCATTATAAAAAGTGTTAATTTAGTACTTCCTTTTAAAGCCTTGTAGTTTTACTTTTACAGGAACGAGCCGAACAGCTCTCGTTATGTCACCCTCTTCATAAACCTGAAAGCCAAATCTCTTGTAAAATTCCTCTAACTGCTCTTTACTCATCCTCTCCTCATTTCCAAAAGGCTCTACATTACCTGTTAAAGTAACACCCGTTTCATCAGCTTTTTTAACAAGAGCCTGCATCACCTCATTTCCAAAGCCTTTACCCGGTTCAAAAGCTTGTATGGATTCGATTTTGGCTGTGTTTGGGCTTTCTGTTTTTCTTAATGTAACCCATCCTTTATCATTAAAATTAAATCTACTAGTACCTTCACCTAATTTATTTTCGCCAAAAGGAAGAGATTCTTCTGGATAAACAGAAGCCACAGATTCAATAAAGGGGTTTGGCTCCTTTGACATTCCTCTAAGTTTTACCTTAACCCCCTGATCTTCTTCATCCATAGGTGGGCCTTGGTTATGTGTCTTTGGAAATTCAGAATCTTCATCCATAGGTGGGCCTTGGTTATGACCTTTCATCCCACTTAAAAATTTCCTTAGTCCTTGACGGTAGCTAATAAGATTAGAGTTTCTTTTATGAAAAGGTATAATTTCTACGCCAGCCGCTTCCAGTTCGGCACGTTGTTTTATACTATCCTCATCATACATTTTTTTGGTATATATACTCTCACCGTTAATAAACCTTTGTAAATGTTCCACTTCGTCACCAAGATCACCTACTCTTTTATTTATATTAGGAATTGAGAAGTTCTTGTAAGCCTTTATATCATCTTCAACTTCAGTTAAATCAAGGCCGTAAAGAGTTGGATTAGTTGTCATCCGTTCAAGTCGTTCATCAATATTTTTAAGATTTCTTTTGTATGAATCTATAACACCCTCTTGATAAGATATTAATTCTTGGGCTTCTTTTTTAAGAGCAGGAATATTCATATATTCTTTTGAATAAATACTCTTAGCACCCGTGTTTTTTGCGCGGTACAGTTCACCGCGTTCTGCTTTTTCTAAAAGATTGTCTTTTATTTTAGTACTGCTTTCAAGAAAAACTATGGGGTTATCAGGCCTTCCTTCGTCTTTATGCGGGGCGTATTTTATACCAAGTTCATCACCTTTACCCTGCTTTAAAAAAGAACCTTCAAGACTATTAGTTTCCATTTTGTACTGACCTGCCGGAGTGTAATCATACTCAGGTTTTTCAACAGGACGGTCCACGGTTAAATAACCAGCTTGTTCAGGTTTCACTGCTTTAGGTCCTTGTTCATAAGTAAGTCCTTTTTCCCTTAACCATTCTAAATCTTTTTCAGAGTAACCGCGAGGAAGGTTTTCTGATAAGAGTTTTGGATCGTCACCCATTAGCTCACGATACTTATAGTTTTTTGAAGTCCGACCACCTCTTGGCCTAATACTTTCTTCTAAATCAACATTTGAAACCTCAAACAAGGGGTCACTAGGTAGCTTATATTGCTTGTCTACTGTTTGTCCGAAACGTTTAACTTGCTTAGTCTCAACAGGATTTTCTGCCTTAGCCATAATACCTTGCCTTCTGCGGCGTTCAAAATCTTCTAACTGCTTCTTTCTTTGGGCACCCGAAGAGCCTTCTCCAAAGTCAAAATCAAACAGCCCACCTATGCCTTCATTCTTAACTTTGTCTTTTGTAAACTTATCAAGTTCCTTTTTCGGAGCAGTTCTTTGCCACTCTTCGTGGGACAGTTCTTGAGGATTAGGAAATGCATTTCCTGAAAAATCTCGAACCACCGATGGTTGTCTTCTGCGCCACAGATTTAAAGACTCAAGCTCGGTTAAACCTTTATTTAATTTTTTTATATTTTGAACATCTTCTCGATCTTCGGGAGTAAGTTTTAGGTCAAGATACATTTTCTCTAGTTGATAATCTTCTTCAAGAACTGTGTCTTTTACAAGGTCTAACTGCCTCGACATATCACCCATCGGATCGTCAACTACATCAGTAATGCCACCGGGCGGCAAACCTACCAAGCCCCTGAAATAATCAATCCCTTCTTTTTCCATTCCAAGTAACTCGTAGAATGGTGTTTGCATAAAATTTGTTATTTCTTGTTGGGTCTTAGGATCCATCTGATTCCAAGTGCCTTGAGCAGCACTTATTATTTCCATTATAGGAACTCTTTGCCTCGCAAGGGATCCAATACCTTTCCACATCTTTGATGCTACACCTTCCTTAGATTTCTTTTCACCCATAGGTAAGGTAATTTGTCCAGGGTCTTCTCCAAAAGGAATAAGTTCTTGTCCGGTGGCCTTGGTTACATCTTTCAGAAGCCTAAGCTTTAAAAAATCTACTATGCCTTTCTTCTGGCTTCCCTGACCAGAGCCTTCCGGAAAAACAGATTGATAGTTCTTTCCCATGACATCCGTAATAAGCTTGGTGTAATCTTTAGGAGTACCTAAATGAATCTTCTCAGGGTTATACTTGGAAAGAGTGTCGGATATAGTTTGGCTAAGGTTTTTGTCAGCTTTAATCTCTTCTCTTCTATCAGGGGTCATTCTCCGGTCATAATTTTCTATAAGAGTGTCTGCGGGTATTAAACCGTACTCCGCAGATAAAACGTACATATCAACACCCATGTTTTTAAGGGCTTGCGGTATGTTTTGAGATTTGTCCTGATAACGAGGAAAACCTTCTCCTCCTAAAGCTTTACGTGTTTCGTTCCACGTAGGACCAACGTATCTCTTGTAAGCTTCCATGGCACATGAGGCGGGATCCTTTGTTCCTCCGCAAGGAAGTATTAAAGCATCATTTGGGGATACCTCAGCAGGGGGAGGACTTTGCTGATCATTCCTAGAGGCCCAATCAAGAAAGTCATCTTGAAAAACAGTAGAGGGTTGTTTGGGTTCATCAGCCATAATAAGTCCGTATCTCTGTAGATGGTTCTGAATCCATCCAGTCATCACTCGGTAATTGTACAAAGTTACCTTGGCGATACCTCATCAAGGCTTGCGTGGTGCTATCAACTAAGTCATCGTAATCCCCATTTGGGAAAGCTGCACATTCTTCAATGACTTCATCTGCCCAACGTTCATCCGGTGCCCATATCATCCCGCTTTCAAAAAGAGGAGATACGGAATGGACTCGTGTTATCTTATCGTTTCCTTTGCTCGGTGTAAAGTTAACAACAGGAATTCCTAACTGCCTCAATTCTTGAGTTAGGGGTGTTCCAGATGCTTTTGCCTCTATAATAACGGTTTCAGGCTCCCAAAACTTGTATTGTTCCATAGCCTCTATTTTTAATTCAGGAAAATCCCACCTGCCTTTTTTGCAATCCAGAAGTATAAGATTAGCGGGACCCTCTTCTTTTGGATAAAATACTCCCCACGTTGTTATAGCAGAGTAGTCAGCCGTCTCCTTCTTACTAAACGCCGTGTCATAACTTTGTATTATATATTCAAGCTGCGGAACCTCATCCTCTTCCCAAATATTCCACCACTCCTTCTTAATAATAGCACCTTCTTCTGAAGTAGGGTTCTGCTGCCACTGAGCATTCCACTTACCTACAGACAAAGAAGCTTTGACCCCTTCCAACTCGTTAACGTCCCAGTACTCAGGCCAGCAAGCTTTTCCAGAAGGCATGATAGCAGGGAACTCCACTATCTCCCACTTATCTGAATGGTCCGCATAGCCTTGGGCCTTGATTACTTTTGCAGTGAGATCCTTCAAAGACCACCGCGTCATAACAATAACAATAGCCCCTCCCGGTTGAAGTCTTTGCCGGGGACCCGAAGTGTACCACTCATAGGCATGTTCCATAGCTGTTTCAGAAAGTGCGTCCTGCTCTGAATGCGGATCGTCAATAATCAACAAATCAGCACCCCGACCTGTAATGGCACCACCAACACCCGCAGCAAAGTACTCCCCGCCATGGTTCGTGGACCATCGTCCCGCGGCTTTACTGTCAGCCTGTAGTTCTACTTTTTCAAAAATAGACTGGTACATATCTGTATCCAGAAGGTTTCGTACCTTACGGCCAAAGTTAACAGCAAGTTCAGCCGTGTGTGTTGTTTGAATGATCTTGGTCTTTGGTGCACGGCCAATGATCCATGAAGGAAGAAGATAGCTGGCAAATTCTGACTTAGTGTGTCTTGGAGGCATGTTAATTATAAGGCGTTTATTTTTACCTGTTGCTATGTCTTCAAACTTTTTTGCTATCATTCTATGGTGAGCGCCTACAATAAACTCAGGCCAGACTTTTTTCACGTAAGCTAAGAAATCATCTTGACACGTTTTTACTTCTTCAAGCTGGGCTAATCGTAATTGTAACTTTAAACGGCGCTCTTCTATCTCAGGGGTTTCTGCACGTAGCATTTATCCAAAATCCATTTTTGTTTCACATTTTAAACAACGACAGTTTTTACAAACTTCAACATTGGTCCATGAAGCGTTGGTAGAGTCACTAATGTTTTTCCTAAGAGGGACCCCACAATGGGATTCGTGCCCACAGTTTTTGCATACTACTTTATTCATAACTTTATGTCCTTATCCTATAATGTTTCACGTGAAACATCGAAAAGTATAAAATTTTTATAAAAATTTTTTCACCTCAACTTCTCCCTCAGTTTCTATCCAAACCCGCGCTCCACAGGACAAAGGCTTATCAGGGCTGTGAACAACCCTAGAGGGACCCTTGATCACGACTTCGTGAGCGTAGTCATTGGACTTATAAGTTTTTACCGTTAATACCGGCTCACGGCTACCTGTTTTTGTATTTTTTTTCACTATGTGTTGATTAACGTGGACAATTGTTTTCATGGGATAACTCCTAACTTAGGCACTATAAATAACCGATTCAGTTTTGCATAGCTTTATTTGTGACAAACAAGGTCAAGGTGAGCCACTGGCGGGGGGGTTTGGCGATTTTGGAAAAAATGGCGGTTTTCTGCGGTTTCTTAGTTTTGATCGATGTCGAGGATCCTTGGACCATGGACCAGCGCAGCCGATCCACCCAGCGCAGCCGATCCACCCAGCGCAGCCGATCCACCCAGCGCAGCCGATCTAAACACCTGGACTAGCCCAATCGATAAGTAATTGATTACAATCAAAATCTGATCCAAACACCTGGTCCAGCGCCCGCGCGTGGATCCGCGCCAACCATGAGCCGAGAGACGTGGCCCAGTGACCATTGACCGTGCTCGAGCACACCAGCGGCACGAGACTCGCCCTTAGATCTATCGATTAACGGACAATCGACCATTTTCTAATAATGGCTGCGTGGTCGATTCGTGCTGCGCGATTCGGGTATGCAGCCGAAACGGTGAATGGTTCACGAACCACGGATAATGGCCCGTATGTTTGAGGCCCAAGGCTAAGAGGCTTAGAGGTGCTGTTTAACTATAATGAACGTATTAAGCTTAATTATGGAAAAATGGACCCGCGAGGATCGCGTTACAATCGATTCTTGAAGGTCTGGCTTATCATAGCACCCCCAAAAAGACACTAAAAAACCCGCCCAGCAAATAGCCAGACGGGCTCATTAGATCATAGTTAACGGTTTATGATTATGCCACTTGATCGAGCACCGCGCCCGCCTTGCGTTCGAGGTCGATCCGCGAGTCCTGATGGGAGATATCACGCGCAACCGCGGTTATCGCGTTTTGCATATCCCAAACGTTCGAAGGCTTGTATCCTTCCTCGAGCTCATGACGTGCCACCGCCTTAACCGCTTGCTTACGTGACAGACCAGCGCGCCTATTTAACCACTCGATGGCCTCGGCTTCGTCGGTGGCAACCTTGGCAGATCGCGCCGCCTCCACACCTGACAAGAAATCATGAGTCGAGCCTTCACAAAAAGACTCGAGAGCTGGACGCGCTTCCTCGGCGAAACGATCCGGAGCAAATTTAGTATGGCGAATCTTTATTTCTTGGAAATTCTCCACACCCCAGAGGCACCTATTTTGGCACACGCCCCGAAGATAGAAGGCAGCAACCCCAGCCGTGCGACTCCCTTCCTCGGAGTTCCAAAAGTAAAAACCCTTAAAAACTAAATCCGGTGATCCGTCCGAGAGCTTGCCGATCTCAATGGGATTCCGATCATCGCAAAGAAAACCAAACATATCCCGATCAGAGCAGAACAACGTGGAGTCGCCCTTGGCTTCCGGATTATACATGGTGGTTCCGTTATCATTGCGGCTGGACCAATCCAACATTCCCGGAATTTTGAAACGATTGCCCGTTCTATCATTCAAATCTGATATAGCGTCCACGATTTCACCATGCCAGATGCGCCCATAATCAGGACCAGTGACAGCCCTTAAATTGCCGTCATTAGTCTCGAGGATTTTTACTTGATCCTTTTGGCGGTTATATTGGAGGCCCCACTGGAGAGCATCCGCGGCAATATCTGCAGGCAAATCCCGAAGATACCCAGCCGGAGCACCAGCCAAACCGGAGAGCTGGCCAAAAGACCAATGAGTCGGCTTAATCTGCCCTCGGTCATGTTCCAGAATAATATCGCCCATGGTTGAGCCTTCCGGTCGATCCGCGAGCACTTGGAAACCACCGCGGCCCATTCGAGTATCTAGAATAGCATCAGAAGACACCGCAGCCCGACCATTACAGAACGCCTTGAGACTATCGAGACTGTTAAACGTTTCATCTGCTGGCCGATTCATCCATTGATTGCTAACCGTGCTATTCATAGAACCAGCGGACACATTAACCGCATATGGCGAAGCGGACTCTTGAGCTTGTAACAAGTTATCATTATTAGATTGTATTATATCCATTATTCGACTCCTAAAACAAAAAATTACGGAGCGGACAACCCGCCCCGCTTATAGGATCTATCGTATATTACTTTTAAATAAATTAAAAGTATTTTTTTAAAAATTAAATTAACCGCCAATATCCCCCGCTATATGGTGGCGGAGATATGATCGAGGCGCGAGAGATCGAGCAAACGAACGAAGCGCAGCCGAATCGCTTTTAGTTTGTTTTTCTTGCGCCAGCTTGCGCCAATGTAAGGCAACATTACCACCGCCAGCATAACAGCCCCCGCGCTTATCATGGCCGACTAGATTCTTTTGATTCCCATGTCCGGTGAACAACACTATATATGAACGGTCCGGACGAGCGCACAACGGGACTCCTGAACCACAATCCCGACAGCTTAATTTTTTGTTGAGCTCATTTGGACAACGCACAGCCAAAACCTTATTTTTTCCAATAAAAGCTTTTTTATTTGATTTTTGAGCTTTCCAAAATTCAGGATTAACCGCCATTACAACAGGAACCTTCCCAACCCAGCGACTCGCTTGTTTGATATTATCCGCGCTGTAATTAAAGATAGTTTGATTCTTTTTTGGATTGCGCGTTTTTTTTGACCACTGGCTCGGCTTGAAATGACTATAGACCCACGCAACACCGCGCCTTGGGACTGAGTCTAAAACTGCCGACTCATAATCTCGGTTTATTTTATCAGCTCCAGACGTTGACGGATTTAGATCACAACTAGCTGGACAGGTCCCAAACATATCACCAGCACCCGCTCTATAAGTGACAGCGCAGCCCCGCACCTTTTCACCGCGGGACATTTCAACAGTGTTTAACATTACAAAACCCCCATATTTGAAAGCATCATAAGGAAATTAAACAGAAAAAAAACAGAATTAAAAACAAACCAGCCAGAATTAAACATGATTCAAACCCTCCAGATCATTAACCTTTTTAGATAAATCATGAATAGACAGCGGCCCGCGCTTATCTGTAGAAAAACAACTAAAATACTGGCGGAGCTTTAAACGGTCCCAATCCCAATGTTTTGACATTCCAGACATATCATACAAAAAGAGTCTTTCATCTTTCGTATGTTTCATTTTAACAAGATCAAATTTCCATTCTTTTAAATGTATATGACCCAGCATTACAAAAAGATCTCGCTCCAAATGTGAAAGATCTTTCCCAAATTCTTTTTTATATAATTTAAAATACCGCTGGATAATATCATTTATTAAGCGGACTTCCGAATCTTCTAAATTATCAAGTACTGCTAAAACTTCGCTCATGTTCGACTCCTTTTGTTATAAGATCTATCCTATATACTACAGCCAAATAAAAAGCACAACAAAAAAAGAGCCCTCGAAAGAGAGCCCCTAATTTTATTTCTTTTCTTGAGATCTCCGGATAAAATCCGCGATCCACTTTATAATATATTGCAACTGCTCGACCCTTCCAAAATGCCAGAAGTAAAAATAAAGACAACAGAGGCCTTAGTAATATTCTTAATTACCAGCTTGCCATTGTCCACGACCAACGCCATTACATCACCTGCACTAGCGTAATTAGCTTGCTTCATTCCGAATCCCCCGTGTCATCGTCAACTAAAAAATGGACCACGTGCACACCCTCGTAGTCTTTACCATGTTGAGCGTGAAGATTATTGTCCGATACAAATTTTCTCACTAACTTTTCTAAATCTTCTCGCGGTAAAATTTTATCACGTATCTCATGCAGATAACGCCCAGCGTTCTTACTCATCGCGTCCACCCCGCTTCCTGTCTACGGATCTCATGCAGATAACGCCCAGCGTTCTTTTTCAAAACCTCATCCGCTGCTCTATCAGTTCCGCGCACAACGTTACTGATAGCTTCGGCCAATGCCTGAGCAGTTTTACCGCGACCAAAATAAGAATAAGCCTTATCGGTATCCGCGCCAATATCCTTGGCTAACTTATCCACGAACAGACCAGCGTAAACGCCTTCAATAAAATCAACAGCCCCACTTTGGTTGTACAACTGTTCTTTGAAGTGTTCTCCGCTTTTATGTTTTTGAGTAATGTCGGAGACCCATTCTTTTGTAAAACCCCAACTAACAACAGCAGCGGGATCCCAAACTGTGTGACCGTCAGCACACCTTTGATAGAACTCATCCTTAGTCCATTTAGAAACTACTTCGATTAAATCTTCTTTATTCATTTTCGACTCCTTTTGTTATAAGATCTATCCTATATACAGAACCTAAAAAAATAAGTCAACGAGAAATGTAATTTTGCCACATCCGGTCCCAATCATCTATTTTTATTTGTTTTTTAATTTTATGATTTCCGAACATTCTCAAATAAACCAAGGCGAATTTAGGGCCGACAGAAATTATTTCAACAGAAGTTTTTTTAGAACCGTAGCGGGGGTGTTCGTTTGTAAAATCCATCCAGCACTTCATCGGATAATCCGCAGTTTTCACTAACGCAATCTCTCATAAAGATTGATCAAAACCTGAGCTGATTTTTTGTCACCCTTCTCTAATAGAACTGTTATTAGATTACGAATAAGTTTAATTTCCCCTACCTCCATAAAAACAATGCTGCCGTAAACGGTTTCGTCACTCACAACGTGTCGATATTGATCACCGGACCAAGCAGAAAACGTGCTGCTACTCGTATCCATCATCCACCTCCTTCAAATAATCCTCATAATGTTCTCTTCGAACTTTCATGTTCCACCACCACAAAGGCATTGTATCATAGCGATATTCATAACCAGCTACCCATTGCCAGTAATCCATTTTATCGCCTACTTGTTTAATTGGAATCTTCTTTACCCTTCCATACTCTTAGTCGAATATAAAAACCATTTTCTTCACTATCCCAAGTATAGTCAAAGTCCTCACCGTAATGTTTTTGTAAAACACCTATTAACTCATGTTCAAATTCTTCAAGCATCATCTATCTCCATACCTTTTTTATAGGATAACTCTTGTAAACTAAACCTTACCGCAAGTCAAATCCCAGAGCTTTTCCCAGTTATACGGTTTTGCAAAAGATGCGATAGCTCTACAAGAACTGAGCTTATCCCTACACAAAGAAGAAGCGTCACTCCCGCCAAAGACATGAATAACCATATTAGAATCACGACAGATAATAAAAACCCTTCCGTGAGAATGCCGAGACAACCACGAAATTTGGTGAGGAGATATGCGAAGTCTATCTTTCTTAACAACTTTTAGCTCCAAAAAAGTGAACAAACCTTTTTCATTGCAACATAACACATCAGGAACCCCAGGTACTGACCAGTTTTCAATCCTTGTTGTTTCTATCCTCCTGTTCGAGGACTTCAGACTTTGACTCAATAGCTTCCAAAGGTTTGCTTCTTTGTTTGGCGGGCCCTTTTTTTGGGGTGATGTCAATTGGTTCAAAACTTTCTCTAATCCGTTCGAGTTCAAGCTCAACCTCCTTCACACTCATCTGGTCTATCGTACCATGCCGTATTTCAGATTTACTTACATAAATATCACCCTGAGCCTGACCCCTTCGATACTCTGCTTGGACCGCTGCCGAGTAAGCACCCGCATCCAAAGCTGCATCCCTAATTTTTTGGAGATCCCTCACGTGCCGTTTGTAATCAACACCAAACTTTTCATCTAATTCTTCTCTGTACCTATTTATCTCAGCAACTACATGAGGACACTTATTTTGATTCATAAGCTCATAAGCTCTCGTATGAGCAGAAGTTGCTGGATACCCAGCTCGAACAGCGGCTTCTCTGTTTGTGATCATTCCGTCATTCGAAACCAGTTCCATAACAAACTTTTCTTGCTTTCTGGTCAATTTCTTGTCAGGGGTGTTTTTCGCTACCATCGTACAAAAATCCTTTAAAAACAACGCGGTCCCACCAAGGTCCCACCACTTTACATTAACTGGAGACAATATCACAGGTATTTATAGTTATTATACAGAAAAAAACCATAAAAAAAACTGTAATTAACTAAAAAAGGTAGCATGAGCATATTTGTGTGTACCCAATTAAGCTACAAAAAAACCTCTAAAAAACGTTTGTATATAAGGGTTTAAGCACTAGGTCCCATAAGATCATCAGTCCCGCCTTTTGTCACACTTTTAGAATATTTTTTATTTGTAAAATTTACTACTATAAGGGGACCTTTTTTCTGTGTATTGCAGTTGAAACAATAGTGGTATTCTTGACGGTTAATTTCATACAAATAAGAAGCTACCCAACCGCAGTTATCACATATCAGATCTTTTTTTAACATAAAAAAGGTGACTCCCCACCGTCTTCTTGTAATGTAATTTTCGACTCCATTTAGGACTAACTTTATCCGAATGGTAATGCGTTACGTTTTCTAATCCATTGATCTCTAGGTGAGTTTCTAGTATCAATTTTGCAAAATCAAGGGCCTTGGTCCATGCAACGTGGTCCTTTATCTCTTCAGGCCTACCATCGCACCAATAACTAAACTGACATCGATCTCGAAGAGGAACTCCTTGAGAGTACTGCCCCTGACGTACAACACCACATATACTAGCAGGGTATTTTGGATGTTTAAACCTGTTTTTTATGGTAATTCCCACGGCTAATTGACCTATATAACTTTCACCGCGAGACTCAAAATAGATAGCTTCTGCCATACAAAAAAGCTCGGCTTCCTCTGCTACGGACGGGGAGTCAGTCGTCACGCAACAAAGAAAGCCGGTCAATAAAAACCTAAGGAGAAAGGTTTTTTTCTTCATCAAACAAATTTTCAAGGTTTACGTTAAGATTTCTGCATTCTTCCGTAGATTCTTTACTTAATTGCGTTGCCTTCCTAAGCCAAAGGGCCTTGAACCGTGGGTCTTGGGCCTTGATCCCTACCGAAGTAAGCTTGGACACCTTCTCCAATCGCTTTATAAGCTCGTAACCCTTAAATAAATCACCCATTATATCGGTTGATGGTAACTCATATTTTTTCATCTTAAAAAATAACCTCCTAATAGCAATAAAAAAATAAACAATGACCCAAATCCAATTATAGTGCACATGGCACGGTCATAATCGCTCATATTATCTCCTATTATGATTTAGCCCCGTGACACCGTAGAACGCGCCACGCTAGGTCTACCAAGCTGGGCTGATACTTGTGACCATGGGTTACGACCTTCCTCGCGTAACCAACTTGCTTTCTTATAAAAGCATCATAACCATATGACATTTTTCAACTCCTTCAAAATAAAATTAAGCATAGTGAGCACTATGCTGCTAAACATTTTCTTCGGGTAAACTTGTCGGGAATGTATAACTCACCACCATTCATACGTTTTGCATAATTACAATTGGCGCAAAGTAACTGGTAGCGGTCAGGTTCTTTCAAGTAATCTTGCAGTTGTATAGACGGGCGATTTACTCCCTTATAATCTGCATCATTTTCTATGTGGTCGATTTGAAAATAAAGGGGATTTTTTTCACCACAACAAACGCACTTATTGCCCATCATCTCAAACATTTCTTGACGTAACGCCTTGCGTCTTAATCTTGCACCTGCATTTTTGTGATGCCTACCGCACAAACCACTATCTAATTTAGGGTTGTTATCAGTTTTAATAACAGGCTCATGGCAACCTTCTACTTTACAGATACCTATAGCCACACCCCGTGTACATGGATGGCAACAGTAATGTTTTGCATGGGCTCTTGCTCTCGAAGCTTCTCTGTTAAACACTTTTTTACAGTCGTGGTTATCACATTGGAATGTCCAGATTGTACGGCCTTTACCGCTTCTGTATTCGCAAGGTTCTTTCTCAAGTATCATTATTCACCAGGCTTACAAGGTCGGGCTGTCATAATAGTGCCAACTTTACCGTAACGGTCTTGACCTAATTTAAGTTGTTTGAAATAAATTTTCTGACCTACTTTGAGGTCACCTTCAGGCCCAAAAGCGTAAACGCATTTTTCTTTTGCTGGGTAACAATTAACAGGGTTGGTGTGAATAACATGGCAGCCGACATAAACATAATTGCCACCATTATGACCGCGCCCACAAGCTGACAATAAAACCGCAGACGCTACTAATAAAAATTTAACCATAGCCCTCATCTCCTCAATAATTTGTTGAATTACATGATATTTCAATTTTAACCATATCATTCTCGAACACATTATCGTGCAGAACATCAATCAATTTATTAAGGGCCTCAGTGCTAACACCATACTCAACTTTTAAAGACCCCACTTCATTTCGATGGACAACAGGCTTAGATTTTTTATTCTTAGCTACTTCGCTCCACTCGTAAACAAACGTTAACTTGACATCTTCTAACAGCATTTTGATACCTCATTTGTTAAAATAATATACCACTTATCCCATATACAAGATGTAGTTGTCAAGTATTGTTTTAACTGTGTGAATTACAAGCTAAAAGTCCAGATGTAAAAAACAAGGAATAAAGAAACACCAGCTAAAGATAAAACCCATTTTAATAATTCATTCATAATCATCAAATCTTTCTAACCAAATGGGAGTGCCTTCACCTACCCAAGAACCCTCGATGTTGAAGCTGTAAAACTCTAATGCTTCTTCGTGGGTCATTTCATCACGTTCCATGAGAATGTCAATAACTTTAGCTTGGTCATAAACAATAAGGCTGGGTTGGCCGCAGCGGTGACCTATGCCTATGATGGCATCATCAAATCCGTCAGCCGTCATGGCCTCGTCTTCGCCTATATTGTCATAGATAAAGTCTACGATCCTTGGCCGCGCCTTCTCTTTTTCGCGTTCATCCATCCGGATTTGGGTCCTAAAGTTTTTTGGTGGTTAAGGGGCCGTGGTTTACGCCTTCTGCGTACTTTCGTAGGCTTCGAGTAAACGTGGTTAACTTTCTGGGCCATTTATTGTAATTTATCTAACAAACTAGGGTCTGCTTCAAAAACAATGGCACTTTCTCCGTCATCTGGATCTTTTGGATTGCCGTCATCATCGAGCAAAGGCCCTGCCCACTCTTCCCTATCGATCAAAGGCCCTAAATACTCAGGCTTTAAACCACAAGACGCACAAATAATATGACCGTCCCAGTAAACAAAAAAAGTTGATCCACCACACCCATATCCTTTGCATTTTATAGGATCCACCGGAGGAGTTGGCCGCATTCCTACTACTTGTCCCATCCTGTTACATCCTTTCCACAAATTTCACAAATTAAACTAACACCCGTGTACATGGCAAAACACGTTTCCTTGTTTACTAAATCACCGCACCAGCGGCACTCTTTGTAACCTGACGAAAAAGAATCGGAAACCTTTTCAGTTTTAAGATCAGGTTTCCGATCCAGTTCTTGACCGTTGGAGTCGAATTCATCGGTCATCAGGGGAGTTCTTTCGTAATTCCATACCTTATTATATGCGATTTTATAGGTTATTGCAAGGGGGCTTTTTCACCATCAAACCAAGTCCAGTGTTCGTGGTCCATGGCCCCTGAATAATCTAATAAAACTGCCATCCGACCTAATTTTTCACCATCAGCGTTAAAAATTTCGGCTGCACCGTTATCTTCTTCATTTATCTGAACCGCCATACGCAATGTGGTATGAGCTACATCCTTGGCCTCTAAAACGCTGCCCAAGAAAAAAGGCACTTCTTTCTCTTCTCTTTGTCCTACGACATAACGTATTAAAAAGGGTTGTGAACTTTCTTCATACATAAGATTCATTAAGTAATCTCCTCGTTTATCAAGTCAGGGACAAAATGAACTTTGTTATTCTGGTTAACATAAGCTAAAATTACATTCAGCTCTTTTTGCAAAGGTGTCCTAATTCTATATATACGTGCAGGTTTTTTGCGTCCAGTAATTATTCTTTCGTTTTGTGTCTTTACATCCACTAATATCATCTTACCTTTTCTGTCCACGGCTACAAGATCTACGGGTCCTTGTTGATGTACTACTGGAGAAAATACCCAGAACCCTAAGTTAACCAAGTGGGCAGCAGCAATAATCTCGGAATGGCAACCTTTTTCGTTTAAGCCCAGTTTGTATTCTTGCTCAGGTGTCCCATTTTTCTGTTTCATTTCCCCAGACTGTCCAACCCTTCCTAGATTGCCTTGAAAAAAGCTCTATTCGAGGAAGGTCCCCCATTAAACTAACAATTTTTTCAGGCACTACATCCGGTTTCCTGGAGTGCTCTCTTCGAGGAGATATAACTAACCGTCTTATGTCAGCCCTTTGTCGGGCGGGTTTACCTTTCGTACCCAAAAGACATAACTCAGGATTAGCTCTTGTCCAATACCCCATACCAGTAAAAAAATCTTCTGTATGCCAACAAAAACTAGGAGCCTTCGGATTTAGTTTAACCCAGTTAAAGGCTATTGTCTTGTATTTAAAGCCCCAATGCTCCATTAAATCAATAGCTTGCGGAAGCAAGGGATCGGTAGCCCATAGGAATAAAGAGCAATCCTCATCAGCAATATCTTTTACAGGAAGGTTTTGTATGTCCGTGAGGTTCATACAATTGTAATGATTCTCAGGAGAACGTTTCTTACCACGCGCACTCCAAGTCCTAAAAGACCAAGGAGGGTCAGCGTAAATTATCTTATACTTATTTTTAGGAAAGTAAGACAATAATAAGACAAAATCCTTGAAAAGCTACAAAGGCTAAGACAGGGGTCATTGACCCGCCCTAATATTAAGAGCCGTTTCCAATATGTGAGTAAACTGACCGGAAATAGTTCTATTATTATCCTTAGCCAATTTTTTTAGTTTCTTGTAAGCATCGATATTTATAACGACACTTTTCCATTTTAATGCGTCCATTTTATTCGTCCTCTTCTGGGATAATACGAGAGTTGTCTTTAATGTCAAGCTTAGATAGGTCCCCCCAAGTGTCGCCGAGCGATATATCGCAAGGTGTGGGAACCCCCAGCCCAACAGCTTCTTCCATAATCTTACACAAATATTCAGCTTCCTTCTGGTCCTCCACTGAAAAAGCTAATTCATCATGTATTTGAACAAGTGGAATCTTATTGGTTTCCTTGTATATCGCAGCCATGCTGGCTTTTGTCTGGTCTGCTGCACTGGCCTGTATGAGCCTATTTAGAGCCCTGTAGGTGTAGGCCCGTTTTATGTTGTCACCATACTCAATGAGGGCCTGATCCTTCTGTAAGGCCCTTGAAGAGACAAATAGGTTAGGTTCCCAGAGATCAAAGCGGCACTTCCGTCCTAGCAAAGATCGTATAAAACCACCACCGTCCTTGTCCCCTACTCGCCTTTGAACTACATCCTGCAGCTCCTTTACAAAAGGAACGTTCTTATGGTACTGGCCCATGAGCCGTTTAGCTTCTTCCGTGGTAACATCTAACTGCTCCGCAAGCTTTGTCTGGCCCATACCGTACATAAGCGCAAGATTAATTGTCTTGGCTTGAGAGCGTGGAATATCACAGATCTCTGCCACCATCTGATGAAAATCTGTTTTTGGGTCTTCTGTATAAGCCTTAACAAAATCACGAGATCCACTGAGGCCGCGCTTAGTTAGGTTTGCGTAATGAACCAGTATGCGAGGTTCTTGCTGATCAAAATCCATAGACCCCCATTTCTGACCTTCCTCCGGTAAAAACAAACCTCTTATCATCTTAGACATCTGAGGGTTTCTAGCTGGTATTTGTTGTAGATTAGGGTTTGACATACTAATACGACCAGAGACAGTCCCGCCACTCTCTGAGCGCAGTTGGTTAATGTGGCCGTGTATACGACCCTTTTCCGTATACCTAAAAATACTTGATATAAATGTATTACCTATCTTATCAAGCTCCCTCACTTCGGCTATTTGTTGAGCAATGGGGTGGGGGTGGTTCTTTAGAAAATTCTTGGTAAACGAAGGTAAACCTGTCTTTGTTCTGTTGTACGGTATAGACAAACTATCAAAAACCTTTGCAATGGAAGCTGCTGCCCATAACTCTATTTGAAAACCTGTCTCCTTTTTTATACTCAAAACCTCTTTTTTAACCTGTTTAATTAAATCTTGTTTTAAACGCTCCGCTTGGTCCAGATCAACACGAACACCTTTCCATGTCATGTCAATGCACAAAGGTAAAACCTCTGTTTCGAGATTAAAAATCTGCATTAAATCTTCCCGTAAAAGAAGAGACTTAAAATGTTTCCACAAATCTAATGTTAACTGAGCGTCTGCTTCAGCATACTCTCCAACAAAAGCAGCGGGTAACTTATACATCTCTCCTTTAGGATCTACACCAAACTCTTGAGCAGCTTCTCTCAGAGCAGCCTCCGACTTTGTTTCACCTAAGTACTCATAAGCCACCGCATTTAAGCTATAAGACTGCCTGTTCTCATTAAGTAACGGAGCAGCTATCATGGCATCTATCAATCGGCCTTCTAACTCTATACCTAATCTACGTAACCACCCGACATCATAAGCAGCATTATAAAAAATCTTGTCGCAAGGGTAATCAGCTATCTCTTTCTTAAACCATTTAAGAACAAGCTTACGATCTAGGTTACCCCCACCTTCGTGTCCAAACGGAAAGTAAGAATTAAAACCCTCGTAAGCAATAGCTATGCCTACAACATCCCCATGACCTGTAGGCCACCCTGGACCGTGGGTCCTGAGCCGTGGGTCTTTAGTCTCTAAATCTATTGCAATTTCCTTGATACCTTCAGGAGTAATCGGGAACTCTTCAACAGGAACCCATTCTGTTTTTATACCAAACTTAGGTGGTTTAAGATTTTTTTTCATTACTTTTACACTCATAAGCTACAGCGGCATATCCAGCACCGTCAGTGTAGTCATCAACATTAATTGCACCTAGTTTTCTTCGAGCAACTTTTAATAATT
>Ga0209336_10000275_pt1 | contig 26896 bp, 17 predicted proteins | sample LinPmetageLP32_FD_184042 | JGI IMG/M metagenome (GOLD analysis project Ga0209336, IMG submission 184042) | Marine viral communities from the Pacific Ocean - LP-32 (SPAdes) (version 2) | ecosystem: Environmental > Aquatic > Marine > Oceanic | place: Pacific Ocean | collected 2009-08-23
ATGAAGGAAGCGGCAGAGGCAACGGGAGTCAAGTTGCGGTGGGGCGCTGCGTGGACTATTAATGATCTAGGTGCTTGGGAAGGCACAGCGGAAAACGCAATGAACTCCTACATCGACATTCGTAGATCACAGGGGCGCAGACCGTTCATAGACGCACCACACTTTGAACTTATGTTTTAATGCACGTTTTCGTTCTCATGGTCTATATGGGTTATGGGGATGATCGTGTGTTAACGAGTAGTAATATGCGCTTCTATAATATAGATCATTGCAACTACGTTGCTAGCGCGGTGGTAAGACGTTATAGTAGTCATGGAATCACAACCAAAGACAGGGTTGTTGCGTATTGCGTACCTGAAAAATTAGAAGATAATAGTCTTCCTGTGTACTAACTTATAGGTGTAATATGCCGTTGAAAAAAGTATTGTTTAAACCCGGAGTTAACAGGGAAAATACACGCTATACTTCAGAAGGTGGTTGGTACGAGTGCAATAACATTAGGTTTAGACAAGGCACTCCTGAAAAAATTGGCGGTTGGCAACGTCTAAACACCATAACTTTTTTAGGGGTTGCACGTTCTCTTTGGAATTGGATCACCTTGGGTGGTCAAAATTTGATTGGTGTTGGTACAAATGTAAAATTTTACATAGAAAACGGTGGTGCATTTAACGATATAACTCCTCTACGTAGCACCACTTCGGCAGGAGAAGTTACCTTTAGAGCATCTAATACTACGTTGAGTGCTGCTATAACTTCCACGTCTGCTACTACAATAGCCCTAACAGATGCAACGGGTTTTCCCCGTGCGGGTCTAGTGCTTATAGATAGTGAGGCTGTTTCCTATACCGGTATAACTGACAATACGCTTACAGGATGCACTCGTGGAGCTTCCTATTTAATATCTGACGTACCTACTAGCACCACAGCTGCCACACATAGTAATGGAGCCGCCGTAACTTGTTTTACTATCGTGGTGCTTGATTCTAGTCACGGCGCTGTTGTTGGTGACTTTGTAACTTTTTCGGGAGCCGCTGCCCTAGGGGGCAATTTTACTGCTAAAGTGTTAAATCTTGAATACGAAGTCTTGTCCGTAGAAGATGAAAACACGTATACTATACTGGCAAAGAGTTTTAGTAACGCGACGCTTAAATTTACCAATGTTGCCTCTACCTCTTCTGATTCGGGTAGTGGTGGTACTTCCACGGTCGGAGCGTATCAAATTAACGTGGGGGTTACTACGGCATCTGATCTTGCAGGTTGGGGCGCAGGTAGCTACGGCGCGGGTTTATTTGGAGTTGGTGAAACAAGTCAAGAGGAACTACGCATATGGTCACAACAAAACTTTGGGGAAGATTTAATTTTTGGGTTGCGTGGTGGGCGTATATATTATTGGGATGCTTCAACTAGCCTTACAACACGCGCTGTTGACCTGACCACGCGGTCGGGAGCCTCTAATGTACCAACTGTTCAAAATTCTATTCTTGTGTCTGATATTAACAGATTTGTGTTTTGTTTTGGAGCTAATATCTTAGGAAGTGCCACCCAAGACCCCATGTTAATTAGGTGGTCTGACCAAGAAGATGCTACTAATTGGACACCTTCAGCTACAACACAAGCAGGAAGTCTTAGGTTATCTAGAGGCACTAATATCGTAGCCGCATCTCAAGCCCGACAGGAAGTCTTGGTTTGGACTGACTCTTCTTTGTATTCGTTGCAATATGTAGGCGCGGGGTCTGGTGTTTGGGGCGCTACATTAGTTGGCGAACAGACGTCAATAGCCTCACAAAACGCTGTGGCATATGCCAATGGGGTTGCCTATTGGATGGGTAAAGATAAATTCTACAAATACGACGGACGTACTCAACCACTACCGTCTGACTTACGTAAACACGTATTTACAAACTTTAACGAAGAACAGTTTGAACAGGTGTTTAGTGGTACAAATGAAGCGTTTAACGAAGTGTGGTGGTTTTATTGTTCTACAAACGCAATAAACATAGACAGCTATGTAATATATAACTACGTAGAAAATATATGGTACTACGGTTCTATGGCACGGTCTGCTTGGCTAGACTCAGGGTTGAGATCATTTCCGTTAGCTGCGACTTACAATAACAGGATTGTCGAACATGAACGTGGGGTTGATGATAACGAGACAGGTACAGCCGCTGCCATATCTTCTTTTATCACCTCCGCTGAGTTTGATCTTGATGACGGACACAACTTTACCCTTGTGTCTAAAATGATACCAGATGTATCTTTTGAAGGTTCTACGGGTGGAACACCTACCATAGTGATGACTTTACAGCCGTTAAGTTCTTCGGGGTCTGGTTTTAACAACCCTGCGTCCGAGAGCGGTTCTGCTTCAGGGTCGGTTGTGCGTAGTGCTAGCTCTCCTGTAGACGTGTACACAAGCCAAATTCACACACGCGTTCGGGGCAGGCAGATGTCTTTAAAAGTTGAGTCCACAACAACGGGAGTGCAGTGGCAACTAGGTTCTCCTAGACTTGACATGCGCCCTGATGGGAGACGGTAATGCCAAATAATGATTATATAGTGGGTTTTCGTTCTCCTGCGCTACCATATCCTCCCGCAGAGTATGACCCGTTTCAGTTTGAAGAATTTAACAAAGTGCTCAGACTGTATTTCAACCAGTTAGACAATGTGTTGCGTGATACATCTATGTCTCGACAGACTGAAGCTATGGGGTGGTTCTTAGGCTAATGGCAAACACTTATGTAAATGCAAAATTAGATTTGTCGTCTACAAGTGTTACTACTTTGTACACCTGTGCTGCGTTAACCACAGCAATAGTAAAATCTATACTTGTTTCTGAAGACAGTGGTAATGCAGACACTATAACCTTAACCATTACAAGCGGAGATGATGTCTTTAGTTTGTTTAAAACCAAAGCCGTTAGCGCAAATAACACAGTAGAGTTGTTAACCGCGCCCCTTATTGTGCAAGCTAGTGAGATATTGAAAGTAACGGCAGGTACTGCAAATAGGATACACGTTGTTGCTAGCATTTTAGAGGTCACATAATGGCTACAGTTATTGATAGTACCGAGACGCCCCTACCGGCTCCTACTATTGTGTTAACATATGCGTCTGAGGCTAAATTACCTCCAGATATGGATTTGCAAACTGCGTTGACGCGGTGGGTACAAGAAATGTCTTCACCAAATATTGAGATGATTCAGGTAGGCAATACCGTCTTTGTTGGACATCCTAGCAAAGACAAACGTAAACTTATGGGTCGTGTATTTAACGTAGATACTGCACGTAATTTTGTGTCTAATACTGTAAAGTATTTTAAGTTGCTGCAAAAAAAGGGGATAACACACTATTCTGTATCGTTCGATACAGGCACTTTGGAACAAATTGCAAAAGCAGTTGGAAAGGCACTTGTAGGAAGTGGAATACAAGCAGGTTTAGCACCAACTGAGTCTGGCAAAGAGACCGTGTTATTTGTGCAGTTTCCTACCAACATAAAGAAAGCTAAGTCATGAGTTTTGTTTTTGAAGTGGTAGACACAGTGGCTTCTCCGGTCCTTGATGTTGTGTCAGACATTGGTGACGTTGTTATGGACAGCCCTGTATTCGACGTTATGGATTTTGTGCGTGACGAAATAGCTGCTCCTGTTTTTGATGTGGCTATAGATAATATAGATATATACGACGCTATTCAAATAGGGTTGGTTTTAAGTGGAGTTCCTCCGTGGGTTATTGGTGTATCATCAGGAGCTTCTACAATAGCCCGAGGCGGTGATTTAAGCGATGCTATTAAAGCAGGAGCTATATCTTATGCAGGGTCTACCATAGGTAAAACTTTTGACGCTAAGATTGCCCCTAGAATTACAGACACTCTTACAGCCGAAGGTTTTAACCAGACTGTTAGTAATTTAATTAACGAAGGCGTTAAATCCTCGGCAAAAGCATTGGTTTACGGTCAGGACCCTTTAAAGGCGTTTGCTACAGGTGGATTAACAGCAGGTGTGAATGCTGCATTAGGGCAGATTGACGAGGCATTTACCAATCTTACAGGCGAATTTGAACTTGATGAAGTAGGAGAGTTTAAGCTTGATGATTTAGGCCAACGTATACCTATGGTTGCTGGATGGGAAAACTTACAGGATGGTGTCAAGGACGCTATAGCGGCGGGTGTAACTGCAGAATTAAATGGTGGCAGCGTAGACAATGCGGTTCTTGCAAACATTGTGAGCAAATACTCTGGCCTTGCTAGGAACATGAACAACTTCTTACAAAGTGAAGAAGGTTTAGGTTTAGATGAAGACCGCGCAAGGCTCTTAACAACTGCTTTGGGTAATGCTGCAGGCGCTGCAGTTAGTGGTAATTCAGAACTCACATTTGACGCATTTTTCAAAACTATCGAAGATTATGGGTACAAAGGATTAAAAGAAGCAATAGACAAACCCGTGTATGAAGGTTTGGACAAACTTACAGGCGACTACGGAAAGACTGCAACAGCAGCTAATGCGTTAAATACGGCTATTATAACGGCTCAAGACACGACAGACGAGTACAATAGTTTACGCACTGCCTTGCAAAACGAAGTTGACAATGCTGAAGCTCTTTATGGTACAGCAGAATACGATGCAGCATACGCAAGATTACAGGAACGGTATGATACATATTATACTCCTACGTTTGACGCATTACAGAGTGAGTATGACACTGCAGTAGTGGCAGTGCGTGATGCCCAGATTGAGTATGATGACCAAAGCCGGTTTCTTATGTCTGACTTAAACGATTTAGATTCAACATTGTCCCCCTTATTTGATGACGTACAACTTCAAACAGTGCTCGCTCTAAAACCAGATGCAAACTTAAAAGTTATTGCTAACTACCTTGGTGTGGATGAGGTAGATGCTGCAAATGCGATGTTAAGCACTAGCGGCGGGATTACAAATGTACCGAACACGCAGTCTCAAGCTGACGCTGCACTAAATCAAGCGCGACTTCAATATGTTACAGCGGCGTTAAATGCACGGGGCATACCCATTGAATCACTAAGCCCAAACCAACTAGGTAAATACCTTAATTACGCTAAAGAATTTTTAGGGAATACAAATGATATTTTAAGTTTAGATATGAACGAGTTTGCGGACAGCATGATTTACTCCGCTGAGTTATCTCCTGAAATAATAAAGGCAGCTAAAGACGCAGGTTTTGTACCCCAAACTGTAGACGACTATGGTATGTTTCTTACTGGCGAATACATACGGGTTAGCGAAGCAGGAAATACGGGAGACGCTCCTGAATTTTTAGATACTAGAGGACTAACAGACGAAAATGTTGACCAATGGCTATTTACTAACGGGTACACACAAGACGACGTAACCCATGTTGGTGATGGGTATTATAACAGAGATACTACAGATTCAACTACTTATGGCTTTGAAAAACCCCCGCTTGAAGAACTAGACAATGCGGTAGGTAGTTTTCTCTACCTTGAAGACCCCATGCAAACAACGGGCACCCGTGTTCTTGACGAAGTAGTTTTGGGCGACGGCGTAGGCGCACAACAGTTATTAGACGGGAGTGCCATCCTAACCAACAATGACGGAGTTCCTACGTGGGAACTACGTACAACGCAAGACACAGCTGCAGGCGGTGTTGATACGACTGCTGTATTAGAACAGGCGTTCACAGGCACTAACAAAGAGGACATGGTAAATTTTGAAGGGTATGTAGAAACTTCGGGAGGTGCTTTATTTAATCCCGAAGACGAAGCCTATGCCCGTAGCAAATTACAGATTGCTACGCTTGCAACTATGAACCCTAATGAAGGGCAAACATACGACGAGTTTACAAATTCATCTTTGTATAAAACAACTTCTACGTTGTATAACGCCTTTCGTGATACTTTTAGTGAAGAAGAAAACAAAGACATCCTTGACAATACTGTTAGTGTTGTTGTCGGCGCTAGTGGAGAAATGCTTCAAGCCATTGCCGGTTTAGCTACTCTTGTAGACAACAATCCTAACAACGCATTAGGGCAAACTGCTAAAAATATGTTGCGGTTAAGTGGTGATATGCGGTCTGATGAATGGACTGCTGCTGCACAAGAAATGGCTACTAATTCTGCTAACTACGATGCACAATGGCGTAAAGATAATCCGGGCAGAGAGCCAACAACTATAGAGAAAATATCTTTAAAAACACAAGCAATATACGGAAATTTTAAAAACCATCCTGCACAATTTTTAGCTGAAAACGTAGCTAGTGAGGTGTTACAGGAACTACCTATACTCCTAACATCTTTTGGTGTGGGCAACGTGGCAAAAGCTGCATTGGTCAAAGCGGGTAAAGAAAATGCAAAGAGGTTGTCTACTAAGGCGGCGTTAAGCACCGCACTTACTTTAGATACTGCTGAAGCTTTTGGCGGCACTGCAGCGTCTACATTTGATGAAGTTTACGCTACCGCGTTGCGGACAGGTAAAAGCGAACAAGAAGCCACTGATCTTGCTCTAGATACCGCACAAAAGGCAGGCACAATAGCTTCGTTAGCCACTATCTTTACAGCAACTACGATGGGCGGTCAGGCGCTTGCAAAGAGCGTTTTAGGCGATAATGCTGGTTCTATTGGTAAAAACGCTTTTGAGGCTTTGTATGATGTTGTTTTAGAAGGCACACGCGTAACTATAAAAGAAGGTATTACAGAGTCCATAGAAGAAGGGTTGCCGCAACTATACAGCGCAACTGTACAGAAACAACTAGACCCTAATTTTGATGTTGCAGGGTCTGTTTCTGAAGCCTCTATTATGGGCACAATCGCAGGTACAGGCACGGCAAGCACAATATATACAGGAAATGTTGTTGCTGATGTCTTGTCTATGGTTAATTCAGATGTAGAAAACGTGTTTGCCAATACTTCTACTGCAGAAGAGGCTACCACAGCGTTACAAGAGCTTGGTCTCAACGACAATGTGGTCTTAAACAACATACTAAACACAACGTATGACACCATGTACGTTAGCACTAATGAAGCAGAGACTGCTTTTGCTACTGCCAATCCTGATTACATACCGACCCAAGATGAAATAAATTCTTTTGTAACTACTCCGCGTTCTGATGCAGATTTAGCCACCGAAATAAGTTCATACATTAACGAAAGATATACGAGTGTAGATGACGTAGTAGCGGCAGCAGAAGACGAAGGTATTACCTTAACAGAAGACCAAATTGATGACTATGTTGGTGAGGCTGACCCTGACACACTAGCTCCTACTACAGAAGAGTTACGAGAACGTATAAGGACCGACGAAGAACAGCGTCCTATTACCGAATTAAAAGAAGACGTTACGCAACTTGGCACAGATATAGTAGATACCGAAACTAGGCTAACCGATCTTATAACTACAAACGAAGAAGCAGGATTAGCAAGAGACCAAGCCACGCAAACGGCGTTAGACACTCTAGCAGATCAATTAGGTATAACTGAAGCCGAACTTCTTGCTGAGATTGGCACTACTAAAAGTGAGTTACAAGCAGACGTTACGCAACTTAGTACCGACGTTACAGGGTTAACCAGTACGATAGGTGATGTAGGTACAGATGTACAAGCTATTGCAGAGTTAATTGGCAAACCTGCTCGTGACGTGACAGAAACAGACGTTGACTTTGTAATTGATTTGTTAGCGCAGGAAGATGTTCTAACTGAACAACAGACACAACAGTACGATGTTACCGGTGATAGTCTTGTAAATCAGTTAGATGTGGATTTGCTACAACAAGTCTTAAGTGGGGATACAGATGTTCAACTAGCCGACACGTCTATGTTTACTCCTGCTACGGGACTTTTTGCAGACGTTGCCGCGCAACGTGACGTATTAACGCAAATTCAAGAAGATGCTGTTGTACAGAACCAAGCTGAATTAGATGCAGTTACTGACTTAAACACCAATATAAACACGCAAATAAACGCGCAAAGAGAACAACAAGCCATGAGAGATTTTTTGCAAATGCAGCAATTAGGTTTGTTTCAAGGAGCAAGAACCGAAACTACTTCTCCCGACCCGCTTCAACTCTCTTACGCGTATGACATTGGTGGCGAAAGCGTGTTTGCTACTCCACAACAAGAGGCACTATTTACCACTCCATATGGTGATCCTAGAGGCAGTACACGGTTTTTTACACAGGGTGGACAAATAAACACTAGCAATGATATGCTATTAAAACTACTTGGAGAGGCATAATGTCTGAATTTCTAAACAGTCTTAGAGGTCTTACCGGTAGCGCCGTTACCGAAGTCCAAAATATGTTTACAAAAGATAGTGGTGAATATGATTGGCAAAACATTGGTATTTTAGCAGGTATGGGTGCTAGCGCGTTAGGATTAATACCTGATGCGGGTTCTGCAGCTTCAGGATACCAAGGATCAATTCCTGACCTGACTGCAACTCGCGAACGTGTTCCCAACACGTATGATCCTAACAGAAGGGCGGGAAGTGGGGGACAACGATACTTCACTGACACGCAATTTGTTCCGAAAACTGGGGCACCTGCAGCCCCTGTGTCTGCAGCAGGATTGGCCGCTATAAATATGTCTAACCCTGCACAAGAACAACGAAAACCTAGCCCAATTCCCCCTCCTATAGGTCGCGTTGCCCAGCCTATGGCAGCAGGCGGTATCGCAAAATTAAAAAAAGGGCAGTATCTTAATGGTAAAACAGATGGTATGGCTGATGTAATACCAGCACGTATAGATGGAGTGCAAGAAGCCAGACTTAGTGATGGTGAGTTTGTTATTCCTGCAGATGTTGTAAGCCATCTTGGCAACGGCAACTCTGATGCGGGTGCAAAAGTTCTTGAAGGTATGATGTCACGTGTTCGTAAAGCACGGACAGGTAACACTAAACAGGGGAAAGAAATTAACCCTAAAAAATTCTTACCAGCGTGAGGTAGATTATGGCTAACATTCTTACAACAAACGAAGACCCGATTGCCACAGGTAAAGAATCTGCACTATCTAATTACGCAGGTCCGTATGTTACTAACATGTTGGGCAGAGGCCGAGCGTTAGGTGAAGAACCTTATAGTGCTTATATGGGGCCACTGACGGCAGGGTCTTCAGACTTACAAGATGCAGCGTTTCAAGGTGTAGGTTCTCTTGCGTTGCCTACAGAAGAAATGGGTGTAGGCGGTTTCACTCCTGATACTTTTACCTCTGAAAACGTGCAGCAATACATGAATCCCTACCTTATGAACGCATTGCAGCCACAGATTGATGAAGCTCGTAGGCAGTCCGAAATAAATAGAGTAGCAAATGCCTCGCGTTTAACACGTGCAGGGTCATTTGGAGGGTCACGCCAAGCTGTTATGGACGCAGAAAATCAAGCATCACTTAACAGAAATTTAGCAAATATTACAGGGCAAGGATACCGAGACGCGTTTGACAAAGCTACGGCCCAATTTAATACTCAACAAAATAGAGATATGGACGCACAACGAGCTATAAATGAGTACGGTATGACCGGACTTGGCGCGTTAGCTGATTTAGGGACCGTTCAACGTAATATAGAAGCAGAAGGTATTGCTGCAGATAGGGCACAGTTTGAAGAAGAACGAGATTTCCCGTACAAACAAGTGCAATACATGCAATCTTTGCTACAAGGCTTACCTATTGCTGCACAAAATGTAACTTACCAAGAGCCTAGTTACTTACAACAGTTGCAGACAGATAGTGGTGACTTTCTTTCGTTCTTTAAAACTTTGTTTGGTGACCAAGATAAACAAGTACCTGCTGGAAACATTACTAAAGGAAGTCTTTCCGCTCCAGTAACTTCTCCCATGGCACCACTAATGGACTTAATAGGGTAACAAAAATGGCTTTAGGTATAGATCAAGAAATTGAAAGTCGCAAAGATGCGTACCGTGGAAACCCTCAACAGTTGCAAAAACGGTATTCGCAAAACAAACAACTTGTGGACTTGCTAGCTTTACAACAAATGAAGTCTGACCAAGAAGCCGTTAAACGCAATCAAGCACTAAAAGCAAACCAAAATGCAGGAACAGTAGCAGAAAGATTAGAAGCAGAAGTACTTGATGGGTACAAACAAAAACAAGCTGCAAAAATTGCAGACACTCGCGGTGTATTGCAAAACAAACAAAACACGCAAAACAAAAACATGCAGCGTATGGCTGCAGCGGCAGGTAAAACCAGACCTACAGGGCTTGCAGCGTTAACTGGAGCACAAGGACAGGCGGGGATAGGTGGTATGCGTAAACCCCCTGTACGGTCCGCTCAGGGCATACCGGCACAGGTTCCTAGCACTGCACGTATGGCTCAGGGTGGTATTATTGGGTTTGCAGGGGGTAGAGGTGTAGAGGGAACAGGAGATTATCCAGAATTAGGGGGTACGGAACTTACTACTGAAAGGCTTATGGCCCTAAAAGAGGCATATCCAAGAGACTATTTACGTTACGCTGAAATTATTAAAGACAATCCTGATGGCATTCCGTTTTATACATTACCCCCATTATTACAAAACAAAATAAGTGAATTATTTAACATAAGAAGAGAATTTTCACGCGCAGACTTGCGAAGGTTAGAATCGGGAGCCGATCCAAGCGGTATGGATACAGAAGAAGGGTCTGGTTTTGAGTTAGACCCTATAGAAGCAACAGAACGTGCCACTGACCCTGAACCTGAAACTGCAGAACAGCCTGAATCTGAAACTGCAGAATCGTCTACGGGTGATGTTACATTTGAACCTGTAGAAAGAAAACCTAGTGCCTTAGAAGGCATAGATACAGAGGTTGAGGCAGTGGTGCCTCAACAAGTTGATACTTCACAACAAGACGAGGCAAGAGAGGCTGTGGTAGACCAAGCAGCCAAAACAGTCGGAAAATTAGACCCAATATTATTAGACGACCCTGACGCAACACAAGTTGCAAGTTTAGAACCTGTTAGTCCTAATGAGTATTTAGACGAAACAAACCAAAAATTATTTGAAGGATTAACTACACAACAAGTTAAAATGATTAACAAACACCAAGACCCGTTAGCTATGGGACTTGATGCTCGTGATGAGTCAGATGATTATTTACTACGTGAACTTAAAAGAGACACACGTAAACGCCAAATTGATCGTTCGTCTGCTTTAGAAGATGAAGCACGAGGTGAGGACAGGATAAATAACGCAATTCGTACTTTAGGTGGCGCGCGTAGGGGTGCTGGTGGCTTAGGAGATGCTTATTTAGAAGGACAAAAACTTACACGTGACCGGCGGTCTGCATCAGAAAAAATTCGTAGGGGCATTGAAGACGCGGCAATCTTAACTGATACTAATATTGGTTTGGACGGCCAACGTATGCAAACAGAAATTGGTCAGCAAGCTTCAGATTTGTTGGGTCAAGGTATTGCAGGAATACAAGCAAGACTAGACACAGCTGCTGCAATGTCTAGAGATAAACGTGAAGGCAAGCAATCTGCATTTAATATAGATTCACGCAATCAAACACTAATTGATATTAGAAACAGCGAGTCGGAAGACAATACGCAACAACAAAATGCGGCTATTGAACAAGCAGGCTTAGACAGAGAAGCAGCAGCAAGAAGATCAGTTTTAGAGGCATTAAATAGAAGAGATGTGCAAGAACAAGCCAGACTCATACAACAAAGTGCAAATGCCCAACAAACATTGTTAGAAAATGTCAAAAGAAAAATAGAAGTTGCAAAAAGCACTGATGAACATGACCGATTTGTAATGGAGCTTGACTCAAGAAATATGCTAGAAATGGAAGCCCTTGTTTCGGGAGCAACCGAACGACTAACAACAGATCGTAACGCGCTCATACAAGGTAATGCAATATACCAAGCATTGGTACAGGAAGCAGGACTAGCAGAGGGAGATGACATTGATGGTGCAAAAGCTAAATTGGAACAATACGAATCTATTATGGATGCAATACTTGCAGATCAATTTGCAGACCAGTACGCAAGATTAGGCGCTATGCAAAACCGATTAGATCAATTACGCGCACAAGCAGGAATGCCTACTATATTAGACCCTGCTGATCCTTCCATAGAAGTAACTCCACAATAGTAAGGTAGACTTTATGGTTGCGTACAATTTAAAAACTAAGTCTGGAATAAATGCGGTAGTAGATGCTCCTGTAGGAGCTACTAAAAAAGAAGTTATAGATATCTATAACAAGACGTTACAAAGAAAATTAGACGCGCCTCGTTTACAACAAGAAGCTACAACGCAACGTGCGCGTGATGCTAGAAGTCGTATGTTAATGGAACGAAAACGTGCGTACGACCCTACTATCACTGATTACCTAGCTGAAATACCTAAAGGCGTTGTAGGTGGTGCTGCAAATTTAATAGAGTCTGGTGCGTTAGGCATCGCCGCGCTGCTACCCGAAGAGGCAGAGAATGTTGTACGCGACGGCATAAAATCTGTAGGTGGAGCTGTACAAGATTATGTAAAACCTACAGTAAACACTGAGGACAGTGTACCGCGTAAATTTAGCGAGGCTGTAGGCTCGTTTGCGGGACTTGCAGGCGTCTTTGCTGCTAATCCCATTGCAGGCATTACGACTGCTGTTGGCGCAGGCGTTGGTGAGGCTAGTGAACGTGCAAGAGCCGCAGATGCCACACAAGAAGAACGTAACCTTGCAGCAACACTTGGTATACTTCCGGGCGCACTTGAGTTAATCCCTATAAGTCGTTTTGTTAAAGGTGTTAAATTACTAAGAAAAGGGGAAGCTGCTACAGATGTAGATTCTGTTACAGCCGTAGGGCCAAACACTGTTGTAACACAAAACCGACTTATCGCTAACCGTGTTGCACGTGCAGCCCGTGAAGGCGGTATTGAAGGAGCGCAAGAAACAGCATCTAGTATAGCTCAAAACATGATTGAGCAGGGGTATAACCCCGATAAAGGTACGTTTGAAGGTAGCGGTGAAGCTGCTGGCTATGGTTTTGGTGTAGGTGCGTTTGCACAAACCTTGCTCGATCTTGCCGCACCCAAAATACGCGGTAGTGCAGACGTAGATGGCGAAGAAGGACAGGCTGCAGCAAGAGCCGCAATCGGTAAATCATTAGATGAAACAGGAGCAGTTGACTTCAACATATTACGCACGTTGGACGCACCTGCTCTTACTATTGAAAAAATAATAAACGAAGAAAAAACTAAACGTAATATTGTCGATCAAGACCCCGACGTGTTACAAGAATTACTTACAAAGCCACGTGTTGTACAAGACAAGACACGTTTTGATCAAGCTGTGGCTAAAGGAAAATACCAAGGTAATTTACGCGATAACTACGAACGCTATAGAGCAACAAATCCCTTAACCGCTATGTCTTTTAAAGAATACGTAGAAAGTGGTATGGGTACATCTTCATTAGAAGATATGGAATTAGCAGATAGAACTTCTGCAGATATAAAATCAAAACTTGATCGCGTTGCTACTGATCGTGCTACTGAGTTGTTAAGTGATCTAGGTATGCAACAACAAACAAGTGCTCGTATAGATCGTCAGCTTAAAGCCATTGATCCCGAACGTGACGGCAGATTTGACCGTGCTGTTGCAACAGCAGGTAGTGATGTAGCCCGAGGATTGGCAAGCCTTCGTCCTGAAGCACAAATGGATTTAGCTACCGATCCTAAACGTACAGCCGAAGAACGCGCACAATCAGAGTTATTCCCTGAACAGGTACGTGAAGGCGCGTTAGGACAGGCGCAGTTAGAAAATCTTGAACGTCGTAAAGAAGGTCCAATTAGCGAACAGCCAAAGGCTACAGATGAGTTAGACCCGTACCGTAGTGACCTGCTATCGTTCTTGCCTGATGGATTAGAAGGCGCTCGCAGACGCAAGGCTGATCAACAAGAAACTGATTTGGCTGAACGGTCAGATGCACAAACGGCTCTAAAACAAATCTCTGCACAGGAAACAGCTGACGCCAAACAAGTTACAGATAGGCTTGCAGAGACAGATGCTACACGCACTAAAATATTGCAGGACACAATAGCTAATGCAGGAGAGCTTCGTAGGCCCGAAGCTTTGCGAAAAGCGTATGAAGACGCGCTAACAGCGGCAGGTATAACTAACGCCAAGGCCACACCACAGGAGGTGACTAGCCTAAAACGTGCGTCTGATGCAATACGGGCTAAGTCCCCTGTTCCTAATGTAGATAATATCATTGTACCTCCTGCGTTGGAGCCAGTAACAGACCCTAGACAAGCAGACATGGAAGCACAAGTTGCTCCTAAACCTGTAACGCCAACGCAAGCCTCGTTTGCTGGCATGGGGCGTAGTGCTAAACTTGGCACCCCTCCCATGCGTCCGGGCCAAGACACGTTTGCTACTGCAGAACCTACTGTAGAACCCCGCATTATAAATGAAAAATTTTTAGACAATTTAAAAATAAGACCGCAAGCTGCAGTACGTAAACGCACTATGGGCAAAGACTTTAATGATCCTGTGGTACGGGCAGATATTGCTAGTTATGCGGGTTTAAAAAGCACATCGTTAGAGGCTAAAAACCAAATAAATCGGTTACTTGATGACACCGATATTAAACAAACTAGTATATTTGACAAAGAAGAACCTACAAAAAAGGGAGCAAAACCCGATGCAGACCCAGATAAATCTAAATCACCTGACGCGGAAGGAAGTGGAGATGGCGATGCAGGTGCTGATGGAAAGCGTAGAAGTGAAGGGCAAGCCAAAGCCGATAGAGGTCCCGAAAGAACTGAAACATCTGACGGGGAGGGAGTGGGACCTGCTGGCAAAGGGGCTAGCGAGCCTCGTGACGGAGATGCAGACAGCGACTCTGCACTAGCTAAAGCAAACGCAAAGTTAAAAAAAGCGCAACAAGCTAAAGCCAAACGTGAGGCTGCTGCTCGCGCAGCCGAAATTGCTAGGAAACGTCAAAAAGAACAAGATGAAAAACTTGAAAACCTACGTAGAGAAGCTTCCAAACAAAGAAAAAAAGATAGGGATGCCGAAAAGCAAGCCGCTGCCCAAGCTAAATTCAAAGCAGATATAGCTAATGCAAAGAAAAAATTTGATAAAGAACAAGCCGATGCTAAAGCTGCTATGGAAGCAAAAAGTGTATCCACGCTTGCTGATAAACCAAAACCTGCAGGAGAAACAGGAGCCAGAACTACAGGATTCGGTGGTGGTGCAACTGACCCTGAGCGTAGAATAAGTCGGCGTAATCTTAAAGAATTTACACCAAACTCACGCCCTGCCCCAACCGAACCTTCTGCTAAAAAAATAACTACGTTATGGAACGAAAGTGCTTCCGACGCAAAGCAAGAGGACTATAAAAACGATGATGCTGTTCGCAACAGCACAAACCCGTTTAACGACGAAGATAACAACACAATATATGAATTACTCACTAAAAAATTAACCGGAAATGAGACAAACAGGGGTGGTAATGATTCACTTGTAAACGTAGTTGCATACCTGAGCCGTTATCCTAACCCTATGGACGGTATAAAACTAGCCGCGTACGACCTTGTTAACAACACAGAAGCTATGAACGTAAATGTGCAGAACGCATCTGTTGCCTACATACGAACTGCCGAAATGTACAAAGACATGGGCGGTGTACCTAGTAAGAAAGGTAAAGATTCTAAAGGAAGAGAAATTACATCTCCTGCAGAACGTCTTCAAATATGGGTTAATACAAACCTTAGTAGGGACGGACGAGAGCGATTTAATAAAGAGGTAACAAGAGCCACAACTGCTAAACTTAGTCAACGAGATTCGTACGTAGGCATTAGCAATATCCGTGAACATATAGATGAAAATGTAAGACAAGCTAAAGTGTTACAGGTACTACAGGCGGTATCACAACGAGATAAATTTAAACCTGCAGATTTAGTAGCTGAAAACATTGTAACTAAAAAAGAATTAAACGCGTTACTTAAAAACAAATCTCTTGAACAAATAGCTGGTGGTAGTTGGGTCTACAATCCTCCTAGTCTGGCGTTTAAAGGCCAAGAGTTTGGAAAAAATGAAGCCGAGATTAATGAAGACCGGCGAACTACAGAGGAATATCTAAAAGATTTAGGTGTAACGCTTAGTAGTCCGTTAAACCTTTCGCTAGAAGCCGCGTATGTTGTAAGCACAGCGTCTGTACATCCATCTGTTACTAACGCGCTTAAAAATAATAATCTTCAGGACGCACTGCTATTCGTAAGCCAGACATCTTCAAACAAACAAGTACGTCAACTTGCTGAAAAATTTGCAAAGGTCACTGGCACTACAAAAGTTGTTATTAAAAAGAATCTCAAACTAAACGGCAGACCCGTAGCTGGCCTGTTTGAACCACGCACTAATACTATCACGCTAGACGCAGACGCTGGTATCAACTTACATACGCTGATGCACGAGATGTCTCACGCAGCGGGTAGCGCAGCAATAGCCGACAAAAGCTCACAACTAGCAATCAAATTAAACGAGTTGTTTAAACGTGTTAGAGGGTCGTTGAGCCGAGAATCAGGCACAGCAAACTTACAAGAGTTTTTCGCTGAAGCTATGGCAAACTCAGAGTTTCGCAGTGAATTGTCAGCAATTAACATGAAGGGCGAACCTGTTACTGCGTTACAGCGGTTCTTCAACATAATGCAAAACTTTTTACGTAAGTTTACGGGCGCACCATCGGTAAACTTAACGGCCTTACAACAAGTAGACAGTCTTACTGACGCGTTGTTAGCCCCTGCCCCAGATAGCCGTAATTCTGCAGCCTACCCAATGGCTATGATGGATACTACGCGTAAGGGCGTACAGAATTTCATGTCAGGATTTATTGATGGTACGCAAAAAGTCGTTAGTAAGACTAGCCAAGAAACAATAAAAAACAATACTAAGGATTTCTTCACACAGACCATAGATAAGAAGGGTAAAGATTTATTAATGATGCTTTCTGGCTCACAAGCTATGGGCGACATAGCTAGTGCAGTGGGTTTAGGTAACTTAGGATACGACTTAGATAGGATTATGGCGCAACAACGCGGTTCTATCATGAATGCTGAAGCCAAAGTAAAAGATCAAATTGAAGATATTTTAACAGTCTTAAATAAAGGCAACAATGCAGAGGCAATAAGAAAACGTATCGAAGCATTAAACACGGTTATATACGATAACAACTTTGGTGCTACGATCTTCCAAGTAGACCCCAACGAAGCCCGTAGCGAGTATTTAACTAAAAAAGGTGAGTCAAAAATAGATAATGAAGGCAACAAGTTAGCAGATATTTGGGACGCCCAACGTAAACATTGGAATGATATGGGGCCAGAAGGGCAAAAAGCCTTTAACGATATGCGTAAAGTGTACGACGAACAATATGCGTCTATGAAAGAAGTTTTGTTTAAACAAGTAGACGATAGCTTGGGTGATGGGGAGACAGCCAAAGCATTAAAAAATACTATTACTAAACAGTTGTTCGATAAATCAAAGTTAAAGGTGTACTTCCCGTTGTTACGCGAAGGCGACTTTGTGCTACGTTATGATGTTAAAAACATTGACCCCAAAAAACGTATAGCCAACGTACTGCAAACTTTTGAGACTGCATCCGAACGCGATGATGCCAAAGCAGTTATCGAAGCAAGTTCTGATTATGAAAACGTAACTACGTCTGACGGAGAATTAACACTGTCCCAGATGCAATCTGTGCCAGCCGTGTTTGTTCAAGATACGCTATCCGTACTTAAAAAAGCTAAAGTAGACGCAAGTGTGCAAAAAGACATATTGCAGTTGTTTATAAAGACGTTGCCTGAGACATCTTTTGCGAAAGCATTACAGGGACGTAAAGGTACTCCCGGATATATGCAAGATAGCGTCCTTGCTCTAAAGACAAAAGCATATAACATTGCTAGCCAAGCACAGAAAATTAAATACGGTGCAGAAATACGGGCATTAGAACTTAAAATAGAAAATGCCAAACCACCTACAGACCCGCCTGCGAAGGGTAAGACAATATCTGGTAAGGTGTTACGAGGGTTGGAAAATAGAACGCTCGCTGACTTTGATGCGGTTAAGGCAGAGCTATACAAACGGTCAAGATTTGCACGGGAAGGTGCTACAAACCCTACCATTGAGGCCGTAGGACGTAGGTTAAATCAAGCTGCGTTTATCTATACAATCGGGTTTAACGCCTCGTCTGCAATGGTAAACCTGTCGCAAATCCCACTGTTTGTTGCACCGTATCTAGGTGGTCAGTACGGGTACAAGAAAACACACGCTGCAATTAAAAGTGCGTACGGCAATGTAATCAAAAGTAAAACACGTAACGGTGCGTTTAATTCACTCTACGAGTATTACAAACGTGACGATAATGGTGCGTTGCAACTACGAGACCGCTCCGAGTTAAACCTACCTGATGGTGCCGAAGGCGATGCTAAGTACTTAGAATTAGGTCGTATGACCGCGTTGGTTGAAGAGGCTAGAGGTCGGGGGTTGTTACAAAGTAGTGCTCTTGCCGAATCTATGGGGCTTACAGAATATTCACGTATTGCAAAGGGTGGTGCGGTAGGCCGTGCTTTAGACAATACTGCAGTGTTATCAGCTATACTATTTAACCATGGGGAACAAATGAACAGGCAGGTCACGTTGATGGCCTCATTCAATTTGGCGTTAGACGCAGCGACAAAAGGCAAACCCGAAACGGCTACAGCCGACCAGATAGACACTGCCGTGCAGGACGCGATATACAACACGCAACAGACAAACGGTGGTACATTCTTAGAAAGTGCTCCACGTATTACCCAAGAAGGTATCGGGCGTGTTGCGGGTATGTACAAAAGCTACGGTATGCAGATGTACTACACCATGATGAAAACAGCCAAGATAGCGTTTGATGGTGACAAAGGTGCTTTGTTTGGTAAAGACGGTGTAGAACGACGCACTGCATGGAAACAACTTATAGGGTTACATGGCACAGCAATGTTGTTTGCAGGTGTTCAAGGTTTACCTCTGTACGGTGCGGTTCGTCTGATTACTAACCTGTTCTTCTTAGATGATGAAGAAGATGATTTCGACACAATAGTCCGCAAACACATCGGTGAGGGGTGGTATAAGGGTGGCATAACAGCGGCTACGGGGCTAGATGTATCTACCCGAGTTGCACTTACGGGGCTGTTGCTACAGCAAAACCGTTACAACAACGACCCATCTATAGAAGAACAACTTGGGTTTTATTTTGGTGGTCCTGCCTTGAGCGTAGCTAAACGCTTGGATAGGGGTAAAGATGATATAATTAACGGTGAGTTTGAGCGCGGTATAGAAAACTTATTACCTGCAGGTATTTCTAACGCTTACAAAAACACTTTTGGACGGTATCAACAGGAGGGTGGCGTGTTCACCAGACGTCAAGACCCAATATATGATGACATATCTGCAGGAGAGCAATTCTTTTGGGCGCTTGGTATATCCCCCGCCGAGTATACACTACGCCAAGACAAGGCCATGATTGGTAAAAGAGTTGATACGGCAGTTAATAAAAAACGATCTGAATTATTAAAGAAATATTACGTTGCCTCACGCATGTACGACACCGGTGAGATGTTACGTATATCTACCAAAATGATGGAGTTTAGTTTGCGCCACCCTGATGCAGCGATTGGTCGTGACACTATCGAACGTTCCATGAAAACCCACGCTACTTCGTCTGAAACAATGTACAATGGCGTGTCATTCAGTTCTTTGTATGGCGACACTATCCGCATGATGTTGAGTGAGTTTGAGCAATAAAAAACCCCCGCCGTGAAGCGGGGGAGTCAACATCAAGGGAGAAAGATAAGTACGTCGCATACTCATCACACCATCTCTATATCACATTGTCCTCCAAATGCGAACCCCAAACATTTTATTTTCTATCCGTGTCCGCATTGCTACACGCCATAGCTTTAAGTCTGCAATCTTTCTCATCTGGTGGTTTGCACGTAACGTGTTAACACATGGTACAAACACTGACGCACCAACGTACATACGTTCCCAATCCACGATAATTTTAACCCCGTCAGGGTTTAAGTCATCAATCTTCTGTGTCTTGCGATACACCGCCCCACCCGCTTAATTGCACAGCAATAACTCTTATTGGGGGTAGGTTAAAATTTGTACCCCTAGTCAGCCGCATCTGTATCTTTCTAGCACCCATCTGTTTTACCATCTCCTCGACGGTAGTATTGTAATTTATATGGCGGTCGTTGAGATGTTTCTTAAATGCTTTGGGCACTATGTAAAGCATATCAGTGTCCGTCTCAAACCTAGCTACAAACATGTTTCGTGGGTTTTGTTCTGGTATGATTATGGGGGTAGGCCCGTTTACATTCTCCCCGCGTTTATCCTGAGTGCTTTTAATCTTAAGTATGTTTGTCCAATTCTCTGTGGCAAACTCTGTAAGTAATTGTTCTACGGACGTACCGCTGTCATCGACATAAGCCTTCACTTTGCGTAACTCTTGTACTACCCAATCAAACAACGCGTCGGTGTCGTAGCGGATCAATCCCATCTGCCTAGCAACAAGTGCCCCTACAACGGTTGTGGCGCACCCTGCAGACCAAAAGCGGTTCTTCGCTTCTAACCCTGCCTTGCGGTCAAGCTTGCTCTTTACCTTGCGATACAGCCGCTCTAATGGTTCAACGTTATTTATAACATATTGCACAAACTCTATTGAGAAGTGCCCATAGTTTTTCTTAACATCGTCAAACAGCGTGTCAGTCTTACTCTTGTCTAAAACTGCCTTTATGTTCTTGTCCACACGTATCTCTAGCACCCGTTGCATCTCAGCCTCTGGCGCATCTTTCTGTCGCATCATCTCCTCATAGAAACTCATATTACCTGTGGACACGGCTGTAAGTTGCCATGGCTTGCCCCTGACACGTTCTATGTTACCACCGCCAGCCATACGGTTCTTCTGTTTACCTTCGGACGTCTGGTAAGCATAGTCTGATACGTCTCTGCCCCGCATGTTTGTCATCTCATCAGAGTTTAAAGGGAGGTTACACATAACTTCGCCACGGTTCATACGTGAGTTTGGTGTATCTTTCTGTCCGCAAGTCAGTCCATGAGGGTCACCCCATATACCTGTGTTGCCATATATGGCCGTTGTCTTTCCTACCCCTGTTCCACCGTACAGATGCACACCGAAACTGTTCAACCCTGTAAGCGGCATGAGTATAGAGCCAAACCCCATACACACAACAAACTGCTGTAACTCCAACCCGCTGGGGCTGAAGAAATCTAACACTTCTAACTGTTTTTCTCGTGTGCCTTCGGGAGTAAAATAGTCTATAAGCCCCGCTGTCTTCGATGATGGGGGGTTGTACTCAACGTCGTTAGCCGTGATCAACTGGTCACCCAATACAAAAGACTTCATCTCTTTACCAACCCAACCGAATTGTTGGTGCGCTTCGCTAGCCATAGTTGTGCGCTGTAGTTCATTAATCCATGCTGCTGTATACGCCATAAGCCTGTCTACATCCTTTCCAAATGATGTTATACCGTGCATAGCCATGCTCTTACGAAATTCTTCCTTCGACGTTACTGAGGTCAGAGGCACTACGAACTCTCGTACACCGTCGCGTGGTAAGTGCAGAGCAAACGCTACTACTTCTCCTAGTAACACGTCATGCAATCGCCTCGTCACATAAAAATCGTAGTGGTATATACATACCTCATCAGGCTCTCCGTCTGCGTTGGTTGTCCTTAAAAACACGCCCCCGTTATGGCCCCGAAAGTATGGTTTCGGAAACGTGGGTATGTTCTGTTCACTGAGCCTGTCCTCTGTGTGGCACTCGTCCTCTGCTAAATCTACGTCTTCATGCGCTGCGTAACGTGCTACCAACCCATCTACCTCTTTCCGACTTAGTGGAGGATCAAATGCGGTAACATTAAAGCCATGTGCCATAGCACGTATATCATCTTCTGATAGGTGTCCTTTAGCGCGCAGGTGCCCTATGTAAGACAGCATAGCAGGGTTCCTACCCCCTTCCTGCACCTCGTCAGGTTTCTCGTAGGTATTGCGCTCTAAGAGGTCTTTAAAAGACTGTATGCCCGTAGGGGGCGGTATCGCCTTACCCCCTACCAACTCAGCAAACGTATCGTAGTCTACCGTACGCGGCGTGTCTGCCCCTATGAGTGTCACTTGTGCAGGAGGATCGTTCTTATAATTATGTGTGTCGGGAACACGCAACACCCTAGATATGTCTGCGGTTACAGCGGGGTCTGCAGGGAAGTCACTAGCTGCACATAACTTCTTCAGTCTAAGTGCCGTGGTCAGCCAATCGTCTTTGTACACAGGAGCATCTAATATCCAGTACACGTGTATGCCACTGCCAGAATTTACGAGGGTTGGACGTGGTAGCCTATGTTGCTTGCAAAAGTCTTTGAGCCTACGAACGGCGTCAGCTTGTGTAGGAAATTTGTTATCACCTTCACCACAATCCAAATCCAAAAAGAAAGATTTAAGGGTATGTACGTTATCAGCTTTGCGTGACCCTGCTTCGGTCAAACAAGCTAGGCTATAGTAAGCATCATATCCATTGTTATCAAACTGTTGTGCAGCAGCTAACACATGACTAGCAGAAGTGTAGAATTTTTGTTTACGCCGGTCTGCGGCTGCGTTGGCTGCAAAAACGCAATAGTTCCCCTGTTGACCTAATACTAGGCCCAAAAAATGTTCTGTTTTCATTGTTACCACCAATAGGTAGCCACGGTTAAACTAATAACCGTGGCGTGGAAGTTTTAATCGTCCCACTTATCGACAAGGGAATCAACACTATCGCTCGGTTTGTCCGAACCCTTTGTTTTCCTCGTCATCTTTTTTGGTGGAGTATCTTCTTCTTCGTCGTCAGCCACATCTGCTAACACGTTATTACTTTTAGTAGACGCCGCTGCCTTGGCAAACGGGTTGTTATCGTCTAACACAAACCCCCCATCTACCGCCTTAAACGGGTTGCGGACTTCTTTGGGCACGTACTTGACAACTTGTACGGCCTTGAGGCGTAACGATACCCCACATTCCCACTCCTTACCACGCTTCATGCGGTAGGGTATAAAGTTCACTGCTACATTAACAGTGCTACCTGTGGTCAACTGAAACCCTTCAGGCAGTGGAGTGCTGTTACTATCCACCTCTAAGGGCTTAACAGTAGTCTCACCGTTGTACGCACCCTTGAGGCTGGCCTTATGCGTATATGTGCCATCATCGTCTTTCACAAACGGGTTAGACAATCTTTCGTCCCAACCATCATCACGGTTGTCATCGTAGACTGACCGCATGGCCGTAAGTAACGCCTTGGCGGTGGGTTCATCCATACGAAATTGTATGGAGTATGACGCGCCTTGGTCCCTTGCATCACAAGGTTCACTGCGTCTAATTTTTGAGTTGAACGCATAGGTGCGGTCTACTCTAGGCCAAAGTGCTTCCACACCGTCAATTAAATACGTCTCTGCCATTACTATTCTCCTTTGATTATACGTCTTGATCAGCGTCAAGATCGAACTCTAGTTGTCTTGGATCGTGCTCCTCTTCGCGCTGTAGTTGACTAGTCAAGGCTTCATCTACTGCGGACTGTTTAAACCGATACGTGTTACCGATCTTCACGTATGTATTTCGGGGTATGTGCCCCTGCCGTATCCACGCACGTATAGTAGATATGGACACTGCAAAATGTTTGGCCACGCCTTCAATAGGCACAAAAGGTTCTGTCATTATTTCTTCCTAACTGAGATTACGTACTCTTTGTCGATATTAAGCCCTTTGGGCAAAACATCAGGGTTCTCCTCTAAAAACTGTTTTAAGTGAGTTTGGTTGAGCCGTTTGTCTAACAGTTCGGGAATATCGTGTTCTAAGATAAACTCGTACATCCGCTCCCAATCACTCGTCCAATATTTTGTCTTTGTGGTTCTAAAGAACAGTCCCTCAGAGGTTCTTACACTCTCAACGTGATGGTTCTCACAATAATCCAACAGCGCATTCTTTATCATGGTCTGTTGACGCATGAGTTCGTCGTCTCGCTCTTTAAATTGTTGTGACAGTGCCGACCGCTCTGCACGTATCTTTATGTACGTTTTGGTCAGTTTGTCGGCAGATATGTCTGGCTTATCGCTCATATGCTCCCCTTTCTAATGGTAAGAACTATTAGATACTTACTTATACTAGGCTAGTCAAGCATTTCTTTGTATAAATCTATCATCTTTGTGTGTACATCTATTCTACTATCTAACAGTGAGTACACCCGCGCTTCTACTGGCGATCCTTGTAGCTGTACGATTGTGCATTTATGGTCTTGCCCCGACCGATGAACCCTAGCGTTAGCCTGTGCGTACGTCTCTAAAGATGATGTTGGTCCCCACCATACAACCGTGTTTGCGGCTGTTAGTGTGACACCGTGTGAAGCTGACTGTGGTTGAATAACAAGTACACGTGGGTCAGGTTGTTCTTGGAACCTTTTAAATATCTCTGCTCGTTTGGTTGCGGGTACGTCACCGCGTATGACCTCTGTAGACACACCGTCGAAACGTAATTTGTTGGTTATAACATCTATGGCGTGTTTGAACGGTACGAACACCAACACTTTCTTACTGCTCTCGTCAATGACTTCACGTAACACTTTATACCTATGAGAGATATCAAACTCCACAGCACTACCGTCATCAGTGTATACCCCACCTGCAGATATTTGGAGCAGCTTGTTCATGGCTACTGCCGCGTTTACAGCCGACACCTCAGAACCACTTATGGTCATGACCAGACGTTTCTTTAACATTTGGTAATATTTTAATTGTTGCCGAGTTAATTCCACCTTGCGTTTCACGTACACCATTGCGGGTAGATCAAGGCATTCTTCTTTGGTAAATCGTATGGCTGGCTGTAGTACGCGATGCACAGTATCGTTCGCCGTTTCTTTTGCAACCCACTTAAAATTTGTAATCTTAGTCATAACCATATCGCGAAAAGAACTGTAAAACTTTGGCACAACATCAGGGTTTACAAGCTTGGCTATTCCATAAGCGTCTACCGGCGATTGCGCGGCAGGTGTACCTGTCATCATCCACAACCAAGTATTTTCATGGACTAGTCTGCATAACGTCTTCCATCGTTTGGTACGCGTATTTTTGTAGTGTGTAGCCTCGTCCACAATAATTATGTCAAACCCGCCAGCCGCTATGCTATCCGAAATTATATTTACGCCATCGTAGTTTATGATTACGAAGTCTGCCCCCTGTTCTATTATTGCCCTGCGCTTCTGTGCCGTGCCGTACGCTATATCTACCGAACGATGTGGGGCAAAAGTCTGTAAGTCCCCCCGCCACGCGCTATCCATAATCGACAACGGGCACACGACTAAAACACGTTTTGCCTTGCCCTGCTGCATCAAGAAGTCTGCCGCCCAAATTGCGCTTGCAGTCTTACCCGTACCCTGTTCGTTAAAACAAAACGCTTTTCTATGCAGTGTGAAAAATGCGGCTGTGGCTTTTTGGTGTTTGAACGGCTTGTGTTTGCCTGACCACTGGTATCTGGTATCGATGGGCGAGGGTGCTCTAATACCTAAAGTTCTTAACGCTCGTGTTTCGTCAACGCCGAAATCTACTTTTACTTCGTGCGAATTGACCTGCACACTGTTGGGCACTGCCTTGGTAACACGACTTGGATTGCGTAGCTTTAACAGCAACGCTTTGCCATCTACTAACTTCATTATCTTTCTCCTAAATGTTAGGGAAGTCCCTAACTTTTTCTACTTTTCTTTTGGTAGTTACGAGCGCGGTTCTTGCTTGAACTCTCTATGCGTAGCCCGTCTTTATTTTTACCGCCCTTTACTAAGGCTTTCTTGTGGCTGACGTCCTTACCTTCACGCTTATCAGCCTTACCATTACCGTTACGATCTGCTCCCTCGCGGTCAACTTTGCGTCGCGCCCGTTGGCGTTCCATCCTACGCTCAAACGTAGCAGACCCTACAGGTGCGTTAACCTGCTTCTTACGCTTGGCTTTCTTCGCCCGTTTACTGTTTTCGCTCATGCGTTCGCTCCATTATGTATACACTCAATCACGGGGCAGTGGCGTCTGCACAATCCGCTAGGTCGTGGGTTCCACACATCGTTGTCGGCTGCAATCTGCATTTGTTGGTGTTTACCTATCCACTTACGCCAGAGTGACCCGCTGTCGTAGTCTTGATATGTGTCCTTCACCAAGTCTTTACTTACGACAAACAATAGTCCAGCCCTAATCTTTTTGACTTTGGGGTAGTGTGCAAAGACGGACAACGCCATTAACTCTAGTTGGCCCGTATCAGCATACCGCGCCGATTTGCCTGTCTTATAATCCACGACCCATGCAAGTTCATCGTCTAAGATGATAAGGTCAGCTATGCCACGGAACCAAACTTCAGGAGAGTAAAACCCACACGGCTCTAGGTTTTCGGTAACCCCCAACTTTTTCTCGCACAGCTTCTGCCCTTGCTTATTTTTCAAAGACGTTAACACGTTACGTGCAAAAGCAAACTTCTCCGGTACGGGCACGTCCCTACCCACAAAATCTTCAGCCATGTTATGAAACGCCGTGCCGTACAGCATGGCATCGGTCTCTTTGAACGGATATTCTTTGAGTATCTTCTCATGGTAGAATTGTTTGGGGCACTGCTCAAAAGCTTTGATCCTACTGAACGACCACGGTGTAACTTTTGTCATTCACAATCTCCGTAAGACTTACCTGTGCCACTTTCACAGGTGATAGGTAAGCCTTCGGCCCATTCAGGCTTCTGGCTCATGCAATGCTCTACGTATGCTTGCGCTTCAGGGACGTCTGCGTCTGGCACAGCTACAACAATGCTGTCATGTACTGTTAGCACAACTTTGTATCTCTTGGCAATAAGTATCATTTGGTGGCCTATGATACAACGT
>Ga0209336_10000276_pt1 | contig 26746 bp, 14 predicted proteins | sample LinPmetageLP32_FD_184042 | JGI IMG/M metagenome (GOLD analysis project Ga0209336, IMG submission 184042) | Marine viral communities from the Pacific Ocean - LP-32 (SPAdes) (version 2) | ecosystem: Environmental > Aquatic > Marine > Oceanic | place: Pacific Ocean | collected 2009-08-23
ATTTTTTAGAGCGAATCTAGCACCAATGGCTTTAGATGACATTATGTGTGCGTCTGCGTCTACAAACTCAGCGGTAATATCTATATCGTCTATTGTATGGCTACCAATAACATAATTTGTTGATATTATACCACTTCCACTTATAATTGCAGAGGCTGTTATTGGTTTATCATATTTTGCTCCACCTGCAGTTATCTGAAAAATATCTTCATCTGCAACTAGAAACTCTATCGATGAAGCAGCCAAACCAATTCTAGTTGTAGTATCAGCATCTGCTGCTACATTATCTAACTGAATGCTGTCTATATTAGTTATAGCAGTACCATCATCACCCACAATATTTCCATTAGCATTTATATCACCTGATACCGTTACCGAAGATAAGGTACCAACTGATGTTATACTAGTTTGGGCTGCAGCTAAACTTAAAGCTCCATTATTAGCGAGTGTGGCATCACCACTTACTGCTACGACTGTTGGAACATTAGATCCATTACCTACTAAAATACGTGCACTTGTCATTGAAGCTAATTTACTATAATCTATTGCTGCTCCTGAAGCTACTGAAGCATTTACAACTGCATTTGCAGCTAATTCATCAGCCCCCACAGCATCATCTGCTAGATGTGCATTATCTATAGATCCATCAGTATAATGTTCAGAATTTATAGCATTGTCTGCTATTTTAGCTCCCGTAACTGCGTCTGCATTAATTTTAGCTGATGTAACTGCGTTAGAAGCTATGTGAGCTGCGTCTATAGAACCATCAACATACTGGTCTGAATCTACTGAATTTGCTGACATGTGTGCTAGATCGATAGAAGCATCTGTGTAGTGTTCAGAATTTATAGCGTTGTCTGCTATTTTTGCACCTGTAACAGCATCAGCATTAATTTTAGCTGATGTAACTGCGTTGGAAGCTATGTGAGCTGCGTCTATAGAACCATCTACATATTGAGCAGAGTCTACTGAATTTGCAGGGAGTGTAATTGAACCTGTAAATGAACCTGTAAATTGGTGGGTACCTAATGTACCTAAAGAATGTGCAATTTTATCTGTTGTAACTTGATCATTTGCAATGTGAGCTGTATCAATTGATGCATCAGTATAATGTTCTGAGTTAATAGCGTTGTCTGCTATTTTAGCTCCCGTAACTGCATCAGCATTAATTTTTGCTGTTGTAACTGCATTAGAAGCAAGTGCTGTAGCATCTACTGAACCTGCTGCATAATGTTCCGCATCTATAGAATCTGCTGCATAATGTTCTGAATTAATTACATTGTCGCCTATTTTTGCAGCTGTAACTGAATCAGCTCCAAGAGCTGTAGTATCTACTGAACCCGCTGCATAATGTGCTGTGTCAATAGAACCATCAACATACTGGTCTGAATCTACTGAATTTGCAGCCATTTTAGCAACTGTAATTTGTGCATCTGCAATGTGGGCTGTGTCAATAGAACCATCTACATATTGGGCAGAGTCTACTGAATTTGCTGACATGTGTGCTACATCTATAGATGCATCAGTATAGTGTTCTGAATTAATAGCGTTGTCTGCAATTTTAGCTCCTGTTACTGCGTCTGCATTGATTTTAGCTGATGTAACTGCGTTGGAAGCTATGTGAGCTGCGTCTATAGAACCATCAACATACTGGTCTGAATCAACTGAATTTGCAGCCATTTTACCAACTGTAATTTGTGAATTAGCAATGTGAGCTGTGTCAATAGAACCATCTACATATTGAGCAGAGTCTACTGAATTTGCTGGCAATGTAATTGAACCTGTAAATGAACCTGTAAATTGATGAGTGCCTAATGTACCCAAAGAATGTGCAATTTTGTCTGTTGTAACTGCATCAGCATTAATTTTTGCTGTTGTAACTGCGTTAGAAGCAAGTGCTGTAGCATCTACTGAACCTGCTGCGTAGTGTTCCGCATCTATAGAATCTGCTGCATAATGTTCTGAATTAATTACATTGTCACCAATTTTTGCAGCTGTAACTGAATCAGCTCCAAGAGCTGTAGCATCTACTGAACCTGCTGCGTAGTGTGCTGTGTCGATAGATGCATCAGTATAATGCTCTGAGTTAATAGCGTTGTCTGCAATTTTAGCTCCTGTTACTGCGTCTGCATTAATTTTAGCTGATGTAACTGCGTTAGAAGCTATATGGGCTGCGTCTATAGAACCATCTACATATTGAGCTGAATCTATTGAATTTGCAGCCATCATACCTACTACAATTTGTTCATTGCCTACTGTAACTGAGCCTGTAAATGAGCCTGTAAATTGATGAGTGCCTAGCGTACCCAAAGAATGTGCAATTTTGTCTGTTGTTACTTGATCATTAGCAATGTGAGCTGTGTCAATTGAACCGTCTGTATAATGCTCTGAGTTAATGGCATTGTCTACTATTTTAGCTCCTGTTACTGCGTCTGCATTAATTTTAGCTGTTGTAACTGCGTTAGAAGCAAGTGCTGTAGCATCTACTGAACCTGCTGCGTAGTGTTCTGCATCTATAGAATCTGCAGCGTAATGTTCTGAATTAATTACATTGTCGCCTATTTTAGCAGCTGTAACTGAATCAGCTCCAAGAGCTGTAGCATCTACTGAACCCGCTGCATAATGTGCTGTGTCAATAGAACCATTTACATATTGAGCTGAATCAACTGAATCTGCAGGCAATGTAATCGAACCCGTAAATGAACCTGTAAATTGGTGGGTACCTAGTGTGCCTAAAGAATGTGCAATTTTGTCTGTTGTAACTTGGTCATTTGCAATATGTGCTGTGTCAATAGATCCATCAGTATAATGTTCTGAATTGATGGCATTGTCTACTATTTTAGCTCCTGTTACTGCGTCTGCATTAATTTTAGCTGTTGTGACTGCATTAGAAGCTATATGGGCTGCATCAATTGAACCATCTACATATTGAGCTGAATCAACTGAATTTGCAGCCATTTTAGCAACTGTAATTTGTGAATTAGCAATGTGAGCTGTGTCAATAGAACCATCTACATATTGGGCTGAATCTACTGAATTTGCAGCCATCATACCAACTACAATTTGTCCATTACCTACTGTAACTGAACCCGTAAATGAACCTGTAAATTGGTGGGTACCTAATGTACCTAAAGAATGTGCAATTTTGTCTGTTGTAACTTGATCATTTGCAATGTGAGCTGTGTCGATAGATCCATCAGTATAATGTTCTGAATTGATGGCATTGTCTACTATTTTAGCACTTGTAACTGCGTCTGCATTAATTTTAGCTGTTGTAACTGCGTTAGAAGCTATGTGAGCTGCGTCTATAGAACCGTCTACATATTGAGCCGAATCTACTGAATTTGCAGCCATTTTACCAACTGTTATCTGTGCATTTGCAATGTGAGCTGTGTCGATAGAACCATCTACATATTGATCTGAGTCAACTGAATTTGCTGACATGTGTGCTAGATCGATAGATGCATCAGTATAATGTTCTGAATTGATGGCATTGTCTGCTATTTTTGCACCTGTAACAGCATCAGCATTAATTTTAGCTGATGTGACTGCATTGGAAGCAAGTGCCGTAGCATCTACTGAACCTGCTGCGTAGTGTTCCGCATCTATAGAATCTGCAGCGTAATGTTCTGAATTAATTACATTGTCACCAATTTTAGCTGCTGTAACTGAATCAGCTCCAAGAGCTGTAGCATCTACTGAACCTGCTGCATAATGTGCTGTGTCAATAGAACCATTTACATATTGAGCTGAATCTACTGAATCTGCGGGCAATGTAATTGAACCCGTAAATGAACCTGTAAATTGATGAGTGCCTAGCGTACCTAAAGAATGTGCAATTTTGTCTGTTGTAACTTGGTCATTTGCAATATGGGCTGTGTCGATAGATCCATCTGTGTAGTGTTCTGAGTTAATAGCGTTGTCTACTATTTTAGCACTTGTTACTGCGTCTGCATTAATTTTTGCTGTTGTTACTGCGTTAGAGGCAATATGGGCTGCATCTATAGAACCATCTACATATTGAGCAGAGTCTATTGAATTTGCCGCCATCATACCTACTACAATTTGTCCATTGCCTACTGTAACTGAACCCGTAAATGAACCTGTAAATTGGTGGGTACCTAGCGTACCTAAAGAATGTGCAATTTTATCTGTTGTTACCTGGTCATTTCCAATATGAGCTGTGTCAATAGAACCATCTGTGTAGTGTTCAGAATTAATAGCATTGTCTACTATCTTTGCGCCTGTAACTGCATCAGCGTTAATTTTAGCTGTTGTAACTGCGTTAGAAGCTATATGGGCTGCGTCTATTGATCCGTCTACATATTGAGCTGAATCAATTGAATTTGCCGCCATTTTAGCAACTGTAACTTGTGAATTTGCAATGTGAGCTGTATCAATAGAACCATCTACATATTGAGCAGAGTCTACTGAATTTGCAGCCATTTTACCAACTGTAATTTGACTATCAGCAATATGGGCTGTGTCAATAGATCCATTAGTATAATGTTCAGAATTTATAGCGTTGTCTGCAATTTTAGCTCCTGTTACTGCGTCTGCTGCTAATTGAGTTGTATCAACAACACCAGTTCCAGCAATAGTTCCAGTTATTGTATCTCCTTTGATACCACCACTTGCTGTTAAGTGACTTATTAATGCGTCAGATCCACTGACGACTACTTTTTTCCAATTTGGCATATTTTACTTTATTATGGTTGGTTACTCAAAATGAGCCCACTTCCCTTAGGGGCCAATAATTTATTATAAATATTAAAAAAATATTATTTCTTAATTTTTTGCAATTCTTTATTTTTTTTATTTATTGATTTTTCAATTTCTTTTTCTACTTTACTTTGTAATATAGATAATGATTTAGCATCTTTACCTTGTATTGTTACTATATCTAGACCTGTTCTTATAACTGTCCATTCTTCTGGTATAAACATAACTTTTATTTTAATTTATTATAGTGTTTTTGTAATTTGAATACTAACGTATATAAATTTTCTAACATATCCCCGCTAAAATGAGAATTTTTTATCATTTGTAGTAATATTTCCACTTCTTTTTTAGAAATAGAAATATTTTCATCCACTTCTTTTTTAGAAACAGAACTATTTTCACCTATTTTATCTTTATTTTGTAGTTCTTTTTTATGATCTACATGATTAAATTTAAAACTCATAACTTTTTTTATTTTTTTATGCAAATATGTAAATTTCCCCATCATCTGTGTCTACATGAATATTACCATACCCGTAATTAGCACCCCCATACTGTGGGTTTCCTGATGGTGCAGAAGTGGTAAATGTTACTATACCCATATAGGCATCTGGTACCATTGCTGATCCTGTTGGTACAAAATTTGCTTGTACTGCCCAACGATCTGCCGTTCCTGCTTCATATCCAAAGGCAGAACCTGAAGGTACATTTCCTAATGCTTGATTTACTACAATACCTCCATCTCCTCCTGCTGTTGATCCTGAAGCTAATGATATAAATCTGTCTTTTACATTTAAGTTTGCTGTTTCTTCAAATGATGCTGTTCCTGCTACTACTAAATTTCCATTTACATTTAGATTATTAAACGACACATTGGAATCTGTTTGAACTGCTTGATCTAAAGCTCCTAAATAGCCCCACTGTGTGTTTGATATTGTTACACTGTTTATGTTTTCTAATTGAGCACCTTCTCCTGCTGTTAAGTTTGAAATTTCTGTTACATGATTAGCTCCAACAGTTCCTAATGTAACTACACCATTTTCAGCTATAGTTGCATCACCACTAACTGCTACTGCAGTTGCAACATTAGCATCATTACCTATAAATATTCTACCTTGAGTTAATCCAGTAGCATCAGCTGTAACGTTTATTAAACCTGCACCATCTCCTGCAAATGAAGCTGTTACGTGACCAAATGAACCAGTTCCTTCTTTCACTGCAGATGCTGGTGCAAAAGAAGTTTGGAAATGACTTGCACTTATTCCACTTGAAGCTGTTATTTGTCCTGTTACCTCAATTCCACCAGCTCTTACGTTTACTACTTGAGCATTATTTGCGTCTAAATGAATTTCATTTGCTGTTTCAAAGTCAATGGCTGTTTGAGCATCTTCTCCAATTTTTAAATCTGTTTTAAATATTGATTCTATAGTAGTTTGAGCTGCGGTTATTGCAATGTCATTTGCGTTGGCTGTTATACCATCTCCCCCAATAACATTCATTGTTACTGCAGTACCTAAAGTAACGGCTCCCGCCCCAGTTAAACCTGTACCTGCCGTAACAGTTACTGCATCCTGTGCTAATTTAGCAATAGGAATTTCATTGTTGTCAATTTCTGCTACTATAGCTGCTGCTAATGCGTCTGAAACTGCTAGTGCGTCTAATTTTGCTGCCAAAATTGTTCCACTTGCACTTACATCCCCAAATGCACCTGATAATGCTGTTACTGTTCCTAAGGGTGTTAAAAATCCACTTCCACTTATTACTGCTGCTGCATGTATACCTGCAGATGCTGTTACGTCTCCTGTTACTTCAATTCCTCCAGCTCTTACGTTTACTACTTGAGCATTATTTGCGTCTAAATGGATCTCATTTGCAGTTTCGAAATCTATAGCTGTTTGAGCATCTTCTCCAATTTTTAAATCTGTTTTAAATATTGATTCTATAGTAGTTTGAGCAGCTGTGATAGCTATATCATTTGCATTGGCAGTAATTCCATCTCCCCCAATAACATTCATTGTTACTGCAGTACCTAAAGTAACGGCTCCTGCCCCTGTTAAACCTGTTCCTGCTGTGACAGTTACTGCATCCTGTGCTAATTTAGCAATAGGAATCTCATTATTATCGATTTCTGCTACAATTGCGGCTGCTAATGCGTCTGAAACTGCTAATGCGTCTAACTTAGCTGCTAAAATTGTCCCACTCGCACTTACATCCCCAAATGCACCTGATAATGCTGTTACTGTTCCTAAAGGAGTTGTAAATCCACTTCCACTTATTACTGCTGCTGCATGTATCCCAGCTGACGCTGTTACATCCCCTGTTACCTCTATTCCACCTGCTCTAACATTTACTACTTCTGCATTGTTAGCATCTAAATGGATTTCGTTTGCAGTTTCGAAATCTATAGCTGTTTGAGCATCTTCTCCAATTTTTAAATCTGTTGCGAAAATTGAAGTAATGGTAGTTTGGGCTGCGGTTATTGCAATATCATTTGCGTTAGCAGTTATACCATCTCCACCAATTACGTTTAATGTTCTGTTTGCTGCTATTGTACCTCCTCCTGTTAAACCAGTTCCTGCTACAACACTTACTCCTGAGTGATCTATATGTTCATTTGCAACAAAGTTAGCTAGTGAGTCGTGATCTATAACTCCTTGAGTTGCTGTTCCTATAGTTGCGAAAGTTGTTCCACTTGCACTTACAGAAGAGAAAGCACCTGAAAATGCTGTTACTGTTCCTAAAGGTGTTAAAAATCCACTTCCACTTATTACTGCCGCTGCGTGTATTCCTGCTGATGCTGTTACATCTCCTGTTACTTCAATTCCCCCTGCTCTTACATTTACTACTTCTGCATTATTAGCGTCTAAATGAATTTCATTTGCTGTTTCAAAATCTATTGCTGTTTGAGCATCTTCTCCAATTTTTAAATCTGTTGCGAATATAGAGGTAATTGTTGTTTGAGCGGCTGTAATAGCTATATCATTTGCATTAGCCGTAATTCCATCTCCTCCAATAACGTTTAATGTTCTATTGGCTGCTATCGTACCACCACCAGTTAAACCAGTACCTGCTACAACACTTACTCCTGAATGATCTATGTGTTCATTTGCAACAAAATTTGCTAGTGAGTCGTGGTCAATAACTGCTTGTGTTGCAGTTCCGATAGTTGCGAAAGTTGTTCCACTTGCACTCACAGAAGAGAAAGCACCTGAGAATGCTGTTACTGTTCCTAAAGGAGTTGTAAATCCACTTCCACTTATTACTGCAGCTGCATGTATCCCCGCAGATGCCGTTACGTCTCCTGTTACCTCAATTCCACCTGCTCTTACGTTTACTACTTGGGCATTGTTAGCATCTAAATGAATTTCATTTGCTGTTTCAAAATCGATAGCTGTTTGAGCATCTTCCCCTATTTTTAAATCAGTAGCAAATATAGATGTGATAGTAGTTTGGGCTGCGGTTATTGCAATGTCGTTTGCGTTTGCAGTAATACCATCACCTCCTATTACGTTTAATGTTCTGTTAGCAGCTATTGTACCCCCACCAGTTAAACCAGTACCCGCTACTACGCTCACACCACCATGGGCAATGTGTTCATCTGCGACAAAATTTAATAAAGAGTCGTGATCTACTTTTGCTTGAGTTGCTGTAGATACAGTTCCTGTTATGTCTCCAAAAGAAGCTGTTCCAGGACTATTAAAACCACCACTTGCAGTTACATGTGCTAGTTCTGGGCTAGATCCCGATGTTATTACTTTTTGCCATTTTGCCATAATATTATTGTTTTATTATTTATTATACGTATATAAATTAAGGAAGACCCATGTAAAAACTAGAAGCAGAATACACTAATCCTCCTGTTATTGCTGTAGGAAGGGTGTCTAATGCTCCAAATCTTAATGTTCCTTGATGATTAACTTGTAGTTTTTGATTTTGTCCATTAGTGTCAGGTATTGATATTAAAAATGGAGGTTCAGATGCACCACTTAAATCTGAATTAATTATTATTTTAGTGAAGGATCCAGTTCTTCCTATTATAAGTTGACCACTTGCACTTATATTACCTGAAGCTGTTATATGGTTTGCACCAATTATGTTATTACCATCTAAATCGAAATCTTGAGTAGCTGTATGGTTTCCTAAATTATCTCCTCCTGCTACTGCCCCCGCTAATGAAGCACTAACATTTGCAAATCCTTGGATAGATAAAGCTCCTTTAAAGTCAGCATCATTAGCTATTATATTTCCACTTGCACTTATATTTCCAGATGATGTTACAGAACCTGAAAAATTTAATAAAGGTTTTACATCATTACCCGAACCAGAACCAAAATAAAACAGACCACTATCTATATTGATAGCTACCTCTCCTTGTGATAAAGAAGTGGGGATTGCTGACCCGGTTCCTGTTTTTAATTGTATTGTACTAGCCATATGGTATAAATATATCTTTTAAAAAGTCCCCCCGTTTATTGTTCCATTAATGCTACTTACAGTTAAATTTCCACTTGCACTTATGCTACCTGTAAAGGTATGGTTATCATCTGCTGTATCCCCAAAAACTGTTGATCCAGAAGAAATATTAAGTATACTTTGGGATACTATATATGAATTCGCTCTTATAGCGCCAGGGATTATTACATCATTACCATCAAAAGATATAGGAAGAAGACTACCTGTTCCGTCAGCTAAACTAGTTCCATCTGTTTGAACTACCCTTTGATAAGTATTTTGTATGTTTTTTCCTGTAAAGTCGTTGACTGCCATTTAGGACCATTTTTATTTCTTTTTTTCAAGAACTTTTAACACACCATTTATCACTTTACTCGTGTTTTTCACGGTATTTTCTTTGAGATACGTTGCTACTATGTTGTTTAGTTCATTACGCTTGAATGAAATATTATCTACGTTTATATCTTCTTTTATTAAAAGCTTAAATAAACTCATAATGTGTTCTTTTTCAGTAATTGTTGGCTTTCCTCCTTTTACTTTAACGTCTACTTTAGTTTCTAAAATAGATTTTTTAGTAGTTTGTGTTTTAACTTCAACAGTTACTTTTTTACTTGCATCTACTTCAAAGTCACTTTCCCACGGTGTAAAAAATGTATCTTCAGCTATGACTTCTAAACGAATATTACCTTTAGTATCTTCATCTATAAGACCTTTTAATTTTTTTATTGGAATTTCACATTTACCCCCTTTAGATATACTCCCATTAAATAACAATGAATATTCAGGAGTTTCTATTACTAATCTTGCCTTTGACTTTTTTAAACTTGCTCCTTGTAGTGATATACTACATTCGAAAAGTTCAGTTTTGTCTGTAAATAATTTATACATATTATGGTTTGTTTATAAATATTAAATAGATATGCCCTCAGCGATCATTTTTACGCCTAATACCTCTTTTACTGCTAGCCTAATGTCTGTTGCCTTAATTTTATATTGTTTAATTTCTTTTTGTTTAGATTCTGTAATTGTGTTACCATGTACTTTTAAAATTAATTTTACTAATTTCTTTTTCTTTTTTTCATTCCATTGAGACCAATCTTCTTCACCTGCTGCTGATATTAATTTAACATCTTCCCATGTAAATCTATTTGAATTCCATAAAAAGTTAGCTTGGTCCCATGTAATTTCTCCTATCATATATTAATATTTAAAATTTCCCTCCATTTATTGTTCCTATTATGTTACCACTTGCACTTATATTACCTGAGGATGTTATATTACCAATAAAAGTTTGTGTATCAGATGCTTCATCTCCAAATATATTTGAACCACTTGAAAAAAGTATTGAAGAAGAAACTATTGATGAAGTAATTTGATTAACATTTAATCTGTCTGCTATTATTAAACCTGAAACATTTAATCCTCCTGTTATGTGGGTTTCAGTACTAGCTACTCTTATAGTTTCTAAAGGGCCCCCAGATAAATCATTAGGGTTAGCTATAGAAAATATTATTTGTCCCGCTACTCCATCAGATGTAGATGCTATTATTTCTCCTTGTATTTGCATAGAAGTAGCTAAACTAGATCCACTAATACTATCAAAGGATTCATCTTCCCATTTAATAGTACCCATGATATCTCCTACTTGAGCTTTTATGGGTTCTTCAAAAGTACCTGGTGAGTAAGATAATACAATTTCAGATCCTGTTCGTTCAAGATCTGTTCCTGCAGATTCAAAGGTTCCTTTAGATGTTTGTTTAAATTTTCTTGTTTTAAATCTTCCTTGATCATCAATTAAAAATTCATTAGCTCCATCTCTTGATCTAACTTTAAAATCATCTGTTTTAATGTCAAATGCTGATTTAGGATTTTTAGTTCCAAACCCCATTTTTCCAGAACTTGACATGTAAAATGAAGCACTAGGACTAGAACCTGACAGTACAAAACTTCCTAAATCATCTGGATCTAATTGAAGTGTAGAAACTGCTTGTGTTTCTGGTTGAAATATACTAGAAAGTATAGTAGTAGTAATACTTCCTGAAACATCACTACCAGGAGTATTATCATCTATACTTGTACTTATACTTTGTGATGGAGTTAAATTACCACTTATAAAGAATATCGAACCTGATTGTATGAAAAATGTATTTGTTGACATATTATTTTAATACTTCTACTCCTTTATAGTTATCTTTTGTAAATTGATCTTTTCTTGTTCCTATTAGTAAAACATTATATCTACCATCTATATCTGATGTAATTGTTAATTCTGTTTGTTCTTTATTTAAAACACCATAAGCTCTACCAAAATGATTTACTGCATTTACCCATACCATGTCATTTTTGTTTAAGAATTTATAATAATCAGGTAAGATAATTGTGTGGGTTTTATTAGTAGTTATTATTGTCCATCTATAAATATTATCTCCTTCTGTTGGAGATTCAACAAAATTATGGTATAAATGGTGTGTGTTTGTTTTTGTAGGATCTGGATGGTCTATTTTAAATGATCCTCCTCCTTTACTTACAGTTCCAATTACTTCTAAATCCCCATTTATTTTAACATTACCTGTTGTACCTGTAAGTCTACCATCACCTAAGTCAAATTCTTGTAAAACGCTAAAATTAGCCCATAATGTTTGGCCTTGGTTTAAATTTCCAGGATCTGTAGCATCTGGTACGAAATTTTTTATTATCCAACCTTGAGATTGAATATCATCTCCTAAGAATCTAAAACGAAGGGCATTTGTAGAATTCTTTACATAAATTTGTAATGCAGCTCCATCATCCCATCTATCAGATTTTATTCTTATTTTTTCAACAGTATGAGTGTTATATCTATTACTGTCTATTACTCTTATATGACTTCGGTCTTGATTACTTCCATATAATTGGGAAGCATAAAAAACAGTTGTTTGATGACGATTACTTTCTCTATCTTCTATAGAAAATCTACCAGTTGCTCTACCATATGGTACTACTGCAACTGTATACCAACCTACTGCTAAATTTTCTGTGGCTAATTGTGATGATACTTCAAAACCATGACTAGAACTTATCATTCCATCTACAACTAATTTAACTGGATTATAAGTTTCATCATTTCCTAATGATGGTGTTGATGTTGCTATACCAATTACACCACTTGAAGACATAAACATTCTTGTTGGAAGAGAAGTTACTCCTGTTCTAAAAAATATACCACTTTGGTTTGATGGGTTTCTTGTGTCTCCCGAAAGTTGACTAATAAATAAACTGTCTCCCATTTGGTGGATTTCATTTCCATCAAATGATAATTGACCAAAACCACTTCCTTGACTTTGTGATATAGTTAAAGCAGCATTTTGTCTTGCTGCTAAACCTGTTGTTGCTCCTGCTATAGTACTATCAAATATTATAGATCCTCCTAATATAGATCCTTCTGTACTAGATGTGCTTAAATCATCCCCTTGTATTTTGAATAATTTTGTGTTAGACTTGTAAAATAATGAACCAGATTGGACATTTATTACTAGATCTTTAGATGAAAAAGAATTTAAGGTTGGATCTGTATGTTTAATTTTTATCCCCATATGTTATAAATATAAAGTAAAAGGGATCTTACGTTATTATTGTAAACTAAAATATTTTTTTATCCACAATGGTAAGTACAACCTACTAATTTTGTTTGATATGTTACTCCGTTGTGTGTAACGTTAGTTGTTCCGGAAGCAAAATCACAATCTTGAGTTATTTTTGCTACTGTGTAATTGTGTAGTAAATCATCATCTTGTTTCATACCTAATCCTTCAATGTGGGATGTCGTAATGTAATCTCCATTTTCTAAATTACCATTTATGTTACAAACTATTACAGCACCTTCACCAATTGAATTTATCCATAATCTTTCATCTCCTGCAACATTAGAAGTTATTGTACTAGTAAATACCCCATGGGATATTGTTCTATTATTATTTGGATCTTCTACTTTTGATATTACACCAAATACTTTTTTATCATTTGGTTCTTCAGATAATTTTACTGTAGGTAAAGATTCGTTTATAGTTGGACTATCTAATACTTCAACATTTGTTGAAAATTGTCCGTTGTTGTAATTTCCTGATGCTATTACTATATAACCTACTTTATTTGAATAATCTGAATAGGTTCCTGTTGATGGTCTACATGGGTGTTGACCTGTGAATGCAATTGATTCTTCAGTATTATCATCAGTTCCTGTAAATTGAATTACAGCATTTGTTTCAATATCTTGTTTGTGTGACCCAACTAACGTACCATCTATATTTGATATATCCCAATAAGTAGAAGTGTCGTTATCTTCCCATCTAATTCCTCCTCCATCTTGACCATCAGAAACTGATCCTTGATGATTTGACTTAAGATATAACATTGGTGGAAATCCATTTCCATCTGCAGATGCAGTTTGAACTGTAGTTCCTGTTATATCACCAGAAGCAAAATCACATCCTAATCCTAATGCTAATTGTCCATCCCGTGATAATCTCATTCTTGGACCACCAGCAGAAATTATAGGAGTACCATCAGTTCCATTTGTACCAGAATTTGATGTAACACCATTTGTTACTACATCACCATCAGGCCAAAATATTAAACCAGTTCTATTACTGAAACTTTGTTCTGATATGGCCGCAATTCCTGCCCATTTACCATGTTCAGATGATGATCCTAATTTTAATCTAATACCTGCTGTTACTCCTTGGTTAGCTGTTGCGTTTGTAGGATTTTTAAAAGATGCAACACTTGAAAAATTAGCATCTGTTTCTGTATCATTTTTAACTCCTTGTACATAAAGCCTATCTTCTAATCCAGATGTTGGGTCTGAAGGAGTAGTTTCTTGTCCTATAGAAACCATACCATCTGCAGTAATAGTTAATTTATGATCTGTACCATTAGTTTTAATACTTAAAGAATCATCAACATTGTTATACCTTATTCCTCCTTGATTCTGAGAATCTGTATCTCCAAAAAATATAGATGCTCTTGATGCATTACCACTAGTAACTGCAATAGATGCTGCAAAAGCTGTTCCTCCTGCTTGTTGGAAAGATGCAACATTACCCGCAATGTTTGTAGGAGAAGTTCCCCCTGTATTTACTTCTAATTCTGTAATAGGAGTTGTTGTTCCTACACCAACGTGACCACCAAATGAATGAGTAGCATGAAAGTAACTTGCAGATATATTACCTGATGATGTTATGTGTGAATTAGTATTTATATTACCATTTACATCTAATTGAGCAGCTGGGTTTGATGTTCCAATACCAACATTTCCTCCTGTTTCAATACGCATGTATTCTGTATTTGAATCACTACCTGCTGTGGCTGCTGCTTCAAATGCTATATCTCCATATTCAGAAACTATTCTTAACTTATCATCAGTGTCAGCATGTTGTATAAATGATCTTCTTGTTGTTGTTTGGAAGAATGAAAGAAAAGGATCACCAGTTGCGGAGTCAGATTCTAATCTTATCATTTCATTACTAGAATCTTTAACATGAAGAGGAACTTCTGGGTCTACACTACTATCACCAACACCTACATCCTTTGCAAAAGTTGTGTCTCCATTATTTCTTATTGTTACTAATGTAGTTTCACTTCCGTCAATTTTATCTTGACCTGAAGATATAACAAGTCCATCAGTACCTGTATTACTATTAATCATTAAATGTAATGTATCCTGTGCTGCTATTAATGCATCTCCTTCAAATTCTATGTCTGGACCGGTTGCTGCATTATTAGTATTAAATAATGTCATTGCATTTCCGTTGTCGGCTGCATTTCTAATTACAATGTTTCCTACTACTGATAATGGTGCTGTTGGTGCGTTTGTTCCAATACCAATATTACCATCCTTATCAATTCTCATATGTTCATCCATTCCATCAGCTGTTGCACCTTCGCCTGTGTAGAATGCTAAAAACCCATCTGCATTATTACCAGCAGTGTCTGTACCTCCTTTTATTGCTGCTCTAGTTGTTTTTCCAAAAGTACCTGGAGTACTTGTTTCAAAAGTACTACTAAAAGTTAATATTGATCCTTTTTCATCCGTGTCTGCCTCTAAAGGATTAAATAGGTCTAATATTGAATTTGCAATTTTAGGTGTAACAGTATTGTCAACGTGACCCCCATCAAATTCAATTCCTAATGTAGCTCTTGGGTCTGTTGTTCCTATACCAACTTTACCACTTGAATTGTCTTGGAAAAATGAAGCTCTACTTCCATTAATGTCTAAAGCAGTGTAATTATTTGTTGAATCTGATATGATTTTAAATCTATCAGCATTACCATCTTGAAGTACCATACGTAACTCAAATGCATCGTCTGCTGTAAAACCATAATCTATAAGTGCTCTATCGTCTGTTCCTGGGAATCTTAATGCTGTATTACGATTAGGAAATGTAGTGCCTGCTGTGTCTACTACTGTTGGAAATATGATATTAGCTGTTGTAGCAGCTGCTCCAAATGTTAAATCTGTACCACCAAATGTTAAATTTGATTCTCCTATAACTCCATCACCCGTAGCATTAGATGTTACAAGTCTATTATCTCCTGGTGTTGTAACAAAACCTGTAATTTGTCCTCCTGTTATGTTTATTAATTGTGAACCGTCTCCAGTAAATGAACCTGTAAATGATCCTGTTACTGGTACAAAAAATTCTACTCCTTTATCTAATGTAGTTGTTGCATTTCCTCCACGGAATTGTACATAGTTTTCTGATACACCTCCTGTTTCAGTTCCTGGATTTCCTGAGGCTCTTCTTATATGAAAATTTTCATCACTTGAATATAATTGCCATGTAGCTAAACCATCTACATAAAAATGTTGATTTGTTTGAGTAGAGTTTAAACTAGTAAATGTTATAAAATTGTCAGCCGTACTATCTGGTACTAACTTTGTGTCACCTATAACGTGTAATGTAGATGCTGGGGCATCTATTCCTATACCAACTTTACCATCTTCTTTAAAACGTACTATTTCCTTTTCAGTAGTACCATCATTAGTTCGAAATGCAAAATCAGCATCCGCACCACTAGCCCCTACGTTTGATGTAAAAGTTGCTCTAGCTGTACCATTAGGGATATTAAATATTAATTTACCACTGTCTGTGTGGTCTATGGTAAGTGTAGGGTTGACACTATGTTCTAATAAAATATTACCACCTTTTACGTGAAATAATTGTGATGGAGAATCTAATCCTATACCAATTCTACTGTTTGAATCTACAACTAAAGTATTTGTGCCTGCTCCTGCTTCTACTATAAATGGAGTAAGAGAATTTGTATTATCAAAAAGTGTAAAAGCATCTGTTGATGTTACTCCTAATCTCCAATGTAAAGCATCATTTAAAAATCTTACGAATGCTTCACCATCTGTTTTGTCTGTGTGAACTTGTATAGATACATCATTTGTAGCATCTTTTACTTCTAATTTTTGTCCTGGAGAAGCTGTTCCTATACCAACATGTGCATCCATATGAACTAACTTATTGGCTGGAGAAGCGCCTGATCCTGTAGAATAACTTATTACTGTTGTTCCTTGAGCATCTAAAAATCCTCCTCCATTTGTTATTCCATATTTTACAAAACTATTTACATCATTGTCACTTGATAACATTATAGTTGCACTTGTAGCTTCAGAAATTCCTTGAAATAATACTGGATTAGATGAACTTGAAGCATAAAAACCAGGAAGATTTGTTGAAGAATCTGTAAAAGCATTTATTCTACCCCCAAGAGCTTCGGTAGGATTACCAGCAGAAAAACTACCTGATATTAGTATACTACCCGCTCCTAATAGATTTAAACTACCCCCTATATCAAGGTTTCCTAAAATTGAAGTATTATTTGAATTTAAACCATTATCATGAACCCCTTTATTATTAAAAAATAAAAGTGAATCAAATAAGTCTATAAAATCTTGTTCTGTTGGTCTATCTCCCGCTTCAAATTTATTTAGATTTATTGCTTTTGTTTGTTGTGCCATTAGTTATGTTTTTTGAAGTAAATTTATACGTGTATAAATATAAAAAAAAGCCCCAAGATGGGGCTTTTAGTTCTTTTTTATTAAAACTAGTTATTAACTAGCTGTATTTGTTACTGCTGAAGCTCCAAATGCTTCCGCTAACCAAAGTTCTGCGGCGTTACTTTCTCCTGAAGTTAAACATGTTATTTTAACTACTGTACCTATAGCTGAATCACTAGGTATTTTTAAAGTATCTCCTGCAACATCTGTTATTGAAGTTGCACCATTAAATCCATATAATAAGAATTTATCTGCGTCGTCCGCTGCTCCCCCTCCTGATCTAATTGTTATTGTTTTACTACTATGAACTGCTGTTGTGGTTACAAAAGTGAATGTTAATCCCGCTTTTCCTGCTGAGGTTATTGCTGGTAAAACAAATGTTATATTATTTGTATCAGCATCACATTGAATAATTGCTCCACTATCACTATCATCTAAAGTTACAGTTACATCTGCTGAATCCGCTGTTACATTCATCATTGGATGTTTAAATCCAAAACCATGTCCAATAGATGTCATATCATTGTCTGCATTAGTAGCTCCCCCATCATGAATTCTTGCTACTTCTAATCCATCATGTTGTTGTATAGCATGGTCTGTTGCATCTGTAGTAAATTTCAATTGACCTGTTCCTGTGAATTCATAATCAACATCTCCTCCATCACCAAATACGATTTTATCTTGTGTACCGTCTTCAGTAATTTTAATCATTTGTTCATTACCTACTGTAATTGTTAAATCATCAGCTGCTAATGTGATTTTTGTGTCTGTATCTCCACTATGAATAATATCTTGTGCTACAAATAAAGCGTCTGTTACTGCTAAATTACCTATCGAACCTGATTTAAACGTTCCTGTTCCTTCAGCAAATAAAGCATCTCCACTACCACTTAAATTTCCACTTGCTGTTACATTACCTGTAAAAATGTGAGTATCTGAAACTGCATCACCAAATATAGTACCTGCTCCAATTGTTAAACTTCCCCCTGCTACTATACCACTATCTGTTTGTATAGTTCCACTAGCTGTAATATTTCCACTTGATGTAATATTTCCTACTACATTTAAGAATGCTGGATTTAGATGGGATGCACTAAGTAATAATGATCCTGAGAATGAATTTGCAGAACCAATTGTTAATCTTTCAACATCAGATGTACCATTTCCTCCATATTCATAAATTTTCTTAGTTTTTAATCTTAACTCATCTCCAATTAAATCACCACTTGCACTTATAGTTCCACTAGCTGTTATATTACCTGTTGTAGTAATATCTCCTAATGTGTGAGTAATTGTTCCTTTTATAGCATGTGTGTCTGTGTTTGCATCACCTAATGCTGAATTACCAGTAGCTGTTATTCCTAAAAATGTACTAGTTCCTCCAGAAGCTACAAAATTACTTGCACTTATAGTTCCTGCTGCTTCTATATTATTAGAAGCTGTAATGTTACCTGTTATAGTATGTGTGTCTGCTAATGCATCTCCTAAAACTGAAACACCTGTTGAAGTAATAGAAGTTAATGTACCTACTGATGTTATATTTGTTTGTGCTGCTGTTTGTAAAGTACCATAAATACCTGAACTGGCAGATAACCATACAGCTGACATTGATATTGCTGTTATATTTCCTGTTGAAGTAACATTTCCTACTGCTAATGAACCTAAAGTTCCTACTAATGTTATGTTTGGTTGAGTTGCTGTTGTTAATGTTCCTGACATTGTTATAAAAGAACCTGAAATTGCTTGAATTACACCTTGAGCACCACTTGCACTAATATTACCTGAGGATGTTATGTTACCTGTAAATGCGTGTGTGTTTCCTGCTGCATTACCTATAGTTGAGTTTCCTGTTGTATTTAAAGTAGCTATAGTATCAATATGTGCAGTTCCATCTAAAAATAAATCTTTCCATTCTAATGTTGAACTACCTAAATCATATTTGTTGTCTGTTGATGGTATTAAAGCTACACTACATGAAATTCCTCCTCCAGCCATATCACTGTTTGAAGAACTTAATATGTTTATAAAAGCTGTAGTTACACCATCTGTAGCTGCTCCTAAAGTATCTATATTTGCAACACCATCTATATAAAGATCTTTCCATTCACTAGTAGACGAACCTAAATCATAAGTATTATCATCAGATGGTATTAAACTAGAACTAACTTCCCCAATGGATGCTGTTCTTACAAATATAGTTTTCCAGTATTTATTTGCATGAGAACCTAGATTATAACTATTATCTGCATCAGGAACAATACTTGAGCTTATTTCTGCTCCTAAAGATATTGAATCCGTATTTGCGTCTCCTAATATTATATTACCATTTGCTGTAACAGTTCCCTTTACTAAAAGAGAACCCGAAACACTTACCGTTCCTGATTCACCCGCTAAAGGGGTAATGTTATTTACGTTTATATTACTCATTGTATGTTAGTTTATTATAAATATGAATTTATTTTTAAAAAATATGATTTTATTGCCTGTTTTGTTTTACTGTTATAAATATAAAGTTTTTTTAAAAGAATGATGGATTTAATTGAAGTATGTTTGTATCTGCCCCTAAACTTACTGTATATTCTACACCTGCAGAAACTGTTATAGAGGGATTATATTGAGTTATAAACATTACTGAATTATGTCCAGCAGGTATTGTTGTATTTGATGAAATAGTTGTTGGGTTTGTAAATCCTACACCTACTACTGATGTTGAAGATACTATATCTTGTGCATAAACAGTTCCACTAGCACTAATACTACTACCTGATATGTCACCTAATACATTTAAATTAGTATCTCCACTTCCACTTAATATTAATGATCCTGTTATTTGAGCATTTCCATTAATTGTACCGTCCCATTCTGCTGTTACATTTGTTAATCCTGAACCATCTCCTGAGAATGTACTAGCTGTAATTTGTGAGGCAATTATGTTATTGCTTGAACTTAATATTCCACTAGCTGTAATCTGACTTAATATTGTATTTCCTCCTATTGTTAATGAGGTTGTTCCACTTCCTGAAATGTTTCCAAGAAGAGTTATATCACCAACTGTATGAATATTACTTGCACTTAAAAATCCACTTGCACTTATATTACTACCTGTTATATCTCCTGTGTTTAAGTTTGTAGGAGTAAAAGTAGCTACTGATAACGTTGCTGCTGTTATAGTTCCACTTGAGCTTATATTACCACTAGATGTTACATTACCTATTATAGTGTGTATGTCTGCTGAAGCATTACCTAAAGCTGTACTACCACTATTAATTAAGTTATTTGTTGTACGAACAATTCCAAATTTTACATTTGATGTTGTTTTAACATTTTGATCCATGTCGTACAATTCATTTGCACCTTGACCTGTGTTTAAAGTTGTTGCTGTTAAAGCTCCTACTGTAGTGGTTCCTGCTGTTAATGTTCCAGCAGTTAAAGTTCCACTAGCACTTATGTTACTTGCTGTAATATTTTGGGTTACAATTAACATTCCAAGTGAACTTGTTCCACTTGCATTTATACCTGCTGAAGCCGTTATATTGCCTAATGTAGTTATACTAACTTTATTATTTCCTGATCCTGTAACTGTTAAATTACTTAAAGAACCTGTTTGTGAGTTTAATACAAAAGAACTAGATTGTGAATTTAGTACAAATGAACTTGTTTGTGAAGCTAATATAAGTGAACTAGTAGCAGAATTTGTTACAAATGAACTTGATATATCTGCTGCTATCTGAGTTGAACTACTTATAGCTCCAACAAATATACCTGTGAAAGAATTTGCTGTTATATTTCCACTTGCGCTTATAGTTCCTGAGGATGTTATATTACCAAAATTATTTATATTTAAACTACCAAAAGAACCTGTTAATGCTGTTATTGTTCCACTTGAACTTAAATTTCCACTAGAGGTAATATTACCTGTAATTAAATGTCTATCTGTAGATCCATTTCCTAAAGTTACACCTCCTGTTGTTATTATAGTACTTGAACTTATACCTACTGAGGCTGTTATTCCTCCTACTATTATTAAAGATCCTGTTATTTCAGCATTTCCACTTCTTGAACCATCCCATTCTGCTGTTACTCCTGTAATTCCTGAACCATCCCCCGACATTGATACTGCTGATATAGTTCCACTTGAACTTACATTTCCCGTTATGCTAATATTTGCTAAAGAACTTGTATTAGCAATAGTTAAATTATTTGCAAAAATATTTCCACTTGAACTTATTGTTGCACTTGCTGTTATTTGGTTTACAGTTATAGAAGGTGTACCTGATAATCCTGTTGCATTTCCCGATAAAGAACCTGTGAGTGTAGTTGCAATAATTGTACTACCACTTATAATACTACCTGTAATGGCACCACTTAATATATTTAATCCTGAGGCTCCCTCAATAATTAAACTACTAAATGAACCTGTTCCATCTACCCTTAAATCATTACTTGCAGATAAGTTTGTTGTTGTTATATTACCACTTGCGCTTATGTTTCCAGAGGCTGTTATATGACCTGCAAGACCATTAATAGTTATTGTACTATTTCCAAATGTTGTTATACCTCCTATAATATGGGTTGCTGTTGTTAAACTTGCACTTAAAGTTCCCGCTAGGTTAAGTTGACTTGCTGCACTTTTTATGTCAATAACATGATTCTCTCCTCTTGCATCTATATCTAATATGGCTCCTCCAGGTCCCTCATAAGCCCAAAGACCTGCAACTGTTGTTTTTATAAAAGATGAATCATTAGTTTCATGAAATAATGCTTGTGTTCTTACGAATACGTCTGTTCCCGCTAATGCACTAGCTTGTTTTACTGGTTTTCCTTCTATTAGGTTTTTAACATTTTCCTGTTTAAGCGGAGTTACTTCACCCGAACTACTAACAAATCTAATTGATTCCTCACTTACATATAAATCTTTAAAGAAATTTGTTGGAGAACCTAAACTCCATTTATTATTTCCTTCTGGTATAACAGAACCAGTAATTACTAAAGCTACTAATGCTCCTCCCTGACTTCCTGCTGATTGTACGTTAGTTCCTGAACCTGAATATACTGAACCACTTATGTATACTGTTCCACCTAAAGTTGAAGTTCCACTAGATGTTATATTTTTTATTTCTAAATCTCCACTTGCAGTTATATTACCTGATGATGATATATCACCAAAAGCACTTACACCTAAATTACCAAATGAAGCTGATGTTGCTTGAATTAATCCACTAGCACTAATACTTCCTTTTAATTTTAAAGAACCAGTCATGTAAGCTCCTCCTCCTATAGCATCTAGTAAAAAAGGTGTTGATGTAGTTGATCCAATACCAATTGTGTAATTAATACCTGCTGGTATTGTTAAATTACCTGTATTATTAGTAAATTGAAGTGCATTTATATTTGCAGGAATATTTACATCAGATGTAATATTACTAGGAGTACCTATTCCCATTGCACTTACAAATCCATCAACTTGAGCACTTGTTGAAATGTTATCAAATGAACCTGTTAATGCTGTTACATTTCCACTTGCACTTATATTACCTACTTTTGTATTAAATGTTATAGTATCTGTACCTCCATAAAAATCTCCTGTAGTTGGATGATGACTACTACCAGAACCAAATTTTATAGTATGCATGTCAGTGTTACCAACTGCATTACCTCCTGGAAGACTAGCACTACCCATTAACATGTAAGATCCTATAAGTGTAGAATCACCTGATCCACTTACATTTAATATTTTAGTAGCACCTAAACCATATAATTCTACTTCATGTGCTCCCCCAAATTGAGTTCTTCCTGATCCAGCAACCCCCGTTGTAAAAGTTCCATCTATTATAGGATCTATAAGAGATATATCATTAGCAGTTAATAATTTAGCATCACCTCCACTTGCTGTTACTCCTAAATTTATATCAGAACTAAATTGGAAAGCATCTGTTCCACCAAACGTAAGAGGACTACCTCCTATTAAGTGAGATATGGAAGCTGTAAGTGTTTTTATAATAGCAAAAGAAGCTGTTAAACCAGTTACTGTTCCACTTGCACTTATGTTATTTGAAGCGGTTATATGACCTAAAATGTTAGCTTCGCCTGCTATTAAATTTCCACTTGCACTTATATTACCTGAAGCTGTTATGTTTTGATTTACAATTAACATTCCAAGTGAACTCGTTCCACTTGCATTTACACCTGCCGAAGCTGTTATATTACCTGATGTAGTTATACTAACTCTATTATTCCCTGATCCTGTAACTGTTAAATTACTTAAAGAACCTGTTTGTGAATTTAATACAAAAGAACCAGATTGTGAATTTAATGTAAAAGAACTTGTTTGTGAAGCTAATATAAATGAACCAGTAGCAGAATTTACTACAAACGAACTTGATATACCTGCTGCTATTTGGGTTGAACTACTTATAGCTCCAACAAACGTACCTATAAATGAATTTGCTGTTACATTTCCACTTGCGCTTATATTGTTTGAAGCTGTTATATGACCTAAAATGTTAGCTTCGTTTGCTATTATTGTTCCACTTGAGCTTATATTACTCGAAGCTGTTATATGACCTAAGATATTAGCTTCGTTTGCTGTTATTGTTCCACTTGAACTTATATTACCTGAAGCTGTTAAATTTCCTGTTAGGTTTAATTCATCAGTAAAACTTATTCCTCCTACATCACCTCCTGCTGATTGGAAATTATTTGCAAAAATTGTTCCACTTGCACTTATATTACCTGAGGCTGTTATATTACCTGTTATTGTATGCGTGTCTGAAGCTGCATTTCCTAAAATTGAATTTCCTATATTTTCAATTCCTGTAGCACTAATTGTAAAAGTATCCGCATCTCCTGCTTTAAAAGTTATAGCATTAGAACTTTCTTGGTAAATGACAGTATCTGGATCGTTGTTAAATCTATATCCACTATCTTCACCTCCACTAACTTCTATTACATTTGCTTTTATTCCACTACTTGCCGTAATGTCTCCTGAAGAAGTTATACTTGCAAATAATACACTGTCTGTTGTTTGTAAACCTAAATCTATAGTACTACCTGCTACTCCATTTGTATTTAAAACTGCTGTACCTTGAGCTGCAGAACTTAGTGTTGATCCACTTAAAGCTCCATTAAATATACCTGTGTATGTTGTTGCAAAACTATTACTTACAAATAAGGATTTCCAAAAATTTGTAGGAGAACCTAAATCATAATTACTTGTGTCTGCAGGAATAATTGATCCTGTTGTTTTAATAGCCATCAATATGTTTGTTGATGCTGATGGGTGGAATAAATTACCACTAACTATTAAAGATCCTGTTGGGGCTCCCGAAGTAAAAGAAGCTGTAACACCAGTTGTAGATATTACAGATGAAGTTATATTTGTTAAAAATCTACCATCTCCTACAAATTGTTGTGCTTCTATTGTTCCACTTGAACTAATACCCCCTGAAGCTGATATTTCTCCACCTATAACTAAAGTTCCACTGGCTGTTATACCTCCTGATGCTGTTAAATGACCATCTAGGACTGTATTTCCTTTTATATTTAAACTACCAGTATTTTCGTCACTTAATGTAACAAATGAATCAATTAAATTAGCATATTGACCTTCTGTAGGGTTTTTACCTGTTTCAAAAAATCCTTTTAGTGTATTTCTATTTTTCTTTGCCATTTATTTATTAATTTATATGGTTGAGGTTCCAATACCACTTGTGCCTATTCCCCCAGTTGTTCTAGGAGTACTTATCCCCCCTACTCTATATTCTCCTGTTTCTCCTCTTATTTCTTCTCTTGTTTTAGATGGGCCTGATGTTGTTATTATTTCTGTATCAAATACTATTGTTGATTTACTAAAGAATTTTTGTGGTTTTTTAGCTAATTCTTTATTCATAGCATCTGGTACTATATATCCTTGTAATTCTAATCCAAAATTTGTTTTTACCATTCTATTATTTCCTTGTGCTACTTCTACATTATTAGAAAAAGTATCAATTTTCGCATTAAACTTAAATCTTTCTTCATCCCCCCAATATGAGTCAGAAGAATAATTTATTGCTTCTACTATTTTATTATTCTGTGCTACAAAATCAGTCCAAATAATAAATGAATATTTTAATTTTACAAAATCAGGTACTACAACAGCGTGAAATTCTTTATTAGGAACTCTACCTTGCAATACTGAAAAATTATCATACTGGTTTCTTTTATTATAAGCACTCTGGAATACATAGTAAAGTTGAGGATTATTTGCATCCATTTTATTACCTAAATCTCTTCTTTTTTCAACACTGTCTCTTTTAAACATAATAAGAGGTGTTTGTATTTTTCCTTCTTTATCTCTAAAATAACCATCTTGTTGAACTCCTTTCCATCTTTCAGGAGAACCATAAACTAATGGGACATCTACTCTATCTCCATTAGTAACTACTGATGGTTTAATTACATTATTAAAATAATACATTATTGCTTCATCATGATCTTGTAAACCTATAGATATATCATTAATTTTATCATCTTCTCTTTTAGTAATTTCACCTCTATTTATTACATCTTTTTGAGGTTGACGATTACTTGGAGCTATACCTTCAACTGGAAAACTTGGGTTTGCCGGATTTAAAATATCAGGAGCACTTAAATTATCTCTAAGTTTTTCATTATTTCTTTGAGGTAAAGGTCTTAAAAATTTATTTGAATTATCTTGTGTCATATTATCCTAAATCATATAGATTTGCAGTTCCATCTGTTATTTTATTTGTAGAAGGGTACTTTCCTCCTCTTAAAGGTATTAGATTTAATTTTTCTACTCTTGATAAATGACCTGTTAATATAATTGAATGGCTACTACCAAAATCAGTTGTTCCTGTTGAAATAGCATAATCTGGGTCTTTACCTAATATTAATTGGTTTTCTATTTTACTATCAATTTCATAAAAATTATTTTTAAAAAGTAATATATCTCCTATTTCGGGTACTAAATTTATACCTTTTAATTCTTCTTTTAAAAAACGAAAATTAAACGATTGATTAACGTCAGATCCAAAGTCATCAGACGACCATGTTTGGTCTTCTTTATTCATTAAACACGCGATTCTTACGGGTTCATAAAACATTTTACCCATAGACTCACCATAAACATTAGAAGTTGTACGTTCAAGAGCAAATTTATAATATCCAACTTCTGTTTGGATTATATCATTAATAAGTTCTTTACTTATTGTATTAAAAAGTGATATGTCTCGTGAACCCCCAAATAATGCCATTATATTCTTTGTAAAGTTTCTGATTTAAATTTAAATGATTTAACACCTGGTACTCTTAAATCTGTCACAGACCTGTCTGATGTTAATATGTCTTGTTTTATTTTTTCTAAATCTTGTTTAGGACTTCCTCTTGATATGAATTTAATTGTAACTAAAGTATATTCAAAATTTTTCTTTTGAGAATATTCAGGAGGTGTAATATTTCTTATAATTGTAACTTTTCTTATAGCTCTAATTTGTTCTAATATTTCTGTAATATTATAATCAGGAT
>Ga0209336_10000277_pt1 | contig 26740 bp, 30 predicted proteins | sample LinPmetageLP32_FD_184042 | JGI IMG/M metagenome (GOLD analysis project Ga0209336, IMG submission 184042) | Marine viral communities from the Pacific Ocean - LP-32 (SPAdes) (version 2) | ecosystem: Environmental > Aquatic > Marine > Oceanic | place: Pacific Ocean | collected 2009-08-23
ATTGGAGTAAAACAGCTAAAAATTACTTTATTAATGAAGAAGGATATCTTTGTGCTCATCTCCTAAATAAGAAAGGTTATTACCAATTATCAAGTATTCAATACGAACCCAATACGAAATACAAAAATGATGATGGTAATTTTATAAAAATATAATTTGTATATAATAAATGAAAACTATTATATACACATTCATCACATTATCTATTATTGGTTTAAGTTTAGGATTGGGGTTGGGTTTAGGATTAAAGAAAAATAAAGAAGAAGTCAAAGAAAAAGAAAGAGGAGAAGAAAGAGTAATTGTACATAAGGAAGATTATAATAAATTTATAATGAATAAGAAAATTTCTAAAAATATATTTATTAAAATAAACCATAAAGAAATTTTAACTGATAGTAAAAATAGAGTTAATAATAGTATAGAAAAAACATTTTTAAAAGACTTTCCTGATTATAATGTAAAGGTATATGATGATCAGGAAAGTTATGAGGAAGTAAAGTCATTTGGAGATGATTTATTAACAATATGTTATGAAGAAGTAATACCAAATGCCTATAAATGTGATATTTTTAGATTGGTTGCTTTGTATAAATATGGAGGGATATATTTAGATTCAGGTATGTCAATATCAAATACAGAACATTTAAAAAGATTAATAAATGAAAATGAAATGATATTATGTAAGGATAGAAATTTATGGGGTTTAACTGAATTTAATTCAGTTTTAAATGGATTTATTATAAGTGTGAAAGAAAATCCTTTCATACTAAGTGCAATTGATAAAATAAAACACAATATATCACATTTTAATTATAGTAATAATCCTCTGGATATTACAGGTCCAATATTTCTTGGCAAAGTATATAAAGATTATTTTAATTATAAATGCTATCAAGGACAACAATTTAGTAATATATATGTATTAAAAGCTGATAATGATTTAATTATACGTGATAATAATAAAAAAATCGCATACAAAACAAAAGATTATTTAGGTAAAACTATTAATAAATTATCAAATAGTTATTATTCTGAATTATGGGATAATAAAAAAGTATTCTATCAATTAACCATATCTAATTGGAGTAAAACAGCTAAAAATTACTTTATTAATCAGGATGGATATCTTTGTGCTCATCTCCTAAATAAGAAAGGTGAATATCAATTCTCAAGTATTAAATATGAACCTAATACTAAGTATAAGAATGATAACGGTATATTTATAAAGAGTATTTAAGGATATAATTTATATAAAAAATGAAAACACGTAATGGTAAATTTAAACATCAAAGGCAAAATATTGAGTATAAAAGACAAATGGGACGTAGATTGATAGATAAAGAATATAATCGTGTAATGGGAATTGTTAATTTACGTAATAGGGATCAACTTAACAAACTTTTTGTGAGTACGGTGAAAACGATTAAAAGAAAATATAATGTTACAAATGTTGTAAAATCCGAAAGATGTTGGGAACAGTTTTATAATGAACAGAAATAAAAATAAATTATTTAAATAATATATTTAATAAATGAGATATATTATTTTAGGAATTAGTTGTTTGTTTTTAAGTATAATTACTGTTAGTTTAGTCTTACTTGCTAAAAATAACAACATATTATTTGATAATAATGAATTAAAAACTATTTTAACAGAAACAGAAACAGATGGTACACAATCAAAAATAAATAAAAATAAAGTTCTAAAAGAATATAATAAGTCTTATAAAAACAATATATTAAATATTGAAAATATGCTAAATGGAACTTTTTTTATTCATAACCAAAATATTTATTGTATAGGAAGACTATATGAGAAATCTCCAATCGTTATTATATCTGTTTTTCCAAAAAAAGAATTTATATCTACAATAGATAAGGATAATTATACACTGGAAGATGTAAAATATTTGGATTATTTTAATGATCATCACTATTTTATTTCTGTAAATGCACAGGAATATTTTGATATTTGGAAAGCAAGTAACGACACAAATCCGAATTTTAAAATTTATCAAACTATAATTAAGCTTGATAATAATTTTAATTTAATAGATATATGGAATGTGAACAATATAGATGGATTAAAACTAAATAAACAAGAAAAAAATTGGAAAAAATTTAGTTCTATTTACGACTATAAAATTAAATTTTTATATGATCAGGATAATTTTACGGTAATTGAGGGTGATTTAAAAAATAAAACATTTAAATTTTTATACACTAACTTAAATATAAATAAAAATATTTTAAATAAAATGAAGGCACATACATTAAAAAAGAAACCTTATATCAGAGGTGGTATACCTGTTATAGAAAAAGATTGTTTTATGTATTTCATTAATCATCAACAGGTAATAATAAATAATGATATTCATTATAGATTATTTTTAAATATTTATGATAAGGAATTTAATTTAAAAGATAATATACTATTTAACAGTATTTTTAATTTAAGAGTTGAATATCCTACTTCTGCATTTATGATTGAAGATGATATTTATATATCATTTGGAGTTGATGATAAAAGTACATTTTTATATAAAATAGATTTATATGATCTGACTATAAAAGAAAGTGCAAAAGAAAAAAATAATAAAATAGATAATTTATTTATTGACATAAATAATGAGACCTTGATATTTAATAATTGATTTTAAGATTGTATAACAATATTAAAATGACAGAAACATACATTGATATAGACTCATCTTATAGAGATAGGATATTATATCCGAATCCTTTTGATATGAAAATAGAGAGATCAAATCAGGTTAGAGATAATATGGATAGTGCAAGAAATATTATTTGTGATTCTGTTCCGTTATTTATTTTTGATAAATGTAAATTTGATAAGGTTAAACCAAATATAATATATACAAATCAATCGTCATATTGTGATATAGGTAATTATTTTGAAATTATTCATAATGATATTCACTTTTTTTTCAAAATTACAAGTATAGAAGGTGACTATTTAACTATAGATAAAGATATACCTGATAATTTAATGAATAGTATATGTATATTTAAATTAAGAAAATCTTTACCTATTTATCCTATTAATGGAAGTAAATGTAAAGTAAAAAAAGTAAATAATGGTAGTGTATATGATATTAGAATTGTAAACTGCGGTTCAAATTATAAACTGAGTGAAGAAATAAAAATAATAGGTGGTGATAATAATTGTATTTTACGAGTAAATGGTATTAATAATACAAAAATATCATCCTTAAAAATTATTGATCCTGGAACACGGTATAATACAGGTCAATATACAGTGTCAGGACTCGGAATGGGTTGTACAATATCAATAAATCAAGTAGGTACACGAATTGAAAGTGATATTACTTTTAATCACGAAAATACATTATTTTATGTAAATAATAGTATATTTCCTATCATTAGTAAATTTCATAATTGTATAATTATCAGAAATACAGAAAAAATTAAAAGAAATGATAATTATGAGATCATTGAATTTACAGAAGATGGTGTAAAGGATATGAAACCTCTTTCCAATGAAGATAAAAATGTTGAAATATCTCTAATAAATCTTATCATTTCTAATAAACTTTTATCAAACGTCTATAACTATCCATACATATTGGTAGAATTTTATTCAGGATCAAAAAGAAAGACTTCTTATCAGAGTAATAATCCAAATCTACAAAATATAACCTTCAAATGTATCATGAATCAAGTAAGTAAAGAAGATCAATACATAAGATTATACGGATTAAATCCTATAAAAATGCCATTTAATATGGGAGAAGACATCACATTTAAAATAAGTTCACCTAATGGTAATATATTAAAATTTAATGTTGAAGACAATAAACCACCACAAAGACCCAATAAATTTCAGATTAATGCAACATTTCATATAAGAACTATATAAATTAAATTATTTTAATTTAATTTATAAATTATACCTATTCTTAATCAATTTATAAGCAACTGATACCTTCTTAAACATTTCTCCATATTCTTCTTTATTTTCATCTGTTTGTTTATCCGGATGATACATAAATGATTTCTTTCTAAATGCTTTTCTTAAATCATTCTTTGTTGGTGTAATCGCAACATCTAATTCTAATATATCAAAACACTCTTTATCGGTCATTTCATCTACATCGCCTTCTTGCTTTTCATAATCCTTTTTCTCTAATGCATTCTCAATTGTTGTAAACAATTCTATAACATGAGGCATACAATCTTTTATAAATAAATTTTTAAGAGTTGTATAAGAGGTTGTTTTAACTTTAATATTGTTCATATTTATAAATTTATCATCAAAAAATTCGTTATAATCTTTTTTGAGTTCTTTAAATTCAGCTTTACTTTTCATATCGTATCTTGTTATTTCTCCAAAATAAGTATATACTATTTCATCAATACAATCTTTAGCAAGTTCTATATAATCACTATCAATTTCATTAATGTATTCATTGATTCTTTTAATTTTATTTTCAAGATGCAATTGTTCCTGAGTTTTCTTTTGAGCAAAATTTCTTCTTTTTGTGTTTATCACTTTTCTTCTAACAGAACCTTTACCACCTATCTGATTTGAGGGTTTCATTTATATTTAAAATTGATTCGTTTAAATATATAAAATTAAATTTAAGAGATGCTTGATGTTACAGAAAAATTTTTGAATGATATTGAAAAAATTGAGAAAGATGAAATTATAAGAGATGATGGGTATTATGCTGTATATTTATGTGAAGAGATAGGTAAAATATATATTAATGAATGTGAAGGAGATGTAAATAAGACAATTAACGCCTTTAATGAAATATATAATGATAAAGAAGCGGCTGATGTATTGAGGTGTATGGCAGGTATTTGTGTTTGTGTTATAAAATTAAGAGTTGCTAAAACAAGAGAAGATATAAACTTAAAAAAACATTCTGTGGAAGGTATTAGAAAATTTCTTACAATGATTGATAAGATAATTTAAAATAATATCTTAATAATAAAATGAAACCTGAAAAAAAGAAAATTAGAAATAATAATATAAAAAAGGTAAGAAGAGATACTATTAATAATAATCCAAGTATAAATACACAAGAAATAGTAAATAATATATATAAACACGTAACAACTGAACTACAAAAAGAACTATCTAATAGAATTTATAATTGCATTACAAAACAACTTCATAATGAACTTGTTCAGTTTAAAGATTGTACAGAAAATTATCTTAATCAAAGGATAACAAATGAATTTAATTTAATTAAGAGAGATTTAACATTGATACTCAATAACGATCAAGAGAAAGATATGGTATTAGATAAAGAGGACACACCATCGTATTATTCCTAAAATTGATTAATTAAATAATAAAATAATTTAATTAAATATGTCAAGACCTATTCGTTGTTTTACTTGTAGCAAAGTATTAGGTAATAAATATGAAAAATTTGATAAGTATGATGATAAGAAACTTGCTTTTAAAGAATTGGGTATTGAAAGATATTGTTGTATGAGAATGCTATTAACCAGTATAGATACTTATGATTTTTTTAAGAATTATACACTTGATAATATACCTAAATATATTACATGTAAAAAAGAACAAACAATAGATCGCATCTATAATGCAAGATAAAATTGATATTTAAATGTATAATTACATTTAAATAAAATGAGTAAGTCTGCATTCAGTAAAGAACTACAAAAAGTAGTAAATAAAACTATTGATGCCTATATTCAGGCTCTATCTGAAAAATATCAACTTGAAAGTGATGAACTTCATCGTATTTGGAATGAAGTTCAGGGAAGTAAGAAACAAAGTAAGCCGAGGAAGAGTGGTTACATTAATTTCTGTAAGGTTGAGAGGCCTAAGTTGAAGAAGAAGAATCCTGATATGAGTTTTGGGGATCAGGGTAAGAAATTGGGTGAGATGTGGAAAAGTTTGAGTGAGAGTGATAAGAAGAGGTGGAATGAATCTAATTAACAATATTATCGTAAAACAATACAACAATAACTATTAAAAATACTCCTACAAGAAAATAATTATAATCATTATCATTCATTTTTTATTATATAATAAAAAAAATATTATATAAAAATGGCAAAAGATCAATTATCAAAAGCATTGACGCAGTTTTCTACATATACAATTTTAGTGTGGCCTATAAGATTATTAATTATAGTGAGTGCGATACTGATACCTGTTTTACTTGGATTAATAATATGGTTTTATTATAGACATCAAAATCAAATTGACGATGTTTTAAAACAGGCAAGAACAATAGAAGGTATGATTGTAAACAATGTAGAAAAAGGAATAGCTTTTATAAAGACTGAAATAGCTAAAATAGGAGATATAAATGAAGATAATATAAATAATTTTATAAAAACAGAATTATGGCCACCTTTACGGGAGTTAATAGTCAATTATTACAATCAGGCTAACGACAAAGTAAAAACGATTAAGATAAATGTATCAGATTTAGATCACATAAAAATAACTTTTGATGGTAGAACCACACAAATAAATAATATGGAAACGCTCATAAAAACCGAAATAAAATATTTAATGGATGATGTTATTCCTCAAATTGTAGACGGATTAAAAGATGTAATTAAAGATAGAATTGGGGATAATCCAGAAGAATTTAATAATAAAATGAAGGAATTAGAAGAATTATTAAAAGCATTTTCGGGTGATTCTGATAATACTATAGGATATCTTATGACACAATTTAGTTTGTTTTTCTAAAAGTAGTAAATTTTATTATAATATTATAATAAAATGACATGTCTAATATGTTTAGGACATAAGAATAAATATTATAATTTGTGTGATATTTGTAATAATTGTCTTGTATGTACGGATTGTTATACTTCAAATGAGTTAGCATTACACACAAATTGTTTCAATTGCAGACATACATTTACCCGTATTAATAGGAGAACAAATTGTAATGATGTATTATATTTTTTACATTATTTTAGACACGTATTTATATATGTGATTAGTATGGTATTTTTACCTAATTTGAATACAATTATGTTTTTTCCTGAAAATAAATATTTAGAGAAACACACTATATTATTTCAAAATATAGAAATATATTTATTTTTTCTTAATTATATAAATTTAGTTATATTTCCTTATATATTTAATTTCTTTTATAATACAACACATATATTCTTTTGGATTATATGTATGACAAATTGCATATTTACAATAGCATTTCCAACATTAAATAAAGACGATCAATCATATTTACATTTATTTTATAATATAGTTTATATTTATGCAGGATGTTTATGTTCTTTTCTTGTATTTACTTATTCAGAATTATACATTAGTTACTCAAACTATATCAACAACTTTATTAATAATATTAGAATTATTAAAAGTAAAATTAAAATACATAATCATTACATTAGAAGAAGACCAATACGTGTTTCACCTCTACAAGAACACCACCTATAAATCTTTGATCATATATACATCAATCTCATTTTCCAATCCATCTATATTTAAACCCTCAAAAATAGACATAATATTTATCTCATCTTCATCATCTTTATTCATCAATATAAATGTCGGTACAACACTTGTTTTTTCAACCAAATAAAAATCATCTTCACTTTCATCTAAATCACATGTTACAAATTTTATATGTGAATACTCCTCTCTTTTTGACATTTCAATAATTTTAGGTTTTGCTCTCTGACATGGACCACACCATGTAGCCGTCATGTCAACCACTACAAAATCATTATCATCAAATAATTTATCAAGCTCTTTCTTATTTACTATACTATCTAATTGTTCTGTTTTAAGATATTTTGTATTATTAATTTTCTCAATTTTTTTTTGTAGTTCTTCGCTCATTTTATGTAAGAAATATTCTACTTAAATTAAAATTAATAGTTAAAAGTAAAAACACTATAATAAATGGGCATTCATCACCTTAATAAGATACTTAGAAAATATTCTCCAGATTCATTTAGAGAAATACCTTTAACTCATTATGCATATAAAAAAATTGCAATTGATGTCAGTTTATACATGTTCAAATATAAAACAATATTTGGAGAAGACAAATGGCTAACTGCATTTCTATCTCTTATCTGTTGTTTTAGAAGGAATGAAATTCATTGCATATTTATATTTGATTCAAAAGCCCCTATTGAAAAAGAACAGGAACAAAAAGATCGTAGAGAACAAAGACAAAAAATCAAAGATAAAGCGATACAGTTAGAAAAGGATTATAATATATATAAACAAACAGGTAGTAAATCTGAATTGCTTATTGAAACCTGTAAAAATAAGAAGAAAGAAGAAAATAGATTGCTTTTACAAACAGATAGTTTTGATCCTAAAATAATACTTGAATTAATAAATAAATTAAAGTTACAAACGATATCAATTGGTAAGAAAGATTTTAATCTATTAAAAGAATTATTTAATATTATGAATGTACCTTATCATCAGGCAACTACCGAAGCGGAAGCGACGTGTGCTTATTTGTCAAGAGAAAAAATTGTGTATGGTGCAATGTCAGAAGATACAGATGTATTAGCTTATGGTTCACCTAAATTTTTAACAAAAGTAAATATAACAAATGAAAGTTGTATTGAGATTGATTTAAAGCAAATTCTGATTGATTTGGAATTGACTTATGAACAGTTTAGAGATATGTGTATTATGTGTGGAAATGATTATAATAAAAATATGAAAGGAGTAGGACCTCAGAAATCATACGAACTTATTAAGGAACATAAAACTATAGAAAATATAGGAAATAATACTAAACATGATATCAGTATATTAAAGTATAAGAGATCAAGAGAATTATTTACATTTGGAGATAATTATTTTAGTAAGAAGATTTTGTGTTGTGGAATACCTGATTATAATAATTTACAGTCATTTTTGTTTGAGAACAATTGTAGAGTAGATATAAGTTATGTGAAACATTCATACGCACCAAAAGAAATAGAGTTTGTGGGTTAATTTGTATATTAATATTTAAATATACAAATTTAATAATAAATATGTTTGATGATTATGGAGCTGATATAAACTTTTATAATGATTATTTTTATATATTAGCATTCTTGCAGGTAATGTATTTACCAACTATTTATTTTATTTATAATTACATGAAAGATAAACAACCTATAAATTGTAAAGTTTATATGGGTATTTGGAATTGTTTATTATCTATATTTAGTTCATATTGTTTTCATTATATAGTAAATCCTTTAATATTTTCACAATATACACTTCATGATAAAATATGTACTGATGTTGTAGCATACGAAAATAAAGAATTGAATAGATGGAGAACATTTTTTGTATTATCAAAATTTCCTGAAATGATTGATACGGTTTGGATTGCATTAAGAAAGAGAAAACTAAGTACATTACAATTATGGCATCACTTTAGTGTGTGTTTGTATTGTTGGTTAATAGTATTAGAAAAAACGAATAATACATATGAAAATAGTATAGGAGGACACGGAACCTTTTTTGCTGCAATGAATTCTTGTGTTCATATGTTTATGTATGGTTACTATGCAGTAGTGTCATTGACAACATTTAGAAGTAATAGTCTTGCACAGACAATAACTCAATTTCAAACTTTACAAATGCTTATCGGGATTATTATATTAATGTATAGAACTTATAATTGCGACGGAATTAGCATAAATTGTGAGACAATATTTAGTTACATAATGTATTGGTCTTATTTATACTTATTTGTAAGTTATTATATATCAAGATATTTTGTAATTGATAAGAACAAAATAAAATCACATTGAACGAACTATATAATCAGGCATTTTAGTATCATTTAGAGGGTTCATTTTAGTATTTTTAATATATTTTACATCTTCTTTGCTGAAGCACCAATTTTGATTACCATCATGATATACGAATAGGTCATCATCAATCCAGGATGATTTATTTATAATACTTGATTTGTTTATGTGTAAATGAAGTTCATTTTTATTATCTATTTTATAGTATTTTTTTAATATATTGATAAAGTATTCATCAATATTTTCTAATAATTCTTTTTCGTCTTTATCTATATTTTGAAAAAGGAGTTGTAATTCTTCTGTATCTAAATTTAATTTTTTATTATAAACATTGAATAATAAGAGTAAGTCTATTGAATATAATATCCTTTGCATATTATCGTCTTTCAAGAGTCCTTCTCGAATATTATCACAAAATTTTTCTATATCTAATTTACCATTATTCTCTATTATATAAATCAGATACATTAATTGCTCTTCATGATTATTCTCTCTATTAATATAGTTTAACAAAGCATAATCAAGTATAGTATTTGTTTCATTCTTGGAATTAATATCAATGTTATTTTTTAGTAACATTTCAAGGCAGTCTTTCGTTTCGTTTTCATAAAGTAGTGCAATACAGTTTTCCCAATTTTTTAATAATTTATTTTCTATTATGTATTTTAATACTTTGATATTTTTATGTTGTATAGCCATTAATACATATTGATAGTAATCATCATTAAAAAGAACACCTTCGTGATTTTCTAGGAATTCTCTGAATGCACCAAAATTGTACTCATATTCTATGTATTCCATTTAATTTAAAATATTATTATTTTAAATTGAATAAATATTAAGTACATATTGGTAATGATGAAAAATCTTGTAATAATTCACACATTCCGGTTCCAATTTTAGTTTTATTACCACACATAATATTAGCACTAACACCTTTCAGTGTTTCTTTATCACAGTAAATACCTGCTTTGATAAAATTATCAAGACTTTGTTCAAAAGATGCTTTTGCAAGAGGACCCGATTTATCCTTCTTCATACCGTATCTAGATACAGAACAAATAACACCATGCTGAGTCATTACATCAACTAAAATTTTTATGTGTCTATCATTGATATAAGTACCATCACTTGAAACTACATTTTTAAACTCATCAATCAGGAATTGTCTTGCAGCTTCAATACCAAAAAGTTCAAATATTTCCCACATATTATTACAGACTGTATTATGTTTATCTATAAAATCTAATTTGAATAATTCTATTAGATTTGATCCATTTGTAGTAATAGACCATGTATCTTTCTCTTTCTCTTGTATAAAAAATACATCTGTTAAATTAGTAATTCCACTTATTTTTATCTTCATAAGCTCATTATAGACTATTTCATTAAGAAAAAATATAGATGAATATTCGTCTGATGGATTTAGAAAGATGTGAATTTGATCTGTTGTAAAAATACATTCATCAACATAATTCTGAATAATATTCACAACATCGGTTATACATATATTGTTTTCAAAAAGAACATCTTCGTTTATACTAAATTTTATACCCAAATTATAATGAGTAAATAAATCATCATACAAAATTTTATATTCATCATACCAATCTTCAGGTTCACATTTAGTAAATAATGAATATGTTGTCACAATATCACCAAAATTAATTTGTTTTATTTTATTACTGATAATTTCTCTCAATTCAGTTATGGAATTAATTTTTTTATTAAAGAATATGTTACAAGTGGTCGCTTTAGGATCTTTTGTAGCATTTAATAATTCACTAAATCTTGGTACACCTGTAAGAACAGTATTAATAGCCAACCCTGCAGAATGAAATGTATTAAGTGTCATTTGAGTTTGTCTTTCACCAATACTTTCACCCGTGATAACACCAACACTTTCCCCGGGTTGTATTTGACTATTAATATAATTAAATTCTATTTCTTTTCTAATAAGATTTACAGATTCTTCATTTGTTATAAGTACAGAATCATCAATTTGTTCTCTCAGATTATTTTTTAAATTTTTCTCAATAGAATACTTAATATCAAAAGGAATACTATTATTAATTTTTATATCCGACATTATATATTCAATTTCGGTTTGTGTTAACTTTCTACTAATATTAACAGGCAAAGTATTATTAATAGATTTTATAAGACGTTTCAAATCACATATCTGAGGTTTTTCATTTAAAATAATAGTCTTTGCTCCATCCAAATTATCGTCTCCATACTGAAATTGAATTATATTATTATTTGAATTACGAACAGTTCCATCATACTTTATCTGAATATCCTCGGATAATTTAATTATACGCCTCTGAATATAACCACTTGTTGCTGTCTTCATAGCTGTATCGGTAATACCTTCACGACCTGTTAAAGAATGAAACCAAAATTCATAAGGATTTAATCCGTGAATAAAAGAATTTTTAATAAAACCTTTTGATTCATATTCTCTTTCCTGTGATAATTTTCCCATAGGATAATGTGGTAAAGATCGTGTTTTATTATTTAAATTATAAGGAATACGTGCTCCTGTTAGATTTTGTTGTCCAAGTAAACCTGTAATCTGAGCAATATTAAAGAAATCACCTTTAGAACCGGAAGTAACAGTTGATATAAAATTATTGGATGTAGGCAATGCATCTTTTGCAATTTTCATTCCATTATCTCTTGCTTTACTCAGACTTGCATTTACCTTAATCTCTCTAATACGTTCATCTTGTATATATTCTTCATTACCCTTCGCTTCTATAAAACATTTAGTAATGACATGATTAATTTCACTTGATTTTGTTGCTATACAGTCACTAATACTTATAGTAAATCCTTGATAAAGCAAATAAGAACAAGCTATAAATTGAACATTATTAATAAAATTAATAGCAATATCTTCGCCTTTTTCTTTTAGTAAAGTTTGAATTATAGAATTATGTGAACTTCCTATAATAGATTTATTTATAGCTCCTTCTACTAATACTCCATTATAAATTTTAACAACAGGCTCATGATCCAAGCATTTATTTTTGCGTGTATAATAAAAGTTATTTGGTAATATGAATGAAAATAACATACGAGTACTATATATTATATCTTTGTTCAATTTATCTTTAATAACTTTACGTATATGATCAATTTTTTCCAAAATATCCATACTATCAAGTCCATCTACATTTTGCAATAATTGAAAAAATACATCCTTTGTAAGAGATTTATCTTCTTTTGTTAGAAGATATGAACCCAATAATCCATCCTGAACAATAGCAATATTAGATTTACTGGACTGAGGAGATATCATATTATATTTGCTTGATGCAATGTATTTTAATTCAGTTACAGATTCATATGAAATAGGTACATGTATATTCATCTCATCTCCATCAAAATCAGCATTAAATGTTTTTGTAATTGCAAGATTCATACGAAACGTCTTATACGGTCTTACAATAATTTTTTGAGCTAACATACTACCTCTATGAAGAGTAGGTTGTCTATTTAATAGTACATAATCACCGTCTTTAAGAGGTCTTTCTACAATATCGCCAAATTGTAATTTAAAATTTTTTTGCTTAGGAAATACAAAATCAGTCTTGATCTTACCATTACGAATGATTAAATCGGTATCACTTAATTTATATTTATTTGTATCATGACCAATTATTATTTTTGTACCATCTAATTTTTGGATGATATCATTGTATAGTAGTTCATCACCTTTTCTGAAACGTGCATAAGTAAGATTTATTCGTTGTTTGTTTCGAATAATAAAATTAATTTTATTTGTTTCTATTAGTTTTGATAACTGTTTTATATTATATGTGTTAACGTATTCAGGGTAAGTTAGTATATTAGCAATCTTTTGTGGTATAGCTATTTCATCTAAACGGAGAGTTGGATCAGGTCCAATAACCGTTCGTGCAGATTTATCCACACGTTTACCCATTAAATTATTTCTAATTTGTCCATCTTTACCTGAAATTCTCTTTTTAATACCTTTCATAGGTCTACCATTACTGTGTTTTGATTTTTCTTGTGTATTATCAAATAAACTTTTAATTCTAAATTTTAGAGCTTGTATGAGTTTATTTCTTTTTGTTTCCTGAATTGAGTTATCTGCTAACATATTGTTAATTTTTATAATTTCTACATATTGAACCGTCAAATCATCATCACATGTTAGATTATTAACAACGACATATGGTCTTGCAACAGTTGGTAATACAATTAATTTAGTCATTATTAGACTTGAAGGTTTAAATAGTTTATCATTTATTCCTAGCATTTTTACATCTTTAATAGGAATATTATCAAATATTATTTTTATTTCGTTATCTGTAAGTATAGTTTTCGTATTATTAGATTTATGATTAATATAGAATACCTGATCATACGAGTTAAACATTATTTTATGTTTTACCGATGAACAATGAATACATATATCGGTTTTTTCACAAAGTTCTTTTATTTTGTTAAATTTTATACTTGTAGAACAATTATGAATATTATTCAAAATAAGTTGTTCTTCTGATAGAATACATCTTGAACAATTACTACAAAAACATTTCAAAAACATATGCACATATTTATGAAAAAGTGGATGTAAGATATTAACATTAAGAGAGATGTGTCCAAAATGCCCTGAACATTTATTGTTATTTTTAGAACAACTACTACATAATTCTTTGTGATTTAATACTCCAAGTCTGTTATCATATACAGTATTATTACCCGATAATTTTGATGAGTTTATTTCACATACACTTATCTTTGTTATATCTTCATCAGATAAAATACCAAATTGTATTCCATCTATATTTTCTTCTGTATGCGACAACATTTGATAAATTATTTTTTTTTTAAAAGTTTCAATTTTATTATTATATATAATAAAATGCATTTTATAGATATAATAAAAGTTATAGCATTCGGATTTACATTCTATTTTATGGTTGATTATGTATATTCATGTGATACATCTACAACATTGTTAACTATTATTATTACACTTATTTTTATTGGTATATTATTATTTTATTGGTTATATGTAGCAAAAAACAAAAAAAGATGTAAATGTTGTAATCACGTTTTATAATTTTTTTTTTTTATTAATAAATGAGTGTTTCTGTTAATGCAAACCCCATCGCTGTTTTAAATAGCGTTAATTTAGTAGTCTCATTAGGATTACTTGCTCTTGGTATCGTTCTAATTATATATGGCTTTAAAATACCTGACGAAAAATGTGTAGATGATAAAAGTTTTGCAGCCACACATGCTGCAGCATCCGGAAGTGGTGGTCAAACTCCTCCTAACAAAGATTGTTTCATAGCAGGAGAATTAAAAAAGGATGGTAGTAAAACAGATTTAGAAGAGGACGTTCGCGTACTTCGTCTTGTCGCTCTTATTACCGGATTCTTATTGATTATTCCTTTTGGGTTAAATGTTGCTGAAATGGTTCTTGTATATTTCCCGAATACAGGTGGTATATCAGAATTTATCGGAAAATTAGGTGGATCAGCGAACCAAAAGGCGTATTCTATGAAATCAATGCATCACAATATGCATCATGAGTATTAAATAAAATAAAAATAAAAATAAAAATAAAATTTTAAAAAAAAAAAATTCATTTAATAAATGACTTCAGCAAATGAAGAATCAATTTCCATTGTAAATGGAATTAATCTTGCAGTATCTATTGGATTACTTGCTCTCGGTATAGTATTAATTATATATGGTTTTAAGATTCCTGATAAAAAATGTGATTCAAATAATACTACTGATTGTCTTGTTGCAACAAAAGGCGTATCAGGTAAAGATATTCACGAAGACGTAGAGGTTATGCGTTTAGTTGGTTTAATAACCGGATTTATTTTGATTATTCCTTTTGCATTAAATGTTACAGAAATGGTTTTGACATATTTTCCTAATACAGGTGGTATAACAGGTGCTCTTAGTTCATTAGGCGGTAGCGTTAATCAAAAGTCATATGCTATGAAACATCACGGTGGTTATACGATGGATGGAGGTTATGGTATGAATAGTCGTAGTTATTAAATAATTTATTTAACTATTCTGTAATAGATATTATTATCTTTTCTTAATATTTTTATGATATCTCCTTTATTAAAATCTAAGAATTTTACTACTTTATCTGTTTTAAGTATGATTGGTAAATTATTTCCATATTTATTTAATAGTTGTTTTTTTGTATTATCATCCACCTTTATATGAGGATAATAATACTTATGTTTGGTTATATCAAAAGATATTTCATTTTCTTCAAATAATTCTGTTTTAATAGAGTTATGATTAATTATTTTTTTAGTGGATGGTGTTATCTTTTTTTTGTAAACAATAATTATGTGAGAAACATTAAGACTGTTTGTAATAGCCATGTAATCTTTTATATTCACCATGTTCAATATATCATTATTAACAAATACCAAAATAATTTCATCCTTATTTTTCATAAATATAATGTTACCATCATTCTTTAAGAATTCATATCCTCTGTGTTTTAAATTATTGATAATAATATCATTCATATTTAATATAAATTAAATGTATTAAATATAATCAATTTTGTTCGACCATATCATTGCTTTTTATCAATATTGATAATTCTCCAATATCTCCTAATTTATTCTTTATAAATAATGGATACTTTTCCTGAGCATAAATTAATAAATTTTTACAAACACCGGATAACTTCATTATTTTATAAAAAGTTTCAGTGTTAAACATTTCCTTATATAAAATATCATCATCTTCTTTTTCATATTCACCAAACGTAATCTCCTTGGAATAAACGTCATTTGATATACATTTAAACGTTATTGTATACTTAGTTTTAATAATTTCTATAAGATTACCTATACTATTCATCTCTTTCATCGTTTTTTGAAAATCTGAAGAAGCAATTAAAATTGGTTTTGTATCTATTTCAGGTGCCTGTATATCTATATTTTGTAGATTATGAATAGTTATATAAGATACAGTAACTCTTGAATTATCATTCGGTGTCACCTTTATTCCAAAATTATTTTTATTATCCTCTTTTATAAAAAATTCTAATTTATCTTTTTTTTTTACTGTCTTTAACATCTTATGCAAATAATTTAAATTTAAACCAATATTTTTAACTTCGTTATAATTAAACTTATATAACTGAAAATTATTAGAAATAAATTTTAAATTAAATAATATTCTATTTTGCGTATCCATTTGATTTAAATACACTCCCTCCTCTGTAAGAGTGAAACAACAACTCTTTAAATTCAACAATAAAATCTCAGTCAGTATTTTAAATACATATCCTTCGTTTGTTTTCGCCTGAAATAAATAAGACATTTATATATTGCGTGTCTTATTTAAATTAATTTATAAATTCATACTTTTGATGTAGTGTATTTATATCATTTAATATATTACATCTCTTCAATCTCAAATTATATTGTTTTTTTACAAAATCATTAACTTTACATCCAACACTTAATAATTGATCAAAAGGTGCAATACACAATTTCAAATAATAAAGATAGTCTAATTTTACAATCGAATGTTGTTTCTTGTAATTAGGATCTTCCAATTTATCATATTGTTTAGAATTATGTCCTTTTCCCATACATATAATATATCCTAATCTACTACCTACATCAACTCTTGTTCCTCTACTCATCATTTTGTCGGCTAATTGGATATGTGCCGGTAAACATCTAAGTTTATATTCATTAAGTTTATTCTCAGATAAATTAATATAGTCTTTGTCACTATCGCAATAAATATCCAAATCATTTAATCTCTTCTTTCTCTTCTTCAAATCAGTCGGTAATTCTTTGAATTTATAATCTTCCTTACCATTAATAGCTTTTGTAATAATAAAATCATCTACACAATAAAATCCACTACATAATTTATTAATAATTTCTATAACCTCATCTAATATATCTTTAACACCACTTCCATTAAATATCATCATAATAATATTCTCATAAAAAAGTCTAATAAACTTACTATTATCTCTTCTCGCTAATAAAACTCCTTTCTTTTCAATCTTATCATCCAAAATACCATCCTCACCACACGATAACGCCATATATCTCTTTTTTGATAATATAAAAAATCTCCAATATATAGCCTCTTCAAACTCTAATTTCATAGGACTCGGAAATAATTCTGAAACCTCCTTCTCCACATATAAAGCATAATCCCAACATTCTTTGCTTGTCTCTAAATTTGGAAAATGTATATAACAACTATCTGTATCACCATATATCAATTGTCCTCCATACAAAGTTTGTATCTTATTTGCAGCCAACTCTATTGACTGTCTACCTCTTGCTGTTGTACACATCGCTCCCGGTAAAAATGGTAAATATCCTCTTTTTACTCCCATACTCCCATACATACTATTTGCGCTTACTTTATATGCTAATTGTCTTTTATCTAATACAACAATTTTCTTCTCTAAACTTATCCTTTCATCTTCATTATTACATCTTTTTAATTCAGATTTCAATTCCTTCATTTTCTTTTTTGTCTTCTTTCTTGTATCTAAAAGATATTCTAACAATGCAGGCATAACACCTTTTGGCTCTTTTAGGAATCTGTATTTTCTATGAGCACAAATTAGTTTGTTTGTTTTGGTTTTTCTAATTGTTGTATCATGTTCGCATCCCTGGTGATCTTCCCATTCAATAATATTACACATATCATCAGGTATGTTTTCGTCCGTAACTAATGTTGAATAATCTATATTATATGCAATAATTGTAGTTGGATATAGACTTGCAAAATCAAAAGGTATCACCTTATTATATAAACCTGGAACAGGAGGAAACACGGTAGCACCTGTATATTCTTCATCATCTTTCGGTATGTAACCTTCATGTTCTACTATAATCTTATTTCGCATACATTTTTTGTATACCTGAGAAAAGACTTTAATTTGTTGACCTTGTGTATATAAATAGAATATTGGTACATTACAAGTTTTAGCCATTTCACATAATCCAACCCATGTTTGAATTTTATGAAACAATTTAGTAACCAAAACAGAGTCCTGCACGCAATATTTTCCAACAATACCTAATGCATCTGAACCACGTTGACCCCCTTCCATACCTTTCCTATAAGAATTAAATATACCTTTAGCATCAAGAGGATCTTTTGTTTCACCAAGAAAAAATGTGGAAACAGTTTTTAATTTATAATCATTAAATTTATAGTCTCTCTTTACAAGAGGTAGCAAATCGACCCATAATCTTCCTTGTAAATCTAAAAATCTAAATTCTTGAGATCTGTATGCACTACTAGACCATTTTATTTCTTTTACCGGGCATGATTTATCTTTAATACACCCCATTTTGTTAAATTCATTTAGACATCCATAAATCTCTAATACTCTATCAATCATGTATGGAATATCAAAATTTAAAATATTATAACCTATAATCAGTTGCGGATTTTTTTCAATAATTAATTTATTTAGTCCAAGTAATAGGTACATTTCAGAATCATATTGTAATATTTTTGTTTTTTTATGAAGTGAATTTGTTTCATATATTTTACCTAATGTAAGAAGATATGTTTCATCTTCTCCACCCTGTCTATTAAAATGACATGATATTTGAAATATTTCATCTTTTGGATTAATTGCTTTCGGAAATTTATTTATATTATGACTATTTACTTCAATATCAAAACTCAAAATAAGTGGATTTGGTATAAAATCTAAGTCCTTATTAGGTGATAAATCTGTCCATTTTACTTTATATTGATAATTACAATGTGTATCTTTTTTAATTTTTTTCCCTTTAAAAATTATCCATCCTGCTGTAGGTAAGTTTCTTAAGCATGTCAATTGTAATATAGAACTTGCATTATGCTCATGCAGTTTAACTTTTATTCTACCAATTGTCATAACATTAAACTGGTTTGGTGTTTTATTGTTCTTACCATTCAATATATAGTATAATCTTTTTATATGTTGTTTTTGATTAAAATACATCTTCAAATAAGGGTATTCTTTGTATTCTCCTTTATTATTTATATTTGCATAATATAATTTCTTCCTCCATACTAATTCATATGATATAAATAGTTTTTGATTATATAAAATCTCTTTTATTTTATTTTTTAAATATTTAACCTGTAATGGAGTCCATGTTAAATCATCGGGTAATTCCATATAAACATATGGTTTAAAATCTTCTATTTGTAAACATACCGTATCATTATTTTCATCTAATCCCCAAATTCTAATAGTATTGCCTTCTTCATCATCTTCATTTTCTTCTATACTCCAATCATATGTAAAAACGGCTTTATCCATTTATTTTAATTATTACATAATTATTAAAATCATTTTTAATAATTATCTTAACGCAAAAAAACCCCAATTAAGCTGTAAAACAACTTAATCAGGGTTTAATTGGTTTAGTTAGGATTTAGTTAGGATTTAGTTAGGATTTAGTTAGGATTTAGTTAGGTATCATTAGATTTATTATATATTTCATTACTTCATATGCTATTTTGATTGGTAAAATAAAAATCATAATACACATATATAAAATAACCGGCATAATTGGTGCTAAAAAGCATAAAATAAATGGTGTAAATATTATTATAGACAAAGGATTCATATCCTGTGAATTTAGTTCTGTATTATTTATTTGATTCGTCATGAGATGTACTAATTTTATAGAAATGCTATTTTAAAAAATCAATTTTCTTCTCTTTTCTGCTTTAAAAAATTATATATATACATTTCTTTTTGTGTTATTTCTATGCTTTCAAAAATATATCTAAAAAATATAGGAAAGTATTCGCTATAATTACCTTCTTTTATAAACATTTCGTTCATATCAGATGCCCAACTATCCAGTTCTTTATCGTGTTCTTCTGATTGTAAATCTCTTAATGTTTTTATAATGTAATTACTCATATTAAGTATGTAATTATCATTAATCACTCCTCTATTTAGCATTTCTTTAATAAAATCAATGTCTATATTGCTATCTAATTCTTCTTTTAATTTTGGATTGCATTTTATAAACATGTCTTTCAATTCATTTAATAAGTTTATAATTACCATAAAATTAGGAGGATTTTTGATTAATTCCATTTTAATACTATTCCAGTAGGCATTATGCATATTTCTATCAATAGAAGAATATAATTCATTCAAATTATTTCTGTATGCATCAATTTCTTTTTTAAGAGAATCCAGATATTCTAAACCTTCTTTTCCACCAATTAATTCAATTTTTTCAATAAGTCTTTGTTGTTCAATAGTTATATTATCAATAAATGCTTTGTTTGTTTCATTATCAATATTTTCATATCTTTTTTGTTTATCCGCTTCTAAATCAAAGTACATTAAACTTAGATTATTTACTATGTTTAGCTCATCCTGTTTTTTCCATAAATCAAATTGTTGTATGTATAAAGAGTATATTTTATTAAATCTTTTGCTGAGTAAGTACATTTGAATAGTATTTTTTGAAAAATGTAATTGTTTCAGTATATCAATTATTATGTTGCCTGTATGTATCAGGTCATTTTCAATTTTAGTTTCATTTGTAACTACTAAATTTCTATTTTTAACTATCATAAAACAGGATAAAAATTTTTTTGTTGTTTTATCATCATTAACAAGTTTTTTTAATAAATCGTTTGTTGTTTGTATTACGTCTTCATTTGTTACTATTTTCATCATTTCATTAAAACTATCTGTTTCCCAATTGTGTTTGAAAAATTGTTTTAATTTGAATTTTAAGAAAAAAAATAAAGAAATATTCATTTCTTATAATTATAAAATAAATATATTATAAAAATTAAAAATAAAACTACTAATGTAATTGATAAACCTAATATAGTACCATTATTATCATCCATACTAGTACCATTTTTGTTAACAATACCCTTTATATTTGAATCTTTAAAATATATCAAAAAAGCATCAGTTATAATATCTTTGATCTGTTCATAATCTAATAAAAAAACCGGATGAACACCTTCTTCATTTGTAAGCAAAGATCCTTTTTCTAAAGAATTTAATAAAATATTAATATCAAAATCTATGTAATCATGAAAATTATTCTGTTTATTTTTATTGCTATCTAATTGATCATCTTTTTTTGTAATATGATTAAAATATTTATTATGATCAATACTATATTTATCACGGTGTTTTTTTAATTCAGATATATCAAAATATACATCCTTTCCAATAAAATTTCTTATATCTTTGTGATGTATATCTAATTCAATTCCATTTTTAAATTTTAAATGATAAGTATTATCATCTATAATATTTTCTTCTTTTATTATTTTATTATATTTTAAAGGCAACCAATATGGTACCGGATATAAATCGTCGTATGTGTAATTATTTACATACGACGAATTAAATGCACATCCAATTCTATCTTCTTTTGAAAAATGAGGTAAAACTTGGTGTCTCATATCTGATTGAAAGATAACACCTTTATTAATAATTGGTTCTGTTAAGTGTAACCTATTCTCCATATCAAAAGGACAATTTAAATGTTTACTATCATTTCCAATCCAACATAAATATCCCGGTTTATACCCTTCTGTCTTACTTATATCTTTTGGAACACTTAAATAAAAATTTCCTGATAAAAGACAATTAGTATGAGTATGAGGGTTATTATAATCTTCTATTCTCAATATATTAATCCATATTTCGTTAATAAAAATCTCACCTGAATATTTTAAGGTACAAAATAAATTTCTATCTGTAAATTCTGTAAATAATATTTCTTGGATTCTGCTGACCATTAAATTTAATTCTTCATATTTTTCCATTAATCCAAATTTTTTATCTAAAATATTTATACTATGAAACCCATTTTTTAATTTAAAAGTTCTACCTTCGGAAGAGTATATTTTGTCTGGGTCATTCTCTAATTCATATATTATTTCTATTATTCTTTTTAAAGTTTTTTCATTAAAATTAAGGTCTGCATGATAAATACCTTCAAATGATAATAATTCAAATTCAGTCATTTATAACATATATTTATATATTTAATTTGAATTTATATATATAAATAAATATTCATTTCTTATAATTATAAAATAAATATATTATAAAAATTAAAAATAAAACTGCTAATGTAATTGATAAACCTAACATTGTACCATTGTTATTATCATCATTCACACTATTATCATTTTCCCTAACAATACCCTCTCCATTCAATTTTTTTATCAAATTATCAACAGAAGTAGGACATCCTAATTGAGACCTTTTTGTCGTATTTGAAAAGAAATAAGGAACACCCTCTACATTTTTAGGTAAGGGCTCTGTTTCTTTTATATTAAAAAATTCAATAACACCTTCTTTCTTAAACATCTCCTTCGCTTTATTACAATAGAAACAATTTATATCAGAATAAAAATCAACATTTAATTCTTTGAGAGAATACATTTATATATAAATATAAAAATAAATTAATTATCTAATTTATAAAAACTTTCTGTATTCTTTTTAAGTTGATTTATAAGTATAATATTATCAAACAATAATTTATCGCACATTATGGTTAAATTATCTTTATTATTTATAGTATTTATCATTTCAAGTAATATATTGCTTTTAGTTTTAAGTAAATCTCTTAAATTATGAAGTACAGAGGAGTTTCCATTCTCTATTTGTATTTTATACTCTCTCTCTTTTTTATTTGTTGTCATTAATAATTCTTCTAACTGTTTTATAGTATTATAGTATTCATTTTTTTTCTCCATAATATTATTATTGAGTATATCAGCACGTAGGTTAATCTTTGTTAATAGATCATGAATATAATTTATATTCTTATTATAATTTTTATCCAATATCGTATTTATGCTATTTTTAACATTTAATAAATCCGATTGTATAGTTTTAATATTTTTATACAATAATTCCATATCGAAATATACAAGTAATTTATTGATTGTATTTGAACTATTATTTTTTATTTCATAGAATGTTATTTCATTATTTTTATTTACAACTCCAAGTACATTTTGATGCTCAATAATCACTTTATATTCTGTTGATTTTGTAATATAACACAGTCTTTTTATGTGTCTGTGTAAGCATTTTACACTTTCATTTGTATTTATTTTTTCGTTCTTATAATTATTAAGTAAATTATTTTCTGTAATAACATTTACTCCCATCTCAGAATCTACATCCTGAGAATAATTTCCATAGTCACTCATAATATCTTTACTTTTGTTCATATCAAAAGTCTTAATTTCAAATACATTATTCTTGACATCTCTAAGAGATATATTATATTTACTTGGAGTATGCAACATATATTCATTACCATCTGTTTTTGATATCACATTAATAAAGTAACAAATACCATTTTTCGTGTAATATTTTGATGCATACATATTACATTTCTCTAATAAATATACTAATTTTTGTATAGAGATTGACATTTATAAAATATCGTATTGTCTTAAAATAATTTAAATATATTTAAATTATTTTAAATGAGTGATTTAATAGAAACATTACCTATTAACAATAAAGAAACTCCTACACCCGATGAATACAATATTCTTGATAATTATTTCCCAAATAATAGTATCAATCTAAAAAACGTAAAATTATCAATATTAATAGCATTCTTATTTATAACTTTATTACTCGTAAGAGAAATATACCTACAAAAAATAAGCATTAATATTTTTATGCCATTAAGCTTTGTATCCGTATTAGTTTTAACTTTCCTATGGTTCAGCTTTCTCTGACGCAATCATACTTTCTCTCATCTTCTGTAATTCCTCCACTTTGCTCATCAAATCAATCTCTTTATTCTCTTCTTTCGATACTACATCTTGTATACTACTTACTTCTTCTTTAGATACTACATCCTGTATACTACTTACTTCTTCATTAGATACTACATCTTGTATACTACTTACTTCTTCTTTAGATACTACATCCTGTATACTACTCACTTCTTCTTTAGATACTACATCCTGTATACTACTTACCTCTTCTTTAACATCCTGAATATTGCTTACCTCTTCGTTTTGTTTCTCAGGAAACATATTATTGTAAACATCTAATAAAAATTGTTTTGCGATTTCACCTTCATATATCTTTATAGTTTCACTATTTACAATAATAGTTGGTACATGATTTATATTGAGATTATGATTTAATAACACTCTTTTTCTGGATACAGGATTATCAATACATAAAGTGTTTATGCCTTCTATTTTATCAATAATATGTTTAATATCATTGCAATAATGTGAATATTTGCTATATATGTATATAATGTTGCTCATACTTTTATAATAATATTTTTTATTTAAATAATATTACAATTAAATAAATGCTAAAATTTATGTATGAAAATGGCAAAAATATTTTTGATACAATGAATATGTATAATAATATACCTATACAGGTTCATAATGATAAGATGAATACTATATTCAATACTGAGAATGATATAAGAAATAATTTTTTTAACGATAAGTTTATAGACGATTTGGTAGTGAATAGTAAAACATCAAAGAATAAAGTTATACAACATATAATAGACTGTTTAAAACCTATTATATATCAAAATACAAGTTATAATATAATTGAATGTAAGAGTATTATTATGAATACTTTAATATTTAAAAATGAGTATATGGGTAATATAAATACCCAATTAGATTTTTTATTTTCAGAGGATACAAAGGAATATATTAAAAGTATGTTATATGATAAGATACCAAATAATTATGAAGTTAATGACGTATATATAAGAAGTGTTATTAAGAATCAAATAGATAGACATAGTAAAAATAATAGGGAAATAAATTCGTCAAATATATCTGTAAAATATAATGTTTACATAAACCAGGCTACAAATTTTACAGAAAGAGAAATATTTCATATTATAAATAATACAATAGAAAATATAGTAAATAAAGTTAATTCAGATAGTAATATATCATCAAACAACAGTAAATTGAATAAATGGAATACTGTGTTAGGTCATAACAATAATGATATAACACAAAACATAAATATTAAACTAAACACTAAAAAACCAAAAGGAATGCAGTTTAATATGACATACTAAAATGATATTTTCTCTTCATATAACCATCCTATTGGTAATTGTTTTGGAAATTTATCAATGTGGTTATTTACACTATCATATTCATTTTTATTAAAATTATCTCTAAATTGTTCTATGGTTTTACTACCTCCATATTCTTTTAATAGTTTCCATGAAGGTGCTTTAAGTAAAGTATTCATATTAGTTTCAAATACGGTGTTATACATACCTGTTAACAATCTATAACTGTCGTTGTATATATAATCATTATTCGATTCAATAAAAGCAAGTACGCAGTTAAATGAACAATATATACCATCAACTATATAGGTGTCTCCATTCTTCTTTATAGGACACCCGATTGGTTTAGTAGAGAATGGATGTCTACACCAATAACATGATAATTCTGTTTTACTAGGTAAATTATTTCCGATTAAATCACATAAGGTAACACAACATTTCTTCGTTTTTTTTGCTTCATCCAAATAAGAGTATGTTTTCGTATTTGTGTAACGAAGTTCATTTATATTTGTTTTATTTACAGAACAATTAATATCACTTATGTTAGACTTTATGTTTATATTGTACTTTCTGTCTAAACTCGGAATATCTATATTATATAGTATAAATGTCTGTTTTTTACTCATTTATTTTTATTTTATTTTATTTTATAAAATCAACTTTATAAAATAATTTAAATTTATATATTGTATTATAAATATGTATAAAAAATTTAATGATATAAACAATCAACAAACACCCTCTAACAATCAACAAACACCCTCTAACAATCAACAAACACCCTCTAACAATCAACAAACACCCTCTAACAATCAACAAACA
>Ga0209336_10000278_pt1 | contig 26732 bp, 26 predicted proteins | sample LinPmetageLP32_FD_184042 | JGI IMG/M metagenome (GOLD analysis project Ga0209336, IMG submission 184042) | Marine viral communities from the Pacific Ocean - LP-32 (SPAdes) (version 2) | ecosystem: Environmental > Aquatic > Marine > Oceanic | place: Pacific Ocean | collected 2009-08-23
CCAGAACTAAAGTCTGGCATAGCAGTAAGTGTAGCAGTAGAAAAATTACTACCGTTATCCGCTGATAATTGTAATACAATGTCTGTGTTTAAAGCATTTGTTCCTGATTGGTCCTGATAAGTTATCATTGCACCCATTGATGAAGTTGAGGATGCTGTGATTGTTGGACAAGTAAAGTTACCTGTTGCACTGGAAACCGTTGTATTACCAGGCGTAAAACTTGTTCCATCTGGATAACGATTATTATTAGACAATCTATATTCATCAACATAACCTCTAATATATCCGTAATTAGAATTGTATGCTCTTCTACTTAACCACCATTTACCACCTAAATTATTATTACTAAGCATTTTATAACTAACTGCTGAACTAATAGCACCAACAGCTGATTGAACACCATTTTTATATAATCTTACATTGTTACCTTGTCTAGTCCATGCTAAGTGTGTCCAAGTATTTACTGGTACCGTATTTGAGCCACCACTTGTTACTTCATAATTACCAGCATTATCACCTGCACCACTTCTATTATATGTATTATGTTGAAATTCTGCATTGTTTTTTATTGACATATGATAAGAACCACCATTATCGGTACTATCACTATATGCTTGACCACCATATTCAGAACTAGAGTTTCCACTACTAGAAGGTAGTGATGTAATATAAGTCCAACATTCTACCGTCCATTCATTAGTGCCGGCATTCCAATCTGTACTATCAGCCCAAGATAAAGCATTACCATGAGAACCTGATGAACCATCACCATCACCAAAATAAATACTTGATGTTCCGAATTTTTTAATTGCTGTTTTTGTAACAACAGTACCAGTTACAATAGCACTTCTATTATTACTTGAACTATCTGTAAATGTTGTTCCATTATCAGAACCATCACCATGTAATAAAAGTAAAGTATTGCTATCACTAGTATATTGACCAGATGTATTGTAAATAGATGAAACATATTCACTAGAGCTTCTAGCCGTAGTCGCACCATTTGTATAACCTGTATCGTCTTGAAACACATCAATATATTGAGAACTTGTTCCTACAGCAGCCCTATTTGATTGTGTAGCTTCTCTTAATGCTAATGTAGATAAATCATTTACTAATTTATCATCACCGCCTGTAGCGAAGTTTGCAAAATTTCTTGTTAATATTCCCATATTTTTATCCTAGGTACCTTAATACTATTTCAGCTCCGTTTGCCGGCGCCGTTACAAAAGTTAATGTTGTTCCTGAAATTGTGTAGTCGTCTGTTGGCACTAAACAAATACCATTTACAAATACTAAAACATCATTAACTGTTCTACCACTATTTATAGTGAATGTTACATCTGAACCATCACCTGTGTTACTTTTATCTGTTGTAAATGTTACTACTGTAGCAATATTTGATTTTTGTATTTTTTTAAATTCTGTTGCGCTTGTATCATAAATCAATAGTACATCATCATCAGCTGCTTGTGTCGCTAATTCAGTACCTCCAATTAATAAATTATCTAATGTAATTTTTTTAAGAGCAGTCGCTGAATTATCATATACTAATAATGTGTCAGCGCCTTGTACAGCAGTTGTTAAACCTGTTTGGCCTGTAAATGCACTTGTTGTTAAAGATTTTGAAAGCTCTGCTGTTTGTATAACTTCAGGAGATAATGTCGGGTTAATAACATATATTTCTGCTGAAGCGTCTGGAGCTGCGTCAAAAGTAATTCTTTTTAATAAGTTAGAACCATCTACACCAAGTGTATATGATTTACCTGAACCTGGCTCTTGTCGGACATTATCAACAAATACCATTAAGTCGGTTGCTGAACCACATTCCTGTGAGATATCAAAAGCGACAGTAGAACCGTCACCTGTAAATGTATCTTTAACAGCTAAGCTTCTAAAACTATCTGTTGGTCTTTTTCCAATATAAGCCATTTAATTCTCTTTACCTTTTTTTATTACACATCTTCTAAGACTGAAACAGTTGCGTCTAAAGCAGAAGCAGCTGAAGATGAAATTCTTAATGCGTCATTAGCAGTACCGTTGCCTTGCAAAACAAGTTTATTTCCAGACATTACTTCTAATGAAGCGCCTGCTGGAACTGTAGCGTCTTTCACAATGTAAACATCATTTGAACCACTAAAGTTGTCTAAAAAAACACTAGCAGTGATACCAGCGTTTGATTTATTTGCAAGAGTAATACCAATAACGATTGATTCCATTGCTACCGAACTTGAACTAGGAACCGTATATACTGCTGTTGCCGAAGCGCCAGCTGTAGTGCCCATTGAAGCGGATGTAAACCTTTTAAAATCGTTTGCCATTTTTAACCCTTTTCTATATTTATAATACTATTTATAATAAAATTATTATAAATTTAACCTAATGCTACTGCTTGTGCAATAGCAAACCCTTGTGAGGCACCACCGATATCTGATAATACCTGTGTTCCTGTTCTTGTTTTAATAACATTACTATCACTTACTAAGAATTTATCAGTATCAGCAGAAGCGGCCGCTAATCCTGATAGTGTAACCGTACCTGTAGCAGTCAAAGCTGCTGAAGTTAAACTAGTTAAACCTGTTATTGTACTTGCAAGACCAAAAGTAATAGTATCTGAAGCAGATACCGTTGCTGTAACATTTGTATCACTTGCAAAGTTTAATATATCTCCTGAATTTATTTGTTGTACAGTAGAAGATGAATCTTTTATTGTAAAAGCAGTTGTAACAGCAGTATTTACCTCGTTAATAGCCGCAACAATAGCCGATTTATTCGTAGTATTTAAACTCGATAAATCACCGACATCTGTTCCAAGACTATTAAAGGTTGTTCTAAACCCCTCTAATGTACTTGTTGTTGCTACATTTCTTACAGCCATTAGTTACCTAATCCTTTTATTAAATTCTTTATTTCTCTTAATTCTGCCTTTAAACTATTTATTTCTTTTACAGCAGTCCTAATTTCATCACCTTGTTTTTCTCTTGCTTTTATTCTACTCATATAAACTGTATATTCACTTATATTCGTGTTTACTATACCATTCGAATAAATATCTCTCTCTAAACTTGTGTGACCTTCTACTTTTAATCTCGCCATATTAAACCGCCAATGCAATTCCTCTCAAATCTTTAATTACTGGTGGGTACGCTGAGTTTGTACCTTTCATAACTATTTTGATTTGAAATGCTGTAAACTCTGATATAGCACTTGTACTATATTTGTATTCTTTATATGTACCTGCGTCTTCAGCTGGTGTAACTGTTGTATCTTCGCTACCATCTCCATTAAACGCTGTCCAACCTAAGTCATCAATATTTCTAACTTCTTCGGAAGAAGTTGCTCTAAAGAAAACTCTAACACTAGAAGTAGAACGAACATTTTGAGTTAATCTAACTTCTATAGCAGTTGAAGGATTTTCTAAATTAATTGGTCTTGTACAATATACAGCCGCTGATGAAGAACCACTTGGTTGGTCATCATCAACAAAATTAGGCGTGTTACTTGTAGTTGGTTGATTTAATCTATTTTGAATTGTAAATGCACTCATTCTTTGAGTATCAATTACAGGCGATAATTTTGTATTTTCAGAATTTAAATCTAATTGAACAAATAATGATTTGTTACCTGACATTTCATTTGTTTGGTTTATATCACTTGCAACCATTTGAGGAGCAGTAAAATAAATATTATCATTTCCTACAACTGATTGTCTATTTGAGAAACTTGTTAAAGTAAATTCTGATTCTGAACCGTGAACTGATTTACCAGTTGTTGGTCTTACAGAATATCCTATTGATGTTTCAGGTACAATCATTGTTTGAATACTTAAATTTAATACATCATACAATCTGTTTTGTGTAGCTGTTATTGTTAAACCACCAATATCTCCTGTTGCGTTTGCATTTGAAGAACTTCCTGATGTAATGTCATAACTATCTAAAGTTATATTTGTAAGACTTGTGTATGTTCCGTTAATATCAGAATGTGCAAGACCATTGTAAGTACCACTTGATATACCAGCAATTGTTACATTGTTAGATGTGCCGTGCATACCATGGTTTGGATGGAAAACTCTAATTACTTTAGAACCACTTGTTGTTCTTAAAGCATTATTTTTTAATGTTCTTGTAGGTAAACTATCGTTAGTTAATACAACTGCACCATCATTTGTATTATCAAATTCACATCTTCTTAATTTAAATTTAATATCTTCATTTTGGTCAGCAGTCCATGTGGTACCATTTTGTGATTTAAATAATACACCTGCATATGGTTGCTCTGATATTGTTCTATCAGAATTAATTTGTGTTTCTCCCATTCTAGCAACCCAAGCATTATAGTCTGTAGAGTTTGCTAATACAACTAATGCGTATTCAACATTTTCTTGAATATAAACTGGACTATCAAAAGTAAATTTTGTAGGAGTTGTAGAGTCTGTACTAATACTTACAGCACTTGGATTAATTGTTTTTTCTGAGAATGGTAATATTTTTGTACCAGGATAACCATTTACAACTTCTCTAATTTGAACAGTAATTGGGACTGAATCATCTTTAGATTGGAAGAATAAATCTACTGAACTTACAAAAACACCACCACTATCATCAATTAAGAATGTTTGTGCTAATGGGTCCCACCAACCGACTTGTCTTTCGGTTTCTCTAGTTGATGTTTGCGTTCTTGTTCTATTATCTGTTGTATTTGTTCTTTGTAATCTTGGTTCTCTTGTAGATAAAATTGTTTCTTGTTGAGTTTCTAAAATACCTCTAGCTGTGTAATCTACTTCACCAGCTGTTTCTACATCTGAACTTCTATCGTCTGTAGGAGAGGCAGTTAATCTGAATACTCTAGTACCTGTTCTCCATCTAGGATTTGAATTATTTGTCGGGTCAGGAATTGCAAATGTTCCTGATAATGCACCGTTAGAGTCTGTAACTAAATTACCACCTAATGAACCGCCATTTGGTGTAGTATAAGCTGTTACATCTATATTATCAAAATATGGATAAACTCTTGTGTTTGGTTTAAATCTTGTACCGTTAAATGTAATTGTTCTTGCTCTTACAAATGGCACAAATGCAACATTTACGATTCTGTCACCAATTGAATTTCTAACAACTTGTGGTACTAAAACATTTCTAACACCTGTTCTAGTTTGATTTGTTAATTGTGTAGTTGTAACTTCTTGTCTTTGTAATACTCGTCTTGGAACACCACGAGCAAATGTTTGTTCTCTTACTTGACCACCAATATTTCTAACATCTGTTTCTACTGGAGCACCTGACCACATATCTTGCCATTCATTCCAAACTGTTCCTATTTCTATACTTTCTAAACCAGGATTACCAGAAATTAAAGTATCAAAACCACCTGTAGTATTAATTGTTAATTCAGGGGCTCTTTCTGTTTCTTTCCATTCATCTCCTGGAGGAGTTAAATCAATACTACCAATCCATGTAAATACATTGAATGGGTTTACATTTATAAATTTACTTGCAAAAGGTTGGTCTACTAATGTTTCTTCCGTATAAGGTAGAGTTAATAGGTCACCTGTTTTTTGATAGTTAGCTGATGTTCTATCTGCTTCAACAATTTCTGTACCATCTTCATCTCTTTCAATAAGTTGTACTGCGTCCTCTTTAAATGTTGGTCTTAATGCGCCTTCAGCCATTGCCATTGCAGCTTTATAGTCTGCATTACCAACATCACCAATACCGTGACCTGTAAAGTTATCAACAATAAATCCGTTTTTAAATCTATCAAAACCATCTGCGTCTTGTATCTGTAAAGACTGAGCAGATTGTTCTAACATATTTAATTGTGTATAGTATTCGACATTTTCTAATCTCTTTTCAATCTTACCAATATCTCTCATTGTATATCTTCTATTATCAATGATTTGAATTTCTACATGGTCAGTTGAAAGAGTATAGTTATCTAATTGCAATGTGTATAGGTGCATTGCACTATCTAAATTATTTGGTATTTGTGGACTTAGTGATGAAGCACCGTCAACTTTTCTAAATGAACCATCTTTATCTAAAAATATTTTTACAATTTTAGGTAGATAAAATTCAAAGTCAGAGGTTACATCTGAACCAAACTTGACAATATCAACTGTTGAAGCACCTGTGCCGTCAAAACTTCTATCTTGTCCACCTGAAGCAACTGTACTTGCGTCATCTACTCTAGGTCTAAAATCCAATACATCTCTTAACTGTAATATTTCACCAGTTGTATCTGAACTATAACTTGGTATATCTGCATATGCAACAACACCTGAATATGAGTCAACATCAAAATAATCTCCAGAACCGTGAGAGAAGAAATCAAAATTAACTAACAATCTTCCAGTTGGTGTTAATGAACCTGTTTTTAATTTAATTCTACCAATGTCATAGAAGTTATCTCTTTGACCATTGTCTAAATCAAATCTATCCGTAATATTTGTATGACTTGTTGTTGCAACTGTACTAAAGTCTGGTGCCATAAAAATACTATTAATTTTAAATATGTCTGCTTTGCCTAAACCAATTACACCACTTTGAATAGTCGCTTGTGTAGAAACAGCTAAAGTTGTATTTGAATTTAATGTTTTAGTTTTTGAACCTGCAACTGCTCTATTAATTGTACCAAGAACTTTAACTTTATGACCTGCATAATTAGCGCCAAAGTCTAGTGTTAATGTTTTACCTGTAGGAGAACCGCCTAATGTAAAGATGGCGTCACCTTCATGGTTATTACCTGTTAAACTTAATACATCTCCTACTGCACCTGTACCACCAGAACCGGTTGTCATAATTGATACTGAGAAATCTCTTTCAAGTAATGATGTAAATGTTTCGTTAGTACCAGCAGTAATTGTTACATCACCATTTGATGATAATGTACCTGTAAAGTGTCTTCTTACTGCAAAGTTGGTGTCTGTAACACCAGAGTTGTTTGTAGTTTTTAATGTCTTAATTGTTTTATAAGGTAATTTAAATATAGAAGTGTTATTATTACTTTCTTGTATTTTACCTCTATTTCTTGTAGCGTTTGATTTTGTTGTAACATCTGAACCGCCAACAGCGACTGAAACAGTCATTGAAGTATTTGAAATAATAGCTTCAACAATTCTTGTCAATAGTGTGCCACCATCTGATAAGAATGTTATTTCATCACCTATTCTTAATTCATCATTAAATCTTGTACCAAAACCTGTAACTGCAACACCACTATTTGCTAATGAAATAGTACCTGAAATTTGTAAACTTTCTCCGTTAGTCGAAGACCTAGAAACATCAGCTGTGTATGTTGGCGAACCTGCCATACCAAGATGTTTGACATGAGAGAAGTCGTGAGTAGTTACACCTTTTAAACCAACTGCGTCTGTTTGAATAACCGCTGTATTTGATGAAGTGCCACCTGTAATTGTTTCTCCTGCTGAGAATGTACCTACAACATTTGATACAATAACAACTCCATGAGCAGCATTACCACCTGAGGAATATGTACCATAACTACCAGAATTTATTGAAGTTGTACCATCTGTACCGTACAATTCAAAAGTGTTTGTTGCTGGATTTCTAACTGTGAAATTTTGTCCGTTTAATTGTGTCATACCACCGACACTTTCAATTGTAATTTGTTGGCCTTCTTTGAAACCATGACCGTTTGCTGTAACAACTCCTGGATTAGCCTTAGTTGCAGCTGAGATAGTTGCAAGCTTAGTTGTAGAAACTGATTCAAAAGTAGCAGTAGCACCTGAAGTACCACCAGTAATTTTTTCTCCTGTTGTAAATGATTGTGCTGTTCTAATATTCAAGTGTGTGAACATATTAATATCAAATAGATAATGTTTGTAAATTGCACTTGTTAATGATGAACTTGAAAAAATATTTGAAGCAGCTGTTCCTGAGTTTAATTCGTAACCTCTTGACTTAGCACGACCAATAGTATTAATACCGGCACCTGAGCCTGTGTTTTCTGTACCTCTACTTGAATTTAATGTATTGTATAAATTAATTCTTTTAAATGCTTCAACATCACCAGATACAAAACCAATATCAGGAGAACCATAAACATTTTGTACATTTACAAAGTTACCTAGATTAAATCTTGTATTAAAGTTATTTTCTGTATCAAAATCTCTTGCTTTATCTACATCAACAAAAGTTGTACCAATTGTTTCTATTTCATAACCTTTTACATATGCTTTACCAGGTGAAATTCCTATTGCAAGTTTACTTTCTAATCCGCCGTTAGCAGATGTAAATATACCTCTATTAGTACCTAAACTTAAATGTTCTCTAATATCTACATCCATACCTCTAACTAGATAATCACCTGATTCATCAAATGTTCTTCTAGCAAGTGTATCTTCTAATACCGCATATTCAGTTGTTCTAACTCTGTTTTGAATTATACCTAATTTTAATCTAAGCAATTCGATAAAGTTTGAATCTTCGGTACTTGTTAAAGTTTTCTTAGCAAGTGTTAAATCTATTTTAAATCTGTGGGCGCCAGGAGCATTCTGATTAGAAGCTCCAGCTGCGTTATCATTTAGAGATAAATCGTCATTTGGTGTTACAAAAGATTCTGTAACTGCAAGACCAACTCTATATGAAGGTGAACTTGTATATTTGTCTAATACTAAAACTTGTTCAGCAACTTCAACATGAAAACCATTTATATAATAAACACCTGCACCGATTGTAGCGGCTGCACCTGTGTGACAAGTAGATACAGTTAATGTAGCAGCTGCACTATCGACTGTACAATTAATTGTTTCGCCATTTGTAAATTTAAATGCTGCTCCTGAAGTACCTGAAGTGATGTATTTAACAAATACTGTATCGGGGTCAGTACCGTCTGTAGCTGCAACACCAATACAATTTGCAACAACACCTGAAGTTGCACCTGTTAATTTTACACCATTATACTTTGTAATATCTGATAGAGATTTTGCCGATAGTTTTACAGCATAGTAATTTAAATCATAACCGATTTCACCAGGAATGACCATTGCACCTTGTTTAAAGATGTGGTCAGATAGTCTTTCGACTTGATTCTGTAAAATCGTTTGTGATTGTGTTAACTCTCTCGCCTGTACTGCAAATGCTGGTCTAAAAAGAACTCTATGGAACTTCTTCGAGTCAGTAAAATCATCATAATACGGCGTGAGGTTAAAGTCAGTTGGACTTGGCATTTATTTCCCTCTTAAAATTCAATAACTAATTTAACATTTTCTGTTTGGTCTGAAGCTCTTGTAATAGGTGCTCTATTTTCAACATATACCACATCACCACTATCAGCGTCTAATTCAGCGGCTGCATAGCCACTTGTAAATGAAACACTATCAACTGTGCTTGTTGAAGTTGAAGGTGTACCTGTAATACCTGAGTCAGCACCCGTAATCGTGTTTGCGCCAGAAAACGCTGTTAAGTTACCGTTTGTATCCAAACCATTATTGTTAAATCTGGTTTGAAGATAATATAATATTTTGTTTGTGTTATCCCACTCAACAACTCTACCTACGGCACCTGTTGTTGCTTGAGTAATTTTTTCATCTACTGTAAATGAACCTGAAGCACTAGCAAGAAGAACTGATTTAACACCTCTTAGTGTAGTTGCTGTTGCAGCTGAACCACCTGATTTAGGGTCTTTTACAATACATACTCGTCTGAAATCGTTAGTAGTATTAAAGTCACCTGAGTTTGATGTTTCTGCACCTTCAAAGTTAGTGTTTGTCATTACAAAGAAACCACCTAACTCTGTTACTGCGTCTTTACCGTGACCACCTTTTGGTTCTATAATAACATCTAATTCTGTTCCTGTTAAACTTGAAGCTCCTGCAGCTATTATATCTGCAAGTCTAATGTAAGCAAAAGTATAACCTGTTCCAGGAGTTGTAACTGTTACGGCTGTAACTGCACCTGAAGAAACTGTTACTGAAACTTTACCGCCTGTACCGTCACCTCTAATAGCAATGTTAGCGTGTGTTCCGTTTGAACCACTTGAACCAGCAGTTTTAATTTTTACTAGGTTAATTGCACCGTCAACAGCCGCTGAAGCAACAGTTGAGTTTGTTGCAACTGCCATAAAGTCAGTTGATAAAAAGTTAACCTGTTGTGAAGCAGATAGTGAATACATATATTTCCATTTGTATCCATCACCTGTTGTTAAAATTGATGTTGATGTTCCTGTAGGTTCTACAGTTGAGTTTGCATTGTTATTGTTTTCTAAACATTTGTAAACATTGTTTGCACTATTTAAGACATAGAAAGTTGCGTCAAATAAATTAGTAGCACCACTATTCGCCGACTGAGTAGTTGTTGTGCCTGTAACTCTATTTCCGTAATCATGTCTGTAATAATCGTAAACTGTTCCTGTTGCCCAATTTCTTCTTGGTATTGCAAATGAAACATCACTTGTTGTAATTCTTTTTGCAGCTAATAAATCATCAAAATAAAAGAATTCATCCTGAATTGAATCAACTGGAGTTAATGGACTTGAATCTGTTCCCTCATTTTCTGTTCGACTATCACCTCTAGTGGATGTGCCAAATGCTTGAGAACGGCCTAAACCCATGTAATAGACAGTATTTGCTGATTCGCTGAAAGATTCAACGAACTGTTGAGCATTGTGTCTTCTAAATTTGTTTGTTATAATTGCCGGCATAATTTTATCTTTTAATCCTTTATACTATTTATACACTAATTCTGGTACTTATATCTTATTATCACAACACCTGAACCGCCTTGAGCACCAGAAGGACCTATTGGTGAATCACCACCGCCTCCGCCGCCGCCAGTATTTGCTGTGCCGTCTGTACCTTTTACTTCAGAACCTCTACCTGGAAAACCTCCACCTGCACCGCCGCCACCTGGACCGCCAGCACCTGACCTACCGCCCGGAGTTTCTTTATTTCCTCCTCCGCCGCCAGCTCTTACTACTGATGAACCTGAGATTTCACTTGTAGCACCTGCTCCGCCTTCGCCTGCAATGGATCCAGAAAAATTAGTACCAGCAGCTGTAGCGCCTCCGCCACCTCCGCCCATATTTGGCTCTCCACCGTTACCACCGTTATTTCCTTGTGATGGACTTACTGGTGGAGTATTACCTACACCACCTCCACCTGGAGTATTTCTACCTCCGCCGCCGCCTGAACCTCCGGCAAGGCCGTTACCGTTTGGTGAACCATCATTTGTTCCGCCGCCGCCACCGCCGCCAGCAGATGTGATAGTTGAAAATATTGAATTTGAACCATTTGAGCCTGAAGCGCCTGAAGTAGCACCTGACCCACCAGCACCTCCACTACCTACTGTTATAGGATATGTTTGAGCTGCAATTGCAGTACCTCCAGTTACAACACCTGGAAATGGTGAAGTATATGTATCTGTTGTGGCTTTACCTTCTCTATATCCGCCGGCACCAGCACCGCCGCCACCGCCGTTAGATTGGCCTCCGCCACCGCCTCCGCCAACTACTAGATATGAAACTGTATTTGAACCGCCTGAATTTCCACCGTCCGATACGACAAAGTTTGATGAAGAATTGAATACATGAATTTTAAAATCAGTAGATGTTGTTACTGTACCGCCTGTAGCAGTTACATAAGCGTCTGGAACTGAGTCATTATTTACTCTTAACCAACCTTGTGTAGAGCCTGAATATACAAATTTAACTTTTGCACCAAGGGTTAATACTTTATTAGAAGCTGCACCTTCAAGATTTGAACCATTACGGTCTACTGTACAAGCATTTGTACCAAATTTGTCCCTTGAGTCAACTATGTCTACCTCATCACCTACACTTGGTGAAGCTGGTAAGGTAACTGTAATTGTATTGCTAGTTGTATTAACAAAATATCCTTCACTAGCAACTGCTGTAAAGTTTGCTGTTTTTTCTGCTTGCCAATCTGTGCCAGCAGTTATACTACCACTTGCACCTAAGGCAATAGCGGTACCGTTTATAGTAATAGATGAATTAGCTAATTTTGCGTTTGCAATAGAACCTGCTAATTTATCATTAGCAATAGAACCTGCTAATTTATCATTAGCAATAGAACCTGCTAATTGTGAATTTGTTATGCCACCTGCTAATTTATCAGCTGCTATTGTGCCTGGAGTTATATTTGAATCTTTTATTTTGTTTGCCATGATACTATTTATATACCTTTTTTAAAGTTCCTTAATTGTTATTACATCCGCTGCTACTGGAGCAGAACCAAAAGTTAAAACGGCCCCAGAAATTGCATAGTCTGTTGTTGGTCTCTGAAAAACACCGTTTATGAATACTAAAGTATTATTTACAGTCATACCGTTTGTTACTGTAAAAGTTGTATCTGAACCGTCACCTGTATAATTTCTTGTATTACCTGTAACTTGACCTACACCAATTGTCTTATTTGTTAGAGTTTGTGTTGCAATCTCTGAAACTAATGTTGAGTTGCCACCTTGTGGTAACAACATTGTGTTTGTTATACTTGCACTATGTGGTTGAGGTTTAATTGTTTGACCATGTGAGTTAGCATGGCAATTTAATTTAATTTGGCCTTCAATAGAAGAACCATTACCTCTAAATTCTGTTATATTAGTAGCACTATTCACCAGTAAGTTACCTGAAGCATTTGTTAATGTTTCTGTTTGTAAACTTGTAATTCCTGAAAAAGTAGTTACTGTAGCTCCAAGAGCAACTGCTGTTGAACCAATAGTTACACTTGAATTAGCTAATTTAGCATTTGCAATAGAACCTGCTAATGAGGCGTTTGCAATATTTGTAATTGTATTATCAGGACCATTAATTGTTTTATTTGTTAATGTCTGAGTTTTTGAGGTAATCGCTAAAGCAGAACCATTACCTAATTCTGTATAGATTTCGTTAAAGTTATCGTTAATTAAATCACCACCAGCACGGATAGTAGTTCCTGTTCCGTCATCTGCTGAAGACCCGATATTAATTGTTTGTTTAGCCATTGATTCTCTCTATAATTCCCTAATATTTATACAAGTTTTATCATTATGTTACATCAAATCTTGTACTTGTCGTATCAAATTTAATACTTGTTAATGAAAATTCTGTTGCTGGAGCTGATACCTTGATTTCTGTTGGTATTGTTATTGTTTGTTTCATACCATCAATTGCATATTCAGCTAATGTAAATCTTTCTCCGTCAATATCTGTATCACTAAAACCTGTCACTCTATGGTCTGCCCAATTGCTCATTGTCAAAGGAGCAATGTATCTGTTTGTACCATTAATACTTCCAGCAATTGCTGTTGTTTGTGATAGAGTATGTGTTCCAGAATATAAGTTACTTGATGAAAAAGGATTAGTGTATATATCTAAACTTTTCATAGTAGGTCCGCCATATGCAAAACCTCGTAAATAACTATCACCTCTGGATGTTATATTATATAGTGTACTTCTTTGACTTAGCTTGATAGTCATGTGTCTTCTCAAAGTAACATCTCTAGTTCCTGTTGAGAATGGTGACATTGTACTGTCATTAAAGTCCGGGTCAGCACCTAATTCTGGATTACTTCTTAATGTTGTGCCGTCATCTGTAGTACCAAGTCTTCTACCAAATATAGTAGAGAACAATTGACCAATAACACCAAAGATTGGACTTTCTGAAATGCCTGATATGATACCGTCAACTGGTTGTGAAATCTGAGCACTAATTTGACTTTCAATATTTACTTGACCTGTAAAATAAAAACCTGCTGTGTGCATAGTCTTTTTAAATGAATCTCTCCAGTCATTAATAACACGACCAACTTTAATTACATAAGAGAAATCCTGATAGTATAAACTATCTTGTATTCTCATTGCGTCATCTGAAATATGGCCATCTTGGTTTACATATGTACCAGCTGTGTCAGCTATTGCAACAACATTTACTGTTGCTGTAGCTTGGTCAACTTTTGCAATTGTAGCAGAAGCACCATTACTTAATGTAATCACTCTACCTACTTGAAATGTGCCTGTTGCACTTGAAAATTTTAAAAGTTGTCTTGTTGAATCAAAAGCACCTGATGTAGCTGTAATTGTTGAACTAGAACTATCTACTGAGGTAGCCGTTAAGTCTGCAACAAAAGAACCTGATATATCTTTTAATATCATATAACCAGGAATAGATAAAGTTGGTGGAGATGGCGACTGATTATATTCAGCACCAGGCTCAACTATTTTTAAACCTAAAACTTTTCCTATTTCATTACCATGAGCAAACACAGAAGCATTTGAACCAAGTTCCGTAGTTGATGTAACTGTAACTATAGGTGTTTTTACATAGTTTGAACCAGGATTAATAATTCGTATATCTGTAATGTCACCGTTACCTGTTCCACTTTCTTGTACAACTTTGTTACCTGTATATGGGTCACCTATAATTGTAGCGTCTTCTAAAGTAATATGGTCTTCGGTACTACCTTCAACTTGAAGTCCACCATTTACAAGAGATACGGTTGCTGTTGCACCACCGCCACTTGTATTTGCATTATTGAAAACTAAATTATCTCCGATAGCATAACCTGTACCACCATTATCAATAATAAAATCAGTTATACCACCATTACCTACAGACTCTATTGTAATTAATGAATCTGTACCGCCGCCTGTAACAGTAACATTGTCATTTTCATTACTATAGATACCGTCATTTGAAATTGTAATTGTTCCAGGAATACCTGTAGATGTTGCCTTAATAAATGTAGCAGCTGTATCTGATTCCGTTCCTCTAATTTCTTCACCAGTTACAAATGTGCCTACGATTGTAGCCTCATTCAAAGTAAACTCTGTTACTTCGTTTGCACCTATTTGAAATTTAGATACTGCTTCTACTAAAGCTGTTGCGCCTGATGTTTGACCTGTGATTGTACGGCCAATTAATAATGATGTGTCGCCTGTTAAATTTACACCTTGTATTGTTCTTAATACTTTATTTGTTGTCCATTTACCGTCAGATACACGCAACATATTTTCTCTAGGATAAATTGTTTCTGAGGTAAGACCAAATAACATTCTAAAGAATATTTGATGACCTGCACTAGTACCTTTTGCTCTGTAAACAGATTTAATATTTTTAATTAAGTTTCTTTTATCTAAATTACTATCTAAAGTTTCTGGTATTGTATTTAAAAATTCATTTCTAAATTTAGTTAAGAAGTTAGAAACAACTTTATCAGGATCCCTAAAGTTTAATAACTCTTGTATGTTATTTACTGGATTAACTTTGTAATCACCTAAAACTGCTTGAGCATTTGAATTAGCACCAACTAATATTTCGCCTTCAATAAATTTATTTTGTGCTGTAATATAAAGCTTGCCATTTGATAATTCTTCCTTTAGAATAACGGATGTTGCTTTTGAAGTTTGACCTGTTATAGTTTCTCCTCTAGTAAACTTTCCGTAAGTAGAACTTTCTAATATAACTTTATCACCATTGTCTAATTGTGTTCTATCTGTATCTAAACGAGAAGCGTCTAAAAGAAGTGTACTTGTATCAGTATTAATTTCTGATTCTAATTGTAATCCGTCCGTAGATTGTACACTTGTAACTGAAATCTCTGCCGATTCCATAAAAGTGTAATATGATTTTAGAAACTCGACAAATTTAGGATGTTCTTGTAAAACAAACTCAGGAATCTGAGTGTTTATGAGATTGGAAATTTTGTCAGTAAATTTTGCCATTTACTAAGTCCTTAATAACTACTTGTTGTCGTATAACCTACACCTGCGTCAGCAGAGCCACCAACGAAAGTGTCTGCTTCAACTGTTATTGTTGAGTTAGCCGTATCTATATTTAAAATTTGGTCTCTTACAGGTACTACATCATTTGAAGTAGGCACAACTGTTAATTCAATAACACTTGAACTTGCACCTCTAATATTTTCCACTACCGATACATTTAATGAATTAATTGTTACTTGACCTGTAGTGTAATCAATTGTCCCTTGTGAACTATTACCATAAACTCTTGTTGAACCTGATAAACTATATCGTCTAACAACTCCTTGACCGTCATCATCTAAGAAGAATATAGTATCTGCGTCACCATCAATTTTAAAACCTGTAGAGGTTAAAATACCACCAGCTGAACTATTATGACCGGAATGAGGATTATATAATGCGTTTCTAAAATAAACATCATATCTTGTTGATACATTTATTGTTGGTGTAAATTCTTTTCTAATTTTTAGTGTTGTTATATTTGAAACAATACTTGTGTCTGTATTATCTACAAGACCTATAATTTTTGAATATCTAAAAACACCATCAAATTGATTTAATGTATTTGTATTATAATTTGTTAGTGTTGACAGTACATTTGCTTTTATTGTGTCTGCTGTTTTAGCTGTTGTCTGCTCATTGTATTTTACATTTGAAGTTAACAAAATACTTGTAGTTTCGGGGTCAACTATTTCTGGTCTTACTGATACTACATTATATTTTTTTAATTGATTTTTAATTGTTTCTTTTGTAGATATTGTTAGTGTAGAACCTGAAATAGGTTTGATAGCAATTTTAACAACACCATATTGTGGTGTTTCATCATCTTCGCCACCCCATGCACTAACTGATTGAGCGTTTGCATAAACTGATTTTACAATTGTTTCATAATCTTTAGATGTAACAGCTCTGTCTTGTGCTGTATATTGTAAAGGAGCATTATATCTAATTGATTCTTTTGTTTGTGGTTCTGAACCATTAGCTGCATTTGATGTAGTTGTAATTGTAACATTTGAAAAACCATCAATGTCACCAGATAAAGCAAATGAACTTGCACCATTAGCTTCTGTTTTATTTGTTACAATATATTCTAATATAACGATATTACCGTCTGATAATTTTTTACCTAATAGACCATCGCCAAAATAAACTTCAAACTTGCCATCTTCTACTTCTTGTAAAAAATAAACCTTAGATGTTCCTGTTAAATCTGAATAACCAGTAACTAAAGAATATACCTCTTGTGTAGAGTCTGAACTAGAATTTTGTACAGTAACTTTTAAAGTTGATGTGTCTGCATTATTACTTGGTATGGTAAATTTTTGGTCAGGATCCGAAGTGTCTTTTGTATATTTAAATGTTACTAAAGTACCCTCATATGCTTGTACACCTGCAAACTGAAAAACACCAGAGTCAGGTTGAATAGTATAAGATTGATTTGTTACAAACTGATAACTTGTTCCGTCTATTGAAGATGTGAAAACTGTACCCTTATCCATTGTTATAGATGTCGTTGTGTTTGGTACATTATTAACTTTTACTGATAACTCTGAGTTAGCAGCTCTACATGATGTTGGAGTGTAACCAATCATCTTTGCTAATGATACAATGTTTTTTCTTATGTCTGCTGAATCTAAATACATTTCATTTGCCAACATATTGGCATTGAAACCTAGATAGTGTGTATTGTAAGCTAGAACATCTAAAAGAACTGCAAAACCTGAACCTTCAAAATTATAATCTTGGAATTCTGATTGACCTTGTAAAAAGGTTCTTAAATTAGTTTTTATATTATCAAAATCTAATTCTGATACTGTTAATTTATTTGAAGCCATTTATTTACCTAATTCTTTGTAATGTTGTTGTAACTGAAACCGGATTTGGTAAGTTTAACACATAAAAGTTTACTTCTACATTTATTCCGTTTCTGTCTTGGTTTTCATTTACTGCAATAGAAGATATATTTGCTCTTGGTTCATAATTCACCAAAACCTCTTCTATCTTTCTTCTTATGAATATGCCTGTCATAGGTGTAAAGTTTTCAAATAATAAATCTCTTACACCACATCCTAATTCAGGATGAAAAGGTCTTTCATAAAATTGTGTGTTAACTAAATTTCTAACACTTCTTTTAACAGCGTTTACATCTTCAATTTTTATAACATCATTAGTTACAGGATGTCGTGTAAAATCTAAGTCTAGGTCTTTATAAGTCCTGACTGCCTTTTTACTTTTGTTTGTGCTTGAAGCGTCATAGTTTGCCATATCGCTAATATTTATAACACTTATCTAGGTTAACCTGAGAAAACATTAGGAGAACCTGCAGCTACACTCGTACAACCAGATATTCCGTCACCAACTCTACCACAACCTTTGCCGTTTACAAAAACTGTTGATGAACCGCTTGCTATCGGAGCTGCGTGAGAAGGACATGGTACACCAGGCAATAAATGACCTGTGTTGTTATCTCCTTGACGAGATATACCAATACTATTTGCAAATACATTTCCTGACCCAGCTGCTCTTGTCATTCCTGAACAATGAGCCACATCTGCGTCACCTATTCTAGTTACCGCTGGCACGATTTAATAACTCCTCTAATTTAGATTGATATGTTGACATTTCTTCATGTTGTTCCTCTGTATGAGGTGCTTCTGGATAATCAGGTTCAAAAGATACTACATGATTAAACGACATTGGTATGTCATCAAAGTTTGTAAACTTTAATACTCTCTTATCTTTAAGAATAGTAAACTTACCAATCATCTATCTAGCCAATTTTGCTTTTAAGGCTAATCTTTGTTTTTCTTGTAAAATTGATTGTCTTAATTTTCTACCAATTGGTATGATTATAGAATGACACATCTGTTTACCTTTTTTACTGATATATTCAACACTAATTTGTTTATCTTTAAAATCACCTTGTACAGCTCTTGTTGCTTTCTTTAAACTGATTTCTTCTTTTTCTTTTTCAACACCATCTGCGTTCCAAAACTTAAATAATCTCATTTTGCTCATATTAACTTTCTATGTTATATTTTTCTTCGTCAATATACGAATCACAACGACAATGATTACAACAATTGATTTGTATATCATTTCCATCGCCATCTTTATGTGTTTGTAAACAAGTTACACCACAATGACAGATATGTCCGCAATTTTGACAGTTATTCATTATAATACTATTTATATTAGAAACCACAAGACAATTTCATAGCTCTCAATTCAGTTTCCGTTAAATTGTTTTGATTTTCCATAGCTGATTCGCCGATTCGCTCTAAATCTGGCTTAATTTCGCAATTTTTAACAGTTTTTGAGCATCCGGACGCTAAAAAGAACAAAAGTAGAACAAATAAAATTAAAAAGCGTTGATTTATAAGGGTTTTTTGCATGATTTTTTTTAAAAAAAGTGAAATTAGTGCTTGACTTTACTATTTATCTGTGGTAGGATGGACACATAATGAAAAACAAAGGAAAAACTATGAAAAACACTATATCAAGTCTATTAATTGTAACTGGTATCATTATGATGGCTGGTTCAGCTAACGATTGTGACGGAAAATGTATGGAAACTGCAAATACCTTGTCTGAAATGCTTATGATTGCGTTTCTAGGGTTGGTTGTATCAGGTTCTGGTGCATTACTAATGGCATACAAAAATAATTCGTAAAAAAGTGAAAAAAACGCTTGCCAAACGAATCAATCTATGGTATAATATACACATAAACACTAAAAAAGGACACTAAACACTATGACTACTGTAAACAAAACTGCCGAAACACTAAAAGACGGAATATCAAATATGATGGCTGGCGCCAAAGAAGATTACTTTAGATGGTCTTCAGGTGGTGACGGACAATCAAGTTACTCAAAAGAACAACTTGCTAAATGGGACGATTCAATCTCAATAAGAGAAGGAAAAAAATACATTAAAGTTGTAAGAGATAATGGTGTATTCTGTTTCATCTCTAAAATTGATTTCAAACATTTTAAGAAAGGTGATATATTGAAAGCCGCTGGTTACAATGCACCTGCTTTAAATCAACCGAGAGGTAATGTTCTAACTGGTTACTATCCTATCAGATGGACTGGACCTCTTTATCTTTAATAACAAAACAAAAGGAAACTATATTATGAATAAAATACAATTAATCAAAGCTGGGATCCAGCAACTATCACTAACTGAGCTTAATGAACTTTCTAGTTTTATTAATGATGTTAAAGTTATGAACGCTAAAGCTTCATTGTCTGTTGGACAAAAAGTTTATGTTGTTCAAAAGACTAAAAAAACTCCTGGTGTGATTACTAAAATCAATCAGAGTAAATGTCTTGTAGATATGTCTGGTAAAGTATACCGTGTACCAATGTCAATGTTGGAGGCTGCTTAATGAATAGGCGTAAAAAAGTTTTTGAGAGGGTTGTAAATCCTCTCTTAATTAAATACTTAACTGACCCATTTGGTGATGAGGTATCAATTGCAAAAAATATACCTATGAAATACTTATCGTATTTTAAAGAAGTGTCTGCTTCTCATAGAGCTAAACCTGTAAGATATAGATACAGAGGAATATCAAAAGTTAATTATGATAGACCTCAATCATTTTGCCATATGAATGGCGCTGATACATTTTCAGTTTATCCTAGATAAAATTACCGGAGTGTAGCGCAGCCTGGTAGCGCATATCGTTTGGGACGATAGGGTCGTTGGTTCGAATCCAGCCACTCCGACCAATACTAAATATTAGAACACACACAGCCATTTAAAGGAGATTTATGAATGGCATATCTAAACAAAAATTCTAATCAATATAAAGATGATACCGAAAAGGTAGCATTGTACATTCTTTCACTTCATGGTAATTTTAAAATACCATTTAAATACTTTGATACAATTATGACCTATCGTAATCGTTATCAAAAGAGATGGAAGATTCGTATTAACTTTGCAAAAGATGATAAGATGAAGAAATGGCCTAAGTCATTTGATTTTTACCAAGTAAAACAATAACCCTATCTGCCCTTAGCTCAGCTGGACAGAGCAACGGTCTTCTAAACCGTAGGTCACAGGTTCGAATCCTGTAGGGCAGGCCAATTTTGCCTCCTTGATGGAAATGGTAGACATAACGGACTTAAAATCCGTGGCTTAATGCGTACTGGTTCGAGTCCAGTAGGAGGCACCAACCTAAGCTTGACTTTTATGGAGAATGATATATAATAGTGTTATGAAAAAGTATATACGAACATATGATAATGTATTGCCAACTGCATTGTGTAAAACTCTTATTGATAAATTTGAAATCAATAAAGACCAGCACATAAAGACCGACTTGGATGACCATAGACATTTTACAGAAATCAATCTCAATGAACACCAAGATTGGGACATGATGGTCAAAGCATTGTATAACGGATTAAAACCGTACATTGCACAGTATAAAGAAGATTGCGATATACAACCTAAACAATGGCCTGAACAATATGGTTTCGAACAAATCAGAATGAAACGATATTTACCGAATGATAAAGATGAATTTAAAAATCATGTAGATGTGGGCGACCATGCGTCAGCTCGTAGGTTTCTTGTTTTCTTTTTATATCTCAATGATAACTTTGGTGGTCAAACATCATTTAAAGAATACGATACAATAGTCCAACCTCAAACTGGTAAACTACTCATGTTTCCACCTACATGGACTTATCTACACGCAGGACATAAACCAATCAAAACACCGAAGTACATCATTGGTTCGTATCTTCACTATATCTAAAAGTCACATCTAGTATATCAAAGTAACAAAGAGATTTTCCGAGTCCGGACGCTAAATATTTCCGAACAATGACCTCTATAAAGAAAGGCCTTTCATGGTTAACATCCTTAACACCCTTATTAATTATCTTTTTATTGCTAACTCTAATGACCCTATCCGACAATACTGCCAGACAGAATATAAAAAAGAGTGGAAAGAAAAGTATTACCAACTTACAGGTAAAATTATTTAAGATTACGCCAAAAGACATCTAAAGGAGATGATTTATACTTCTCCTTTGCCTCTTCCCGTTTTTTACGATTTGCGTCCACTACTGCCAATACATAACATATAAACAATAGTACGACTAACCATATACCTACAAAGAGTAGGCTGTGTGTAATGTCCATTGGAATTATTTAGGAATTCGTAGAACTCGTCCTCTGGTACCTGGAGCTTTTCCTGACGGAACTACACCGATATATATAATATAATGGTCCTTCACAGGCTTGCCATTCTTTGTAAACAACTGTATAATAAACAACTATGAAAAAATATCTAATCAAAATGGCCATATGGTCACTCCTCACCTATAGTGCAATACTACTACTGATTGCCTATGTCTATATGGATAATGTATTGAGAGGGTATTTCTTTGCCTAAACAAAGGGACTTCTTAGAAGAAATCACCAAACTCCAAAAGATACTTGATATAGGTCTTAAACAATCCAGATTGCATAAGAAAGAACGGCTTGATAGAGAAAAATCTAAGACTGAATCTGAACAACTACAAGATGAATTGGAACCAATAGATGATTAAAGGTTGTGTAGGGTTTAGTTATTGTAGTGGCCGTCTATTTGGTGATATGTTAATCGTAAGAGGCAAAAGATGTATCTCTGTACCATTGCCTTATCCAATCTATCTATTAATGGCTCGACTCTGGAAGAGAAAAAATATCCTCGGAAAAATTCTGTTTAGTAAATCTGATATGGCGTTTGAGTTGGAAAGAGCTAAAAGACTGTCTTCATAAAACCGTTGGATGTTATTACATTTATAGATTAAAAGCCATAACAGTCCAGCCTTAAGCGTTTTCTGACAGGAGGTCCTAGGGGTTAAGGTCTATCGTTGACCCTCTGTGTGTTACTGAACCTGTTGTGTTGTGTGTCGTAGTGCCTTCTACTGTCTTCAACTCTGAACCACTTACGGCCATTGTATAGTTGCCATCTACTTTCACATTGTAATCACCACCACTATTCACATTGATATTGCCATCTACGGTAACAAGGTTTATATTACCTTTGTCTACCTGTATGTTTATATTGGCGTTGGCCCCTATCTGTATATCGTAATGGTTATTCTCTGCACCACTCTTATTAATATAAACCTTGTGTCGGCCATCTATTGAAAGGTCTGATTGGCCTGTAATAAATGCTTGCCTTTTACCTGAAACTAGTGTATAATGGTCACCCTTGACTATCTCTGTTTGAGTACCATCAGGATGGATTTCTGTACTTGTGCCTGTCTTGTGACGGCTGTGTATTCTTTCATTGCCAGGTGTGTCGTCATACTCTACAATATGGCCGCTCTCTGATTCGTATACTCTATTATAAGGGTATAGTGTGGCATATGGTATTTCTGGTTGGTCAAAGGTATCTCCATCACTAGCTGCGATAGTCGAGCCATCGGCCGCCGTTACTGGATTGAAGTCTGCCGTTGCCACTCCTGTAATTCTTGTAGACCTACGAAGCGTTAAACTTAGGTGTGGATTGGTCTCCGAACCATCCTCCTTTAGATTGACTGCGAGTCTGTTCGTATCTACTTCATCCTTATACTTCGGGTATACACCATTAGGGTCATAGAAGCCACTCTCACTATTGGCCAACTCAAATGGCCGACCAGGTATAGAACCTAATACAACTGGCTCTTGCATATTATCACCATCACGGAAGTAACCAAACACCCATGAACCTTCTACAAGGAAACTAGGAGAATGGCCAAGGCCAGATATCGAAGCACCTGTAACAGGCATTATACATTGTGACCACGGTAAGTCAACCGTTGGTAGCTCTATCTTATCGGCCGTATGAAGGCCAATACAACGAACACGAACACGGCCAAGGTACTGAGGGTCCATTCTGTCTTCTACGACACCTGTAAACCAATTAAAACCGTTACGGCCTGCAAAATTTTTGTCTGTAGTCATTTTATTTTTCTCGATATTTGTTTTGTTTTAATACGCTGGCCTTACGCATAAACAGGCCATTTACGAAAATCTTACGCAAGGCGGACTTCATCTTTCCGACCATACTCAAACCCTTGTTCCTATTGCGTTTTCTTGGTGCGTAACTCTCAGAAACCTTTATATATGGCAATAGATTACCTAACACGAAATACCTCTATAATCTCTCTATACAGGCCTTCTTTACCCTTAAAGAAGTAAGCATATTTACATTGGTAGTATTTGTCTATGAATCTATTCATTGTTCTATTGTGTTCTTCTCTTTATATGACTATATGCACTTATCGGTTGTGACGGCCATTGTATAGGTTCTGGGGCACTCTCACATCTTTGGCAACAATCTGGTGTACCACACTTATCGTGGACAATTGTTTCTTCTCCGCCACTTGCTTGTATATACTCTCCCTTATGTACTCGGTTGTCCTTGTCAGTCTTTGGTGTAAATGTACCGGAACTGGTGAATATTTTAACTTTGTTTGTCATTCTATTGGCCTTTCTCGCTCTGTATTATATAGTCTAGGAAAATCTCTCGGAAATCTCTTAAGCCCTCTCGTCTTCCTCATATAGGTTCACAGCGTCTTTCTTTTCTGTTAATACTGTGACCTCGTCTAACCCTTGTGGTAAATCTGTAAATGTACTGTCTTTGACGGCACGGATATTCATTGTATGTTTCTGATTCGGTATATCAAACTTGTGTTTTAATGATAACATGAGATATCGACCACTATAATAAGGATTTGTTTCTTGTGCCTTATCATGTGCGACCTTTCTCTGTAATGGTACATTAAAAGTAATCATATTACCTACATTCATTCTTGTTTGACCTGGTACTGACAATAATAGATGATTGTTTGCCAATTGAGCTCGTTGTGATGTACGATTCGGTAATATATCTTCAGGTTTTGTAAACTCGTAATCGTTATGGACCGCTTGTGTATCTACGACACTCATAAGCTTTGCCATAGGAAAGTCTGATAAATGTTTACCTGTGTCTTCGTAATAAGCAATCGGTTTCATAAAGTTTGTGGTTGCCTTTGCACCATCATTGTGTTCCGTATGATAATGGTCACCATATGACTCATGGTAATCATAATTAAATGTTTGTATCTTCTTATGGTATATGTCATGCGTAATGAGATTATTACCATACAATCCACGATTCAATTCTTCTAGTGTGTTGACCACATCTTCGAAAGAATAACTATCTGGTGATTGTAAATCTTTCATTATATCTTTGTTTTGTTTATCGTCACGCATATTAGCTGGTTGCATTGCGTATTTCTCTATTGACGGTCTCGCAACTGTACCTGCCATGGCCATCATACTCTCAAATGACCTAAAATTAAACCCTTTTGTTGTTTCGTAAAACAAATAACCTGCGTTCTTATACTTGTCTGATACTGCTTGTTCAGATAAAAACTTGATTGTTTTGAATGGTTTAAGATTTGGTATTACATACTTACTATTGGTTGATGTTGGTTCTGCGTAAAGTTCTTTTCTACTATCTAAGTATTTTGCGTCTTGTAATAATTCAAAGACTGCGGTCTCTACAGGACCCTCAAATGCCCTTGATACTCTTGTTGTACTGTTTCTATATGATTCTCTACTGATAAAATGTATTCTATAGATAGACTCACGACCTGACATACTTGTCGCACCTCGTATCTTGTCTATCTTATAAACATTAAATGTATCTGTAACACCTTCAAGGTATTTAATTTCACTCTGACCTGGCGTAAATACATGAAGCTCTAACTTCTCCATGCCTGTGATAGGCAACATAGTTCTAAAATCTACACCATCTGATACATCTACTGTACCAGTTATTACAGGCATAGTGACATCTTCTACCAATGTAATGTTCATTACTTGTGGTAAAATGTTTTGTCTTGTTGCCTTTTCTGAATTAGGTGATTTACGATAAGATATAATTGTACAGGCCTTTAATCTAAAGTCACCTGCGTAATCTATAATTTTATCTCTGTTGTCTGAGGCTGCCATGTGTCATTATCTCTGTACTAGTCGTTCAAATTCTTCAACAAATGTGTTTAGATAACCTTTATCTAAAAGTTTGATTTGTCTTTTCTGGTCTTGTAATCTTGATTCGTATTCATAATTAGATACAGATTGTGCGTCCGGGTCTGTACTATTTACTTCTATCTTGTGTGAATAGTCACCAGGTCCATTACCTGATTGGTCTCCACTTAATTGTGTCTTCTCGTAATGATGTATTGCGCCTGGTTCTGCGTACTTATCATTTACATATGTTTCAAATGCACTATCTGATAATGGCCAGTCGTAAAATCTGTCTGTAATATCATTCATCAAACATACAACCCAAAAATAGTCTGTACTACCAAAGTGTTTATATGCTATGATTTCTGGTGTATCACCATTCATAACATCATAAGTTGACATAAGAGCTAGATTGTCTTTTACACCATCTCTAACTTTCATTCTTCTAAAGATATCTTTTACAAGTGTCTGGTTGCCATCACCTTTGATATCGTATAGTCTATTAGGAAATGTTTCGAAGTATTGCATTAGTAATTATCCGCTATTTCTTTTTTCGTTAATACAGTTGTTTCCATAAATGTCAATGCTAGTGACACTTCTACTGGTGCCGCTCCTTCTCCATCAAACTGTCTAAATGATTGAAAGTCACCATCACCATATGAAACCTCTACATCACTACATACACATCTACTCAATTCATGTAAGTAATTATTCTTTTGGTCATTGTATGCGTAATGTATTTCAAACTCTGACGGTGTTCTAAAATATCTACCACCATTTGCCATATCTAATTCGGGGTGCATATGAAATTTAAAGAATTTAACAATCTTGTTTATGTCTTGTGCTTCTTCTTTATTTCTTGCAATTAATTTAAATGTATATGAGAATGACCTTGCGTTAATCTTTTCAAAGATTGCCTCACTAAAATTGTTTTGTGCTGTTGCCGTTACTTTACTGATTGCACCATCTATATCACCAAGACCCATTGTTTCACCAACACCAACTGCCA